>ERZ779861.52-NODE-52-length-175665-cov-24.827145_pt1 | contig 175665 bp, 160 predicted proteins | sample MGYA00511558_ERZ779861 | MGnify/ENA primary metagenome ERZ779861 (study PRJEB29588, sample SAMEA2163432) | human gut metagenome | biome: human gut; feature: human-associated habitat; material: faeces | place: Denmark | collected 2008/2010 ...
CCATTTTCGCCTCTTTTGACCTTGTTATATGCGGCTTTACGGCCGCCTTTTACGCTTCATATAGAACAATTTACCATATTTTTAATCCCTTGGCAAGCTATTTGTGAGAAAAAAACGAAGATTTCCCGGACATTTTCTTCACCGAACTTATTAAGGTTTGTATCTTATTACGGATAAATTTAAAACTCCCGGTACCGGCAAGATGCGCTTTGTATGCGTTAAGGCGAACATTCAGATATTCTTCATCCAGCACGCCGCAGCGATAATAATGAGCCATTGTTTTCAGATACTGACGCTGCCTAATCTTGGCCGATGCCCGCAGGGATTTGACGATTTTTCCCGAAACGGTAAGTTTATGATTAAATCCGAGAAAGTCTACACCGTTTTTGATTTTGCCGATTTGCGTTTTGTTATTCAGAGAAAGTTTCAGCTTTTCGGCACAGACCTTTTGTATTTCCGCCCGGCATTTCTGTAAAAACTCCTTACTTTCACTTAACAATACGAAATCATCCATATAGCGAATATAATACGGAGCGCGCAGCTTTTCTTTTATCAGGCGGTCAACTTCATCCAGATACAACAGGGCAAACCATTGGCTGGTCTGGTTGCCGAGCGGCAGCCCCTGCTCCGGATGCGACCGGATGACCTGATTCATAAACCACATTTCGTCTTCAGAAAAGCCGCAGCGTTTCAGCTTTTTCAAGAGAATATCATGATTGATATTCTGAAAATATTTGGCTATGTCGCATTTCAGAAAATATCCTTCGCTACCGCCGTTAATAAACATCCGGCGCATAAAGCCATGCAGGCGCGTTATGGCAAAGTCTGTTCCCTTGCCGATACGCGAGGCCGCATTGTCATAAATCAGACGGCGCTCTAAAACCGGTTCCAAAACGTTACGGCAAAAGCACATCAATACGACCCGGTCCTTATACGGCAACGCTTCTATCAGGCGCCGTTTGGGGTCATAAATTTCAAAAACCCTGTATTTTCCCAGCTTATAGGTTTTATCGGTCAATTCTTTAGCCAGTTTGCAAAGGTTTACTCCCAGCGCTATTTCAAATAATATAGTGCCGCGTTTATGTTGTTTGCTCCGGCGGCAACATTTTGTGCGCTTCGAGCAGATTTTCAAACGTAAATATCTCCTTTGCCTGCATTGTTTTTCCTTTTACATAAAAAAAGAAATGCCCGATAACACGCCAAAGCCCCTATGCGTCGGCGTATGTGGCATTTCATAAAACAGCGCCGACATTTGCTACCGCAATAACTCACATTATTTGCGGCGGCGCCGTTTTTGTTTCTTCCCGCCGCCCTGAAAAGACCGGACGGACGGGAAAAGAGAAAACTTCCTTTATCCTGAACGCGGACGGAATTTTCCTAAATTCCGTTTTTCGGGTTTGTTTTTCAGAAACCTGCGGCTTTGCCAGACACAGCAATGTTTCTCTTCAAGGATAAATCGGGACACCCGGCGGCTTTTCGTTTGTTAGGGTTATTGTTGTTCTTGTCGCCGTTTTAGTTGACGGTGCGGACGTTTTCATTTTTGTTGGAAGACGCCGACCAGGCTAAAGCTCTTTTATAAGTTTTCCCTTATCTGCGGCTGATACCGCAAATTCCGTTGTGTTATCAAATCTTTCTTTACACCTCTTGTGTTCGTTTCCATTTTTCTTCGTCGCTTTTTTTCCACGCAGACAACAGATTTACCGTTTCGCCAATCTGCAGCGATATCTGCTTATACTGACGCAACAAAATACAGCCGGCATTTTGCGCAACCATTGCCACATAAGCAAGCATCTTCAATTTGATTAGGGCATCAGTCTGGTATTGTGCCCGCAGACGGCGGTTTTCTGCATCGGCCGGACGGATAAAGTTGGCATTCAGCATATCCTGAAGCGCATCCAAACAATAATTCTGCATTCGGTTAACAAATACTCCGCGATATTTTGCCGGCGACTTTTCTGTTGCGGCTATTACATAAGCGCCGAGCTTTTTAACTTTTGTAATAACGATTAAATCACTGGAAGATTCAGGAATTTTGGATATTCGTTTCCATTCGGCATCTTCCGTTTCAGCCTTTTGCCGGGAAACTTCCCGGTTCAACTTCCGGTCATGTGCCGTAGCATGTGCTTCATCAGCAGCCACCCTGTCAGCAACCGTATTAATCATCCCGACTTCATTTTTCACGGTTATCGGGATATTCAACTGCCGGTTCCTGCTTATATGACTGTTTTTCATAATCGGCCTTTAACTTTGGATACTTTCTGCAAAAAGAGTGACTCGCCAATTTTATAAAGTCAAGTTTTTTATCCTCTTCTGTGAATATCAAAAAAAACATTGCAATATAAAAAGGCTGCGTTTCCGCAGCCTCAGGAGATACAATCCCACACACCAATTAACGTTTGGAGAACTGATATTAAATTTTTATATTGATTTATCAATATGTTATTATTGTAAAATTTCTTATGTGAAGAAAATGTGAATATGTAATATAACTTTATATCCGCTGCAATAAACACAAATTTTCTTGTTGTTTAAGTAGTTTTCTCCGTAGTTTTTCATTTACTTTTATATTTTCAAAAATAAAATCACATATTAAGCATTCAAAGATTTCCATTAATTTTATGACCTTTTCAATATTGGGCAAGCGTTTATCTTTGGAAAAGTCAAAATGAACAATTTGGGCTCTTAACGCTGAAATCTTTTTATTCATTTTTTCCATTATCTTATCAAGTTTCTTGTTTTGTTTCGCCAATTCTTTTTGTATTCTTTTATCTTCTTCAAAATCCTGCTGCAAGGAATTTGGTGAATTTTGGATTAATTCCTTGGTCTTTTGAGTTGCAAAAATATGTGAATAATGGTTTTCAATTTGTTTAACAGATGTCCCCATATTCTGAGCCAAATCATAAACTTGTACACCATCTGATAATCTTTGGGTTGCATAATAATGCCGTAGCGAGTATGGCGGGCGTGGTTTTCCATCACCACTTAGATATAATCCTAACTCAACTAGCTTTGTTTTATACGTTTTTGAAATATTTTTCATCCAACTGCCATCTTCATAGTTGGAAAAAAAGTAATCATCATCTTTGGTATATTTAGAAAAAGATTTGATATTCTCATAGCACGAATAAGCTTCTGGCAGGCTCACTACTGTTCTTTTCCCTGTTTTTGAATCATCAGGAACATTAATGTAAAGAAGCTTTATACCGTTTTGGTTATGAATTGTTATATCTTTCCATTTAATTTTATAAAATTCGTTTGGTCTGATACCAGTATTGGCCATAAACACCACAAAATTATAAAGCATTTTTCGTTGATAGACCACATCAGCTCTTGCTTTTTTCTCTCCCCACAAGAATAAATCAATCACAAGTTTTTTATATTCAGCTTTTGAAAAAGTATCTCTATTTTCAGTTTTAGCTCTTGGTTTAAATCTAATTTGGGGAACGACACGAATATACCCTCTGCGTTGAGCATACTCCAAAATTTCTTTAATAGCAGATTTCTCCATTTTTAAAGATTGTGCTGATGGTGTCTTAGCAATATTTCCATTTACCTTTTCAGGATGCTCCTGATAATAATTTTTTCGCCAAGGCCAATAATCATCAATGATACTCTCGGTTATTTCTTCTATCTTAAAATCGCCAAAATATGGAAATAAATATAGTTTTGCACGGCTGGTATAAAAATCCTGACGATATTTTGATTTGTCCACTCGTTTGAACCAATCAGCAAAAATTTGTCTGAAAGTTTTAGTTTTCAGAGGAAGATTATTTAATTTTTTGAAACGCAAATTATCATATAAATCCACGGCAAATTTTAGAGCTTTACCTTCATTAGGTGTATCGCAAGATTTAATAATATAACCTTTAATCCCTTCCACTCTCAATCGGCATTGGAAATTTTTAGAGTGTGGACGTTTATATAAAAGAATCCGTCCTTCTCTATAAGTATAAGTTTCTGTGTAAAAATCGCCGTCCATTTTGCCCTCAAAATTGCCTAAAACTGTGAATGATTTGTGAAAATGGTAAATTGGTAATCAAGGAAAGTCAAGGGATATGTGAATATTATGTGAATATGAAAAATGGGTTGCAATTTCTTGCAACCCATTGAAAATAAAAGATATTTTCCTGATACCAATTAACGTTTGGAGAACTGATAAGAACGGCGAGCTTTGGCGCGGCCATATTTCTTACGTTCAACAACACGGTCATCACGTGTCAGGAAACCTGCCTGTTTCAAAACAGAACGCAGTTCCGGCTCATATTCGTTCAGAGCCTTGGAGATACCATGTTTAATAGCTCCAGCCTGACCGGACAAACCACCGCCCTGCACTGTGCAAACAACGTCAAATTCGTTTTCACGATTGGTGATTTCAAACGGCTGATTGATAATCATCTTCAAAACCGGACGGGCAAAATATGTGTCAACCGGCTTTTCATTGATGGTGATATTGCCTTTACCCGGCATAATCCATACGCGGGCAACAGCATTCTTTCTCTTACCTGTTGCATAAGAGCGCCCCTGCTTATCGCGCGAGGGTTTGCGTTTTGTTTCAACAACAGCAGAGGTCGCTGCAACAGCTTCTTTAATTTCGGTTAAAGATTCAATTTTTTTATTAGCCATTACAGTTCACTCCTTTTGTTCTTTTCGTTCATTGATGCAATATCAAAAACTTCAGGATTTTGAGCAGTATGCGGATGATTTTCACCGGCATATACTTTCAATTTTGTCATCTGCTGACGTCCCATCGGATTACGGGAAATCATGCGTTCTACAGCTTTCTCGACAACTCTTTCAGGGAAACGTCCGTTCAAAATTTTGCCTGCGGTCGTTTCTTTGATACCGCCAATCCAGCCAGTATGCTTATAATATTTTTTATCAGTCAATTTTTTGCCGGTCAGCTTTACTTTATCGGCGTTAATAACAACAACGTAATCGCCACAATCCAAATTCGGCGTAAAATAAGGCTTATGCTTGCCGCGCAGCAATTTTGCGACCTGAGCGGCCAGACGGCCCAATACGACGTCAGTTGCGTCAACAACGTACCATTTTCTTGTAATATCAGACGGCTTGGTTGCGTATGTATTCATCTTATTGGTCTCTTTTCTAAAAATTCAGGTTAAATTCGGTGTTTAATATAGAGATAAATATGCATTTGTCAACACAAAAATTTATCATATTTTCAATGTGTTAGTTTAAGGTACAATATTACCGTTTTTTAACGCATTGTTTTTAATTATTTTTGCATTTAAACAAAATTTAATCATATCGGTTTTATTATAGCAGTCCAGGAGGAGTGCCGATGATAAAAAGGTTATCGTTGCTTATTTTTTCCGTGATATTTTGCCTGACTACTTTCTGTTGCCATGCCGCCAATGTCAGGAGATATACCTCTGCACAAATAAAAAGCTATGTGGACAACACGCCGCGCAATGTTGAAAATAATATAGCCCCGCTGGTTCGCTACCTGACCAAACCCTTTAACGATGATTATGATAAGGCCAATGCCATTGCCTACTGGATTGCCAGCCGAATATATTACGACGATTTCCTCTACAGCGGAACGGACAACAAAGACACATATCTGCGCAAAGGATATCAGAAACAGACACCGGCAAAGCTGTTGCGTTCCCGCACCGGAATTTGTATAGACTACGCCAACCTGTTTACGGCGATGTGCCGGAAAGCCGGAATAACTGCGCGGGTTATTTACGGCTATGCTTATCCGGCACAAACTGCTTTTTCTCCGGCTGTCCGCAAAAATAACGCCCATGCATGGAATTACTTTTATTATAAAGGCTCCAAAATATATGTCGACCCGACTTTTATGGCAGGCGGAACGCTCGGAGCAGACGCCTACCCCAATTCGGCAAAACGCAACCGGGCATTGCGACAGCTTCGAAAGGACAATAAAACTCAAAGCATGAAGTCCAGTGTCAACGATTATTATTTTGACTTTTCTTATCAGGATGAAAAGCGTACACACGGGCAAGTTCACAGGGAGCGGTAAAAAACAACCTGTATAGTCTGGCAATAATTTTTTATGTCTTTAAACAGAAAGGATTTTTAGTATGAAAAAATTTGCTAAAACAAGTATGGCTGTTTTGTTGTATATTGCATCATATACTTCAGTTTTCCCTGCTCATGCACTGGATGAGATTTTTGCTCAGGAACAGAATATTCATAATACATCTGTGGATGACGAGGAAATTAAAAATATTTTGCTAAACGAACCACCCCAACGGCTAAAGGAACTTTTGAGCAAAAACATAGATCCGAATATTGATTATGGATGCTCCACATTGCTGAACAAAGCTATACAGAGCCTTATAGCCAGCCAAGACCCGGCGGCAACCCCGGAAGATACATTAGAAAAAATAAGCATACTTATTGATGCCGGCGCCGATGTGAATTTGGCAACCTGCGGATTAACGCCTCTGGCAACATTGACAGACATTCCCTATATGGCACGGAAAATGGAAAAAGCTTACATGGAAACAATAACGCTGAATATAGATTATTCTACAGATATGTGTCATGTTAACGGAGTGGCTAAAATATGCAAAGATACATCCCCCGGGGAAAGAGAACAAATGAAAGCCGAGATTCGCCAGATTTTTCAAGAAGAAATGAAGAAAATTGAACCCTATTATATAAAAATTGCCGATATATTGCTGCAGCATGGTGCCGACATTAATAAAAAATCCAATGAAGTTGCGCCGCTGCACTTTGCGGCTCAGGTTCCTCAAAATGAAAAACCGATATTGTTAAAATATTTTTTGGAAAAAGGGGCCAATCCAAATATCCGCGATTTTCAAGGAAATACACCGTTATTTATAGCCAATTTTGCCTGCAACAGAGAAGCAATAGATTTATTGCTAAAATTTGGTGCTGACCCGAACATCCGTAATAATGCAGGAATTTTATACAAGGATTTTAAAACCGGGGAACTATATACGTTCAATTAAAAGACATGATTTTTCATCTATTGTGGCAGAAAAACTTTAGAAGGCAGAAAAATTTTTCCGCCTTCTACTTTTATACACCTTTATAAAACCAGATGCTTTTTAAAATGCCTTTGCAGCCCGGTTATATTGTTTTCCCAAAAATAAAATCTTTCACTTCATCTGCCAGAGTTTCTGCCGTCAGGCCGAAATGCCCATACAATTCTCCTGCCGGACCGGACGCGCCAAAGGAATCCAGCCCAATCGTTTTTTGAGCAAAACGGTTCCATCCGAAAGTTGTTCCGGCTTCAAAGCTAATGACCGGAGCTCTTCCCAAAACTTCCAGCTGATAATTCAGGCTCTGTTCCTCAAATAATTCCATACAGGGCATAGAGACGACCGCAATATCAATCCCTTCGCCGGCGAGCAATTTCTGTGCCTCCACCGCTATTGACACTTCGGAACCGGTCGCTATCACTGTAGCCTGCCGCGTTCCGACAGCCGGAGAAATCACATAAGCACCTTTGGCCGTCAAGTTTTTATCCGCAGAGGTTCGCAACAGGGGCAATCCCTGGCGCGACAGAGCCAGAATACTCGGACGGCGCTCTTCTGTCAGCGCTGTCTGCCAAGCTTCGGCCGTTTCAACAACATCACAAGGACGGAAAGTCAGAATATTCGGCATAGCCCGGTATGAAGCCAGATGTTCAACCGGCTGGTGCGTCGGCCCGTCTTCTCCGACGCCGATAGAATCGTGCGTCAAAACATATATCACGCGAATTCCCATCAGAGCCGCCAAACGCATGGACGGACGCATATAGTCCGAGAAGACGAAAAAAGTTCCGCCATACGGGATTACGCCGCCATGCAGCGCCATGCCATTCATTACCGCGCCCATAGCATGCTCGCGAATCCCGTACATAATATTATTGCCGCAATAATCGTTTCCGGTTACGGTTTTCAGCCCTTCAACAAACGTAAGATTAGAGGCTGCCAAATCAGCCGACCCGCCGACGATTTCCGGAACATACGGCACAATCGCTTTCAGACACATTTCCGAAGCCTTGCGCGTGGCAACTTTTGTCTTTTCGGCGATTGCCTGTTCTTTTAGGGCATTAAGAGCCGTATCCCAGCCGCGCGGCAGACGATTGGCGATAAAATCGCGGAATTCGGAACCGGCTGCAGAGGCTTTTTCCACCCACCGGTTATATGCAGGCAAGCTGCGCCTCTGTGTCTGACGCCAATTATCCAGTATTTCCGCCGGGATTTCAAATGGTTTCCACTTCCAGCCCAAAGCATTGCGCATTGCTGCGGTTTCCTCGGCGCCGAGCGGCGAGCCGTGGCATTTGGACGTTCCGCATTTGGACGGCGCGCCAAAGCCGATGGTCGTTTTGCAAGCTATCAGTGTCGGTTTGTCCGACTGCTGTGCTTTGGCTATCGCCTGTCTGATAGCGACATAATCATGCCCGTCAATGCTAATGGTATTCCAGCCCATTGCCTGAAAACGCAACAGCTGGTCAGTGGAGCTGGACTTATCTACCGTACCGTCGATGGTGATGTTATTGTTATCCCAGAAAACAATTAGTTTATTCAGCCGCAAATGTCCGGCAAGCGATGCGGCTTCTTCGGAGATTCCTTCCATCAGGCAGCCATCTCCGGCAATGACGTAAGTATAATGGCAGCATAAATCGTCTCCGAAGCGGGCATTAATCATCCTTTCGGCAAGAGCCATACCGACAGCCGAAGATATCCCCTGCCCCAACGGCCCGGTGGTCATATCAATCCCGTCCAGATGCCCGTATTCGGGATGTCCTGCGGTTTTGGAACCAAACTGGCGGAAATTTTTGATATCCTCAAGCGAAATATCTTTATATCCCGTCAACCACAGCAGAGAATACAGCAGCATAGACCCATGCCCGGCGGACAGGACAAAACGGTCGCGGTCAAACCATTTCGGCGCCTCCGGATTCAGTTTGATATATTCCGCAAACAAGACCGTCGCCACATCAGCCATTCCCAAGGGCATTCCCGGATGCCCCGAATTGGCTTGGTTTATGGCATCTGCCGACAAAAAGCGGATAGCATTGGCCATATTGTGCAGGGTTGAGGTTTCCATCATGTTTTCACTCCTTCGTGTTTTCGAGGTTAATTTTACTTGCAGGATTTAATATAAACAGGGCAACCAGCTCCTGATGCCCGGAGTAGACAAACTGGTCGATGAGCTTTACCCGCTCAAATACATAACCGGCATTAATCAGCACTTCCGCATCATAAACAAAAGTTTTAGGATTGCAGGAAACAAAAACGATTTTTTCCGGACGCCGACACTGCGGCAATGCGGCAATTGCACGGCACTGCTCGTGGGCTCCCGCGCGCGGCGGATCCATAACCACGACCTTCACACCATCCAAATCTTCCGCCTCAAACGGAGACTTGAACAAATTGCGGCTGATTATCCGGACATTGTGGATTTGATTACGGTTCAAAGCATTTTGCAGCCCTTTAAGGGCAGCCGGGGCAGAATCGGCCGAAATTATTTCTTCAGCCCGGTTCTTTGCCAGCGGATAGGTAAAGGTTCCCAACCCGCAAAACAGGTCGGCGGCTTTTCCTCCGGCGTTCCCTGCATAGCCTGTTACCGCAGCTATCATGGCATTTTCCGCCGCTTTGGAGGCTTGTAAAAACACGCCCGGCGGGACGGCAACCGCACAGCCGGAAATATAAAGCTCGGGCACCTGCTTTTCAACAACGGTTTCCGGTATTCCTCCGCCTATACACCATGACAGGCGCAGCAGTCCGGACACAGCATTAACAAAATCTGCCGCAGCCAATCTGTGTTCCAATCCCGGCTCCGCCGGCAAATCCAAGACGACATCCATTCCGTTGTCTGCCTGCAACATTCGAACCGAACCGCAACGCAGGCTTACGGTTTGTGTTTTCTTCCTTTTGGCTTTGACCGTTACGGAAATCTGACAGAATTCCAGCAAAAACCGGCGCAGCTCCGGCAGAAAGGCATTTAATCCGGGCGTCAGCATCGGACAATTCCGCACATCTACCAGATTATGGGTTCCGGCTTGATTAAACCCAAGTTTCAGCATTTTTCCGCTTAGGACAAAAGCCATATCGGCACGACGACGGCAGCCATCGCCGATAAACACCGGTTCGTCAAACAAAGGAGCCGCATTTCTGACCATAGCCAGCGTCCTTGCGAAATTGTCAGCCTTATTCCGGCGATATTCATTCTCCGCCATTGAGCGAAGCGGGCAGCCGCCGCACCGGGCACATGCGTCTTCCATTATTTTATTGTCAGCCATTATTGCTCCTTTTTTGCCTGTTTAGCAAAAAAAAATCATAAACACAAGCAAGTTTTAAACATTTCTGCGGCGAAAGTTTAAAAAAGAGATGAATATTTATTTTAATGATATATAATGAGAGTTAAGTTCAATTTTACGCGGAGATTTTGATGTTAATTCACGTTCCAGACCATTTCAGTTCAAAATTCGCTTTTGATTTGGCGAAACTGCCGTCTGCCAAGACTGACCGCTCATCCCTGCTGCTGGCCGTTTCCGGTTGGATATGCGGCACTTTGCTGCTCTGCCTGGGAATTTTTGAACTTTTCAGCTTCATTACGGCAGAAAAGGGAAGCGGGCAGTCTTTTCTGGCAGTAGAGATTTTTGCTTTTATCATTGTTTTGATTGCGCTGGGAATTGTCATCGGATCAACGCTTTCCATTATCCGCTATAAAAAGTTTTATTTTGACGGCGAAACTTTCACTATAACCTACCGGCCGGCCATCGGCGTTACGCACCGCTTTACGGAGCCTCTGCAAAACTATGCCGGCGTCAGACTGAGAGTTTTGTTCACACAGTCGGGCCTGTTTAACCGCAGCCGCTACATTATAGATTTATATCATAAAGATCCTAACAAAATTATACCGCTTTACATTTCAACCCAAAACAAAAACATACGCAAAATCTGGGAAGATTATGCCCGGCGCTTTAACCTTCCTGCGCTAAGCATCGGCGACCGCGGGCTTATACAAAGGGACTGCGCCGACTTGGACAAATCATTAAAAACGCTCGCCGCCGAGCAAAAGCTCCCATTTATCGCCAGCGGCAAACTGCCGGCGCCGGAATCCCTTTCCGTTGAAGAACAGCGCACATCTACGGTCGTCGAACCTTCAGGCATCTACTGGGATATTTTCAGCACGCTGTTTTTACTGATTGCAATTGCCGCCGTTCTGCTGTTAACGGCCGGCGGCGTATACCTGACGATTATCGGCACGACACTTCCTTTGAAATACTGGGCATTCGGCGCAATTCTACTGCTGGCCGTCCTATATTTTTCCACAAAACTTTTTAATTCTTACCGGCTTATTCTCGGCCGCGACTCGGTTTCCGTCATAAAAACGCTGTTCGGCACCCCTCTAAATGAAGAGAACATTGCTGCCGACAAAATCGAGAACGTAGAGCTCAGCTACAACCCCACTATTGACCGTTACAGCCTGGCGATTATCAGCGACGAAAAGGTTATTACGCTTGGAGGCCGCCTTCCGGTCAACGACCTATTGTGGCTTAAAGATTTCGTCATTCGCAAATTAATTGGTAATTAATGACAGATTTTCATTGCGAAAGCGCAAGGGATTTCGTATTTTAAGGATAAACCGTTTATTTTTAACTGAAGGATTGAGTTATGGCAAAAGAAATCAAACGCGGCGGAGCCGGAGAAAGGAAGTCGGAAAACGGGAGCAATCCGTATTTTAACCTGGATGCGGAAAAAGCTTTTTTTGACGAGGTCGATGAAGAGGTAAGAAACGAAAAATTCAAAGAACTCGTCAACAAATACGGCGGTTTTATTCTGGCCGTAGTCATTGCAGGACTTGCTTTTGCCGTAGGTTATGAAAAAGTAGGAGAATGGCGCGTCAGCAAAGCTGAACAGAGCAACATCCGCTATGTACAGGCGGTAACACCGGGAACGGATTATGAAAACAACATAGCCGAACTCGAAAGTATCGTCAATACCGAGAGCGGTCTGTATAAGGACATTGCCAGACTCCAAATTGCCAATATTCTGTTGGATAATAACCAGACAACCAAAGCTCTGGACGTGTTGAGCAAAATTTATCAGGATAACACGGTGAGTGAGAAAATCAGGGAGATTGCAGCAGTTAAGCTGGCCACCTATAAAATCGACTCTGCTTCTTATGCCGAAATTGAATCTATGTTAGGCCCGATTGTCCGCAAAGGCGGCGCATGGGCGCCAATGGCTAAAGAGCTTCTGGCGATGTCGGCAATTCAAAACAAGGATATGGCGAAGGCAAAAGCCCTTTATGAGGAACTGCTGGCCGGCGGAAATATCTCAGAAGAATTCCGAGCAAGAATTAACGATATGCTGGCATCTATCAATGAAGCACAGCAGGACAGGAATAAAAATTAACTAATAAAAAGAACCGGCGGTTTTCCTTTTGGCGTTTTGCTTGTTTGGATGTTTGTCGTCTTCAGCTGTTTTGAATTCTGTAAAAACAGATTATATTAAGAGCCGGACAAAGTCAGCGTAAAGAGCATTGACCAAAAGTATTGGCCGGGGCTTGCAGATAATTTAACCGGGCGTGAAAATATTAATTTACCGAAGGAGAGGAATATGCATTGGCTGGGTAGAGGACTTTGTATATGCGGAATAGCGCTTTGCATAGCGTCTTGCGCACAGGATAAGAAATTGCCGGAAGGCGTTCGTGTTTCGGTTTTGGATGACGAAACGCCGGCACTGGCAGCCGAGCACAAAAAACTTGTCAGACTTCCGCAGCCAAGTATTAATGCTTCATGGGCGCAGGCCGGCGTTAATCCCCGACATATCATCGGTAACCTGAAAGCAGGATTTACCCTTAAAGAACAATGGGCTGAAAATTTCGGAGCAGGAATAAACAAGCGCGATTTGATGCTGGCGGCTCCGGTTTCCGGCAAAAACGCTGTTTTTGTCATGGATACGCACGGAAAGGTCAGCGCATTTAACCTGCAGACCGGCAAGAGGCTCTGGGAAAACAGCCTGACGGCCAATATCGGCGGATTTAAGGATACCAAAAGCCGGGCATCAGGATTGGCTTTTGACGATAGTACGCTGTTTGCAACAACGGGGTTCGGAGGTGTGTTTGCGATGAATGCAGAGACCGGCGCGCCCAAATGGCGCAAAATTATGGAATCCCCTATCCGCATTGCCCCGACAGTAACAGCTAATATGTTGCTGATTCAGACCGTAGACAACAGGCTTTATGCCTTAGACAAGAGCAACGGCCAGGAATTATGGCGTTTCGGCGTGGCGCATGAAGACACGGTTATTGCCGGCGGTGCGTCCCCTGCTTATGATGCGGAAGACAATGTTGTCGTTGCCGGATTTTCCAACGGCGAAATTGTCGTTTTGAACGCGGCAGTCGGGACACCGTTGTGGTCGCAAATGCTGGTTTCCAACAAGCAGGCGCGGTCGACAACGGAGATTAATACAATCGGTGCATATCCGATTGTCGAGGACGGTATTATCTATGCCATCAGCAACAGCGATATGACCGTAGCGCTGGATATGCGCACCGGTGACAAGTTGTGGGAGAAAGAAATCGGCTCCACACAGAATATGCTGCTTTCCGGCGACTATCTGTTTATTATTTCCAACAAAAACATTTTATACGCCGTTGAGAAATATACCGGCGAGATTTTGTGGTCTTTAGATATCAGGGAATATCTTAACGACGAAGATGAAAAAGCTGCTGTTTATGCCGCGCCTCCGCTGATGCTGAACGGTAACATTCTGCTGGCTTTCTCGAACGGCAAAATTTTGAAGATTGACGCTGCCAACGGCATTGTCAGCGCGAAGACGGAGCTTGAACTTGACATCAGCAACGGTTTGATTGCCGTGCAGCAGAAAGTCGTTGCCGTTTCTGACGATGCTGATGTGATTGTGTTTGAATAGGTTATTTTACGGAGTCTGTTATGGTAAGAATTGTTGAAGCCGATGCCGAAATTTACCCGCTGGAAAAAAAAGAAGATATTTGTACCCATATTGAGAGATGCGGCCGGACATGTTATAAGTCGGAAAATATGATAACAAATGAGACAGCGGTTCCGTTTATCAACGGGATTTTAAAAAGCGGCCACGAATCGGTTATTGAACACGCCAACGTTATTTTTACCATGCCGAACATACCGGAGAATCGCCGGATTTTGACGATGCGGGACATTCGCGGGCTGAACATATCCGTGGAACGGGACAGCCTGACGGGAGAAGACGCGATTGTCGTTTCGGGCAATATGCGCGCATTTCGCGATTTGGCGCGAAAATATGATATTCAGGATTTTCTGCTGCTTATAGGCAATCCGTTGTTTTTCATAAAACAAGATGCCTCGCGGGCATTTGACGGAATTAAGCTGGAAAGCGTACAAACGTCCCGTTTCTCCGAACTGCATAATTATATCACGATCCATTCGGTATGCGATTTGGGAGCATATAAGGACATTACGCGGCACAGGCTTGCTTCATTTTCCATAGAATCGACCCGCTATTGCAATTATGCAAAAGGGAAATTCGGCAGTGAACTGACCATGATAGAGCCGTGCAATATTGAAAAAGGGACGGAGATGTATGCCGAATGGCTGAAATGCATGAATATGATTGAAGAATCGTATATGAAAATGGCAGCATTGGGCGGAAAAGGCGACCAGCTGCGAATGTTGCTGCCTCATTCCGTCAAAGCAGATATGATTATGTCGGCAAACATTACCGAATGGAAACACATTTTTTCGCTCAGGTGCCATCAGGCTGCACATCCTTCGGTTCGACTGATTATGAAAAAAATGCTGAATGCATTTTATCGGCAATGGCCGGACTTTTTTGCCGAACAATATCGGGAATTTATCGGACAGCAATAGCGAAGCGATGAGTCGGGCTGCAGCGCAAGCCATGACCTAAGCACCGGCGATGAGTCGGGCAGCAACGCAAGCCATGACCTAAGCACCGGCGAAAGCGATGAAACGGGCAGCAGCGGCGATGTTAGAGCGGCCATTTTAAGGCTTGAAAAATTTAAGCCTTTATGTTATATGCAAGACCAATAGTTTATTTTTACAGCATAAAGGGAATAAAATGGCTTTGAAAGCAGCAATCGTCGGACGGCCGAATGTCGGCAAGTCGACTTTGTTTAATCGTCTGGCCGGCAAGAAGCTGGCATTGGTTCACGACCTGCCCGGCGTTACCAGAGACCGCAAGGAAGTTACAACAAAGCTGAAAGATTTGGAATTGACCGTTATAGATACGGCCGGTTATGAAGAGGCGCCCGCCGGACAGATGGAAGAACGGATGTGGCAGCAAACCAGGCGCGCGATTGAAGAATCGGACGCCGTGTTGTTTTTGTTCGATGCACGAGCCGGAATGCAGGCTTATGACGAACATTTTGCCGATTTGGTACGCCGCAGCAAAAAGCCGGTATTTCTGTTGGCCAACAAATGCGAAGGCCGAACCCAAGAGCAAGGAATTTACGAGGCCTATAAATTGGGACTGGGTGATCCGATTATTTTTTCTGCCGAACATAACATCGGTTTTGACGAACTGTATCTGGGGCTGAAAGAACTGGAGGAAAAACTGGCTGCGGACGCCGATAAGTCGGCGGGAAGAGCCGGATATATAGCTGCAGAAGCCGGTAAGTCGGCGGGAAGAGCCGGATATATAGCTGCGGAAGCCGGTGAGTCGGCGGGAAGAACCGAAGAACCAACGGAGGAGCGCGTGCCGGCAGGGAAAGCCGGAGAAGAGAATGAAAGCGATATGGACGAAGACAAAACCCAGAGTCTGAAAAAACGCCCCATTCAAGTGGCAATTGTCGGGCGACCGAATGTCGGAAAGTCAACGCTTGTCAATGCGCTTCTGGGCGACGAGCGGATGCTGACCGGCCCGGAGGCAGGGCTGACACGCGACGCCATATCTTCTCGCTGGGAATGGAAAGGCTGGACAATCAATCTGGTTGATACGGCCGGACTGCGTAAGCAAGCACGCGTTTCCGGCGCGATTGAAAAGATGTCGGTGGAAAGCACAATGTATGCCGCAAATATGGCACAGGTTGTCATTTTGGTTCTGGATGCGGACGGCGTTTTGGACAAGCAGGATTTGACAATTGCCCGTAAGGTTCTGGACGAAGGACGAGCATTGGTTATCGCCGTCAATAAATGGGATATCGCAGATAAAAAAGAAGCTTTGCAAAAACTTAACGACAAGTTGGAAACATCTCTGACACAAGCGGAGGGGGTTCCGACGGTTACGATTTCCGCACTCAGAAAAAAAGGGCTGGACAAGCTTTTCAGCGCGGTTATCAAGGTTTACCAGCGCTGGAATGTCCGCATCCCGACTGCTCCTTTGAACAAATGGTTCCGCGATGTGCAGGAGATGAATCCGGCACCGCTCGGCAAAAACAAAAGGCGGATTAAACTGCGCTACATAACTCAGGCAAAAACCCGTCCGCCGTCATTTTATATATTTTCCAGCAATCCCGAGGGACTTCCTGATTCTTATTTGCGTTTTTTGACAAACCAGCTGCGGGAGACTTTTGACCTCAAAGGGATACCGCTGAGGATTACGGTAAGGAAATCTGACAATCCGTACGCAGATTAGGTGAAATGGCGCCATTTGATGTAGGAACCGGCGTATAAACGGGGGTGTTGCTTGTGCGCGGATTAGGTGAAGAAGAGCCATTCGGTGTCGTATCAGTGTATAAGTAAGTGTGTTCCTTGTGCGCGGATTAGGTGTAATGGCGGTTTCCGGCGCCCGGTTTTCGGCGTCCGGTACTCGTGGCTGTACAGTGCGATATAAGCAAAGGGAAAGCTGCGGCAGTTACGCAGCATCATAGAAAGAAAGATACAGCACAAATAAAAAGAGACGCCTTAAAGACGCCTCTTTTTACGCTATAAAGTGCGATTTTATTATTGGAACTTCCAAACGACACCGTTCAAATCACCGCATGCCATTTCAGCATTAGCGATTGACAAAGGCGTAGTAGTGTCAGATCCCGGAACAGCGATAACGTTACCAGCAGCAGCCGCTGTGCCACTTGTATCAATATCAGCATTTAAATCCGTTAAGCCATCTGCTGTTTCATCAGCACCCAATGTTTTAATTTGCATGGCAACCAAACCGGAGCCGGAATCCCCGCCCCAGTCAGTGGTGGCGATAGAAACGCAAGCGGTTTTCGGCAAAGCGTCAACAGCAATTACATACGCGTTGTCAGTACCGGTTCCCTGATTTACTGAATGAATATAGAGGTTACCACCGAAAGCGTTTGTAACTTCAACATCAGAACCAGAAGCGCTCTTATTGCTTGCCGCATACATTTCACTCGGAATTAATGCCATTCTGATAGCCGTACCGTTGTTCAAACCACCATAGTTTCTCTGCGAAGAATACAGGGTTCTAACGTTTGTGGAAATCGTGTTAATCTGGTCAATAACTTTATTGGTTTTAAATTTGGCCATTGCTTTTGAATAACCGGCGATACCACCAACGGACAGAACGCCCACGATAGCCAAAACGCCGAGCATTTCAATCATCGAACGACCTTGTTCATTAACTCTCATATTAATTCTCCTAAATATAAGTACCTTAAACAGTGTTTACTTTACATCAAAAATGCCTTTTACTCAATTATGTAAATAGTCATATATCTAACGAAAGTTATAGCTAAGGCTGATTACCTAAAAGTTTATTACGTCGAAACAGTACTAAACTTGGTTGTTATAGTAAGCGAAAAAAATTAATATTTTCCTAATGGCCGGCAAATATTTTCAACGCTACAGGGAAATGAAGCCACAGGCGGGAATCCGAATGCCGGGTTACAAACGAAAGAAGCGAGGGCGTTCGGTAGTTTTTAGCCAAAAGCCTTTCCGTTACAAGCTGTTTGAGCCGCAGGAGAATCCACCAGGGCAATATTAATATTCCGTTCTTCGGCAATTTCCAAATGCGCAGCAAGAAATGCTGTCAGTTCGCCAATAAAGGCATCCTTGCCGCCCAGCCCGATGGACTTCAATTCCGCCAAAGCCCCCTTGGCCGCCGCACTGCCGCCAAACGCCATATTCGGATTATATATAAAATTGGCAACGACATAGCCGACGGGTTTTCCTAAAACGCGGGCTGTCAACTCTGAGGCTTCCTCAGCAAGGGCGGCACCATTTTTGAACTCAACATTCGTATATACGGTTAAATAAGGCATTTTCTTTCCTTTCAAATATCAGGTTGATTTGACTGCTGCCAATCTCAAACAGGACGCGAACCGGCACGAACGAAACCGAACATCGCGAGCATGTACTGAGATGCAGGGAACGTGTGCAGAAACGCAGAGAGCGGTGCAGAACTCCGCATTTTCATCAATGCAGCTGCGTGTGGTACAACGATGCGTAAATGCCGTTCGGCCTATCTATCAATTCCTCATGCGTGCCGATTTCTGCAATTTTTCCATAATTGACCACAACGATTTTATCCGCATTGCGCACAGTCGAAAGCCGATGAGCAATGATAAACACCGTACGGTCTGCCATAAGGTTTTCTATCGCCTGCTGCACGATTGCTTCCGACTTGTTATCCAGCGCGGAAGTCGCCTCATCCAAAATAACTATCGGCGCATTTTTGATGAAAGCACGGGCAATCGCAATCCGCTGTTTCTGCCCGCCGGAAAGCAGGACGCCGCGTTCGCCGATTTCCGTATCCAGACCTTTGTCCAGCGTGTTGATAAACTCATCAAGGCAGGCGCATTTTACGGCATTGGCAATCTCTTCGCCCGAAGCATCTTCTTTGCCGAGAAGGATATTATCGCGAATCGTACCGCCGAAAAGGAAATTATCCTGAAAGACGATGGCAATTTTATCCCGCAGAGAATCGATATCCAGCTCGCGGATGTCTACGCCGTCTATCATTACCTTGCCGCCGGTTACGTCATAGAATCGAGGCAACAGATTGACCAGCGTGGTTTTACCGCCGCCGGAATTGCCGACAAAAGCAATGGTTTCGCCGATTTTTATTTTCAGGTTAATGTGGTCGAGCACGGTTTTGCCTTTGACATACGAGAAGCAGACATCTTTGTATTCGATGCAGTCTTTCGGGGTCGGCAGCAATTTCGGAGCCTCGCAATTAACGATTTCCGGCGTCCGTTCCAAAACGCCGAACACGCGTTCCATCGCCATCAACGCCATTTGGACGCTGTTAAAGTTGTTGCCGATACTCTTTATCGGATTATACAGCATAATCAGCGCGGCAATAAAAGAAACGAAACTGCCGGCCGTTATCTGGTGCGTTACAATCAGGTACGACCCGAGCCAGATAACTGCGGCAATGCCGAACGATACGATAAAGTGCATTAACGGCGACAACATTCCGGTGCGCTGAATCATTTTCATTCCGATTTTAAACACGCTGTCCAGCGTCGTACAAAAACGGGCATTTTGATATTCATACAAATTATAAGAGGAGATAATGCGGTTGCCGCTGTATGTCTCATTAAAATGCGTCATGACTGCCGAACCGGAAAACACAGACTTGTCCATCAGCGACTTAATCCTTTTGCGTACGCGGGTCAGCGGGAACAGAGCTCCGAGCAGCACAACCGTTGCCACAATCGCCAGCTGCCAGGAATTATAAAACAGGACGGCTATTAAGGACAGCGACGAAAAAAGGCGGGTCGTGAAAAGTTTCATATTATTCAACAGACCGCTGCAGGCGGCATCCACGTCATTGTTAAAACGAAAGATGATGTCTCCGGACGTGTTTTTATCAAAGAAAGAGGCATTGTAGTGCATCAGCTTGTAAAACAGTTTCTTTTTAACATCCATGGCAATACGCTGGCCGACCCAGGTATTTAAATATGTCGCGCTGTACGTCAGCAGGCTCTGAAGCAGACTGAATACAATTATCAACAGCGGTATCAAAAACGTTGAAGAGCCCATTGTATTTTTTTCAACCATAACAACATCCATATATGGTTTTAGCGCCCAGGCAATCACCGCATCCATCGACCCAATCGGAATCGTTATCAGCACGGCCGTCAGCGCCCGCCCCCAATACGGTTTGACATACGGTAAAATCTTGCGGTAATTGACAATGAGGTTCAAATTTAAAAATTTTGCTTTCAGCTTTTGAAACATAAGTCTTCCTAACAGATAATTTTTGCGCCTGCCGCTTATAAAACCAATACCAGCTTGCGATGCCAGTTTACGACGCCTACTTTCCGGCAGGCAATACTACATATCTTATCTGCCGCCGGATGCAGCAGAACCGATATCAGTTTTTGGATTTTTAGCAAAGTTTTTACGAGATGTAAACAGAAATCTGCCAGATATTACAAATGCGACAAGCAATACGGCGGCTAATGCGGCAAAAGTACCGACGGGCAGAGCTTCAATACGGCAAAAAATGCCCCGCGAGCAGATGATGCGACCGGGCAGCACCACAAATGAATATGGCAAGGTAATGCTACAGGCGATACGATACGTCGAACGGACAAAAACGAAAAGGCTCCCTAATATCAGACGTTCGCAGCCTTTCATACGGATATAAAAAAAGTCGCCCTGCAAAGGACGGCTTTTTGAAAACGGCTCTTGCCAACGATTACAATATTTCGATGGCGCCAGCAGCCGTACGGCCGCGGTCATCATAAATTTCATAGCTGACGCGCTGTCCTTCGTACAGCTTACGCAAACCTTTTTCTTCCAGTTTCGTAATATGGACAAATACATCCTTGCCGCCGTTTTCAGGTTGAATAAAGCCATAACCTTTACGTGAATTAAACCATTTAACAGTTCCTGTTGTCATATTATCTCCTATCTTCAATAGTTACACCTACTCCGTCAGAATTTTATTCCTGACAAACCATATTTATAATACTATTAATTTTATAGTCAATAGGCAATATTCATTTATAAGTTGTTTTTTGATAAAATATTTTGCACCTGCAACTTTAAATATTCACGAAATTCGGGATTAATACCTTTTTCGGCAATTTTGGCCTCAAGAATTTCCACAATAGCCCGCTGGTATTTGGGCTTGTTTTCCGCAATTTTGGCCAGATACCAGGCCGTGCCTTCAAATATCTGCTTTTCTTCGCTGTCCAAACCGGACACCATGCTTTCGTAACTCGGAGAAAAGCGTTTTTTTACCTCCGTATGCGCCAGTGCATACGACGCTTTTTGAATCTTGTGCGCTTCTGCCGGCGTTATATCTCCGGCTTTTCTGCCGATTAAAAAATCTTTCAGTTTTTTAAACATTGATGCGCTAACACCATCAGACATGGTTACCTCCTTTTGCTGCTACGACATCCCTGCGGATTTTGCGGCTTGTATATTATGTTTTTTCAAAATAAGCGGCGTTTTTCTTTTTTGCAATCAGATTTTGAGGAAAATTATAAGAAAAAGTATTGACACTTAAAATAAAGCGTATTATGAATGGGTCGTTGCTTGAGATTGCTTCATCGTCTAATGGTAGGACAGCGGACTCTGACTCCGTTAATCTTGGTTCGAATCCAGGTGAAGCAGCCAACTTTAAAGATGTACGGCAGAGAGTATGTTTTCTGTCGTTTTTTATTTTAAAAATTTGTTTTTATTTCTTTCTTCCCACTTCTTGACAACTGTGTCATAGTAGTATATTAGTTACTGTATGGTGGAATTTTGTTTATAGATTTTTGCCATGAAGTCCCTCTTTGGAGGGCTTTTTTATATGAGCTATGACTTTTCGGTCGTAGCTCTTTTTGTTTTTAAACTTTATTTTTTGAAAGGGTACCTCTATGGGGATGTATAGTGATTTTGCTTTAGATTCATTAGAACAAGATGAATTTAAGAGAAAGAAGAAAAGAAAAAATCCATTTGATATTGATAGTGAACTTAACATTGATGACTTGGATATTTCTGAAAGGCAACGCAATGCCCTTAAAAAACTTGATATGGCTAACCAACTTACCATTATTCGTGCGTTACGCGAAGGGCAAGAGCTGAAAAACTCTAATTATGGGGAACAGTATGCGAAAAATGACAGGAGCTCGGTGGTGGATGGAGGACTTGGCAGCTTGAGTGCTAAATATGAATCAAATAATAATCCACGAGCTAAAGGATATGATAAAAATGGAGGACATAGCTATGGTCGTTATCAAATTGAAACGAGACACGGGACCATGCTTGACTACATTAAATATCTAAAATCAAAACCAGAGTATCGTGATTTTGCTGATACGCTAAACGATGCTGGTGGTTATGAAGGAGCTTATAACAAGACGGAGGATTTTGTAACCGCTTGGGATAAACTTTCTGCAAACAGAGATTTCAATGATTCTCAACAGCAATTTATTCTTGATAAAAAATTAGCTCCTGTGCTTCGTGGTGTCAAGAAAATAAAGGGATTTGATGTAGAGAAGCGTGATTTTGTTATCAAACAGATGCTCTATTCGTTAGCTACACAACACGGCGAAGGAAATACTTTAGAATTGATTAGAAATGCAATAGGAGACAGTGCTGAGAACCTAAGCGATGAAGATTTAATCAATCGCATTTACGATGAAAGGAGTAAGGTTGATATATACTTTCAGGGTTCTACGCTGTCTGATCGCGAAAATATCAAAAAGGATCGATTACCGCAAGAAAGGAGAAAGGCTTTGAGAGATTTACGGAAGTAAATCATCCCATCAATCTGTGGGGTAGTATCTCTGGTAATGCAGGACGTCGTATAGAACTTCTTCAAAACGGCGTCCTAATTCCATATCATTTACTGCTTGACCGTAAAACCCTGTGTTTACTTGATTATACATTACACCATAAAATTCTAGCATACTTTGCTCCATTAAATCCAATGCCTTTATCATTTTTTCAGCATTTTCAGGGGTGGATTTTTCTTTAATTTTTGCGATAATAATTTCTTTTTGACAGGCATTGTATTTTTTATAACCTTTCTTTATTTCATCATTATAAAAAAAGCTATCCCATACGGGTTCCACAGTTTTCGCATGACACTCTTTGCTCAAAGCTTCTGCTTGTAACTTAACTTCATCCACCCAATCTTCATCTACCCACTCTCTTTTTGCTTCAACATTTGAGCTAAATACAAACATTGTAGTTATTATCAATAACAGATATCTCATCTTTTTCTCCTTAATATTATTTGATGATATAATTTAATGCCTTAAAGTCAAGGAGCAAATTCTTTTAATATTTCCATCAATTCCTCATTAAAATCTTTTCGAAAGACATCAATGTTGGGCAGCCAACTTTAGTAAAAGCCAGCGGAGATGTTTTTCTCTGCTGTTTTTTTATTTGAACTATCTGTTTTAGTTTGATAGACTTATATTGTATTAGTTTAACCCTCTCTTTGTGCAATACAGCACAAAAGCTATTTTTATAGCGACATTGGAGAAAAATATGCCCTATAATAAAACAACCACCGTAAATGGAAAAGAAATAATTTTAACAAGAGAAGAAAAGTCTGCTGTAGATGAATTTCACAAGAGCAGGATTGCCTTTGCTTTTCTTAGTGATGGAAGATGCGCGATAAATATTAACGATGCCAGAGAACACAAGGTTTATCTCAAAGATGATTTCGGTATCTCTTTTGAAGAGTTTGAGCATCTCACCCGAGGATATATCAAACCAGGAAGATTGGTTTTCTACACCTCTCTCAACTTCCTGCCTGTAAAAGATATATCAGAAGAAATGGTTAACCTTTTGACGGAAAAAGCTTTAGAATTCTTCGGTCCCGGGAAATACGAGATTTGGAACGGGCTTAAAATCGGCCGATTAGGCGAGGAGTGGGAAGCCATAGAAATAAAAGGAACCGTTTTGGTTCGATAATGTGTGCAGGAAAGAATACATAAAGATTATTTATATTGTGCTGCTATTCTGCTTTTTAATTTTTACCGATTGTTTTTAGACTGATGCCAATCAGATTTATATCTTGCTTTTGTTTGTTCTTTATTTTTGCTTGACTTTTTGGAGGGACTATTTATACTTTTTTTCGTTAAATTTATTATTCACTATTAATTTTTATGTTCTATGGATTTAAGAGTATTGAGAAAAGAGTACAAACTTCCGTTGTGCATTCTGCAAAATGCCGTCAAATTATCTCAGCATGCGGCTATGACTTTTTCCGGCGATAACCAAATCAATAAAAAAGTTGATTTGAAACAGCTCTTGGAAAATTGTGCATGCGATTATGTGCAGAAACTTCCTTATCTTCCTTTGAAGACGGTTGTTTATGGTATAGCTTCGGCAAAAAAGCAAATTGCCGTCGTTAAGCTTTTGTGTTCATCACAACGGCGCATGCCTTGTATTGTCGACATTGCCAATACACTGGCGCAGGAGGCTTTAGTTAATGGCAAAGACAATATTTTGAACAGAAATATCAATTTGTTAGCAGCTTCTCTCGGAGAACGTTTTCAAATTGAAGCCGCGGATATTTTTAGCCTTGAGGACTGCATCTGTGGACTTTACTGCCATAAAAACCGCCTTGTCGGCATAGCGCAGATTTCTGCGGTAGATATTCCCGAAGCTAAACGGCCTTTGGTTAACCATGTGGCGGAAAACCTGGCCAAACACGCCGTTTATTATTACGGCGCATATCTAAGCCGAGAAAAACACATATCAATTAACGACGGCGGGGTAATTGAAACGCTATTTTACAAAACCGAATCTCCGGATTTCAGCGATTTTATTTTAGCCCTGCCTTATGTTATCAGTGATGGAATTGTTTCTGCTAGACCTAGGCATTTTTTCCACAGAGGTTGGTCTTACCCTACTTTGGCAGAATATCTGACGGAAAGTTCCCGAATTTTGCAGCAAAAAATACCGCAGGGGCAGAATATTCAGCTTAAGCCGGAGCGTTTTATCGTTCTCGGAGATTTTTGACAGTCTTTTCTTAACGTGAAACGGATGGAAAATTCCATCCGTTTTTTTATTGTTGACATTTTTTAGCTGCCTTTATATTCTTTTTATATCAAATTTATTATTAACATTAAATTTTTGATATTATGAGGTTAAATAAAATTGTTTTATCCGGTGCCAACGAGTTTACGGACGCCGGTGCATTAGCAGAATTTGGCAGGAAACATGAACTTGCAGAAATAGGAATTCAGGTTTCCGGAGACAAGGCCTTTTTCGGCTCAGCCAGATATTGGTGGCTTCATACGCTCACTTTTTACGTTTCGTCTCAAAATCGCCTGGCATTGCATCTTAATAAAGACTGGGCGGAAGCTTTCTGCGCCGGGAAAATTCCTACCGAATTGGAAACTTTTCTTAAATTCCGGCATCACAATGGAAAACCGGTTTTTGAAAGAATACAGCTTAATTTCAAAATCGGACGGGAAAAAACGCCGAATATGGATACACTGCTGGCAACAATGAAGCGTTATCAGCCGGAGCATAAATTCATTTTATCCTACAACGACAGCAATAAAGAATTCATCCGGAATATTTACAAAAGCGGTTTTATGATTGATGCTTTGTTGTACGATTCATCATTCGGCGAAGGAATTACTCCCACGCAACGCGCCGCACCGGTTTTTGCCGATGTTTATCAGGGATATGCAGGAGGTCTTTCCCCTGATAACGTAATGGACGAGCTTAATAAAATCGGCGCGCTCGTTCCTCCGGGCAAGTGCTTTTTTATTGATGCCGAGGGGAAGCTCAAAGGTGAAGACAGACATTTATCTCTTGCGAAGTGCAACATCTTTTTACAACAGGCTTCCAAATGGAATAAACAGAATTTTGTTCCGGGCAAATAATTGCTCCCCAAGACCTATTTTCCCTGCCGGCTTTTATGGTCGGCGGGGATTTTTTAGATAAGTATGCCAAACCTTTTTCATCAAAGTTGAAAAAGGATAATCAGACAATTCTTCAGGCTTGGCAAAGAAACCGTCGGGCATAGGTGCGATATCGCTTTTAAGCTTATATATCCGCAATGTCAGCTTAAAATGGGTAAAAATATGGGTTACGGACAAACCGGTATCAACGACACCTTCACCAATCAAGCATTTATCATTCCAAGGAAATTCATAAAGCCCCGAAAGCAGCCCCTTTTCTGTCCGTTTGCGGATAAACAATTCGCCACGCCCGTTTTCCGTCACAAGAACAATACCCTGTTTTTCTTTCTTCTCCAGTCTGCGGCGAACCGGTATCTGTTCCAAATCTGAAGCGGTGCGTGACCGGCAATATTCCTGCCACGGGCATAACAGGCATTGCGGATTTTTCGGAGTACATACGACTGCTCCCAAATCCATAATCGCAGACGCATAATCTGCGGCATTTTCTTTACTGGTAAGAAGTGCTGCCTTTTGGCGAATCGTATCGGCGATTTCATCAAGCGGTGCTGTCAGATGATACAAACGGGCAATAATCCGCATAACGTTGCCGTCAATGACCGTTTCCGGCTTATTGAATGCCAGCGCCATAAAACTTGCAACAGTATAGGCTCCGATGCCTTTTAATTTTAAGATGCCTTCCCTGGTGTCAGGAAACCTGCCACCGAATTCATTGACAATCATCTGTGCGGTTTTGTGCAACGAGCGGGCGCGAGTATAGTATCCCAATCCCTGCCAGAGCTGATAAACGTCCTCTTCCGCCGCAGCGGCTAAATCCCCGATAGTCGGAAAGCGTGCCATAAAACGGTGAAAATAAGGAATTACCGTTTTTACCGTTGTCTGTTGGAGCATAAATTCAGACACCAAAATTACATAAGGGTCAGGGTGCGGTCCGCCCTTTACCCTCCAGGGTAGTTCCCTGCCGTTTTTTTCATACCACTGCAGCAGCAGATTTGTCATACTTTCGTTTGTCATAGAATATTGTTATTGCCGTTTATTATAAATGTCCATACTTTTTACGCTTGACATTTCTTTCCTGTTTAAATATCGTCCATTTAAAATCAGTATAAATATTAATGATTATACAAAAAGGAGAAAAACTTTCAATATTTTTGATTTTCCTAATCAGCTGATATCTGATATTAACGCAGGAAAAATCAGCTCACGCTATTCTCATGACAATACAATCACATTGACTGACGGCGTAACGTGTCTGAATATGGACTGTTCTGGCTTTGCCTGCTACTATCTGCAAAAGATAGGACAATTAAAGGCTCTGCAGGAAATCAAAGACTTTGTTTCTCAAAGCAAACATATTGCCCCTGAAGACATAAAGCGCATTTACACAAAAGAGTTTGCCATCTTTTTCAGGCAGGCTGAAAAAAATTCGCAATATTGGCTCAGAATTACGAATCCGGCAGATTTAATGAGAGGCGATATAATTGCTTTCACTTCAGTCTATATAAAAGAAAACCATACTATGATTGTTGATAAAATCTTATCATGTACAGACAATGAATTAACAATTCGTGTTTTTGACAGTACCGGATTTCCACATATAAACGATACAAGGAAAAACACGACCGGAATCGGAAGCGGCAATGTTGTTTTATTCAAAAACGAAACCGGGCGTTGGGACGCCTATCAACAAAGCAATTCATACAAGCCCTGCGGATATCTTGATTTCGGGAGATTGAAAAATATAAAAAGCCGATAATTTTCCGGCATAAAAAAACCTCCTGACGGAGGTCTTTAATGGTGCACCAGAGTTGACGAATTGTTGAACTCCATCGTTGATGAAACATCTGATATAAATGGGTGGAAAAATGAAAATTCAACGGAGGGCAGACAATGACATAACACAATAAAGATGCCTTTTATAGTGGCTTAAAATAACTGTAACACAAAAACAATTAAATGAATAACGAACTTTTAAGGAGAAAAATAATGGAAAATCTAAACACTAAAATCTTAAACAAAGGAGAAAAGAAGATGTCTAATAAAACGCAGGTGTGGGTGAATGATTGGATTGAGGCTGAAACAAATAAAATTGATGTTTCAGCCAAAGAGGAAAAGAAGGAAAACGTCTCAAAAGTAGGACGTTTCATAAGGGATTGGATTGCAAGTGAAACAAATCTTTCTGCTTCAAATTAAATTATTTTGAGTAATTTGCCTTAATAAGTGCGACTCTTTGCGGATTTTCGCATAGAATCGCATTTAATTCAGTTATTTTTACTTTTAAATCTAAACTTTACCGATGGGGAAATTTTTGTTGACATTTTATCATTTAATAGTATATATTTACCGATAGGGAAATTTTTTATTTGAAAGGTTTCCTTTATAGTGAAAATTTACCGATGTGGAAATCTATGAAAACAAAAGATTTAGCAGACATTATAAAAAAGAAACGCAAAGAACAAAAATTAACTCAACCACAATTGGCAGGATTGTGCAATGTCGGTGTGCGTTTTATCGTTGATTTGGAAGCAGGTAAGGAAACCTGCCAAATTGGTAAGGTCTTATATGTTTTGGATATGTTGGGAATTAAATTGGAGATTGATGGAGATAACCAATGAATTTGTTAGATGTTTATTTTCATAATAAGAAAATCGGTGTTTTGAAAGAGCATAATTCCCGATTGAGTTTCAAATATTCGGATGATGCGACAGAATCCATTGCTTATCAGCTTCCTTTGCAGAAAGAAGCTTTTGGTGATAAAGAAACACGAAGTTTCTTTTCCAATTTACTGCCAGAAGGCGATGTGGTCAAAAAAATTGCCCAGATAAAACAGATTTCTCTTAATAATCCTTTTGCCTTGTTAAGAGAATTAGGAGGAGAATGTGCAGGTGCTGTTTCACTCTATCCGCAAGATATGACTCCAATTTTTAACGATACTTTGGAAGAAATATCAGAAGATGAGTTGGCTGCTCTTTTGGGTAAACTTTCGCAAACTCCGTTATTGACAGGTGAAGGCGTCCGTTTGTCGCTTGCGGGAGCACAGGAAAAACTGGCGTTGACGATTTTTCCTAATGATGACAAGTATTACAAACCGTCAGATAAGTATATTTCTACTTGGATTTTAAAACCAGAGAATCGGAATTTTCCTGGTTTAATCTATAATGAATATTTTTGTATGAAATTAGCTGGTCTGGTCGGATTAAATGTTGCTGAATGCAGAATTAAAGATTTTGGTTCAGTAACTGCCTATATGACGAAACGGTTTGACCGATTGGATACCATTGAGCGAATCCAGCAGGAAGATTTTTGTCAGGGGTTGGGGTTGTCTAATAAAAAATATCAGAGAACCGAGGGCGGACCAAGTGTTAAACAATGTTTTCAATTTATCCATAATAATCTGGCAAACAAGGCAAAAGACGAATTGCATTTTCTGAAAAGTGTTGTTTTCAACTTCTTAATTGGCAATTCAGATGCCCACGGAAAGAACTTTTCCTATCTGCACACGGAAAATGGATATGTATTAGCTCCGTTGTATGATTTGGTATCTACGCAGGTTTATCCGCAGCTTGCCAAAGAAATGTCAATGGCTGTCGGCGGAGAGTATGAACCAGACAGGATTATCAGAAACAATTTTATGGTAATGGCGAAAGAACTTGGCGTTAAATCTCAACTCATTAATGACATTTTGGATAAATTGGCTGCAGAAACTATTGTGCAGACAGAAAAACTCAAAGAAATGACGATAGCTGAAAAGACTTATAATCCTGTTTATGATAAGATTATTGAGGTTATTAAAGCAAGGGTTACTCAGTTATAATTCAGTTTTTTATGTAGGGTTGGTAAATTTCTATTTTAGAAAATGCCCAATATTGGGTATTTTCTAAAATGAGATTTTTGTAATTTAATGATTAGTATTAATGAGGGATTAAAATATGATAGGGAAATCTGATGATACAGGAGAATTTTTTAATGCAAGAAAAATTGTAAAAAATAAGATAAAATGTAAAAAATGTGGTGATATTATAGAAAGTGTATCTGTGAATGATTTCAAATTTTGTAAGTGTGGAGCAGTAGCCGTTGATGGTGGATTTGATTACTTGCGTAGATGTGGCAATTTAGAAGATATTGAAGAATTAAGTGAAGTGGAGCGTGGATAATATGAAGGTAATATTTGAATTTGATACAGAGAGTGAAAATTTTAATTCTATTGAATTGGAACGCCATAAACAGGCTAATGATATGGCGAAAGCGTTAGGCGAGATATTGAAAAAAGCACGTGGTTGGGATAAGTATGATGAGCGGTCTGCTATTCCCACTGATGAAATCAGAAAAGAATTAAATGAAATAATTTGCCAATATGTTGATATTGAGAAAATTGGGTATTAGGTAATGTCTTTCGGAATCTCTGATTAGTTTGGGATGTTGTTTTTTGCGGAGAAAAACTAGTCTAATCTCCGCATATTTTGAGTAGTTTAAAATTTAATATTTTAACAAAAATTCTCGTTAATATTGTACAATTAGAAGAATAAGCATCGTTCTGTGTAAAATTTTAACAACGAATCGTATTTATTTTTTAGTGAATTTATGAAGAAATGCACTGAGATTTTAATCTTTTATACCTAACTCTTTACGAATATGAGCTTGAAAATCTAATATCTTTTTATTATTCTTTGCGTGTGCCTTATTGAAGTTTTTCTTATATTGTGATGGGCTATTAAATAAATCTCCAAAAAAGTCATAGAACAAATCCATTGTCTTCTTATTTCCCCAGATGCATTCAACTTGAATTACGTTAAATAAATCTTTGGTTTGTTTTGACATCCAATTATCTTTTCCATTACGTATATCTTTTTCAAAACGCATTAAAAAGTCATACATTTTTGCATATAAGCTCTCTCTTTTTCGTTTGAGATATAGCTCATCATCTCGCCGTTGCTTTTGAATTTCTTGTTCTGCCATATATTTGAATTGTTTTGTCATCGTTAGATAAGCTATAAAACCACCAATGATGGTTCCAAAAATACCTGATAATGATGATATTAAAATTTGCATCCAATCCATTATTTAAATCTCATATATATTAGTTTTCTCTGGTTAGTAATTAATCTGCAGTCTTTGAGATATATACAGTAGGAATATCTTTGTTTTCATTTGATGATGAGACTGTTTTTTTTACACGTTCTATTGATTTTGAAACTTTATCAAGATTCTTTGCAAACTTTGCAGAATTAGAAATAAAATCCATAATGGGATTATTGGAGTTTTCATAATCTGTAATTAATTTTCCTGGATTTTCAGAATTAACTGCTATTAGGTTATATAATAACTTATCACGAAGTTCGTTTGATTTGTCTTTTTCTTTAACATTTAATAATTGTTTAGACAATCCATAGTATGTTTTACTTACAACTTCTTTATGTGTGTATTCCTCAATTAGTCGTTTTGACAATTTTAATTTTTTATCTGCTGAATATGCAACCCATAAGACGGGGGCGTATAAAGGAAGCAAAGCTAAAGACATTGTTGGAAGTTTTGATATTATTTCATCAAGAGTTAAATTTTTAAAAATCATAAGCAATATGGAACAGATTATTGGAATTGAGGATATGGATACAAGGCCAATAATTGCGTTTCTAAAAGTTTTAGCATATTCGGTGCTTTCCTGTCTTTCAACCCTTTTTTTAGTTGCATATGCTGAACTCAATCCTGCAGTTAGGGCTCCAGGTAACAAGCTTTCAATATCTTTTTTGGTATTCTCATACTGGATTTTCCAGTCGTTTATAAAAGTTTTGTACTGTTCTTCTTTAGTGTTTTTTAATTTTATAAGTTCATTATCTGTATTTTTTAATTTGTTTTTTATCTCATCATATGAAACTTTAAGTTCATCTTTTAAGCCTTCAATATATGTTTCTTTTCCTGTTTCTTCATCTGTTTCAGAATATCCGAAAACTTCTCTATATAGTGATGAAATATCATTTCTTCTTTTTATGATATCTTGATGTAAGCTTAGTATTTTATTGTAAGTTTCGGAACCTTTGGTAAAGTTTGTTTCTAATGCATTGACTTTATCGGATATATCCTCTAAATCCTCATATACGTCTTCAATTTCGGCAATTTTGTTGGAGATAGATTGTAATTTTGCTGATATCGCTATTTCTTGTTCGGTAAATACAGTATTTTTTTCTTTAGCTAAAGAAATTAAAGTATCAAGCTGTTTGGCTTCTTCACACTCCTTTTTTATATTCTCTAATGCTTTTTTTGTTTCTTGTAAATACGAGTTAATTTGTTCAAATACTTTTTCACTCTTATTTTTCATCTCAGAAATTTTATTTCGCGAGCCTTTGATGTATTTTATGTCCGATGGAATCGGTGTTTTATACAGTACAATATCTGCTTTAAACAACTCTGCCTTTTTCTCAAGTTCTACGATTCTTTTCCAAGCTTCTTTTTGTTCACTTTCAAGATAATTGATATCAGCCATTTATAACCTCATAATTTTAATGCTATACGTTTAATCTATTGTTTTATCATATTATGTGCAAGTTTTAATTATAAGATAGCAACAAAGGATTATCTGGACGTTTATAAATTTTAATATTGAATATCTTATTAGATAAAAGGGATATATCCTATGTTAAGTAGGATTTTATATCTGGTTATGGAGCCTTCTTTTGTCTTTTGTGTAAATAGCAATAAAATCCACCTATACCCTAATTTTACATTCATAAAAGTGTAAAATCAAAATCATTTTACTTGACAATTTTACAATTGTAAAATATATTTTTAAATATAGATTTTACATTTTGAGGTTAAGTAATGATTTTTAACTATATACGAGTTTCCACAATTGAGCAAAATACTGAACGGCAGTTAAGGGATGTCGCTTGCGATAGGGTGTATGAAGAAAAGGTTAGTGGTAAGGATACAAATCGTCCTCAATTACAGGCGATGTTGTCAAATATCCGTTCAGGAGATATTATCAACATTCACGAAATGAGCCGCTTGGCTCGCAATACTCGTGATTTATTGAATCTTGTTGAAGAAATTACTTCCAAAGGGGCTACTATTATTTTTCATAAAGAAAACTTGACTTTCAAAGGGGATGGAAAGCAAGACCCTTACCAGAAAATGATGATGACGATGTTGGGGGCTGTGGCTGAACTTGAACGTAGCATTTTACTTGAACGCCAAAGAGAGGGCATTGCTGTTGCCAAAGCAAAAGGAAAATATAAAGGTGGTAAGAATAAACTTACCGATGAACAGGTTTCAGAATTAAATGCACTTCATAAACAAGGTATGCCGATTGCTAAAATAGCCAAACAATTCAAAATCACCCGCCCAACGGTTTATAGTTATTTGAAAAATGAAAAGTGATATTAACTACGTAGTTCAACCGCTATGTTGATATAAAACCCCGAATAAATCGGGGTTTATGGAAGCATCTAACGAAATAGGTATTAATTTGATTCAATCTTCATCTTTGTTGGTCTTTCCAATTTATAATCTGTGCTTATTGGTGGGGGCAAACGCCCTGTTTCCTCAAAAAAATACCGCTCATCGCCCTTATATCCTTTGACATATTTGGCAACTCTGGCATCAAATGATATAATATCACCCTCTTTCAGATTTAATTTTTGGAATTGCTTTCCTAACGAAAACCACAGGTGGTCTGTAATTATATCATTGTTTCCATACAACCTAATATTTTTTAACATAATTGTTGGTTCTGGTTCGTTCCATCCAGATTTCCAACCAAACTGGGCGACCTCTGCACTATATCTGTGCCGCTCTTTGTTTCCAATAGCTTTTAATTTTCCTCTCATTTACTTACCTCTTAATATAATAAAAATTACAAGAGGTTTAATAATGCAGGAAACTTCAAAAATATATGTTGTTGAAATTGTAGTATTTTAAAGTTATTGAATGTTATTTCTTTTTAGGCGGAGTTAATTTTATAAATTCATCTATGGATGATTTATAATAAAAAACACGGTTTCCTCTTTTTACAAATTTAATTTTATCAGGATACTGACATCTCATCGTGCGTAGAGATGCTTCTGAATATCCTAAAATTGCCGCCGTAGCTCTGGGAGATAGTAGTTCTCCTTTTTCATCATCTATAATTGTTTTGGTACTTAATTCGTGGGCTTTCTTTTCCCATATTAATAGTTCATCTTTTGCATAGTTACAATAGCATTGCTCTAATGCTACCCTTAATGTTCTGATTGAGGTTTCAAAATCAGGTATGTTGGCAGGTGAAAAATCAAAACATTTGGCTTCAATTTTTAAGGGAAATTTGCAATCCGTAAAATAAAATGTATTATTGAACTTTACATAAGAAAAATTTACTCGTTCAGGAAAAATTCTTTTGAAAAATGCAACATTGCTGTTGAACTCTGCTCCTTTGAAACTCCATAAATAACGAAAGCAATCGTCATTTTGGGAATTATCTAATTTGTGTTGATTAAATAAGAAGGCATATCCACTTGTTTTAATATATTCAAAATTAGCATTTTTCAAAAAATTGGTATCTTCAAAGTGGGTTGTTCCATTGAAATTTGAACGGTTAAATGAAACATTTTGTTTAAATACCGAATTTCTAAAATCAGTATTTCCTTTAAAGAGACATTCTTTGAAAGAAACATTGGAGTTAAAATGCATATTTGATAGATTGAGATTATTAAATATGCAGTTGGCGAATATTATATCTCGGTATTGATATTCGTTATGATTTTCTCTATATTTGGATTTTCCAAATAAGAGTTTGATATTTTCTAAAAAAACATCGGTAAAATCTTTATCAGTTATTTGTATAGGTGTATTTTTTTGTTCTTTTGCAATAGCCATAAGTTCTGAATTGGTCATTTTAGGCGTTTTTGCGAATTTTTGTTCTATGAAATCTATACGTCTTTTGCGATGTTCTCTATTGATAATATTTCGTTCAAAATAATCTTTTGCAGGAGCTACACTATTAAGCATTTGTATTAAATCATTTTGGATGTTGGGTAGCTCCAATTGTTCTTTATCTTTTAAATAGGTAACAGCTTCTTTTATTTTCTGTTTTTCATAATCTTCAAAATAGTCAGAAAAAGCATTGGACACTAATTTTTGGGAAAGTTTATATGTTAAATTGAGGTCTTCATTCGGATTTTGAGCCGCCAATTTTGTTAATATACTCTGTAAAATTAATATCTCTCTATGATATGGCGTATCCTGTATCATTTTAGTTGTCCTTTTTAACATTTTTTTACAGGATAAGGACTCATATTTTGAAAATCAAGAATAATTTCTGAATTTATAAATTTATTTTCTCTTTGCTAAATTAGTATTTAACACGGCAGATTCAACGATTTTTCTGGCTAATTCTGTTGCATTCCAACCTGAACTATTGAAACCGAAAGTAGATTTTATTCCTTTGGGGGAATCTAACAAAGTGATTAAAGCATATTCTTGGTTCTGATAACTGAAATGTCCCAAAAATGTTGTGATGACTTCATCTGGGTTGTCCAACTTATAATCGGTTGCAGTTAGACCATAGACATTTATACCTTCAATGTTTATTCGTCTGGCTGTTCCATTGGTAACATTATCTCTTAACTTCTTTAAATCCTCTTTTGTGGCTGATTTTATGAAAGTAACATAATCTTGAATAAACTGCTGTGGTGTCGCTAATCTCTCTTTTTTCAGCAATTTCTTCACATTGTTTGGGGTATATGAATAATCCTGATTATAATCAAAATTTTCCAAAATACTGATGGATGCAGAATTCAAAACTTCATTGTTTTTAAGATTTACCAGAATAAAAGCCCCACCAGCAGCATTAAATTTTTCAATCTCTTCTACCAATACACTATAATTCCTTTTGCAGATTGATGATGCTGTATTGCAATTTTCTGCAAAAGATTTATTGCCAGAGATATTCTGATGAGTACATCCCGTCAAAATCAAAGAAATCATCAAAAGAACTGCTTTTTTCATTTTTTATTTCCTTTTTGTAAAATAGCTTTCATCATTAATTATTGATAAAGGTTAAGCATTCATTTTTCTTATCGGAAGCTTTTATTTGGTAACAATAGCTTCTTTGTCCCTTTAATTTTGCCAAACAATAATTTTTATCGTCACTATTTTTAATTTGATAGCAATATGAAACTTGCCCTTTTTCCATAGCAAGGCAATTGTTTTTCAAGTCATTATCTTTGATTTGATAACAGTTTGCCTTTACTGTTGCAGGAAATAAAGCAATACAACAAATTATTATCAAAGCTTTTTTCATTACATTTCTTCTTATATAAAATCAATATTTTTGTTACCGAGAAATTAGTTCCATAGTTGTTTCCTTCTGATTAAATACCTTTCAACTCATCCAAGACACTTTGAAGATGTTCCTGCTTTTCAGCTTCCTGTTTGCGTTTAGCTTCTCGTTGCAGGGCTTTACGTTTGGCTTCTTCTGCTTTTTTCTTCAATGCAATTTGTTTATTTTGTTTTTTGATAGTTTCCGCTTCTTTTTTCAGCAACGTATGGAATTCATCATCATTGTTGATTTTTTCAAGAACTTCCGCCAATCCTTCTTTATAGGCAGACAGGTATGCTGCTGCCTGAACCTGATTGGGAGCATAGCCATAATAGCAAGCGATAAATTTCCAATCTTTGGTGATTGCACTGTATTCTCGTAAATGTCTGCCGTTTAAATCATAAACATTGGCAGTAACTTTAACTGTATATTCTTCCGTTCCAAACGGATAACCGATTAAATTAAGAGTTCCCAGAGATAACGCAGACGGAAGAGACCCGAAAAATGTCATTAAAGCCCCTTGTTTACGATTAAAAACATCTTGGGAGACAACAATACTGCCAATAGTATCATCATCATTTCCAATTTTTGAAATAATCTCCTTATTTACATCATAAGCAACATTTGACAGATACTCTTGTCTGGTATCTATTTGGGTTCTTTCGCCAACATTGGTCTGGGTGATGACATAAATGTTCTCTGGAACATTCAGGGTAAATTCATAGTCCTGATATTTAAAAGGAGCTATATCTGTCTGATAGTCTTCCATCGTAATGGAACGACAGGATGTTAAAAACAACATCAAAAAAAGTAGTTTCTTCATTTTACAGCTCCTTATACATAATTTTTTCTAATTGTTTTTCTGTTCCATCCCAATTACCGAGAATATTACCAGAGTTGCTTCCAAAATCATCGCTGTCTTTTTGTCTTTTTCGCTTAATGATAGGATAATTTTGGTCTGGAAAATGGTCATATTTATTTGAACCATCTTGGGGAGTATATCTGATGTAAGATATGTTCATTATGGGATATTGCTGCTTAACAATTTTTTCCAATGATTTTATTTTTTTCTCACAGGATGAACATCCATCAAAGATAATCAGAATTTCATTGAGCGGACTTTTTAACAGACTGGCTATTTCTGTATGTTTCATTTCTTTGGCATACTGATATGCTGTCCATTTTCCATCTTTTGATTTATAAATGTCTGCCTTGTGTTCCACTAATTTTTTTGCAGCATAAATGTTATTTTTGATGGCTGCATACATAATTGCTGTTCTGCCCTTTTTATCCAGTTCGTTCAGATAGGCGTTTTTATCCAGCAGTAAATCCAAAAATTCATTATTTTGGCGGATAACAGCATACATCAACGGCGTATAGCCGTTTTTATCAATTACATCAGGAGAAGCTCCGAGCCGAATAAGCTCTTGGGCAAACCCCATATCATCTTTGATGAAATGAGCGACAGGATGTTCCCCGTCAATTTTGATTGCATCCAAATCCTCTGGGGCTGATAAGAACGCTTTAATGCTTTCAATATTTTTTGAAACAACTGCATTTTGTAGAGCTTCTAAATCTCTTACGCTAAAATCAACGCTGTTGCTGCTGATATTATTTTCCAATGTAATAGCTGGGATATTTAGCTTACCGATTCTTGGAGATTTAAATTGAACACGAAGCTGAATCAGTGATTTATTATCATTTCCTGCACAAGAAATACTATTATCAACAATTTCAAAATGACGATTATCTAATGTTTCTTTAACTTTCTCTTCCAATATCTTACAATCTACATCTGCTCCTGTCCATTGAGCGAGCAAAGAGATATTTTCATTTTTTTCATAAATAGGTTTAGATATATCAAGAACTAATTTTGAAGGTATTTTAGATACACCTGATTGCGAAGGATTGCCTATAAATCTGTCAATATCCTGTTTTCCCCACATCATTAGCATATCAGGAGGTATTTGTTCTACCCGTTTCATTACCAATTTAGTTAAATCTTTACATCTGTTATTTGATAGTAAGTATTGTCTGGTTGTTGCATCTTGAAAGAATGTGTTTCTTCCTGTGTTATAAATAGACAGCTCATAGTTGCTTCCTGCAACATTATAGATGGCACGTGCCGTACCAAATGTCATAAGCATAAAATTTACACTAACTCTGTTAGCAAGGTTTTGATTTATATTTACAGTGTTTGAAAAACCTTCTATTTCCGCGGAGTTAAATCCAGAGCAGAAATAAAAGCGTTCAGCTTCTGGACGATTATCAAATAACTCATTAAATCCAGCTATTCTGGCAGATGAATCCTGATAGGCACTATCAAGAGAAAACGTTTTGTTTCCATCTTCCTTGTCTTCCGTAGAAGATTTTTGGTCAAAAATAGATTTTAATGAAAAGCTATATGCAGATTTACATTCTGCAAGAAACATAGTAAAAGCAATACAAAGAAGTGTAATTATTCTAAAAATATTATTTGTTTTTATCATAGCTTTCCCAAATATATTGTTATTGATATTCTTATTCCTCATCGGCCAATTCAATTATCTGAACACCTTTGTTTTTTGCTCTTTTGCATACTTCAAATGCTCTGCCCTCAAATCGGTTATAAGCAATGATGAAATCGGTATTTTCTATAATCCAGTTGTTCCGATGGACAATGCACCAACGCTTGTATCCTATTGCTGCTTGGTCTGGATATATGAAGCTGTCAAAATATCGTTCTCCGTCATTAACTTCTTTCATACTGGATGCCACTAAAATAATTCGGATATTTGGATTATCTTGTTTTATCTGCAAAACAGCATTATAGGCATCTCGTTCGTAAGCTCCCTTTACCCCAACTAAAAAGGTATCAACACCCTCTTCATCAATAAGCCGAAGGGCTTGCTTTTTTATCTTTTCTATAATGTCGCTTCTGCTCCATTTATAATCATTTCCCAAGAAAGCACAGGATTTACTCATTTGAATTTCTTTCAAAATACAGGTGTTTTCTATACGATACACAAACCAACAATTGTGTACCCGCTTATATCCATCTGTTTGAAATAAATGAATTTTCTTATATCAAACTCTCTGAAACCCTTGGTTTTCCTTACATCCATACCCATTATATATTTTTGAAACGAGCGAAAGAAAATAAAACGAATAACCATAAAAAAGGGTTGATTTTATTGTTCAATAAAAATGCCCTCCTATTTCATCTTAACTCTTTGAATCCCCGATAAATATATAAAAAGGGGAAAAGATGTCGGTAATCGCATATATAAGAAAAAGCACAGATAAACAGTCATTTGAACATCAAGAATATGAAATTAAACAATATGCCCAAAAGCATAACCTTAAAATAGACAGATGGGTTGAAGAAAGTATATCCAGCAGAAAGGAACTTAAAAAACGACAATTAGGGAAATTGTTAGAAGAATTAAAAGAGGGAGATTGCCTTATATGTAGCGAAATTTCTCGCCTTTCTCGGTCTGTTGGAGAAATTTTTTTAATATTACAAACTTTGATTTCAAAAAAATGTCAGGTTGTATCAATAAAAGAAAATTATAATTTTTCTAATAGCTTACAATCACAAATTTTAGCATTTGGTTTTGGGCTTTCAAGTCAAATTGAAAGGGATTTAATATCACAGAGAACCAAAACAGCATTAGATGCAAAAAAGGCAGCAGGAGTAAAACTTGGTCGTCCATTTGGAGCAGAGAGCAAAAAACTAAAATTGTCCAAAAATACCAAAAGGATAAGAGATTTATTGGATAAAAAAGTTTCCAAAAACCAAATCGCCAGAATTATGGGTGTCCAAAAAATCACCCTACGAAGATTCATCAAAAGAATGGGATGGAGTGATTAGTAAAAAACCAGAGCTTTGAAACTCTGGTTTTTGTTAGTTATTATCAAGTCCATTTATCAGTTATTCAAAAATTTTGAATAACTGGATTTACTGAATATTATTCATTTTCATTATCTTTACTTTTTTGTTCAAGTTCCAAGAACCTGTCAAAATCGCTTACATATAGGTTATCTTGGATAATTCTGTATTTTTCAAATTCGCTTTCTGCGTGGAGCTTGGCAATTTCCGCTGAAACTTTGCCTGCATCTTGCAAAACATCATAATCCATAAAAGTCAAAAAGCCATTTAATTTTTCGCTCCAATCCTGCATTGTCATTGGAATATGACGTTCTGCTTGCATTTCTGCATAATCTAAATATGAAGAAACTAACCTTTCTAATTGGCGAATTTCTTTTTCCTGCAAATAATTTTTGGCAACACTAACGTCATATTTCTGAATTTTTCCATCAGGATAGGCATCCCAAGTGGTTAAGCCCATATGCTCTTTTTTTGCATCTGCTCGTTCCATTATAAGTTCTGCGGCAGTATGTCCGTGAATGCTATGGTGTAGTTTGTTTTGAACAGTTGCAAAAAAGGTTTGTGTTGTTTTAGCTCGCGGGTCATAATCCAATGCTGTGGCATAAATGTCTGTAATCTTCTGATAGAATCGCCTTTCAGACATTCTGATTTCACGGATTTTTTGTAATTGCTTTTCAAAATAATCTCTGGTTAGGATTGAGCCACCATTTTTAAGGCGTTCTTCATCCATTACCCAGCCCTGAATAGTGTAATCTTTAACAATCGCGTTAGCCCATTTTCTGAATTGGACTGCTTTTTCATTATTAACCTTGAAACCAACAGCAATAATCATTTGTAAATTATAATGTTTTGTTTCCCTTGATACTTGCCTGTTGCCTTCTGTTTGAACTATCCGAAAATTTCGGATAGTTGAAATTTCTTCAAGTTCATTATCTGAAAATATCTTTTGAATATGGTCGTTGATTGTTCTTATATCAACACCATAAAGGGTTGCCATCATTTTTTGGGTTAGCCATATATTTTCATCTTCGTAACGCATTTCTACGCTGTTAGCATTATCACCAACAGCCGAAACATAGGTTAAATATTCAGCAGCAGCACTTCTAATTGTAATTTCTTTCTTTTTATCCACTATGTTATTCCTTGAAAATATACTCCAATGGGGGCTATTAGGAAAATATGTTTAATTTTAAGCCATTATAACGAGGAAGGGTTAAAATTGGGTATAAAAAATAAAAACCAGAGCTTTGGACTCTGGTTTTATCAAACATATATGTTAAATTAATGTCTTTGGAAATCTTTTAAGACTTCCATTGTGTTTGATATTTTTGTTATTTCGGCAATATCAAAAACATCAAGCTCATAAGATGAACAGGTTGCCCCCAGCTGGGCATTGAAAAAATGGAGAACTGCCATATTATAGAGCTGTGAATTAAATGTAGCAATCATCAATGGTGTAACTCCCAAATTATCGGAAATATTAGGATTTGCACCATTTTCCAACAAATACTCCATCATTTTACGATTGTTTCTTTTGACTGCCATCATCAAAGCTGTTTCACCAAAATCATTCGGTCTGTTAACATCACAGCCCATTTCTATCAATCTGTCAATCACAACTGTTTTCTCAAAATTGGTAATATTCGGATTAACCACTATCATCATTAATGGTGTATATCCATCAAGATGCTTATACTTCATTGTTGTTCTATCTGTAATTTTTAGTAACTTTGTATAATCAGTAGATGTTAAAAAATGCATCAAAAATGGCTCTACATCAAAAAGCAGTTCAAATTGCTTTAAGGTTTCATATTTTGGAATTTCTTTTAAATGTTCAACTAATTCGGAAAGTTCTCTTTCTTCTCTCATATAACGAGGAAGAGGTTTCGGGGAATTTAATATAAAATCTATTTTATCTATCAGTTCTTCAAAATTTACATCATCTCTCATCGTTAGTCCTTTAATGCCATATTATATAAAGTATCAGATAATTTTTTCTGCCACTGAGGAAGTTGTTTCTGTCTGTTCAAATTCACGAACAAAGTCCATCCTGATGCTATACTTGGCTTTTTGTCCTGATAAACTAATGAGCCAATGTAATTGGAGCATTTATTCAAATATCGGCTGCTGAAATCTCTTCGGCTTTTTATTTTTTGTTCTTGTAATAACTCATCTGCGATGTCCAAAAACATCTCCAAATATTGATTTTTCTTATTGTTATTCATCAAATCTCCTTGATTATTGATAATAGTATTTATCAATTTGGAGAAAAAATTAACCGATTTTGAAAGTCAGAACATTTGGTTTGATAATAAAACCAGCCATCACTAAAAATCCTATCCAGAAAAACTGTTCCACTCATCTGAACTGTTTTCCAGAGGATTTTTATTGCTTGTTCCTCATCGTATATGAATTCATCAGTCCTTGATTTTTTGGGGTGTTTGATTGATAAATGTGCGTGAATATTACTATCAAGATGCTCTACAACACCTATGTAATCCATTGCTTTATATTTGGAAACATCTCTTCCAAGGGTATATGAACAATATAATTTCCACCATTCATTCACTTTATTTTGAACCATTTGTAAGTTAAATAACCCAGATAAATTAACAGGATTGAAATTTAGGGTAAGGGCCAGATTAAATCCATTTGCTGAATTATTTAATGTATTGATGATTTCCTGCCGATATGGAGTAATTGGTTTATTAGCTTCTTTTTTAGAATGAGTTTCTTTGTATTTTTTTATTTCATTTCTTTTGGTTTCTTTAAATTTATTCATTAATTGAATGTTGTTATTTTTTAACATTTGTTGATGAAATTTAATTAAATCCAGCTCTTTTTCTTCAATGGTTGGTTCTATAAATTTCGTTGAGGTTGCTGTTATGAGGTTATCATCATTTGTTATAATGAATTCTTCTTGGTATTGTTCTAATTGTTCTTTGAAAATTTCTAATCTGTTTGTTTCCATAATCTCTCCTTAATAATTTTGATAATAAAATTCTAATGCCCATCTTTTTTTTAAGATGAAGCACAAAATCTGTGAAAAGTAGGGAATATGATGCCTAAAAGTCCAACAAATTCCATCATTGATAATTCTATTTATCAGCGATGATGAAATGATATCACATCGTCTCTACCTGATGCAAAATTATTTTTGATAAACTTATTTGTCGGGGATGAGAATTTAGGTCTTGACTTCAGATTCTGGACCAAATAAGGTGTCGCGACATATTAATTAGGATGACCAAAATGAAATATGATGTTCTATGTGCTGATACTGTTGATGCTTTAATTCGTGCCGTAAATGATAAATTGAAAAAAGGATGGAAACTTCAAGGTGGCATAGCTAATTTGATTTCCACCACAGGATATATGGTTTTCTATCAAGCCATTTATAAAGTTGATTAACATTCACTAACATCAAAATGTGGCTTTTGATGTCATTTTGATTTTGCTCTATTTTTTTCATACCCTTCTCGTGTAAGTAATGAAGGCATTTATCGTTGGAGTTAGAAATGAGCAAAACAGAATCTGTAAAAAAAATATCCTCAAAATCAGTTAGAGAAGTTCTTGCTTTAAATTTCAACCAAAAATTGACAACTGATGAAATTGAACAAATGGAATGTGAGTTGTTGAAGATGCTTGAATTACTTGTCAATGTTGAATTATCAAATTTGAAGGAGATTGCAAATGAAAGCTGTTATTTTAGCTCGGGTATCAACGGAAATGCAGGAAGACGGGTTCTCTCTGGATGCACAATTGGACAGGTTGCGTAGGTATTGTGAAAGACACAATCTTGATATTATTCAAGAATATAATATTACAGAAAGTTCCACCAAAGGAAAGCGACCACAGTTTAATGAAATGCTGACCTTTGTCAAAAAGCAACGGGAAAGAATAGCTGTTGTCGTTGATGCTGTTGATAGGTTACAACGCTCTTTTAAAGAAACGCCTATTTTAAATGACTTGATTGAACAAGGAAAAATAGAACTGCACTTTTTGCGGGAGGCGATGGTTGTTAATGATAGAACCAAGAACACTCAAAAAGTGATGTGGGATATGTGTGTATTGATGGCAAAAGCTTATGTAGGAGCTCTTGCGGATAATGTTAAAAGAGCAGAAGAAAAAATGCTTAAAGAGGGGCTTCTTGCTGGACCAGCACCGATAGGCTATTTGAATACCAGAGATGAGAATGGAAAGAAGACCATTATCATAGACCCAGACCGAGGACATTTTATCAAAAAACTGTTTGAAGAATATTCCACAGGGCTTTTCTCTATGGACGAATTGGTTAAAAAATCAAAAAGTTGGGGATTGCGGAATAAAACTACTGCTCATAACCCAATTTCAAAATCCCAATTTGCAAATATTTTGCAGAATCCATTTTACTATGGAGTTATGTATTATAACAAAGAATATCATCCCCATTGTTATGAAAAACTTATTTCCAAGGAGTTGTTTGACAAGTGCACTGAAGTTCGGACGGGGAAATTCAAGCGAACTTCAAAACATACCAAAGAACCCTACATTTTTCGTGGGTTAGTTCGTTGCAAACATTGTGGATGTCTGCTTTCTCCTTATACAAAGAAGGATAAGTATGTTTATTTGCGGCATACAGACCTTAAAAACTGCGAACACTGCAATAATGTCAGTGAAAAGGTTTTGTTGAAAGATGTTGAGAAACATCTTTCATCAATTCACTTTGACGATGATTTGAAAGCTGCTCTGGCTGTTCGTCTAAAAAAGCAGTATGAAGCAACCCACGGCAATACTTATTATCAGCTGGAAAAGAATCGCAATGAACTGGCTGATATTGAAGAAAATCAGAAGAAACTTTTGGATTTGTTGATTGCGGGAACTGTTCCTGCCGATGTTTATCGTAGCAAGAATGCTGAATATGAATCAGCAAAAATTGAACTCCAAGCCAAAATTGAGAAATTGCAAACCCCAGATACCTCTGTTGAACGGGCTATTGATAAGGTGTTGAATTTCAGCCAAAATTCTTTTGAAATTTTCAAAAGTTCGCAGATTGAAGAAAAACGCCGTATTTTAAATATCGTTTTTGCGAACTTTTTGATGGATGGAAAAAATCCTGAAATATCAATGAGAAAAAACTTCAAGCTCCTATCAAAAATAGGAGCTTGTGAAGATTGGTGCTCTGGAGAAGACTCGAACTTCCACTGCCTGAGGCAACATGCACCTGAAGCATGCGCGTCTACCAATTTCGCCACCAGAGCAACGGGTATTTTAATAGCGGCTTTTTTTTCATTAGTCAATAGTTTTTTTAGCCTTTTATAAAAATAATTTTTACCAGAATATTCTTGTCAAATTACCCCATAAGCGTCAAGCAGAAGGCATATTCCCAATATTATCCTATAGATTACAAACGGCAGATACGTTGCATGCCGCAGCCACTGCATCATCAAAAATATGGCAAGAAACGAAAACGCAAAGGACCAGATAACCGCCTGATACGCCATTATAACCTGAGCCAATTCGCCGCCGGTATATATTTCATAAAGCGCCAATATGCCGGCAGCAAATATCGCCGGAACAGACAGAAGCATAGAAAATTTAGCTATTTCGCTACGATTGTATCCCAGAAAACGTCCCATTGTAATGGTTACCCCTGACCGGCTGGTACCGGGAAGAAATGCCAGGCACTGGGCAAAACCTATGCACAAAGCGTCGAAAAGGGTGATGTCTTTTAATGTTTTTCGGGTACTAAATTTAGTGTCGGCCACCCATAAGACAGCAGAATATACAATCAGCATCCAGCCGATAAGTTTTGTGCTGCGTGTCCAGTCCATCCCGACGTATTTAAGCGTGCCGCCAATGACTATTGCCGGGACGGTTGCAAACAAAAGAAAATACGCAAGCCTTACGCCTTCCACCTTAAAATCAGGCAAAAACTTATGTTCCCAAAGCTGAACCAACATATTTTTTACGGTTTGCCAAAAATAGAGAACAACGGCTATCAACGAACCGATATGAAGTGCAATATCAATAGTCTGCCCCTGATCGGCAAAAGAAGTATATTTGGCAAATAAAATCAGATGCCCTGAGGAGCTTACCGGCAGAAATTCCGTCAATCCCTGGATTAAAGCCAGCCAAAATACATGCATATCAATCATTGCCTACCCTCTAAACCGTTGTTCACTTCACATTTTTCCAAAGAAGTATAAAGGCAAGTCGTTAAAATTCAAATAATGTTCCCTGTTCTGAAGAAGTTTTTTTTGATTTTCCGGAACGCGAACGCGGGGTTGCCGGTGTCGAAACGGCGGACTGTGGCGGCATTACCGCTGATATTTCCCCATCAGCAAACCTGATTGTCAAGCCGGTTTGTTTTTTTGCCTCGGTTACATTATATATCGTCTGATTTTCATTTCCCCTTACCCAGGCGAAGCCGCGCCTCAGGACAGACTCCACGGAAACGCCTTCCAGCCGGTGCGCCAATCCCTGCAAACGTTCATCGCTGCGTTCAATCAGATTTTTGACATACACAGGTTTAATCTCGGCCAAAGCGAGAGCACTTTTTTTCTGTATCAGGACGTTCTTTATGGCAATATGCAGACGCTCAAGACGGTAATCCAATTTCTGGACATTTTCCTCAAGTATCTGCTGCAGGTTCGGAATTCCCCGCCCCAGCCCCTCTATGCGGCTTTTATATTCTTCCAGACACCGCCGGATTGAACTGCGCATGCGGTTATCCAAAATATTCAGCCCCGAAACAAGCTCGTCTTTTACCGGAACGGCAAATTCGGCAGCACCGGTCGGCGTCGGTGCTCTCTTATCGGCGGCATAGTCTATCAGCATCGTATCGGTTTCATGCCCTACGGCGGAGATAAGGGGAATTTCTGAATCATAAACGGCGCGGATAACGACTTCTTCGTTAAACGGCCACAAATCTTCCAGACTGCCGCCGCCGCGGGCAACAATAATTACATCCGGACGTCTGACGGAATCGTTTCCGTCTAAAGCGTTAAAACCGCGAATCGCCGCAGCCACTTTTTCTGCCGCTCCTTCGCCCTGCACCGGTGTCGGCCACAAAACGATATGGCTCGGAAAACGGTCGCGGATACGGTGGATAATATCGCGGATAACCGCACCGGACGCACTGGAAACGACACCGATAGTCCGGGGCAGAAAGGGAATCGGCTTTTTGTGTGCCGTATCAAACAATCCCTCTTTAATAAACTGTTGCTTGCGCTCTTCCAACAGTTTCAACAAAGCCCCCTGTCCTGCCGGCTCAAGGCTCTCTATCACCAGCTGGTATGAAGATTTCCCCGAAAAGGTGGTTATTTTTCCCGAAGCGATAACTTCCAAACCGTCTTCAATTTTAACTTTCAGACCGGAAGCCACGCCACGCCAGCAAACCGCCGACAAGACGGCGTTTTCGTCTTTTAACGACAGATACCAATGCCCAGAATCGGCACGTTTGGCTCCGAAAATTTCACCACGCACCAGCACCCTGCCAAAATTTCCTTCAACAAAGCGTTTGATTTCGTTTGACAGTTCCGTAACGGTTTTAGGCTGCGGCCCTTCAGCTGCCGCTTCAGCCGGCATTGTTTTTTCTTCCTCAAAATTAAAGGCTAAATCCATCATAAATCCAGCAATCCTTTAGCAAATTCTTCCGCCTTAAACGTATCCATATCCTCAGCCTGTTCGCCAACTCCGACAAAATAGACGGGAATGCCGGTTTCTGCCGCAACGGCAATCAGAATTCCCCCTTTGGAAGAACCGTCCAGTTTGGTAACCACTACACCGTTGACGTCAACAAGCTCCTTAAACGTCTTTACCTGATCCAGCCCGTTCTGCCCGGTTGACGCATCAATCGTTATCAATGTTTTGTGCGGTGCTTCGGGGATGACTTTTTTGACGACGCGTACGATTTTCTGCAGTTCGTCCATCAGCCCTTTTTTATTTTGCAGCCGCCCGGCCGTATCTATAAATACAATATCGTCGCCACGCTTTTGCGCTTCTTTCAACCCGTCATAGCACAATCCGGCACTGTCGCAGCCGGGTTCCCCAGAATATACGCGCAGGTTATTGCGCGCCCCCCACACCGCCAGCTGCTCCACCGCGGCGGCACGGAACGTATCGGCAGCGATAAACGACACCTGGTACCCTTGCCCGGAAAATTTTTTGCCTAATTTGCCGATGGTGGTCGTTTTTCCGGCACCGTTGACACCGACCATCAAGATTACAAACGGTTTGCCGGATCTGTCAATAATAAACTCCTGTTCGGAAACTTTGAGGATATCGACAATATCACGGCACAACTCTTGTTTTATCTGTGTTATATCACTGCCTTTTTCGAACCGGCGCGCGCTGAACCTGCCGATAATTTCCGAAGACGCCTTAACCCCGACATCCGCCGTATATAATAACTCTTCCAAATCGGTTATGACGTCTTCCGACAGGCTCTCTTTGGTAAATATATCTGTAATCCCGCGGCTTAAATTCAGCGACGTTTTCTTAAGCCCGAATCCGAGTTTTTGAAAAAAGCTGCTCATTTGTCCTCCTTTCTCAGATTTCTGAGTTTTTCCGCACGTTCTCGCCGGATATGAACAGGCACCTGGGGCATACGCGCCGCCGGTGTCCCCGGACGTTCAGAATACGGGAAAACGTGCAGTTTGTCTATTCCTGCCTCTTCAACCAATTTAAGCGTATTGGCAAAATTTTCATCGGTTTCCGTCGGAAAACCGCAAATAAAATCGGCACCAAACGTACACTCCGGACGGACTTCGCGCAAGCGGCCGCACAGACTGATGACATCTTCACGACTATGGCGGCGGCCCATCCGCTTCAAAATGAGATTATCCCCCGACTGAACCGAAAAATGAAAATGCGGATAAATGTTCGGATAATTACGAACGAGTTCTATGAATTCATCATTTATTGCAGCCGGGTCAAGAGAGCCGAACTGCAACGACGGCAGATTAGGAAAACGTTTCAGCACCGCAGCAACAAGTCCGCTGAAACTCGGCTCATACGAACAGGCATCAATACCGGTCAGGCATATTTCTTTGAACCCCTGCTGCAAAAGCAGGGCTATCTGCGCCATAATTTTTTCTTCGGGAACTGACCGGTTAGCTCCGCGCGCATACGGCACGATGCAATAAGTACAACGATGGTTGCAACCCTGCTGGATTTCAACAAAAGCTCTCTCGCGCCCTTCAAAACCGGTAATCATATAAGCGTCATATCCAGAGAAGGAAAAGATATCTCCGACTACCGTTTTGCGGTCTGACACAAGATATTTTTCAATTTCGGTCTTTTCCTTATTTCCCAGCACAATATCCACTTCCGGCATTTCGGCAAAGCGTTCCGTACTGACTTGTGCAGCGCAGCCGGTAACAACAATCTTAGCGGCTGGATTTTCTTTTTTCAGCCGACGGATTGCCTGCCGGCACTGCCTTTCGGCCTCAGCCGTTACGGCGCAGGTATTTACTACGACCAAATTATCATATTTTTGCAGTTTTTCTTTAAAAATTTCACTTTCATAGCTGTTAATGCGGCAGCCGAACGAAACAACTTTTACCATTTTTATTATCCTTGCGTATTTGCAACGGATAATAACGGGTAAATCAAATTTGTGCAAGCTAATTTAAAATGTCATCTGATATTTTTCGGCAACTTGGGCAGCGTAACGATACCATAATGGCTTCAGATACGAATGGGAGAACCACGGCGTCCACGGCTTATGCCCGGCAAAATGGAGAATTGCGGCAGAATCGTAGACTTCTCGCGGATTTTGCGGAACGGTTTCATTAAAAAATTTACTCAGAAACGCTGCATCCTTTTCTTCAAAAAAAGTACTGTTGCAGTTGTAGCGGTATGACAGCGGTACAACTTTGCTGCCAAAAACGACATTCAAAACATCCTGATCGCCAAAAACCTCATTATGCGTATTAAAATAGATTACCGCACGCTGCATAATATCATCTTTACGGATTTGAGCCAAATTTAGCAGCATTACGCCGCTGTTAAAATAAAATTCCCTGCCGCCCAAATCCATGCCGGCGACATGCCCGGGAAACTGATACATCAGCCCGTCTTTGACCGCCGCGGCATATTTTCCGCGCAAATCCGTTTCATACACTTCGGACAAATCTGCCTGTACCAGCGTATCCGCATCCAAATACAAAACTTTTCCCAAGCTTGGCAAATAATCGGCAATAAACAGCTTCTGCAGCGAAATTTTAAATGAGGAAAACCTTCCCAGCCGCGCATAATCAAGTTTCGGCTCTCGGGCAGGATACAGCTCTATCGTCACGTCGTCTTGAGCCATTTTCCGGATTTTGGCGGTATCTTCCGGCGCAAAATCTTTGGCTATGATATGAACATGATATTGTGTCCCTTTGTTTTTGCTGGCAATTGCAGATTCCAACGAAACCATCACATACGGCAGGTATCGTGCGTCTGCCATATAAACGATATTGACGGCTCTTGGACGAAACATCAGGACGATACACACGGCCGAGGCCAGTAAGACGGCAGCAAAAAGCAAAACATATTTTGCGGTTTTCGGCATCACAACCTCACAACTTCATTAAAATAGCGAAACCAGAGTTCTTTAAGAAATTCCGGCTTATAGTTATCCTGCCACGGTTTGTCACCGGCATAATGGATAACTGTTGCATTTTCATATATGTAAAACGTATCGCGGGGCAGTTCCTCGCCAAAATAACGGCTGAGAAAAACAAGGTCATCTTCTTCAAAAAAAGTACTGATACAATTATAGCGGTATGACATCAGTTTCAATTTACTGCCAAACACGACATTAAGAACATCCTGATCCCCAAAGAAATCTTCATGGGTTTTGACGTATTCCACCAGCTTTGCCACAACATTGTCCTGCCGCTGCAGTTTCAGATTATACAGCATTACGCCGCTGTTAAAATAAAATCCGCGTTTATCAAGCCCTATCTCCGCCATCTCTTTAGGAAAGCGATAGAATATCCCGTCTTTGGCTACCGCGGCATAAACCGTTGAAACATCTATATCAAACAGTTCCCGCAAATCTTTTAAAACCAAAGTATCCCCGTCCATATAAATCACTTTGTCCAGTTCTTTCAGGGTATCCGGGAGAAAAATTTTATGCATACCGACTTTATACTGCATAAAGCGCTGCATATTTTCATAAGGCAAATCCAGTTCCTGCTGCGGAATAATTTTGACATGGACCGTTCCCGGCGCCAGCTTTTGCAGATTAAGCAACATATTTTCATCCCGGCGGGTAATCTCTTCAGCGACGACATAAAAATTATAAGTACTTTGCGGACATTTGTTTTTTATGGCGGAATACATGGAAACCGCCGTCGGCGTTACATAGCGGGAATCGGTTACCAGAACGATATTTACTTTTCCCGGAGCAGCTGGACATTTGTTTTTTTGAATACGGATTTTCTCCGGATGCGGCAGGCGCGCCGAAGCAATAACTTTGGGAAGCGGCGCTTTAAATGGCGAATCCATATCGGCAGAAGACAACATTAATCCGACAACGCCGGCTATGGATACCAGCAATAAAAAAAAGATGCCGTAAAAAACTTTTTTGGACATTATTTTCTCCTTTTGTTTTTTTATAGCACTAATTTATTAATTATTCGTGGATAAAATCTTTTCCGATTGTAAAACACAATTGAAATTATATATTCGTTTTGCAGTAAAACCGCTTTGTTGTGGAGAATGTTTGTTACAATGTAGAATTTCTGCCATAACGGGGTTTGACCGGAATAAATAACCACAGCACAGGAATAACAGCCATGAACCAAAAATCAGCACGCATTATTGCCACATATTTCGGATTGGGTCTGTCCAAAATTGCGCCTGGAACCATGGGTTCTTTGGGGACGCTTCCCCTTGCATACGCTTTGATTTATTTCGGCGGATTCTGGGTCTTGATGGCTGCGGCAGCGGTATTGTTTGTACTGGGCGTGAAAGCTACGGAAGCCGTTATTGAAGAAAGCGGGGACAGCGACCCTTCCAAAGTTGTCATTGACGAAACGGTCGGGCAGCTGCTTTCTTTTTCCTTTGTGGCCTATATGGCGCCGGAATATCTGACCGGAATGTCCAGCCTGCTCTATTATGCAGCCGGATTTATCTTTTTCCGCTTTTTTGACATTTTGAAAATGGGACCGGTCAAATATGCCGATACAAAAATCAAAAACGCTTACGGCGTTATGCTTGATGACGTCTTTGCCGGAATTTTCGCATCGATTGTGCTTCTCGGGCTGCTTTGCTATATGGTAAACGTATAAATTATTTATCTTTTCTGTACTATCTGCTTTAAGTCTGGGCGAGCTGAAAGAAATTTCCTGAGGGCGGCCAGACCGTTGACTTTCGGTGAAAGCAACCGGCGACAAGGTGAGTTAGGCAGTCCGCCCGGAGTTAATCCAAAGTGTTAATTTTTCTTAATTAACAAAGTTTATTTTTTTGCTTTTGATGCTCTGAATACATTGTTTTCCTCAAAGTCAAAAAGCCCTTCGCGCACAAGGCGCTTGGACTTTTTGGCATGGGGGTATTTGCTTAAGTTATATAATAAATCTAAAAACAGACGATTTGTATATTTAATATCGGCCAGACCTGTTTCGGAACTTGCCAATTGAACATCTTTCTTTTTAGCCATTTTACATTCCTTTGCTAAAAGGGCGATACTGCTTAACTCGCATGACAGTTTAAAGCAGAGGCTAAGTTATTGATATATTTATAATGAGCTTTTTAGCAACTCAATTTCGAGCCATTGGGTTTCTTTTTCGTCCTTTTCTTTTTGCAGCTGTTGCAATTGCCCGCTCAAAGCGTAAAACTTTTTTTCATCCGCAGCATAAAGCCCGGGGTCGGACAATTCTTTTTCCAAACCGACTATTTTCTGCTCAATAGAGGCTATTTCATCAGGCAAAATTTCATACAGCCGCTGATCTTTGTAACTGAGGCGGACTGTTTTCGCCTGAGAGCTATTTTCAGATACGATTGCCGAATCTGACTGTACAGATTCAGAAACAGAGCGTCCGGATTTCGGAACTGCATACGGCTGGCGTTTTGTTTCTGCCGGCGCTTTTCTGCCAAAACTGCCGTCCCGAGCGATATATTTGTCATAAAGCTCTTCATAACTGCCGATGTGCTCAATGACGCTGCCATCTCCCCGCATATACAGCATTGATGTCGTAATTTTATTTAAAAAGTCGCGGTCATGGCTTACCAGCAGGATTGTCCCTTCATACTCATCCAAAACCTCCTGCAGCAAGTCCAGCGTATCCATATCCAAATCATTGGTCGGTTCATCCAAAACAAGGAAATTCGACTCCCGAGCCAGCGACAACGCCAGCATCAGCCGGTTTTTCTCACCGCCGGACAGACAGGAAACCGGACTTTGCGCCTGATCCGGCGTAAACAGAAAATCTTTCAGATAAGCGATAACATGGCGATAATGCCCGCGGACATAAATATGGTCCCCCTCTCCGCACAATGTCCGCCAAAGTGTCTTGTCCGGGTCAAGCATCTCCCGGTTCTGGTCAAAATATGCCATTTCCAGATTTTTCCCCAAGCGGACAAATCCGCTGTCAGGCGCCAAATGCTGTGTCAGAAGCTTTACCAGCGTGGTCTTTCCCGAACCATTGGGGCCGACTATGCCAATGCGGTTCCCTTTCAGCACACGCAGGGAAAAATCTTTGACTATTTCCCTTTCGCCAAACTTCTTACAGATATGTTTGGCCTCCATTACCAGTTTGGAACGAACGGCAGCTTCTTTTATTTCCAAATCAACCGACCCCATCCGCTTTACCTGTTCGCGGCGCTCCTGACGCAGCTGCTGCAATCGGCGCAAACGCCCCTGATTGCGACGGCGGCGAGCCGTTACTCCCTTGTGAAGCCACTCTGTTTCCTCTTCAATCTTTTTATTCAGGTGTTTTTCTTTAATAATTTCCTGATTGATTATTTCATCCTGCCATTCTTCAAAAAAAGCAAATCCGCGGCTGCCGGAATGGACAATTCCCCGATCCAGCCACAGCGTACGATTGGATACATGGTTTAAGAAAGAACGGTCATGACTGATGACGACGACGGCGCCGGAAAACTGTCTGACGATTTCTTCAAGCTTTTCTATCGTAGTTATATCCAGATGGTTCGTCGGTTCATCCAGAAGCAGGATATCCGGCTCTCCAATCAGCGCTCTGGCCAGCGCTGCCTTTTTAAGTTCGCCGCCGGATGCCGTTTTCGGGCTGATTTCTCTTTTTATGTCAAGCTGCCCGGCCAATATATCGGCACGGTATGCCTGGCTCTCTTTTGTTTCTGCATCCAGCCCCGACAGAATGACGTCCTGAAGCGTTTCGTATTTTGAAAAATCAGCCGCCTGTTCCATATACGCAATTTTAAGCCCCGGCTGGACAAACACCTCGCCCCCGTCCGGTTCCATAACGCCGGAAATAATTTTAAGCAGTGTCGATTTTCCGCTGCCGTTACGACCGACAAGGCATATCTTGTCCCCGCGGCAGATATTCAGGCTGACAGACGTAAACAACGGCCGGACGCCAAATGTCAGGCTGATGTCTTTTAAGGTATATACGGGTGCTTCATTTATCATTTTTTTATAGTTTTATCAGTTTATCCTGCTGATTAGTTAGGATATCTTGCGGTTTAAAATTTACAATCTGTTTTTTATACTTTATTTTGGCTTGAAAGCAATATATTTTTGCGATATGCTGTTTTTTGGTGATATTTTCAAAACAGGGGCGGAATCATATGAAAAATACCGGTTTTATTTTGTTCGGACTGGCAGTCTGCGCAGCGGCGGACGTCTGTGCCCAGAGCGCACAGCTGGAATTGGGGGTAGAAGACATTGCCGGCGCAGCGGTTAAAGAAGAAAAACTGGATTTCGGACAGAAAAAGCAGGCCCGTACCAAAACAGACAAAGTTACTTCGACAATCGGCGACACGCTTGATTTGTTTGGAGGCGAAGACAAATCCAAAGAAAAAAAGACAGTCAGCCTTGAAGAAATGAAACAGAAAGCTGCTGCCGGGGATATTGAAGCGCAGCTTGACCTCGGCTATATGTACCTGTACGGCGTCAACGGCGTTAAGGCTGACTATAAACAAGCTCTTGCCTATTACGAACAGGCGGCCGAAAAAAAGAACGCCGTCGCTCTTAACAATCTGGGCAGCCTGTATTTCAACGGCCTCGGAACCAAAGTCGATTATCCGACAGCCATAAAATATTTTGACGAAGCAGCAAGACTGGGCAGCAATGATGCGGCCGTCAATCTGGCAATTATTTATCTGGGGTCGGATCCGCAGACAAAAAGCAAAGCCGACTTTGAAAAAATATATAAGCTTCTGGAACAGGCACAGACGACAAACAATACGGCAAAATTTCTGCTGGGTTATTCCTACTATAAAGGCTTTTTGGTCAGCCCCGACTATAAAAAGGCTTTTCTGCTGATTAAGGCCGCAGCAGACGCGCAGTATGACGAGGCTCAATACGTACTTTCGGATTTTTATATCAACGGCTGGGGAACTCCGAAGAATTATAACAGAGCCGTACAATACCTGCGTATGTCGGTTGCGCAGGGCAATCCGGAAGCCATTATGCGGCTGGCGGATATTCTGGCCGAAGGAAAGGTTTACACGCGCAATATAAAAAACGCCCATGTCCTGTATAATGTCGCTTCGGTTATGGGTATGAGCGAAGCTGCAGAAAAACGCGACGACATAGAAAAAAGTTTGAGGATAGAAGATTTGCTGGCCGTGCAATCTGAGGCGGAAAACTACAAACCTGCCCCTTCCCAGCTTACCTCTTTCATACGTCAGACATTCGGTAACAGCCTGAAAGTCTACATTGATACAAATTTGGATTCTGATTTGGCAACGCAAACGGTTAACTAAGAATTACGGGAGAATAATAAGGTGAAAGCTTCATCAGCACTAAATAAAATCGTTTCCTGGCTTGGACTATTTTTCTTTGTTCTGGCTGCATATATGATATACAGGCAGTTGTCGAAATATTCCATGGAAGAGCTTAAAAATGCGCTGCTGAGCATTCCGCTGGACAATCTTCTCTATGCCCTCTGCGCTTCGTTTACCGGCTATGTTGCCTTATCTACATACGATTATCTGGCACTAAAATACATTCAACGAAAACTGGCTGCATGGAAATGGATTCTGACCGGATTTGTCGGCTTTTCCATCAGCAACAATGCCGGTCATGCCATCGTTTCCGGCGGTACGGTTCGCTACCGCTTTTATTCCAGATGGGGAATAAGCCCCGGAGATATTGTCAAAATGGTAACGTTTTCCGGCTTTACTTATCTTGTAGCCTGTTTCTTTCTGATTATTATCGGTTATGTTTTGACGCCGGATCATGCTTTCGGCGGAAATGATTCCACCAAAATGTCGACTTTTATAACTATGATACTGTCGGTTATCGGTCTTGCTGTTTATTTGTGGGCCAGCATTTATTATAAAAAGGATTTGGTTATTAAAGGAGTGGATTTCCGGATGCCGAATTTTAAACTGGCGCTTGAGCAGGTTTTTATCGGCAGTATTGATATCGTGATGGCATCGCTGGTGCTTTACTCCGTTTTAATCTGTTTTGTCGAGATTGATTTTGTTACGTTTATGGGAGCATTCATCATAGCTCAGGTTCTTGGCGTATACAGCCAGGTTCCCGGAGGGCTTGGCGTTTTTGAACTCGTTTTCTCCAATATTCTTCCCGGACAGGACAACCAAGCGATTTTATTCGGCGCGTTGATTGCTTACCGCATTATTTATTATCTGCTGCCGCTGGTTTTATCGGGTATTGTGTTACTGCTGTATGAGTCTTTCAGAAAAGAAGACGATACTCCTGTCGAGGCAGAGGCTTCTCCTGCTGCTGAGAAGCGTTAGCGAATCGCCTTTTTCCTTTACTTTACATCTTTTTTCTGCTATTATGGAAACAGACAGCGGGAATTATTGTTATATCGGAGCTTCACAATGGCGACATTTGATGAGATAAAAGAGAAAGCAAAAACAGCTGCCATGGTTATTGCGCTGGGAAGCGCTCCCGCAATGCAGGCTCAAGAAACCCATCCGAATATGCCGGAAAAAGAGGCTGTACGTTTAGAAATGAAGCAAGACGCCAAAAGAGCCGATTTTATCCGCGAAAATCCGGAAACATATCTCAAGGTTAAGGAAGACCAAGGTAACCGATTAGTACAACAATTCCAGATGCCGGTTGCCGATGACAATAAAAAAATTGCAGAAACGGAAACGGCCATCGGTCCTTTTCCGGGATTTGTTATTGAAGAGGAACTGGATACGGATTATAAAAAATACAAATCGAATTTCAAATCACCCAAAAACGAAATAGAACGGGAAACACGAAACGTTCAGACCAAGGAAGATTATAACTATGACAATATGGCATTTTATGATTCAAGCGATAAAAAAGTCCATATGCCCAAGTGGAACGTATCCAAAGAGATATTGGATATTTTGAACGAACGTATACCAAACAGTTGGGATTTGCACTTAATGTCGAATAATCCGACGGCGGAGATTGCTGCCGAACGTCATGAAAATACGCATTTTGTTCATGATGCGCGCGGACAGATTGATGAAGATTCCCGCTTGTACCAAACAGCAGATATGAAAGTTGAGAAAGACTATGTTACGGAAAAAACTGCTTACACGGTGCAATGTCTTACCTTGGCCAATATTTGGAGAAACTGCAAAGCTTCCGGAATGGAAACAATAGAGTTAAACGGAGAGAAAAGACCTATCGGCGAGATTATGGATATCGTTCCCGGGTTAAGAGACTCTGTTGAAAAAAATGGTTTTAACCCCGCTTTCTCCGAAGATATCGGCAGAATTGCAAGACTGGCGTCAGAACATTGGGATAAAGAATACCTCCCCGGTTACAGTTCCGAACAGTTTTCCGATGTGGCGAGGTCAGGTACTTCCTCAAATATCGTCAACAGTATCATAGCGGCAAGAGAGCAGCAGCAAATATTAAAGGATATGACAAAAAATCTGGATATCGGTTACGGAACAAAGATTGACATTCCCGATGACTGTGTCGCTTTGATGATGCCTAAAAAAGCAATTATCCAACAAATAACAGCATCCGCCAATTCCTTTTCGCCCAGTACCGACGGACTTTTGGCTATTGACCGCTATCTTGAAGAGCGCGGTTTAAAAAATGACAAAGATAAAGACCAATATCTGAAAACGCAATTTGCCAATATTGTCAATCGCTCTGACGACGCCGATCTGAAATTGAAAGAGCTTATGCTTGCCTGTTGCAACAAAGATAATAATATGATTTATTACACTGACAAACTGCAAGTCAGAAACCAAGGCGGTATTCAGACCGTATCCAACGATTTGGGAAAAACGACATACGCTCTGAGCCGTATGGATGAACGTTCCAATTTTGCCAATGACCAAACTAAAGGCAAGGAAAGAGCCCAAAAGGAAGAAAACGAAACCAAAATTTTAACACCGGCAGATATATCCAGAGCTTTTTATCAAGGAAGATAATCGCATCAACTTTACCGTCAAAACAGATGCGCCCGTTTTCTTTCGTACCTTTACCTCTTATATCAACTTAAAATTTCTGCCGTGTCAAAAATTTCGACGTTGCGCTGCATTGCCAGCATTGCTCTTTAAATTTTTGCAGTTGATACAGGGAGCAAGCTGTTTTTCTATTTCAATTCAGATGTGCAGTGTGGACAACGGCAGGCTTGGGCAGAGATTTCCGAACAGCAATACGGACAGATTTTTGTCGCCGTCTCTGCCGGAGCTGCTGCTGCTTCTTCTTTAACCATTCTTTCCTGAAGCTTATTAATAGCCTTAATCAGAATAAATACGGCAAAGGCTACAATCAGAAAACTAATCAACGCATTGATAAACAATCCATAGTTTACGGTTACCGGATTCTCACCGTGGGTCAGATAAAGCTTCAAATCGGAAAAATCAACTTTTCCCAATAGCAGGCCTATTGGCGGCATCATAATGTCTTTTACCAGAGAATCGACTATTTTACCAAATGCGGCACCAATAATAATACCGACAGCCATATCAATAACATTGCCGCGCATGGCAAATTTCTTAAATTCGTCAATAAAACTTTTCATGTTTTTTTCCTATCGTAAATTTTCTTTTCGGGTTGATTATAATACAAAAATTTTATTTTGCCATTATTTTATATTGACTTAACAGGCTAATGATGATATATTTTAGACAAATATAATTTTTATGTCATTAATTTTATTCTTATGGAAAAATTTTCAACAATTGTCAAAGAGATGAAAGTCGTCATCTTTGATATGTACGGGGTAATCAACTTTGGTTCCGGCGTTAGCCCGACCGTTTTGCAAGCTTTGAAAACACTGAGAGAAGACGGAAAGATAGTTATCATATTGTCAAATGCTTCTTTCGGTTCTGCCGATGCTGTCAGCAAATATGCCAAGAAAGGCATGTCCAAAGGCGTATATTATGATGATGTCGTTACTTCCGGCCAGTTCGGATACGAGGCCATTCAACGCGGCGATGTTCCTGTTCCGGGAACAACAATGTATGTTTTTGGGACAGCAAATTTTAAACGTCCAGAAGACAAGCTGCCGGATTTATTTAAAGATTCGGTCTATTCGGTTACAGAAGATATGGAAAAAGCTGATTTTGCCTATTGCGGCGTACCACAGATTCACGGTGAGGACAGAATGGATATTAATGACTTTATTCCGGAACTGGAAAAAATCCGCAAACATAATTTGGAAATGGTCTGTGCCAATCCGGACTTGCGTGCTAACGAAGGTGGTAAATTTGTTGTCCGGCAAGGTCTTATTTGTCAGGCTTTTCGGCAGATGGGGGGCAAAACCGTCATTTACGGCAAGCCGGATCCTAAGATTTTTGACCGGGCATTAAGAGGATTTGAAAATGTTTCGAAAGAACACATTCTGATGGTCGGCGACACTCTGCAAACAGACATTCTCGGAGCCAACCGGGCTGGTATAAAATCCTGTCTTGTTGTTGAAGGCGGCGTAACGGAATATACTATTCTGCAGCAGGGGAAAGACGTTAACGACAAAACTGTGATGTCGCTGATTGAAACCCAACAAATTTATCCCGACTTTGTTTGCCCAAAGGTTACCGAAGGCAAACTCTTCTAAAAGAAATCCCTTTAGGCCAAAGCGCTTAAAGGGATTTTTCATATGGAATAAATTTATTCTTTGCCTCTTCTTTCAGAGAACCTCATCTTTGATGAAACCTTTATTCTTTTTTCAAGTCTTGCTCAACTTTGGGGTCGCGCAACAGTTTTTCAATCCTGTCGACTTCGGCAAAAGAAGTATCCATCCGAAAGTTCAAATCCGGCGTATAGCGAAGTTTTAATTTGGAAGCTATCAGTTTTTTCATTCCCCAGACTTCGGCATTCAAATCATCTTCAATCTGCCCCAGATTTTTCCCGTTCAAAGTCATAAAATAGACAGTGCAGTATTTTAAATCCGGCGAAATGTCAACGTCCGTTATCGTTACCAGATTGTCTAAGATTAAAGGATTGCGGACTTCTCCTTTTTCCAGAGCGCCGGCAATAATTTTCCTTATCTCCTGAGCAATACGGAGCTGACGCTGCGACGGCTCTTTGCTGTTTCTGCTTATCATAGGCTTTTCCCCTTTAAAGTTTTGCCGCAATTGTTTCTATTTCATAACATTCAATATAATCACCAACCTGAATGTCATTATAATTTTCGAAACTCATCCCGCATTCGTAGCCTTCTTTAACTTCCTTGACGTCTTCTTTAAAGCGTTTCAGCTGAGCCAGATTTCCATCATGAATAACAACGTTATCACGAAGCAGGCGCACTTTTGCACCGCGCTTTACCATACCTTCAGTAACCATACAGCCACCCACCTTGCCGACACCAGTAATATTAAATACATTGCGGATTTCGGCATAGCCGAGGAATTTTTCTCTCAATTCCGGCGACAACAAACCTTCAAGGCCTTTTTTCACATCATCGGCAACATCATAAATGATGGAATAGTAGCGGATATCAATTCCATCGCGGCGAGCCATGTCCCTAGCCTGGGGAATGGCACGGACGTTAAAGCCGATAATAAATGCATTTGATGCTTTGGCTAAGGTTACGTCAGATTCAGAAATCGGACCGACTGCCGAATGCAGAATATGCACGGAAACTTCATCAGTGGACAATTTATTGATTGTGCCTTCAATTGCTTCAATAGAACCCTGAACGTCAGCCTTGATGATAACGGCCAATTGCTTGGATTCACCGGATTTAATTTTATCCAGCATTTGTTCCATCGCCGATTTTGCGCTTTTGACCAATTTGGCTTCACGTTCTTTACGAATACGGTAAGCGGTTACTTCGCGCGCCTGGTTTTCATCTTTAACGATGATAAAATCATCACCGGCAGAAGGCGTCCCCTGCAGCCCCAAAACCTCAACCGGCGTTGCCGGTGCTGCTTCAAACACCTTTTTACCGTTTTCATTAAACATGGCACGGACATGTCCCCACTCTTTGCCGGCAATGCATACTTCACCGACTTTTAAAGTTCCGTTTTGTACCAGAACTGTCGCAACATTTCCGCGCCCTTTTTCCATTTTGGCTTCAATAACGGCACCTTCGGCGGCACGGTTCGGATTAGCTTTTAAGTCCAAAATTTCCGCCTGCAGCAAAATTGCCTCAACAAGTTTGTCAATATTGATGCGTTTTTTGGCCGAAACCTCCGCGCACAGGCTTTCGCCGCCCATTTCTTCTACGGCAATACCATGCTGCAACAACTCGGTTTTGACTTTCATCGGGTCTGCACCGGGCAAGTCTATCTTATTAATCGCAACCACAATCGGAACATTTGCCGCCTGAGCATGGCGGATAGCTTCAACAGTCTGCGGTTTAATCCCGTCATTGGCGGCAACAACCAAAACGACAATATCGGTTACCTTGGCTCCGCGGGCACGCATTTCAGAAAATGCTTCGTGTCCCGGCGTATCAATGAACGTAATTTTCTGGCCATTGTCCAGCGTAATCTGATAAGCGCCGATGTGCTGCGTAATACCGCCTGCTTCACGCGCAGCAACATTCGTTTCACGCAGTGCATCCAGCAAGGACGTTTTACCGTGGTCAACGTGTCCCATAACAGTTACTACCGGCGGACGAGGCAGCAAATCGGCCTCGGTATCAGCCGGACCGGTCAGGCCTTCCTCAACATCGCTTTCGGCCACGCGTTTAAATTTATGCCCCATTTCTTCAACGACAATCTGCGCCGTATCGGCATCAATCGCCTGATTAATCGTCGCCATAACGCCCAAGGACATCAGCTTTTTGATAACATCAGAGCTTTTTTCCGCCATACGGTTTGCCAAATCCTGCACAGTGATAATTTCAGGGATTATGACTTCTTTGATTATTTTTTCCTGAGGAGCCTGCGGCTGGCTTTGCGGTTTCGGCGCCTTTTTCTTAAAACGACGGCGAGGTGCCCCATAACCGTAATCATCGTCGTCATCATCATTAAACATATACGAGTTAACGCTGATTTTCGTATTGCGTTTCGGCGTTTCAAAACTGCGTTTCTGAATTTTTTTGCGTTCCTGTTCAAATGCCTCTTCGCGGCTTATCGGTTTTCCGCTTTCTGCCGGCGAAGACTTTTTGCCTTTTTTGGCGTAGTAGTCATCATCCTCGTCATCCTCATCATAATCATCTTTTTTATGCTTGGAATTATAGGATTTGTTATCACTTTCGGAAAAATTAACGGCTGAAGCGGCATTTTTTTCATTACGCTCGGCTGCAGCCTTTTCTGCCGCAGCTTTTTCACGAGCTTCTTTCTCAGCTTCTTCCTGTTGCTTTTTTAAAGCTTCTTCCTTTTGCTTCTGGCGCAGCAAAGCTTTTTCTTCTTCTTCCTGTTTTCTTTTAGCTTCGTGTTCTTTTGCTTTAGCCAAAAGCTCCAGCTTTTGTGCCAGAGTTTCATCAATTTCAACCGCCGGCTTGGACTGCGTCTGCGGATTTACAAACCTTTTCTTTCTGACTTCTACCTGAACAACCTTTTTGCCCTCGGGTTTCAGAGTCATATTCGTTTTTTTCAAAGTGAGGGTGGATTTTCCGGATAATGTTAGTTTTTTGCCATTATCTTCTGTCATTCGTTATTTTCTCCGTTTACGATAAAAAGTTTTGATACTTTTTTAAATTATTATAAACCATACGGGACATATCGCTTTTTAAAACAGCCAGATGTACCGTATTTTCTTTATTTAAAGCCATATCTAATTCATCTATACTAAATAAATTAAATATTTCAATACTTTTAGCAAAGAATGCCACTTTTTCTTTCCCGTCGTCGCCGGCATCCGCCGCTTCCACGATAAAATCTACTTTGTTTTTTTTGACTGCCTCTTTCACTTTTTCAAAACCTGTAACCAATGCACCGGCTTTCCGGGCCAGGTTCAGACTGTCCAATGCCTTTTGTTTTATTAAATCCTCAACCATTTCGGCAAACCCTTCGGCGATTTTCAGATTATGGCGGCTTGCCTTATTAAAGAGCTTTTTCTCCAATGCTTTCGTCAGAGAGAGCCGATTGCCGGTAACATACATTCCTTTCCCCGGAAGCTTTTTATTAAAGTCCGGCAAAAGGGCATTGTTCAGTTCCACAAAGCGCAGCAACTCCGCTACCGGCTTTACGGTTCCTTCCACAATACATTTGCGCTCAATCAGCTCTCTTGACATCCGAACCTCCGCTTAGTTCTTTTCCTCGTCGGCAAACCAATGCTCGCGGGCGGCCATTATAACTCGGTTGGCTTCAACTTCGGTAATAACGCCGTCGCCGAGAATCTCAATAAGTTCATCGGCAGCAAGGTCTGCCAAATCATCAAGCGTTTTAACGCCGTGTTCGGCCAAGCTTAAAATCATATCCTGGTCAAGTCCGGAAATCGTTTTCAGGCTGTCATCAACCCCAAGCGACTTGCTCTTTTCGGCAAATTCCTCGTTACGTTTCTGAACAAAAGCTTTGGCGCGATTTTGCAGTTCGGTCGCCAAATCTTCATCAAAACCGTCAATTGAAGAAAGCTCGGACAAATCAACCATCGCAATCTCGTCAACCGTTGAAAAGCCTTCAGAAATCAACACGTGAGCAATCATTTCATCGACATCAAGCGCCGAGACGAAACGCTCAGAGCGAATCCGGTTTTCATTGGCACGGCGTTCGCGCTCCTGCTCTTCCGTCAAAATGTCAATATCAGAGCCGACCAGCTGAGACGCAAGTTTGACATTCTGGCCGCGGCGGCCGATAGCAATGGAAAACTGGTCTTCGGCAACAACAACCTCAATCCGGTTATTTTCTTCGTCAAGTACCACCTTGCTTACCTCTGCCGGAGACAAGGCGCTGACGATAAACTGTGCCTTATCGGCAGAATACGGCACAATATCAATTTTTTCACCCTGAAGTTCGGTTACAACCGCCTGAACACGAATGCCGCGCAAGCCTACGCAAGCACCTACCGGGTCAATAGACGAATCCTTGGCGCGAACGGCAATTTTCGCTTTTGAGCCCGGGTCACGCGCCACACCCATAATTTCTACCAGACCGTCATAAATTTCCGGCACTTCGGACGTAAACAGCTTGGCCATAAATTCCGGACAAGTGCGAGAAAGGAAAATCTGCGGTCCGCGAGTTTCGCGACGGACATCCAGCACATAAGCACGAACGCGGTCGCCGTTTTTGAAATTTTCCCGGGGAATGATTTCATCACGGCGCAAAACAGCCTCGGTTTTACCCATATCAATGATTACATTACCGAATTCAACCCGTTTAACCGTACCATTGATAATCGTACCAATCTTTTCCTTATATTCTTCATATTGTTTGTTGCGCTCGGCCTCACGAACCTTTTGCATAATGACCTGCTTGGCAGTCTGAGCCGCAATACGGCCGAAATCAATCGGCGGCAGAGGGTCTATGATATATTCTCCGACTTTTATGTCCGGGTTTATCCGCTGAGCTTCTGCCAGTGTCAGCTCCGTCGTTTCGTTTTCTATCACGTCAACGACAGCACGGTAACGAGCTAATGTGATAGCACCGGTCTTGCGGTTAATATTTACCCGTATATCATGTTCAAACCCGTATTTGGAACGGCCGGCCTTCTGGATAGCTTCTTCCATAGCCTTAAAAACATCTTCACGGTCAATATTCTTTTCTCTGGCAACGGTATCGGCTACCATAAGAATTTCCGGTCTGGGCATATTAACAATATTTTCCATAGTGTCCTCTTTTTATGTGGGTTAAATAAATTAATGGTTAATCCATCTCTGGTTAGGTTAAACAATCAAGCATCTGACGATTTGCGGGATTTCAGATACTGCTCCCACAGTTCGTCGGTTAATACGATTTTTGCCTTGGCTACATTGTCAAAGGCAATATCAAAATCCGCACCGTCCATTTCAAGCGTTATAACGTTGTCTGAGGATACGGCCTTTACAATTCCTTTAAAACGCTTTCTCTTTTCTACCGGTTCAACAGTTTCCAGTTTGACAACGTATCCTGTAAAACGGCGGAAATGTTCAGCTTTGGTCAACGGACGGTCAAGCCCCGGAGAACTGACTTCCAGCGTATAGCGGTTTTCTATCGGATCCGCCTCGTCCAACGCCGCCGAAACAGCGCGGCTGACCTTGGCACAGTCATCTACCGTCAGTTCTTTATCATGGTCTTTATGTTCAATCATAATCTGCAATGTCTGATTGGTTTCACCCATTGTCAGAATCCTGACCGTTTCAAACCCTTCCCCGTCAACAACCGGTTCTATTATATCTGCCAAATAATGCCTCTGCATTATATTCTCCTTGTCCGAAGTAACAAAAAAGCGGGGCTTTCGACCCCACTTTCAAGTTTTTATGAAAGATTATGTCAACTTTATAACATAAAAAATTTTAAAATAAAGCTTTTTTTATCCATATTCATATTTTTTTTGCACAAATACCTAACAAAAGGCATTTTATTTAAAATTTATATTTAAGACCAACGTCAACTTTTATCGGATATTCCTTTTCCAGATACTGCATCAGTTCGCCGTAAATTGAAAAATCTTTATAATCATAATTAACTTTTGCCGACAAAATGCCGCGATCACGCGAATTAAGATGTTCTACATCACGAAGCTTATATGAGCCGATGGTATCATTAATTTGTGCATCCAAACCGCGGTATGGGTCGGCAAACTCATGATAATATCCTATACCCAATGCTACATTCAGCTTATTATCCGGTGCAAATTCCACATCCTTGTCTATATACAGTCCCAGAGCGCTTTCAAGAGAAAAGACATGGGATGACGCAATCTGCAATGCCAACGCATCATTTCCCTCATCTATATCGTCCTGATACCACCCGACTGCATTCAACCCGACAAACGGCGTCAGATTTACGACTCCGAGATTCATCGTATAGCGCAATTCGTTCAGCCAGCCATAGGTAATTTCGGTCGTATCGGCTTCATAGGTATGTTTGTATCCCCGCCGTTTATAATCGCCATCAGCAAAGCCCAGACGAGCCATCGAAACTGCCGTCAACCCTTTACCGTTCGTATAGGTTAACGGAACATACCCCTGAACCATAAAGCTCTTTCTGGTCGAATCGTTATTATAATCCGTATCGGTATGCGTAAAGCTCATACCAAGACCGAGACGATAGCTGTTGTCCATTTTTTTATCGTACAAGGCATACATACTCTGCGATGTTATATCATATCCGCTGAGTGTTCCGTGGTCATCGCGTCCGATATACAATCCGTCGGCTCCGACCATTCTTCGGACGTCTTCGCCGTCTTTAAACAACTGTGCCATCATTGTACGGTCCAGACTGCGCTGAACTTTCAGATTTTCCTGTGCCATATTCGGCAATGTCGACGTTCCGGTAACATCGGCTTCCGTCTGCCGGTATTCGCGGGCTGTCGAGGCCGATTTCAACGCATTGAAAAGCTCACTGTTCTTTTCATTTGCATAATTTTGTTCCAGATACGCCGCCATATCGTCATTTGTAACTTCATTAAAATCTTTCATTTCCATGACAACATCATAGCTGCCTTTGTCGTTTTCTTTAACTCCGGCATTGTAGAGATAGGATTTTGAACTCAGGTTAACACCGCTGACATCATCAGCCGTGAGAGCGTCTTCCACCATTGATGTCGTTTTAAAAGTATCGGTTACGACATTTGAGGATACTTTCAAATCGCCGCTGATACTGTCTTCGGCTTCAAATTTTCCGCCCTGGCTCAATACGACATTGCCGCCCCATTCGTTAAAATCCATGCTGCCGGTACTGGAGGTCGTACCACTGTTGTCAAACGTTGCGCCATTTTCCAAAACGATTGACGAGCCATTGTTGCAATCGCCGCCGCTGCAGCCCTCGCCGTTTATATTTATTGTTCCGGTATTGCTGACGGTTGCCGTTTCGCCGGCGGCATAAATACCGGTATTATTCCCGTTCCCGGTTAAATTAATCGTACCGCGGTTTATAACGGTCGCCTTGCCCGAAGCCGTACCGTCGGATATTGCATAGATACCATAGTTATTGCCATCTCCGGTAACGTTAATTACCCCGCTGACATCATTAATTGCAGACCCTTTATTGACATATATTCCGTATGCATCGGCACCACTGGTGCTTTTGACATTGATTTCCGCATTGTTTGTGATATGAGCATTATCGCCTTTCATGCCATAGGCAATGGCCTTGCCTTTTGAGGTTACATTTATGGACGAACCGGCACCGGAATTGTTCAATGTCGCATTGCTGCCGTACATACCTGCCGCAATGCCGCCGTTAGCTCCGCCGACAACATCGACCGTAATAGTTCCGATTACATCGGCATTGGCGTTTGAGCTGTATGCATTATAAGCAGCACCGTCCTGTACATAGATGCCGTAATATTCACCCATTGAATTTGTAGTCGCGTTTTTTGCAATGACGTTTATATTTCCGCGCACTTTCCCTTCTGCAACATCGCTTCCGTTTTCATAATAGGCATTATATACAGTCTTGGGCTGTGCATCTTCGGCGTTTTCTCCGGTTTTGTAACTTGTCGCGTAAATGCCGTACATACGGTTCGGCGCCCGTCCGCTGGAAGCATTTACAGTGATGTTTCCTTCAACGTTATTTTTATCATTAACCAAAGCCGCATTATAAATCTTTGTTCCCTGCGGATTTATCGAATCGCTGAAAATTCCCGAAGCCGTTGACAAACCGTTTTTGGTGGCAAGAATATTTACGTTTATGTTGCCGGTTACTTTTGTTGCCGTATTCTGATTTTGCCCCGTACTGTATGCATTGGCTATCGTAGCCCCGTTGCTTTCAATACCGCGAAGGTTCATATTTCCGGTTTCGCTTTTATCGTTTATGGTTATATTGCCTATCGTTTCCAACATAACGTCAGAACCGGAATTGGCATAAGAGTTAAAAGCATTGCCTGCGGCATAAATCCCTGCAACCTGCTGACCAAGAGAACTGTATCCCTCTATTGTCATGTCAATATTTCCGGTAGCGACGCTATCACCATAGATAGCTGACGAACGGAAAGCATTATATGTATTATTGTAATAGACGACATCATCATCACCGGTATAGGTCTGCGCCGCGGAATATATGCCAAACGCACTGCCGCCAGATGTATTGCGAACTTTAATATCGCCGGTACTGTTGTATCCCATCGCATTATATACACTTGTTTTGGTATCCTTGGCACCCGCTGCATAAATACCATAAGCCGCTGCCGTATCAGACCGCGTGGTTACGTCAATTACGCCGTGGGAACTGAAATCCTTAAGCATATTATAGTTTTTATTAAACTGGGTTTCACTGTTGGCTATCGTCCCGTTGCCGTATATTCCGTAAACGTTGCCTTTTCCTGACAATACGATTGAACCTTCCGCCACAGCATCCGAGACGGCCGAATTCAGGTATGCCAGCGCATTGTTTATCTTGCCGGCGCTGTTTGTTCCCCTGATACCGATAACGTCGCCATATCCATTATGGGTAATATTGATTTTTCCCACTGCTCTGACATTGGTATTTACACCGTCACTGGTATTGGCGTAAGCGTTATAGAGATTTTTACCGCCCTGCATACCAATAATGTTACCGCTGCTCGTTTCTGATTTAGTGATAATTATCGAGCCTTCCGAACCATTTTTTGTAGCTCCCTGTCCCGTTCCAAAAGAAAAACTATTATATATGTTGTTTTCGGAGGAATTATACATCCCGTAAATTTCAGAAGACGTATTGTCGTCTTTAATGCTTATGGTGCCAGTTGCCCTATTGTTGCATCCGTCGCACTCTTCGGCCGTATTGCTGATTACGGCGCTGTTATATATATCGGACTGGGAATATATGCCATAAACAAAATTACCGCCGGTATTGCTGTTGGTTATATCAATAGTTCCCTGATTTGTTCCGGATGACGTCAGCGCATTATAGACACTGTCATAATAGGTGATATTGCCTTCATCATCTTCGCTCAATACCGGTTTCATCCCGTAAACGTCGCGCAATACGCCGTCGTTGGCCACCGTAATCTTGGCATTATTAATATTAGAATCTGACGATCCTATCAAATCTCCTTCCATCTTCTCGCAAACACCTGCCGCACTCATTCTCCAGCCGTTTTCGGTATCGCATCGGCAAGCCCCGGTTTCTTCATCTTTTATGTACCCCTCCTGTCCGGTCGTACACTCGGTTGTAATACAGGTGTTATCGATACTGCTGAACTCGTAGCCCGGAGCACAGGTTTCGCAAGTCGGATTTTCAGCAATCGGCGCACGGTTATCTGCGCATTCCAAACCGCAGTGGCGGCCGCTGCTGTCTACCGTTATCTTGAATTGTACAGGGCAAATGTCGCATTGATCCCCTGTCCATTCTTCTTCACAGATATATTCCGTACGCAGGCAGCTGTCCGACGTGCTGTCATATTCAAACCCTTCTTTACAATTTTCGCAATTTTCGTCAAAATCAGGTTTGCAGACACATTCATCCGGCCCAATTTGTTCATGGTGCAAATCACAGGTTATCTGCGCCATGCAGGTCATTCTACCGCCTTCATCATAATAGGGGATATATCCGTTTTCGATATCGCAGACACAGGTATCGTTTTCCTGAACCAAATGATTCCCTTTCTGCGGGCATTCCAAATCACGGAAACACATACCGCCGAAATTCAGATAATTCGCACTGCATTCGGAGCAGCTGTCTCCGGTGTATCCCATATAGCAGAGACACCTTTTTGTATCCGTGTCATATTTTCCGTGGGAATTGCAATACAACTCGTTGTAATTATTCCATTCTTCGTTATCTTCATCACCTTCGTTATAATCGCCTCCGGTCGTCTGGGAACACCCCTCGCCATAGGGGTCTCCGGTATAGCCCTTGTCAGCATTACAAACACAGGTGGTTCCACCTTCCGCCGGCACAGAATTCGGGTACGCGGCACACGGATTTTTGTCATAACATCTATAGGGATCACCAAAAGTGTCATAGCCGGGCATACACTGTTTACAAACGTCCTGAACCTGATTTAAGCAGTTTTCAACCGTTTTATAGCACCGGCTGTCATCTGAATAAGTACCGTAGCCTGCCTCACATTCCTGACAAATATCCATATACTGGTTTTTGCAGTGTTCTATGTCCGGATAGCATTTGGTTCCGTCTCCACCATGAATTCCAAATCCGGTTTCGCACTGAGAACATGTTTTACCACTTTGAGCAATACAATGATCAATCTGCGCGTAACAAACATTATTTTCCAGTATATATCCGCCGTTACATGTTTTGCATTGGTCTGCCTCCTGCACGCTGCAATTAGCTACCGTCGCATGGCAGTTTGGCATATCTCCGTAGTTTCCGTAACCGCTGTCGCAGATACAGATACCGTCTTGCAAGTGGCTGTTCGGCGGGCAATCATCACCCGGATCAGGGTCAGGATCCGGATCGGGATTTTCCCCTCCGCCACCGCTGCTTCCATCCGTATCACCGCGGAAAATGTATGCAGCGGCTAACGCCCCAGCCGCCAGAGCCGCTGTACCGATAAGATACGGCGAATCCGGCTTATAACTTTTTACCGGAGTTTGTTTCGGAGACAAACCGAAAAAGCGGCGATAAGCGCTGTCGGGAATTTTTTTCAGACATTCCGGGCTCTTATCCGCCCCATACCCTGTCAACACCTTATAAGCAGGACGGTTCTGGCGGATAACCGAAATGCAGACCGAATTATATCCGCGTTCGTCAACGCTCTCAAGAGAGTAACCGCGTTCCAACAGAGTTTCAATTTTCTGTGTATTATTCTGCCGTGCAAGTTCATAAAACGCCCGGGCGACGCTGATATTTCCGCCGGCAGCTTCTGCTACGCCGATTACCCCGCAGACAAGCGCCGCAGCCAACAGGACAATTTTTCTTTTTATTTTCATATATTTAATCATAAGCAAAACATTCAGCAACGGTTACACATACTCTTTTGGCTTTTATTTTAGGCGGAAATGTTTAAAAATTCGGTTAAGATTCTGCGTTTTTTAATTTTGACTTGATTTTGCAGCTTTTTATGAGTAGAGTTGGAAAAGTTTGTGAGTTTTAGGAATTTTTAAGATGACTGAAAAGAAAAAATATTATCCGGAATTGAATGCTAAAATCAATTTTCCCGAAATGGAAAAAAATATCCTGAATTTCTGGGAAGAAGACAAGACCTTTGAAAAATCCGTGCATAATCGCGACGGCGCCGCGGAGTTCGTTTTTTACGACGGTCCTCCGTTTGCCAACGGCACGCCGCATTACGGACATATTATGGTATCATACGTTAAGGATGCGGTCGCCCGTTTTCAGACAATGAACGGCAAAAAGGTCGAACGCCGCCTCGGGTGGGACTGCCACGGACTGCCGGCGGAAATGTCGGCTGAAAAACAGCTCGGCGTTTCGGGACGCAAACAGATTGAGGGGTACGGTATTGAAAAATTCAATAATTTCTGCCGCACCGACGTCTTAAAATATTCCAACATCTGGGTTGACATGTTTAAGCGCATCGGGCGCTGGGTTGATTTCAGCCACGATTACAAAACGATGAACCTGCCATTTATGGAAAGTGTTATCCATAATTTTAAGGAACTGTACGACAAAGGGCTGGTTTATGAAGATTACCGCGTTTTGCCATATTCTTGGGCAGCAGAAACTCCGCTTTCCAACTTTGAAGTCAACCTCGGCTACCAAGAAAAGGTCGATAATGCCATTACGGTCATGTTCAAACTTGCGAACGGGCAGAAAATCCTCGTGTGGACAACGACACCATGGACACTGCCCTCCAATTTGATGCTGGCGGTCGGCAATGACATCGACTATGTGGTCATGAACGAAAACGGGCAGGAGTATATTCTTGCGGAAGCACGGCTCGGCAGTTATAAAAAACAGCTTGAAAACGCAACTTTAGTCAGGAAGATGAAAGGTTCGGAGCTGGTCGGCATGAGCTATGAGCCGATGTTCCCGTATTTTCAGCATTTAAAAGACAAAGGCGCTTTTAGAGTATTGACTGGCGAGTTTGTTTCGACCGAAGACGGTACCGGCGTGGTTCACATTGCACCGGGTTTCGGGCAGGACGACTTTGAGGCTTGCCGCGCGTATGACGAGAATTTCCCGGTGGTTTGCCCGGTTGACGAGGCGGGAAAATTCACTGCAGAAGTTCCCGACTATGAAGGGCAGCAGGTCTTTGATACCAACGAGCCGATTATGCTGTGGCTGAAAACCAACGGGCTGCTGGTTAAAAAAGAACAGTATAAGCATACCTACCCGTTCTGCTGGCGCACGGACACGCCGTTGATTTACAAGGCGATGTCTTCCTGGTTTGTCAAGGTAACGGACTTCCGCGACGACATGGTTAAGAACAATCAGGAAATCAACTGGATTCCGGGGCATATCAAAGACGGACGCTTCGGCAAATGGCTGGAGGGAGCACGTGACTGGTCTATCTCCCGCAACCGTTTCTGGGGAACGCCGATTCCGGTTTGGAAATCCGATAATCCGAAATTTCCGCGGATTGACGTCTTCGGTTCCATTGCCGAGATTAAGGAAAAGACCGGCGCTGACGTAACCGATTTGCACAAGCCTTACATTGACGATGTCGTTTATCCGAATCCGGACGATCCATCGGGCAAAACAATGATGCACCGGGTCAGCGACGTGTTCGATTGCTGGTTTGAAAGCGGTTCCATGCCGTATGCGCAAATCCACTACCCGTTTGAAAACAAGGAATGGTTTGACAAGCATTTTCCGGCAGATTTCATCGTGGAAGCAATTGACCAAACCCGCGGCTGGTTTTATACGCTGACGGTGCTTTCCACTGCGTTGCACAACAGGCCGGCGTTTAAGAACTGCATTTGCACCGGACTGCTGATGGCAGAGGGTGGGCAAAAGCTCTCCAAGCGTCTGAAGAATTATCCGGATCCGAACGAAATTCTGGAAACAATAGGCTCTGACGCTTTGCGCTGGTTCCTTATTTCTTCTCCGGTTCTGAAAGGCGGCAATGTTGCGGTAGACAAAGAGGGCAAAGAAATTGCCAAAGCGGCACGCAAAGCTTTGATACCGTTTTGGAACGCTTATTACTTCTTTACGCTGTACGCCAATGCGGAAGGGATTAGAGCAGAAGAAATTTCACAATCCGATGACGTGTTAGACAGCTATATTCTGGCAAAGCTTAAAGCGCTGGCTGACGTTGTCCGCAAAGACATGGCGGCATACGAAATCGCACGAGCCTGTGCGGAAGTTGAGGATTTTCTGGAAATTCTCAACAACTGGTACATCCGCCGTTCCCGCGCCCGGTTCTGGGACGGAAATGACATGAGCGCCTTTAACACACTGTATACCGTTTTGGTTAACGTCGCAAAAATTGCCGCGCCGTTAATGCCGTTTATGAGTGAATTCGTTTACAAAGGGCTGACCGGCGGCGAATCGGTACATTTGGAAGACGTTCCCACTTTGAGCGCAATCGCCGGCAATGACGGTTTGATTGCACAGATGGATATGGTACGGGCGATTTCTTCGGTTGCCAAAGCTATCCGTGAGGAGCACAAGCTCCGCAACCGTCTGCCGTTGCGGTCGATGACGATTGCAGGCGATAACGCAGGAATGCTGCAAGACTTTGCCGAAGCTCTGAAGGACGAGGTCAACGTCAAGAATATTGTCTTGAAATCGGATATTGCCGATGTTGCCGAACGCTTTCTCTACCTCAAGACGCCGCTTATCGGCAAGAGGCTCGGCGGCGCGATGAAAGACATTATGGCAAAATCCAAGTCAGGCGAGTGGTCGCAGAACGAAGACGGGACGCTGGCGATTGCCGGGCAGACGCTGTTCGCCGAAGAATACGAACTACGCCTGGTTATCAAGGACGGTATGAGCGGACAGGCTTTGCCTGACAATACGGCCGTGGTCATCTTGGATACGACGGTTGATGCGGAGTTGGAAAAAGAAGGGATTGCCCGCGATTTTGTGCGGATGATTCAGGCTTTGCGCAAAAGTAAGGACTTTGACATCTCCGATCGGATTAAACTGGCATATACCTCCGACGATACGACGGTTAAAACCGCAATTGCCGAATACGCCGATTACATCAAGGAGCAGGTTCTGGCGCTGGAGATTGCCGAAAATAGCAATCTGTCAGAACCGACCGTTGACGAACTCGGCGGCGCAAAAATCCGTTTTGACGTTGTTAAGGCGGCATAAACACCCCGGCGAAATACAGAAAGAAACAAAAGGGAGCTTATCGGCTCCCTTTATTTTTGTTAATGAAGCTGTGTTTTTATATAAGGCACATCATTATTTATTCTCTGCCTAATATTTTTCATTGCCTGTTTTATATTATCTGCGGCAAGTTTACGCCCAATTGTTACATTATGATACCCCCAATACATGGCTACATATTCAGTATCCTCGACATTTTCGACATAACGCTTTATCAGTTCTTTATTTTTATTCCATATTTCAACTTCTACCTCCAACGACTGAGATATTTCACCTGCTGGGAATCCCAGACAATTTATTGTCATTAATGTTGCCAATGATACCAATGGGTAAACTATTGAACCATCAACTCCTCTATATCCTAATTTTAAGACAATATACCCTTTTTTAGAACCATAAGGAGTTGTGATATTTTCTTTGATTTCTTTATCAAAAACATTTATCACATCCTTAACTCTTATATCTTTATATGTAGTTCCATTCATATAAGTTGTCTGCGCCCAACTATTACCACCAAATCCTGTCCCCATATTATTAGCTGTCGCATTATATGAACCAACTGTATATGTTGCTTCAAGATTGTTCATATCAACAATACTCTCCAATGCAGGCAATAGATTTTCGTTAGGATTAATTTCCGGATTTACATCTTGATATGTTATACTCTTGCAAGCGGTGAAAAATAACATCCCGATTAAGATATATTTTTTCATATTCATCTCCTTAAACAGTTGCAAAAAAAGCCGCTTGATGAAGGCGACCGGAAGTTGAAAGCATTTGAGTGAAATGTGCAGTGTATTCGGTATAGTATCAATATAATATACCTTATTAACTGCCTTCCGGTCGACAGACCAAAAGGCAGTTTTTACGCTTATATCAAGCAACACCCAAGAGGCTTTCAAACCTCACACAAGTTATCATCTTATGCGGTTTCAGGCTACTTTAGGGTGCAATAATTGTCAATTAAAATTTTGGAGATATTATATATTGCGCGCATTTCAGGATTTATGCATATTTCAAGGCATCAAGTGCTCCCTGAAGAATATAGGCGGCAGCAGATGCATCCAATACTTTAGCGCGCTTTTTGCGCGAAAGGTCTGCTTCCTTAATAAGAAAATTTTCCATTGCCGAAGAGGACAAACGTTCATCCCACAGCAACACCGGAAACTTAAAATTCTCTTCCAAAATTGCAGCAAATTTGCGGACTTCGGCGGCTATTTCCCCTTCTTCGCCATTCATTTGCAACGGCAGCCCCATAACGACGGCGCCAATTTCCTTTTCAGCCATAATTTTCCGCAGTTCTGCCATATCGGCAGAAATTTCCCGACGATAAAGAATTTTATAAGGCGTGGCAATGGTACAAGACAAATCGGAAACAGCCAGTCCCATTCGTTTGGAACCGTAGTCTATGCCTAATACGGCTTTGCGAACGGGAAGTCCAGTCTTAAACTCTTTAATATTCATTTTAGCTCCTTTTCTCTCTTCTAACACAAAAAAATTTTGATGTAAACAGTTGAATGTTAGGAGAAAGTAAAGATATTATACTTTATATTATTATTGGCATTAACGGCAACATGCACTTGAGCATAACTTCAGAAACAACGGCAGCATGAATTTAATTTGGGCGTAACATCAGCAATAACGGCGGCAGACATGTGGAAAAAAATTCTCTTTATTATCATCAGCATCGGATTTGTCTGCGGAGCAGCGCAGGCAAAAGTCAAGAGTGTGGAGGAACAACGCGCCGAATGGAACAAGTGGCTGGAACAACTGAAAGAGGAAATGGCAGACAAAGGCATTTCAAAAAAAACGATAAACGAAGCCTACAAAGAAGATTATTTTCATGAAATTAAAGAAGTTGAGCTGCAAGACAAAAAGCAGGCAGAATTTATCCTTACTTCCGACAAATACATCAACCGGCTGGTTAATCAGGGAAAAGTCAGCAAAGCGCGCGAACAGTATAAAAAATTAAAGCCCAAATATCAGAAAATCAGCACTGAATACGGCGTCCCGCTTAATTATCTGGTTGCATTCTGGGCAATTGAAACGCATTTTGGCTACAACAAGGGAAAATATCACCTGATTGACGGTTTAACAAACCTCAGTTACAAAAACCGGCGGTCGGCTTTTTTTAAGAAAGAACTGTATAACGTTTTGCAAATTATGGATATGTACGACTTGGACGGCGATAAAATGATGGGGTCTTGGGCCGGCGCCATGGGGCATTTTCAATTTATGCCGTCAACATACAACGCCTATGCGGTTGACTATGATGACGACGGCGTTGCCGATATCTGGGACAGCTTTGACGACGCAATCGCCTCGGCTGCCAACTATCTTTCCAAACTCGGCTGGAAAGCTGACGAGCCTTGGGGGCAGGAAGTCAAACTGCCGTGGAATTTTGATTATAAACTCGTCGGCGCAAAAAAGTACAAAACGGTTAAAGAATGGAAAAAACTCGGCGTTATCAGCGCCAATGGCAAAGGCATCAGGCTGCCGGACGAGGCGGCTGCCGGCATTGTCCTGCCGGACGGGCGGCGCGGACGCGCCTACTTAACACTGAGTAACTTCCGACGGATTATGATTTGGAACCGTTCTACAAATTATGCCCTGGCGATTGCGCGGCTGGCTGATTACATCGGCAGCACGCAAAAATTTATGCCGCTCGACGAACACGGATATTACAAACTGACCGATGAGGATATTCTGGCGGTACAGCAATTTGCCAACAAAGTTTTAAAATCAAAACTTAAAGAAGACGGAAGGCTTGGCGCACAGACAGCTGCAGAAGTCAAAAAGCTGCAAAAGAAATGGAAACTGCCGCAAGACGGGATGCCGGACTATACTCTGCTCAGCAAGATAAAACGCTATAAGTCGCGGGCAGATTTTCATGTGCCGCCGCAGCCGAAAAAACCAAGCCGTCATTCACAAGTTTCCGCCCGCACTGCACAAAAATAACTGCTATGCAATTTTGCGTAAAATAACCGGCTTGGTTTCCGGTTTTTCCGGCGCTATGGTTACGGCACGGCGGACAAGCGCGGCAACTTCGGCAATTGCGGCTTTGTCTTCAGCATGAACATAGCACAAAGGAGTTTTGGGATTGACCTTGTCGCCAATCTGGCAAAACGAAGTAAAGCCGGTCGTATAATTTATCTGCTGTTCCGGGCGGGTTCGGCCGCCGCCAAGCATAATCACCCCCAGCCCGACTTCTCTGGTATTGACGGCGAAAACATATCCGGACATTTCCGGATATACCGGTTCTATATACGGTGCTTTGGGCTGCAGTAAGTCATAATTTTCAAGAACGCGGGTGTCAGCACTAAGAAGTGATGCCATTTTGACAAAATGCTCATAAGCCGCACCGGAAGATATGCTATGACGGAGTTTGATTTCTGCCTCCAACGCATCTTTAGCCAAACCGCTGTTTATCAGCAATTCGGAACACAAGGCCATTGTTACTTCATTCAGGCGGGCATCCGGCTTTTCCCCTTTAAGATAAGCTAATGCTTCGCCCAATTCCAGCGCATTGCCGACGGTTGTTCCCAAAACGCTGTCCATATCGGTCAAAATCGCCGAGGTTTTGGTCCCGGCACCATTGGCGGCTTCAACAATTGAATATGCCAAGTCCGATGCCCGCTGCATATTTTCCATAAAAGCGCCGTTGCCGCATTTGATGTCCATAACCAGATACTGCAGCCCTGCCGCCAGCTTTTTGGACAAGATAGATGCCGTAATCAGCGGAATAGATTCAACAGTTGCACAAACATCGCGGATGGCATACAATTTTTTATCTGCCGGCGCCAAATCCGCCGTTTGCCCGATTATGGCACAGCCTGCCTCTTTTACTGTTTTTTTAAACGTTGCGATATCCACGCCGGTATTGTAGCCAGACAGAGAATCGAGTTTATCCAGCGTTCCGCCGGTATGCCCGAGCCCCCTGCCCGCAATCATAGGCACATACGCGCCACAGGCTGCCAGCATCGGTGCCAGCATCAGGCTGACTTTATCGCCGACGCCGCCGGTCGAATGTTTGTCGACAATCGGTTTGTCCCGCAGTTCTTTCCAACTCAATTTTTCGCCGGAATCCCTCATCGCCAGCGTCAACGCCAGCGTTTCCTCTCGGCTCAGCCCGTTTAAGAAAACCGCCATCGTAAACGAAGCGGCCTGAATATCCGCAATATCTCCCCGGCTCAGTCCGCGGATAAAAAACTCTATTTCTTCAGCCGTCAGCTTTTCATGGCTGCGGGTTTTACGAATAATTTCCTGTGGCAGCATCTTATTCCTCCTCTCTGATAAATGCGGTTAAAAGAGCCGTCATCTTTGCCGAAGCTTTGTCTGCCTCAGCCAACGTTTCCTGATGCGACGGCGTATTGTCCATTAAACCGGCGGCATAGTTGGTAATAACGGAAATACCTAAAACTTCCATACCGCAATGGACGGCGGCAATAACCTCTGGCACCGTCGACATACCGACGGCATCGGCTCCGAGCAGTGCAAAAGCGCGGACTTCCGCGGCGGTTTCAAAATTTGGCCCCAGCACCATCAAATATACTCCTTCGGCAAGTTTTATTCCCTGCTTTTCGGCTATCTTCCGGCATTTGCGGCGAAGAGGCTCGGCATAGGCGTTATTCATTGACGGAAAACGAGGGCCATACGCCTCATCGTTTAGACCGACCAGGGGATTCCTGCCGCTAAAATTAATATGGTCTTTTATCAGCATCAATGTTCCGGGTGCCAATTCCTTATTAAGCGAGCCGGCGGCATTGGTTACAATCAGGCGGTCTATGCCGAGTTCCCGCAACAGCCGGACGACTTGGGCTATTACAGCCGCATCGTGCCCTTCATAAAGATGAAAACGCCCGTTCAGGCAGATAAGCTCCCGGCCATGCAGAAACCCTCGGATAAGCTGGCCTTTATGCCCCGAAACCGTACTTTGCGGAAAACCGGGAATATCCTTATAAGCCAAAACCGATACATTTTCCAGCTCGGCGGCAAAACCACTCAGCCCAGATCCTAAGATGACTGCGGTACGGGGCTTTTCAAGCTGCAGTTTTTTGCGGATAAAAGATGCAGTATTTTTAATATCACTGTTTTCAGCCATGTCTGACCTCCGAAGATTTAAAAGCGCAAGGCAGCAGCTCTTTCAGCCGGTATTCCCGGCGTATTCCCCCCGGAGATGCCAGATATATCGCCGTTTCCGGTTCTGCAAACTCGACAATCCGCTGCAAACAGGCACCGCAAGGATATACCAAATCTTCCCCTCCGGCGACAACAAGCAGCGCCTTTATCTGCCGTCCGCCGGCAGAGGCCATTGCCGCTATTGCCCCTGCCTCAGCACAGGTGCCGCAGGGAAAAGAAATGTTTTCAACATTGCATGACGCATAAATTTCTCCCTCCGGCGTGCAAAGCGCCGCCCCTACCTTATAGCCGGAATAAGGCGCATACGCATTTTCCCCGGCCTGCTTTGCCTTTTCAAACAACTCCCGCTTTATATCCATAAACGCCCTCCTTTTAACAATTTTGCAAAAAATATGCCAATGTTATCGTTTCGTTAATTTTTTATAATATACAATGACAAAAAAATTTAGCAAAGCTTATTTTTTATTTTAGGAGAAAAACGTGCTAAAAAAAGTTATTATAGGTATTTTATGCTTTGTGATTCTGGCTGCAACAGCAGGCGGCATATACCTTTATACGCTGGACTGGAATAAACATAAAGCCGTTGTGGCACAGCGTTTCTCGCAAATTACGGGATTAAAAGCCGTTATTGACGGCAATCTTGAGGTCAAGCTGTTCCCTTCTCCTGAATTTTCTGCCAGCAAGGTTAAGTTTTTCAAAAACAACGGCGGAAAATCACCGCTGGTCGTTGTCAACGAAATCAGAGCTTCCGTCGACCTGATGCCATTGCTTGACAACAATTTTATCGTTAAGTCAATGACTTTAACCGATGCGACGGCCTATGTCGAAATTGATGAAAAAGGTGTCTTAAACTGGGACGGCGTCGGGCAAAACAGCAATACAAAATCCGGCAATGTCGAAGTTTCGTTTAATGACGTCCGCGTCAACAAATCTACCCTGAGCTATAAAAATCTGGAAGACAAGAATGAATTTGAAATTCACAACGTTTCCGCCAACATCAGTGCCCCTTCCCTGAAAGGACCGTATAAGACAAGCGGTAAATTTATCCATAATAACAGCGAAGTGCAATTTAAAGGCGATATCATAAAAGACAGCAGCCTGACTTTGAAAATGGCACTTAACAACATATCCAGCGGCACATTTGCAACCATTGAAGGCACACTTGGAGCAAAAGCCAAGGGAAATGTTACGTTTGACACGCAAAGCCTGCTGGATGTTTCCAATGTCGTTTTCGGAAATGCAAGCATATCCGAATGGTACAATAAGCCGCTCTATTTTTCTTTTCAGTACGATTATGAAAAGGGTATGGCAAAACTCGACAATTTTACGGCTAAATACGACAAGAATACAGCCGGAAGCGGAACGGTTATTATTAAAAACAATCAAGACAGCACGGACATAAATGCCGATTTCGATATGGCCAAATTTGATTTAGGCATTTTGGAAGGACTGAGCAAAGACATTATAGCTCAGAATAAAGGCGGAAAGAAATTTGCGGACAGCGCTTTTGCCGGCTATAACCTGAACCTTTCCGTAAAAGCGGGAACGGCATGGTATAATAATGTTGAGGCACAAAACCTCAGCCTTGGCGTAACCTTGCAAGACAATGTTATTGATATTACGCGTTTTGGCGTCATTATGCCGGGCGACACAACAATTAAAACTGTCGGCCGGATTAACCTGAATAACGGTGTAGACTATATCTTTAACCAAGCTGCGGACTCGAAAGACCTCAGAACATTTGTCTCTGTTTTCGGCATTGACCTGGCCAAACTTGCCGCGGCCGAGAATAAAAAATCTATCTTTAAACGGGCGCAGGCCGAAATCAAGATTAACGGGAATTTAGACAGCCTTAAAATTTCTTTTCCCAGAGCCGTTATCGACTCAACGGCATTGAGAGGGAATATAGGCTTCGTTAAAAAAGAAAAAGTTTATGTACTGGCTGATATCGACACTTCCAAGATTATTTTTGACAGATACCTGCAGGCAGTTCCCGAACAGCTTAAACAAGCGTCTGTCCAAGACAAATTTATCTACCAGATGAATTTAATCCCCTGGAACCGTGATCTTGATGTTGATGCAGAAGTCAATATTGCCAGCGCCGTGTATAATGATATTCCGTTAGAAAAAATCTATCTGCATATCAACACAAACCAAGAACATATGGACGTTAAGAAGTTTTCGGTTGACAACATTGCCGGCGCCAGCCTGTCTTTGAGCATGAACGCAGACAAAATCTTTTCGGCTCCATATTTCAATGAATTGAGCTACGACATCAAAACGGACAATTTCCCGTTGTTCGCATCGACGCTGGGCATTGATACGGGCAGCAAAAACCTGTTTAAAAGAAAAATCTTTGCCGCACAAGGTGCCATGAGCGGCACATTGTCCGAGTTCAGTCTCAGTTCCGTCCAGAAATTCGGCGACACAGAGTTTTCCTATACAGGCGTTGTAGCCAACAATTCCAAAGAAGGAGCGGCAGTTAACGGCGACTGGGAAATGAAAACCAATAATTTCTCATCATTTATCAAGGCTCTGAATATAGATTATACTCCGGATATGCCGGTTACAACTTTCACTCTGGCTTCAAAAATTAAAGGGAACGCTGATCTTTTTGCGTTAGATGGCATCAAAGCCTATCTCGGAGCCAATGCCATCAGCGGAAATCTCCAATTTGACAATACCGCAGCCAAACCCAAGCTTGCCGCTGAAATTAACTTTGACAAATTTGAAGCCGACAGATGGTTCAATCTTGCCAAAAAAGCTTCAGCCCAAGCGGCAAAAAACAATCAGGCTGCTTTTATCGCAGAACCGGCATGGAACAGTAAAATTGATTACTCGCGGCTCGGCAAAATCGATTTTGACATCAAGGCTACTGCAAAACAACTTAGCTGCAACGGAAAAAATTATACATCGGCAGCAACGGAAATGCAATTAAAAGACAGTATTCTCAATGTCGTATCGTTTGATGCTTCCCAAGACAAAAGCCATGTCAACTTACGCTTTATTTTAGACAGCAACGGCATTGCCAAAGTTAACGGCTATTTTAATGTCAAAAACCTTAAAACGCCTGAATTCGGCGGCTCTGTCTATGCATTGGAAAGCGGCTGGCTGACGGCGGAGGGCACGTTCAATTCCCTGGCAGGCTCACAGAAAGAATTTTTTGACAATCTTAATTCAAAAGGCAAATTTTCTCTGGCTAACACGGCTGTTCGCGGATGGGATTTGGATATTATCAAATTTGAGTTTGAGCAGAGAAAATCCGTATCCGGTTTTGAAAATTCTGTTCTTAACAGTTTGAAATCAGGGAAAAGCAGTTTTTCAAAAATCCGCGGAACATATAATATCAGCAAAGGACTGGCTGTTGCCGAAAGCGTTATCTGGGAATCTCCGGTTGTCAATATGAATATGAAATTTGACCTTAATCTGAGCGACTGGCTGTTTACGGCTGTCTTTAACGCCGTATATCATAACGCATCGTTTTCCGATATATTTAAATTCACATTCGGCGGCAATCTGGCAAACCCGACGGTCAAAACAGATCTGAGCGAAACCATTAAACGCATAAGCGAGCTTGAAGACCGCATAAAAAATGCCCGCCATTATAAGGAAAAGGAAAAAATGGAGCGTATCGGCGGCAAGTTGAAATCTTTACAAAGAGCCGTTGACGGCGCCTTGCAGGACATCAATCGCCTGACACTGGAAGTTGTCCGCTTTAAGCCGGTTACCCAAAACGACAACGTGGTCAACGTCTATGAAGAAAATCTGAAAACTATTCGCAATGCCGAAATCAATATCAAAAAAATGAAAGATATGCTCAACAATTATCCCGAAGAAGAAACGCTTATGTCGATTGAAGCCGACCTTGGCGCGGAAAAGGCAAAACTTAAATTTATTCCCAAAGTTTTGGAGGAAAACTTTATTGTTGACAGCAAATATATTTTTGACGACACGTTTAACAAAATTGCATGGATGTATAATCTTGCCCAAAACAATTCCGCTTACCATACCGGGCTGACCGATGTCTATATGGCGCAAATTGAACTGCTCAAGACGAGCGAAAACCCAATTGCGGAAGATAAGATACAAGAATTGCAGGCAGGTATTGACAAGACAAAAGAGGTGATGGACAATATCGGCGGCCTGCATGCCAAAATCCGTGATAATTATCTTAATATAATCGATTCTTCGAAAATTTCGGAAATGAAGGAAAACAACGAAATTGCAACGCAGGCGCTTAAAACCATGCTGACATATACAAAACAGCTGGACGAGGATATTATTGCAAATATCGATTTGTTCCGAGCCGTATTGGGGATTAATGCCAGAGATTATGACGAATATATGGTTTACCCGCCGGAAACGATTGAAGAAATTGATGTAACCAAACCGACCGTAAAAACGGGAGGAGGAACAGCTCCTTCTTCCGCGTCAGGTTCTTCAGACTTACGTTCTGCCGAACCTGAAGAGACGCCCTCCCCGCAGGAAAAAGCTCCGGTCGGGGCTGCAAAACAGCAAAAAGAACTCTCTTCTTCTCAGGCCGGGCAACCGGCCTCTGAATCTGTTCAGAAGGCAAATACCGGACATCCAGACGTTTCCAACACAATAACAAACAATGAAACAATGCCTGATAGCAACTCGAAAACAGCTCTTCCTTCTATTACTGACGAAATAAAAAATAAAGATACCCAAGCCAAGAGTGAAAGCGCTGAAGCAAATAACCCCCTTTCCAGCAGTCAGGCTTCCCAAAGGCAAAAAGCGTACAATATGGTTTTAACCGAAACGTCCGGAGGACTTTTTAATTTATTTAACAAAATTGAAGATGAAAAAGCATCCCGACAGACAATAGAAACTGCCTCTACCGCTGAATTCGGCGGATTGTCACAAATTCTTAAAAGCAATGCTCCGCAATTTTCAGTTAAAACTCTGCCGGACGTTCCAGTCCTTACTCCGGCCATTACCGTTTCGGCTGCTCCTACTCCTTCACCTAAGGATGCCGGAGAAAATATTCTTACAAAAACCAAAGCCGCTATATCTAAAATTATGGCTAAACTGCAGCAAGCCGAAAAGGATTTGGAAAAAAACGTTATGGCTTATAACGATATCAGCGCAGCCGACACTACAAGCGCAAAGGTAAACAAAAAGGAAGATATTGCGCAGGTTAAAACCGCAAAGACGACGATAGCAAAAAAAGAAAGCAAAGAAAATTTAATTGCCGGCATAAAGCACTCAGGCAAAAAGAAAACAGAAGCGGCGGCTGCAAATATAAAGCTTTCTGACAAAAAGGATGTAGAAACGGCAGTTACGGATATAAAGCTTTCTGGCAAAAAAGATATAAAAACAGCAGCTGCTGACATAAAAATTACGGAAGAAAAAGCTTCTGCCGCCGAAACGAAATCCTCAATGAAAATCAATCCGGTGGTTGCCCTGAACATCGGCAAGAAAGACTCTTCCCAGCCAGTTCTTACCATATCAGACAGTATCGGCAAACGGCAAAAATTTGCGTTTAATAAAAAGCAGAACAACAAACAACAAGTCCTTAAGACCGCTGACGCAACACAGAATAAAGACTTCGCCCCTTCCGCCCGGCAGCAAAAATCCGCCAGCCAGGTACAGCCGGACTTTAAAATTCCGTCTCCTGCTTCCAGCTCGGATTTTTCTCCTGTTCAAAATGCCGAAAAACGGAACACCAGCATTTTACAACATTTATTTGCCGAAAATGACATTACATTTGCACCTTTTGCCGGAGAACATATTACGGATGACGCATTGGTTGCCGTTGAAACATCTTTTGAACCTGTAAAAAAACAAAATTTGTATGTTTTTTCCGTCCGTTCCCCGTATGTGAAAGAGGCAAGCGGCATTGCCGGAAAATCAATGCTTAAAGGAAAGTTTTCCGGACAGCCGCAAAACCTTAATCTAAAAAAACATTATTTATATGCCGCAAATACACAGGGAAAAAACGTTTTCAGCGGAACGATTTCCAAACGAAATTCCGTTACCGATATGTAATACAGCATAACGGGCTGTGAAATACTGCTTTTATAATTGCCAAAACCATCTGCCATGATTATACTCAGTGTAAGTTACCGTTTTTAACAAGGAGCATCATCATGTTTGCAAGACCAGAAGTTGTCGTTTTGCCCGTTGCCGGGCTTTCTACCCGCAACCTGCCTGCTACCAAAGCCATGCATAAAGGTTTCCTGTGCCTGAATAACCTGCCGATTATTCAATATGCGGTTGACGCCTGTGCCGAAGCCGGCGTTAAGGAAATTGTCTTTATCTACAGCGACGACACTAACAAGAGTATGTACGAACATTATTTTTCTCCCAATAAACAACTTGAAGAACGGCTGCTCAGAAGCGACAAGCTTGAACTGTGGGAAGCTTTGAAAAGAACCGTTCCCGCCGGCGTCAAGTTTTCGTTCGCATGCCAGCCGGAACCCAAAGGAAACGGGCATGCCATACTTTGCGCCAAAGATATTATCGGAAAACGCGATTTTATGGTCATGTGGGTTGACGACGTTTATGTCTGCCGCGGCAAAGGGATTTTATCGCAGTTGCTTGACGTCTATGAACGTTTCGGCGGAATGGTTGAAAATATCATTAAATTTCCCAAAGACCAGCTTTCCCGCTACGGCGTTCTGACCGGAGCCAAGCAAAACGGCAATGTTGTTGCGGCGACCGGCGTGGTGGAAAAACCGAAACTCGAGCAGATAGAATCCGATTTTGCCAGCATGGGACCGTATGTTCTACCGAATCTCATCCTTGACTTGCTTCCGGAAGTAACCAAAGGCAGCAACGGCGAAATCAACCTGACGGATGCGATTAACCTTGCCGCCCGCAGAGGCTGCCCGTTGCACGGCGTTTTAGCCAACGCCGAACGCTATGACTGCGGGACTAACGAGGAACTGGCAAAATCAAACATCCGGCTGTCTATCCGTGAAAACAAAGTCTTGTATGAAGAGGCCGTAAAGACCATCAAACAACTGGACAAACAGGCTTAGCCTCTCCGCTATTGCCGGTAACAGCAAAACGATAATTTACAACATACGGTTTTGGTTGAGCCGAAGGGTGGTTATTATGGAAAACAGCAAATAGAGTTCTGTAAAACTTTCTTCAATCCTTCGTCGATTAATTGCCGAGCGAAAGAAACTGCTGCATTCGAACATATTTTTCAGCGTTTCAATCTTTACCAGAACATGGCTGGAGAAAAAGCTGAATTCAATTTTGGGAAAAGACTGCCTGAGTTCTATCATATATTCCAGCATGACAGTGGTCAGAATATAGCGGGCCTCGACCTGATTGTCGGTATAAACCTCAAAAACCTTTTCAAATTCCGGCGATTCCAGCCCTGCCCTCTCTAAATTTTTATAACGCGTCAGTTTGTTGAACAGGCCTTTATCTTTGACGACAATTGTCTGCCCGGCAAAATTTTTATTCATCTGCGCATAGAATATTATGCCGCGGCCAGCCGGAACATACACATTGCGAATCCGCCCCGACCTGCTGTCTCTCTGATGCCGCAGCCTGCTGGCACTGTATTCGGCAATATTGACAGCAATCCCGTCGTATACACCGTTAAAACCGTCATCGCCGGTAATCTTATCATATCCTTTAAACAGCTGTGACCGATCCAACAGAGTTTCGGGAAGTTCCGGGCAGAACGAATAAGAAAATTCTCCGAAAAAATGTGCCAAAAGCGGCAAAAGATTTTCCTTGCCATATTTATAATAGCTGAACATCGGCCAGCAGGCAAACAATACAAGCAAACAGCCAATCGCGCCGTATACGCCGTTTTCTTCCGCCACTGTACCCGATACAGCCGTCAGGCCGCTCTGCAGGCGGAAAAACACATACCCGAGCCATGAGGCAACAAAACAGCACAACAGCAAAAATATACAGAGGTATTTTTTCCGGCGCTGTTCAATACGGTGCAACACCGGAAGAATATTTTCAGCATAATACGCGGAAAACTTATTTTTAGCAGTAATATATTCCGGCGCGAAAAAAATTTTTGAATTCTCTTTCATAGCGCTTTTCCTTTGGCAAATCTTAAACTTTACGGTTTATTATGGCTTTAACATCTTAAATATTTGCTAAACGGGGACTTTATGATAAATTTTTTATGGGCCGGCATGTTTCTTGCGGCAATCGCCGCAGCTTTGTGGAATCTTGCCGTTTATCAGGACAGCGGCAGCTTTTCCCTTCTGACAGAGGCCATTTTCCAAAATGCGCGAAATGCCGTAGAAATCTGTATCGGGCTGGCCGGAATTTTAAGTTTCTGGCTTGGTATGCTTAAACTGATTGAAGAAGCAGGAATCGCTGAAAAAATATCCCGTAAACTGACTCCGCTGTTTAAAGTTCTTATGAAAGACATTCCGGAAAACAGCCCAGCAATATCTACTGTCGTCCTGAATATGGCTGCCAATTTCCTGGGGTTGGACAATGCCGCAACGCCAATGGGCCTGAAAGCCATGGAACAACTGCAGGAGCATAATCCGCAAAAAGATACGGCAAGCGATGCGCAAATCCTGTTTATGATATTAAATGCCTCTTCGGTTACTCTAATTCCTATCACGATTTTTATGTACCGGGCACAAATGGGAGCCAGCCGCCCGACAGAGGTTTTCATTCCGATTTTGCTGGCAACATCAGTTTCAACTCTGGTTGGATTTCTGCTTACGGCAATTCGGCAGAAAATCGACCTTCGCAATAAAATACTGATTAAATGGCTGGCAGGTTTTATCTTTATTATCTGCGGGCTCTGCGGCGGTTTCTGCGCTATTGAATATGACCGGCGGCTGGTGATATCATCTGCCCTCGGCAATATTATCCTGATTTTGCTTCTCGGCCTGGTTATTATTGTTGCGATGCGACACAAGGTTAAATGCTACGAAGCTTTTGTCGACGGAGCCAAAGAAGGATTTGGCGTAGCTTTGCGGATATTGCCCTATCTTCTGGCCATGCTGGCGGCTATCGGCGTTTTCCGCGCCTCCGGCATTTTGGACGCATTGGTCGGCGCGGTTAAATCCGCCTGTCAATGGAGCGGGATTGACAACAGCTTTGCCGATGCACTGCCTACGGCTTTGATGAAGCCTTTGTCAGGCAGCGGTGCCCGGGCAATGATGATTGAAACAATGCAGAACTACGGCGCAGACAGTTTTGCCGCCTTTACGGCTTCTGTGGTACAAGGTTCAACGGAAACAACTTTTTATGTCTTGACGGTATATTTCGGAGCGGTTAACATTGCCAAAACGAGATATGCGCTCAAATATGCTTTGCTGTCAGATTTGGCAGGCATCGGAGCAGCTATTTTCTTTTCCTATATGTTTTATACCCGGTAAAAAACTGGAAAGGGCTGCATTAAATATTAAAGAAAATACGGAGAAAGCAAATGAAACTTTTAGTACAGCGGGTTTTGGAAGCGAGCGTGGAGGTCAACGGCAAAACCGTCGGAAAAATCGGACAGGGACTGTTGGTCTTTTTGGGCGTAGAGAAAGGCGACGAACCCAAACAGGCCGATTATCTTGCCAATAAACTGGTTAATCTCCGGATTTTTGAAGATGCCGACGGCAAGATGAACCTCTCCGTACAGGATATCCGCGGCGGCATTCTGGTCGTTTCCCAATTTACGCTGGCCGCCGATGTTTCGCGCGGAAACCGTCCGGGATTTGACAAAGCGGAGCTGCCTGAGAAAGCCAAAGCAATGTACGATTATTTTAACAGTATTCTGGCGCAAAAGGGGATTGAACCGCAAACCGGTATTTTTCAGGCGGAAATGAAAGTTAAACTTATTAATGACGGACCGTCTACATTCTGGCTGGAGAAGTAATTAATACTTTAAAAGACTGTTTAATTTGCCTGAAAGAGCCGTCAGGGCATCTTCCAGCAGCTTTGTCAGAAGTTTTTGAGCGGTTTCCTGCATATTTTCATTATTATTGACGATAATATAGCGATTTTGTTCTTCCGAATCGACAAGACTGCCGTCGCTTTTTCGCAATTCGACGACAACTGACATACTGTAACGGCTGTTTTCGGCATTAACCGGTTCTATTTTGGACAGCAGCAATCTGGGCTTAAGAAAATAGTCAGCAAGTTCGCGGGTTTCGGTTACAAGAATCCGTGGCTCAAAAGCCAGTTTTTCGGTAATTTTGCCGGTAAAAGCAGAAGAAGCACTGCCATTATAATATTCAATATCATCAACATAAAGCAGCGGTATCGTGCTGTCTGTTTCATACATTGATTTTGGTAGCTCCCGTTTTATTTTCTCGGCGATTTGGGCAACATTTGAGGGATTAAATTCCGGCTGCTTTGTCCTAAGGACGGCGTTTGTCTTCTCTTGGTCCAGTTCTCCGCTGACTTCCAGGCAGATTTTTTCATTGTCATCACGTACGGTGATAACTGTAATGTCATTTACCGCCTTATCCGCCAAACGGTATGCCAATACATTATAGCCGTAATCGTCCATACTGGCTGCTTCCTGCCGGACATACGGAGAATTTTTAACTGCCAGAAGCACAGCTTTGTCATACGCACGGTAGCGGATTTCTGAACGAGTCTGTTCCGCCGATACGTCTGCACAGGCAGTTCCCCTGACAGCCAAAGAAAAACTGTCCGCCTCCGCCTTGCCGATATAATTTATCAGCAAGGCAAAGACAGACAGTTTCGCCAGACTTTTTATTGTCATTCTGCAGATTATTCCTGAACCTGCCTGATGATTTCAACCCATTCGTTGACCTTTTTGCCGCTCTTGTCATACATTGACAATTTATACTGCAGAGCCGGCGTCGTATTGTCGGGAGCTACGTACCAATCGGCCGACGTATCAATTACAAAATCGGCATTATTTACATTGTTGACGACTTCATAGGTTTTTGAACCGCTGATAATGTCTTTGGTTGCCCCTTTCAGGCGATGGCTGCCGTACGGCAAATCCGTGCTCAGAAGCTTTGTATCTTTGATATAAACGGTTCTGGCCTTGCCGCTGTCATAAATAGCCGAAGTATCCTGCAGCATACGGTTCGTAGCGCGTGTTGCTACAACAATGTAGGCTTCGGGCGAATATTTTGCTGCAACGGACGCGTCAACTTTGGCATTTGAAGACCGCATTCCGACAACTTCGGAACGGTACGGATTTTGTTCAACGGTTACTTCTACGTAATCATTCGGCTGAGCCTGCTGAACCGGCGCATTGTATCCCGTATAGCTTACTTCAGCAGGGATAACTTCTTCATGTGTCGTTACAACGGGTTCGCAAACCGGTTTGCCGCAGGGTTCTTCCATTGTCGTTGTTGTCGTAATAATTTTTTTGGTTGTCGTTACTTTGGGCTGCGGCACGGGCATCGGCTGGCAGGCGCAGGGCTGATAACACGGCTGCTGATAGCAGGGCTGAACCTGCACTTCCGCGCAAGGACAATCATAAACAGGCTGCGGCGCAGGAATGTATACAGGTTCCGGTTTTACAACCATCGGAGCCGGCTGCGCCGGAGGCAGTTCTGACTGGATTACCGGTGCCTGATCTTCATACACCGTTTCATCAAACGTTACATTATCGACCTCTTCCCACTGATTTTCGCTGCAAGAGCAGGCAGCCAACATAGTGCAGGCAACGACGCTTAATACTCTTTTCATCTGGCATCTCCTAATAAATTTATTATTGTTTGTATAACTAATAGCCTAAAGCAATTAAAATTTTCTTAAGTTTTTGATTTACTTTTGGCTTTTTTTATGATAGCCAACATCTCTAAGGAGGCTTTATGACAATTACTTTTGCTACTCTTATATTTGCTTTTTTGTTTTTATTCAAGGGTGTACAGAAAAACACCATTTTTCTGCTTTATGCAACGGCAATGGTACTGACCGCCTATTACTGCGAAAACAATCTGGGCTGGCGCGTACGGCCGTTTACCAAAGCCGCATTTATGCTCTTCGTCTTATTCCATCTGCCGATGATTAACCTTTTTACCTTTTTAGCATACGGCAAAGACAAGCGAAGCGCTCAGCGCGGAGAATGGCGCATTCCCGAAATCCAACTGCATACGATGGAATTGATGGGGGGCACAATCGGCGCAATTGCCGGGCAAAAGTTTTTTCATCACAAAAATAAGAAAAAGGCATATATGGCTACCTTTTTTGCCACTGTTTTTATTCAGGCCGGCATTATTTTCTTTATCCTGCACTATCTGAAGATTTTATGATGTCCGTATCCCAGATACGGGGATAACGTTTTTTTTACATTACCATAACGCTGGTATACAGTGCCTGGGCCGGTTCGACATTCTGGCGCATTACGGCATTAAAAATCGGATAAACCCTTTCGCATTCCATAATTGACAGCTCTATAATTTTGCTTATTTTATGAGTAAACAGTTCTTCGTTATCCTGCAAAATCAGGGAATGTTTAAAAATCGGCATTTTCTGTTCGCTCCAGTAAGAAAAATGCCCCAGCCAGAGATTTTCATTCAGCATGGCCAGCAATTCAAACATCTTTCCGCGATCCACCGCAGATGCTTCAATGTTCAGCAGGCAGGAAATATGCAGACAGCGCAGATGCTCCTCATACGCAAAAAAAATCAGCATATTGTCCCATTTTCCCAAAACTTCTGCTACCAGTTCATTATCCTTGCGGCGGTCAAAAGATACGTTATCGCGGGAAAATATCCCTTCTATCGTATCAATCGGATTATACAAATCTTGCTGTTCCAATGCCAAATTCATTACCGCACTATCCTTTTATTTTCCTGCTTAACGCAACTTGCCGGTGCAAAATAAAATTTTGTCAAACCGAGCCTTGCCCGTTTACAGGTTTTATTCTTGCCGCAGCCTTCTTCCTTAGACAACCCCAATATGGAGTTTTCCACTTATTTAAGTAAAAAGTAACTTTTTTAATTTTCACAAATCACGCTTTATCATATAGTTAGCTAAACACATTTAAAATCATATTTTTTTTATGTGGATTATATTTTTTTGTTAATATAACTTTAAGCGTTGAAGACTGGCCATCACCACTTACGGAGTTTTAGTATGTATATTGATTTTCCCGATATATCCCCGGTTATCTTTTCGATAGGTACCTTTTCCTTCAGGTGGTATGCCATGGCTTATTTGGCGGGTATTGTTGTGGCCTGGCTTCTGACCAAACGTAATATTACAAAGTACAATCTTGGCATCACCAACGAACAGCTTGACGATTTGGTTTTCTATACAACACTCGGCATTATTCTCGGGGGAAGAATCGGATATGTCGTCTGTTACGGAGACGGCTACTTTTGGAAGCACCCTTCGGAAATTATTGCCGTATGGCATGGAGGAATGTCTTTTCACGGCGGAATTGCCGGGGTTATTCTGGGATTGTTTTGCTTTGCGCGAAGATACGCGTTCCCGTTCCTGAAGATTACGGATATTGTCGCTTTATATGTTCCTATCGGAATCTTTTTGGGCAGGCTTGCCAACTTTGTCAATGGCGAGTTATGGGGGCGGGTTACAACCGTTCCCTGGGCGGTTAAATTTCCGGAAGGAGGATATCTGCCGCGTCATCCTTCGCAGCTGTATGAGGCTGCAACGGAAGGACTTCTGATGTTTGCCATTCTCAATCTGCTCTGGCGCAGACCTTATGTCCGAAATCATAACGGAATTATCTCCGCAGCATTTCTTATTGTTTACGCAATATCGCGAATGTGTATGGAACTTTTTCGCGAACCGGATCAGCAAATCGGCTTTCTTCCCGGCGGTATTACGATGGGACAGCTGTTGTCCCTGCCGTTTCTTTTACTCGGACTTTTTGTTTTGCACCGCGCGGTCAGATTACCCGCTGACAAATATTAAGCCTTAATCGTAATATTACGCGTAAACCGGCAGGCCTTTTGCAAGTTTTCTTCGGCTCGCACCAAAACCGCCGCAGCGTCTGCGTCACTGCGCTTTTTTTCGCTGACGCATTGCGATACTGTTAATTGCAGATGATTATTTTCATTAAAAACAAACACGGACTTCGCCAAAATGCGGCGGACTTCTTCTGCTTTTTCAAAACTTTCTGCGGCATTGGCATTCATAAACGCCAAAATAAACGCATCTGCCTTATAGTTATACACCAAAATCCCGGCATTGGTTTTGTTTATGCGCTTTAAGAACATTTTTTTCAGCAACAGCATTTTTCGCCGGCCAAAACGTTTCAACAGCCGTTCGTATTCGTCGATATACATCAGGGCAATACTGTATTTAAGCGGGTATTTGCTTTCCGCTTCCCGGCAAAATGCCCTGCTGTTGGGAATTTCCAAATCCTCGTCGCGACTCCTTGAATAATATACATAATACAGCGACGATAAAAGCAGTATCAGAACAGCTGCCAGAAAAAACAGGCTGAACGCAAACAAATTATCTGAAAAATAAACACCCATAAATATGGCAGTTCCGGCAAAAAAAGCGGCCGCACTCAATATCCGCCCTTTGCAGACATGATAAACAAACAAGACTGACAAACATAAAACGGATATATTCAGAGCAGGATAATTAAACATACCGATATGTTTGTAGAAATAATACGAATCGGTATCTATGCTGTGATTTTGCAGTTTTTCAATCAACGCTGTCTGAGCAAACAGAAAAATATAAAACCAACTCCAATATTTATGAGGCTGTCTTTTGTGAAAAAGAAAATATGCCAACAAAATATCGGGAAGCAACAGCGCACTCCATATATTATACCCGGCCGAAAAAATATAATCCTCGCCGTATGTATATCTCAGACTGTTGATAACCAGGTACCCCGTATAAATGACTGAGGCCATCATAACCGAACTTAAAATCCGGAAATACCCCATCACCAGCAATGTCAACCCAACGCAGCCAACGAAAAAACCGTGTACTGCATGGTAATTTTCTTCAGAAAAATCCGATATGGAAAAAAAATATACCAGAAAAGCCCCTAATACCAGAATCGGAAACAAAGCACTCTTGTTATATCCTATAATTTTTTCCAATTCCAGTTCCAACTTTAACACATCCGCTCTCCATTTGCTATTGCCATAATTTTGCCATGTACCAGACGCGGGTATCCGCCGGCGCGGAACCGCTTGCGCAAACAACGGCAAAAAAAGCTCTGCTCAGCCATATACGGGCAGTTTAAACCGGAATAGTTAAATTTTATTTACACATTTAAGGATTGAACTGTCGCCATAGGAATAAAAACGATACCGTTCTTTGACGGCATGTGCATACGCAGCCTTCATACGTTCGGTTCCGGCGATGGCGCATATCAGCATAAACAGCGTTGATTTCGGCAGGTGAAAGTTGGTAATAATATAATCAATTACCTTAAATTTATATCCCGGCGTAATAAAAATTGACGTTTCTCCATTAAACGGATGCAATATGCCATTGTCGTCGGCAGCGCTTTCCAACAGGCGCACCGACGTTGTGCCGACAGCAATTATCCGCCTTCCGTCCCTTTTGGCTTTATTGATAATTTCGCAAGCTTCGGGAGTAATAATACCGTATTCGGCGTGCATCTTATGGTCTTTGGTATCTTCCGTTTTCACGGGCAGAAACGTTCCGGCGCCGACATGCAGGGTCAGAAATACTTTGGATACGCCCTTTTCATCAAGTTTCTTCAATACACTGTCGGTAAAATGCAATCCGGCCGTAGGCGCGGCAACTGCCCCTTCATATTTTGCATATACAGTCTGATAATTTTCTTTATCATTGTATTTATTCCATAACCCCGCAACCGGTTTTTCACGCTTAATGTACGGCGGCAGCGGCATCATCCCATACGTTTCCAACATTTTCGACAGATTATCAACCGGACAGAGAAATTCCAGAAGTACGCCGTCTTCACCGCGTTTTTCAATCACACGCGCTTTAAACAATGATTTTTCCGGCGCAATTTCCGACGTATAAAAAGTAATTTCGTCCTCTGGATGCAGACGCTTTGAGTTTTTTACAAATGCCCACCATGTCTGACCATTTTCGGGATGATACAAAGTTACTTCGACCTCAGCTTCTCCCCTTTTTCCGTAAAGGCGCGCGGGAATTACCTTTGTATCATTAAAAACCAGAACATCACCGGAATGCAGAATATCCGGCAAATCATAGAAATGCCGGTCAACAGTAACACCTTCTTCCGATAAATCCAGAAGGCGGGACGCGTCCCGCGGGTTTGCCGGCTCTTTGGCAATTAATTCTTTGTCCAAATTAAAATCAAATAAATCTACGCGCATGGTCTTTCCTCTTGTTATTTTTCGCGTTTATAAACCAATGTATGAAATTTGGCAACCAATTTTTAAGAACATCTTTACTATTGACAATTTTTTAAAAAAATATTTAAAATTGACAAAAAAGTTGTTGAAATAATTAAAAACATGATATATACTGCCCTTAAATAATGGTGTTTTTTATGGAGAAAAAAACAATGACTAATGCTTTTGACAGCATGGATTTAAATACGGCATACGAAATTGCCGGAGGCTATATTGAGGCTGATGACGAAATTTTCGCCAAAGCCCTTGAAATGGTCAAAGCCGACGATGCCCGTTTCGCCGAAGAGCTGAAAGCCGCCCGCAAAGCCGAAACTTCTCTCAAAGCCCAACAGGACAAAGAAGAAGAAATCGCAGCCAGTGCCGAAGAAGTTCTGGACAACACCTCGTTTTTGAAGCAGGAATTCGGCAATGACAAATTTCAGCAGGATTTTTTTGCCGATGAGGAAATTAAGGCAGCAGAAAAAAACACCCCTGTTTATGATATCAATCCCGAAACGCAAGAACGGTTTGAACTTGAAGGAGACGACAAACACGCCCATTTTGAAATGCTGTTTGAAAAGGCTAAGCTGGACGTCTGGCGCGAGCAGGCAGGAAGCAAAGAATTTCATAATTTAAAAAACAAAGATAAAAAGAAAAGCCTGTTTGCGGCGGTTAAAAATTCATTTTTAAGCACGGTCGCCCACCTCAGGACATCTGCGCAGATAGAACGCGAGGTTCCGGATGCCGTTCATGCCGTACAAAAAGAAGACAAGAACTTTTTCGCCAAACAGGCGGGAAGTATGTTGTCGAAAATTCAGAATGCCCTTAATCCGAACAAGGAAATAAAGATTTCGTCCAGTTCGGTTATGGCAGCTTGTGCCGAATCGGAAGCCAGAACAAACAAATTCGCCAGAAAACTTGCCGACCTGGCTAAAAAGGCAACCGGCAAAAAGAAAGAATGTTTTTCAAAAGCCGCTTTAATGACCCACAAGGCCAAAGAGGCTTTTGCAGAAAAAGCCAAACTGGTTTGGGGACAGCGGTACGAATTTATGGCAAACATACGCGACCGCGCCCCGAAGATTGTTACGGATATGGCCGCAACCGGCGTTTTGGTCGGGGCGACAGCCCTTTCCGCACCGTGGCTCGGGACAGCCGTTATCGGCTATGGCGCTTACAAGGCTGCATCCGCCTGGGTCTGGCCGATTGTAACCCATGCCAGAAAAGAAGCACGTTTGGCTCAAAAAGATGCCAAAGCGCCCAAAATGAAGTTTTGGGACAGGCTGAAAAAATCTGCCGATACGGTTACTTCTTCTAAAGAGTACTATAAAGAAGCAGGTTGGGGCTGCGCTGCGGGATTACTTGGCCTCGGTGCCGCCGGAATAGCTTCCGGTGCCGGTGCCAACGTCCTTTTGCAAAAAAGTTTCCAACGTTTGTCCAGCACTGCCGTTTATACGGCTAACAGTCTGACCAATGCCGTCAAAAAACTTAAGGAAAAAGATAGTAACTGGTGGGGCAAAGGAATGGCTGTTGCCAGCACAATGGTTATGGCTTACGTATTGACTTCCTGTGGCGAAAATACGGAAGAAACTTTGCGTATGCCGCAAAATAACGGCGGAATGCCGGATTTGACCGGAGACGGAAACAAAACACAGGCTGTGGCAGATACGACCAATACAGTTCAACGGCAGACAGTTCAGGCCGTTGTCGAGACGACTCCAACCATAAGTGTTCCCGAAAATTGGGAAAGCAATATGGGAATCACCGAAAACCAATGGGAAAGGCTGCAAAGTTTCTGGGGAGGCAAGGAGCAATATGAAACTTTTTATAAAAAGATAAGCGATGATATGCTTGAAAAAGGCGGTATCTTTGAGGGGATGACCCGTGAGCAGGTTTTGTTTAAATATGAACGTTTATCTTCATGGAATCTGACCCAGTATCAGGAAGTTATCAGACGCATGGACTCATTTTTCGGCTGCGACGGCGAGGAACGGATTATGCTTACGGCAGATGATGCCAAATCGCTTGATGACGTATTGTCCAACGGTGCCATCAGAGATGTGGACGGAACAAAATGCATCAGAACAACCGGCATTGACATCAATTGCGGCGAAGAAGCCGTCAGACACGACGTCCGTGTTGACTGCGGATGCGATGAAAATGTGCCTGCAAATCACGCCAAAACGGAAAAAGTTTCCGTTCAGGCCGCGCAGGATTACAGCTTTGAGGAAGTTCCTGGCTCTTCAGTTACGGTTGTCAGAGAAAGCGTACAGGAAAATGCAAACGGCTCTGGTACCGGCGTCAAAATTGTTCAGGCAAACAACCTCAATAGCGGAAAAGTTATCGGCGAAACGTCACCTGATGCCGTCAGCGGCGTGAAACCTGACAATGTCCAAGTCGTTATCGGACAAACTGGCGACGGTATCGCGGAAGAAAGAACCGGAGTTGCAACAGCCGATGATACCTCTACGTCCGGAGCAAGAGCAGTCGCAGAAGATGAATTTACTTTCACCGAGATTCCGGGAACCACAACGCAAGTAACCGACAGCAGCAGCGTTTTCGGCGAAACAATCACACTTTCAGACAAAAGCGATGCAACGGCTGCGGTTTTGACAGAGGAATATACTTTTGAAGAAGTACAGGGTTCAAGCAGGGTTGTAACTCCTGAGACAGGTACCGAAATAAAGAGTTCCGGTCTTAGAAATGAGGATATAATGCAGACCGATGCCCCGGCCGCAGGAGTTACCGAGCAGATTGTTGCCGATTCAGACGAAATTGCCGCCGGCACGCCTGCCGCTGACAACGTTCCCGAACGCGGCGGGTATCAAAACACCGGTTTGACCGAAGCCCAGTACCATCGGACAGAAACATTTTTCAAAAATAAATTCGGCGAAAACGCTTTCGATGACTATATGAACAGAATTACAGACGATATGCGTGCCAAAGGCGGTATGTTTGAGGGATTAAGCAAAGCTCAGGCATTGTACTCTGTCCAGCAGATGACTGCATGGTCCAATGACCAGCACGGAGCATTTGCCAACGAAATTTCAACGATGATTGAATACCTTAAAGGGGAATGTAAGGATACTATTACCGTTTCGGAATCCGGCGCCATTAAAACCGTTATCGACAAAGTTAACGAAAACGGCACTATCGACGGCGTTACGGGTTCGACAAACAAAGTAGTCAGGTACTTTCAAGCCAACGACTGCGGCGAACACGGCACTTACGCCATCAATGAAACCACGGCTACAAGTGAAATTACACAGCCGTCCGGCAACAAATTCAAACGTTTCTTCAAAAAAATGTGGAATACATCTCCGGAACCGGTTTTTGAAGAAATTGAAGGAACCAGCCGGGTTGTTGAAAGAGTACAAGTTGCCGAAACTGTCGTTGATCCCCAAATTAAGGTTATTCAAGCCAATAATCTTGATGAAGGAAAAGTTATCGGTACAGCCAATGCCGACGATATTTCCTCTGTCCGTGCAGACAATGTCGAAGTTGTAATCGGCTCGGAACAAGCTCCGACTGAGGTTTCCGCAAACGAGGCAGCGGCAGAAGAAGCCAAACAGCGTGTTTCGAAAAAAGTCGGTAAAAGAGTTGCACAGGCAGCTGTCGAAAGCGGTACTCTGAAACTCTCTCCCGAAGCCGCAGCCGCACTCAGGGAAAGCGGACGGGATCCGAGCAAGCTCACCAACCCGGCTTTGATAAAATGGGCAAATGAAACATACAGACAATAATGGCTGATTGGAGCCTTGCATTTAAACGCCGGTATAAACTGCCGGCGTTTTCTTTTTCCTCAAACATTGCTAAACCGCATTCATAAACCGGAGATAAAGAAAACAGCATATCTGTATCAAAAGTTTAATAAATTGGGGATAACTTTCCCCTATATCAGCTCTCTTTTTAAAATTTTGCTTGAAAAAAGCAGAATTGGTGTTAATTTATGCTCGATTTTATGATATATGCCGTGCGGGGCTGTCCGCACTCTGATATTTTGGAAGGATAATAATATGACTATTCGCGTCGGTATTAACGGATTTGGACGTATCGGTCGTCTGGTATTTCGTGCTGCTCAGAAAAGAAACGACATTGAAATTGTCGGCATCAATGATTTGATTGATGTTGAATATATGGCTTATATGCTCAGATATGACACCATGCACGGCCAGTTTGACGGTACGATTGAAGTTAAAGACGGCAAATTGGTTGTTAACGGAAAAGCTATCCGCGTTACAGCCGAAAAGAACCCGGCCGATTTGAAATGGGATGAAGTCGGCGCCGAATATGTTGTTGAATCTACCGGTTTGTTCCTGACGAAAGAAAAAGCTCAGGGACATATTGACGCTGGTGCAAAATATGTCGTTATGTCTGCTCCGTCAAAAGATGACACGCCGATGTTTGTCTGCGGTGTCAACACCGACTCTTATGTTAAAGGAACACAGTTTGTTTCCAATGCTTCCTGCACCACGAACTGCCTGGCTCCGATTGCCAAGGTTTTGAATGATGCGTTCGGCATTACAGACGGTTTGATGACCACTGTTCACTCCACCACAGCAACCCAGAAAACCGTTGACGGTCCGTCGATGAAAGACTGGAGAGGCGGACGTGCCGCTTCCGGCAACATTATTCCGTCTTCGACAGGTGCAGCCAAAGCTGTCGGCAAAGTTATTCCGACCCTGAACGGCAAACTGACCGGTATGTCTTTCCGCGTTCCGACACTGGACGTTTCGGTTGTCGATTTGACCGCAAACCTGGCTAAGCCGGCTACCTATGAAGAAATTTGCGCAGCAATGAAGAAAGCATCCGAAGGCGAATTGAAGGGCATTTTGGGTTATACCGAGGATCAGGTCGTTTCTTCCGACTTCCTTGGTGACGCTCGTACTTCCATTTTTGACGCCAAAGCCGGTATTCAGCTTACACCGACTTTTGTTAAGGTTGTCAGCTGGTATGACAACGAATGGGGCTACTCCAACAAGGTTCTTGACCTCGTTGCCCATATGGCTAAAGTAAACGGATAATTTTACCTTTCCCCGCCGCTTTGAAGTAGGTACCGTTGTTAACGGTACAAACGGATAGGCTGCGGGGATTGTTTTTTTAGATTGAGGAAAATACGAATGACCGAATACAAAACGATTAAAGATTTAGGCGACTTGAACGGAAAAGTTGTCATGCTGCGTGCAGATTTGAATGTTCCGATGGACGAAAATTTCAACGTTACCAATACGGCAAGAATTGACAGAACCGTTCCGACAATTAAAACATTGATGGAAAAAGGTGCAAAAGTTGTCGTAATTTCGCATTTCGGCAGACCTGAAGGCAAAGGCGATATGAAAAATTCTTTGTCCCATATTGTCAAAGATTTAGAAAAAGCACTGGGAAAACATGTCGTATTTGTTGACGACTGTATCGGTTCGAAAGTTGAAGATGCTGTCAAAAATATGAAAAATGACGAAGTTCTATTGTTAGAAAACCTGCGTTTTTATAACGAAGAGAAAAAGGGCGACGAAAATTTTGCCAAAGAATTGGTCAAACCTGCCGACGTTTATGTTTCAGATGCATTTTCCACCGCTCACCGCGCTCACGCTTCCATGGTTGCAGCTGCAAAGCTTTTGCCGTCTGCAATGGGGCTGTTAATGGAAGAAGAAGTCAATGCGTTGTCTACCGGCTTGAACAACCCGGTTCGCCCGCTGATTGCAATTGTCGGCGGTTCCAAAGTTTCTACCAAGCTTGACCTGCTGAACAATCTGGTTAAGAAGGTTAACAAACTGGTCATTTCCGGCGGCATGGCGCATACTTTTATGAAAGCCAACGGCATTGATACCATTAATGAAAACAACTCTCTGGTACAGATGGATATGTTGGATACGGCCAAAGAGATTATGGCCACAGCCAAAAGCAACAACTGTGAAATCATTCTGCCGACAGATGTTGTCGTATCCAAGGAATTCAAACCGATGGCCGAGCATAAAACTGTCGATTTGGAACATATTCCGGCGGAGGGTTGGAGCCTGCTCGACGTAGGGGAAAAGACTATTGCCGCTATCAATGCCAAACTTGACGAATGCAAAACTTTGGTATGGAACGGTCCTCTCGGCGTATTTGAAATGAAACCGTTTGACAATGCAACAAACAAGGTGGCACAGCATGCAGCCGAGTTGACACAGGAAGGCAAGCTGACGTCTGTTGCCGGCGGCGGCGATACCGTTTCGGCTCTTGACAATGCCGGCGTTGCCGACAAATTTACCTACATTTCGACGGCCGGCGGCGCGTTTCTGGAATGGATGGAAGGCAAAGAGCTTCCTGGCGTTGCTGTACTTGCAAAATAACCAGAAATCACGGTAAAATAAAAAACAGAGACAAGATGCTATTTTGTCTCTGTTTTTTTATATTATAATATTTTGTAATATTTTTTTCATACTATCCATACTTTTGAGTATATATTTTTACTTGCTTTTAATATTTTGGCTTATAAACTTTTTTACATAACACATAGTGTTATATTCCGAAACAAGATAGAGGAGTTTATCATGAACTACAGAACTATGTTATTAGCAACTGCTGCGGCGCTCTTCAGCTCTCAGGCAATGGCTGCAGATTTGACCAACCCGTTCTTTACGCCGGGCCAGGGACAAATCACTTCCGATACAAACGTTGGCTATTACCGTGTCAAAGCAAAGCATGACGGCGGCGTTGCGGAAGGCTATTATGCAGCAGAAACGTTGGAATACGGAATTACCGACAAGTTCAGCATCAACGGCACTATCGCCAATATGTTTGACACTCAGGGCGCGTATAATAACGATCATAACTTTGCATATCAAATCGGTGCAAAATATAACACTAACTGCGACAAAGTTTTGTTCCAGGTTGCGGCTAATTATATGACATTTGAACCGCAGTCCTTTTATGGAAACGAAGCTTCAAACAAGTGGTATAAGAGGCTGGACGGCGAAGTCAAACTCGGTTATGACCTCGGCAACGGCCTGACTCCTTATGCTTCTTACAATATTTCCGGAAATATTGATGACAGCAACAGAGATTTGGATCAGTCGGTCAAAGCCGGTATTCATAAATATGCCGGAAAATATGCCCTTGATTTGGGTCTGCGTTATAACTTCAGCACAGACGGCGGACACAGCCTGTACAACGGAAGCTACAATGATTTGTGGGCCGAAGCTGCCGCAGATTACTATGTTAAGGAAAACATCGCTGTCGGCATTTACGGAAGCTATCGTATAGACGGCTCATATGACAAAGACTTGGATTATGCTTATACAGCTGGTGCCCATGTAAAAGTTCTGTTCTAATCAGAATAACAGGGATTTACCGCGGGAGGATTCAGAAATGAATCCTCTTTTTTTATATTGCAAAATAATTTTTAAAGTTTCTTAATATTAACAGCATATACTGTCGACATTGCAAAGTACTAAACTAAGCGGTATATATTTATCCGGAACAGTATACCGTTTGCGCAAAATTATACTTCGGGAGGATAACATGGCAAAAAAAGCAATCATTATCGGTGCAGGACCGGCCGGCCTGACAGCCGCTTACGAATTATTGACGAGAACCGATATTGAGCCGGTCATTCTGGAAGAAAACGATTTTGTCGGCGGCATCAGTGCCACACTGGATTATAAACATAATAAAATCGACATGGGCGGACACCGCTTCTTCTCTAAATCGGAACGGGTTATGGATTGGTGGCTGAGTATTCTCCCTTTGCAGGGAAAACCGGCCAAAGACGATATTTTGTTAGCTCGAGAAGTTGAACTGTCTTCAGCTGCCGATGCACCGGACCCGGAAAAAACTGACAAGGTTATGCTTAAACGCCACCGCCTTTCCCGTATATATTACCTGAAAACGTTTTTCAGCTATCCGGTCAGCCTGAATATGGATACGATAAAAGGACTGGGATTATGGCGTATGTGCAAAATCGGCTGCTCTTATCTTAAAGCTCTGGCTTTCCCTATTAAAAACGAGAAATCGCTTCAGGATTTTATGATTAACCGGTTCGGCCGGGAATTGTATCTGACCTTTTTCAAAGACTATACAGAAAAGCTCTGGGGAATTGACTGTTCCAAAATTTCCGCCGAATGGGGAGCACAGAGGATTAAGGGAATTTCTATTTTAAAAGTTCTGAAACAAATGGCGAAAAATATCAGCGGCAACAAAGGCGGTGCCGTAGAAACCAGTTTTATAGACAGTTTCTTTTACCCCAAATTCGGACCGGGTCATATGTGGCAAAGCGTTGCCGGACTGGTGGAAGAAAAAGGCGGAAAGATATTATGCAAGCATAAAGTCATTCGCGTGGTTAAAAAGAACGGCAGGATTACTTCTGTCGAAGCTCTTGACGATAAAGGGAAGTTACGGGTTTTTGAAGGGGATATTTTCATTTCTACAATGCCTGTCAAGGATTTGATTGCCAGCATGACCGATGTTCCCGCAAAAATCAAAAAGATTGCTGACGGGCTTATGTACCGGGATTTCCGCACGGTCGGAATCCTTTTAAACAAATTAAAACTTAAAAACACGACCCGTTTCAAAACCGTCAATAATATTGTACCGGATACTTGGATTTACATTCAGGAACGCGACGTAAAACTCGGGCGGCTGCAAATATTCAACAACTGGAGCCCGTATATGGTTAACGACTTTGAAAATACCGTCTGGATCGGTCTGGAATATTTCTGCAACGAACAGGATAAAATATGGACGGATGATGACGATACTTTTATTAAATTTGCCATAGAAGAAGCATCTCAAATAGGCATTTTTGACAAGGCTGACGTTTTAGATGCCTATACGCACCGTGTCAAGAAAGCTTATCCGGCTTACTTCGGAACCTATGACAAATTCGGAGATATCAAAGATTACGTGAATACCATTGACAATCTCTATCTTGTCGGCAGGAACGGCATGCACCGTTATAACAATATGGATCATTCAACGTTGGCAGCGATGAAGACCGTAGACTTTATTCTCGGCGAATGCAATGACCGCGAGGAAATATGGTCGGTCAACACTGAAGCGGATTACCATGAAGAAAAGGCCGACTCGTCATCGGCAAAGATTTCGGCTCAATCCTGAACAAAACTGCTTGAAACTGCTGCCGCAATTTTTATAAGATTTTACGTGCTACAGTTTCCTGCATTCTTCGTTTTGTTACGACCGGTAAAGAGACCTGCCTTTTGCTCAGACAAACCCGCAGCTTTTATGAAAGTTTTATAATATGCACAAATTTATGGAAAAGCAGTTAAGAGATTTTGATGACAAGGCTCTTATCCGTATCTTTAAACTTTTTTCGGCAGCTGCGGCTCTGGTGCTTCTTTACGCCTTTTTCTTTTCGGGTTTCCAAATCGTCGACGAATTTGAACATCTGCATGCCTCTTGGCTGGTCAGCACGGGAAAAGTTCCGTATAAAGATTTTTTTGAACATCATAATCCCCTGCTGTGGTATCTGAGCGCGCCGCTGGTCAGTTTATTCTACGACAATGCCGTTATCTTTTACGTTATGCGCGGCGTCAGTGCAGGCATTTCCGTGTTGACTCTGTTCTTTATTTACAAAACCGTTTTGCTTTATGCATCCAAGAGCGGAGCGTGGCTGGCCGTTGCGCTTACACTTGGAAACATTATCACCGTTTATAATTTCAGCCAGTACCGCCCCGACAATTTTATGAACTGCTGCTTTATCATCGGCATTTATTATTGGTTTTGTTACATGAAGAGCCGGCAATTGAAGTCGCTCGTCCTGTCTTTTCTGGGCTTTACCTTTTCAGCCCTGTTTTTGCAGAAAATCTCCCTGTTGCTTATTGCCGTTGAATGTCTGATACTCATTATGGCCTTTGGCAAAAAAATGTCCTTTAAAGACATTACGCTGGCGGCGTTTCCGTCTTTGGGCGCGGCTGCCGTTTTTCTGCTTTTTCTGTATCAGCAGGGTGCATTTGCGGACTATATTGAACTAAACCTCCATTTTAACCGGGCTATGGTTGCTTACTTTGACAGAGGCTCCTTTTGGTATGGAAACCTATTGTTTTCTTTTTACGGACTGGCCTTGCTGGCTGCCATCCTTTTCTACCGGCAGGAAAATATCTATTTCCGGGCTCTTGCATGGATTTACGGAGCAGAGTTTATGATGCGTCATTTTTATTTTGCGCCGCATCCGAATTATTATACGTTACTAACCATGCTGGCGGCAATGGTTTTTGCACCTGCGGTTTCCCGCATTCTGCCCCGGCACAAGCTTTTCGGACTGTTTCTGATTATCCTGCTGTTTGCAAGGCTGGGATTGTTGTTTAACACAGTGGATACCACTTCCGTCAAACATAACAGCTATAAACACTTTCTGTTGGCCGATTATGTTCATAAAAATTCGCAGCCTGACGATTATCTAATGAACGGATATGACAAAAATTTCAACATTTACCGGCCTGATGTCAGTTATTACTGGTTCGGGCTGGATATGCTGCTGCCGATTATGGAATTGGAATATGACATTAAAGCAAAGCCCGACGTCAATGCCTTTATCGTAAAATACCGCCCGAAATTTATTTATGTGCAAAATTATCCCGACCTCAGGGCATACAGGACTTATGGCGAAAGCAGGTTCGCCCAGACCTTTATTCCCGAACTGGTGTGGGAACTTTACGAGAAAACACCATTTGAAAACCTGGCCGTATTAAAGTAATTTATTTTTAATTCTTTTTGTGGTATACTTATGCAAAATACGACAAAAGGAATATTTGATGATTAAGGTAATAACAGGAATTGTTTTCGGCTTATGGTTTGCACTGGCTCCGGCCCTTGCATCAACTGTCGCCGTAGACAGCCAAGAAGCAAAAATTTGGGCAAATACCAAAGGGCAGGAACTTTTGCAGGCATTGTCCGAATCTGACCCGATATCCAAATACTCCAAACTGGATAAGATGCTGACCGAAGACGTCAATTTGGATTATATCTCCAAATTTGTCATCGGGAAATATGCCAGATTAATGAACCGGGAACAGCAAGCCCGGTACAGCGACTTATTCCACCGTTATGTTTTGAGCCTTTATAAGCAAATCAACCTTAATTTTGATGCGGGAGCCATAGACTTTTCCATCGACAATGTGGTTGAACACCCTAATTTTACAACGGTCAACTGTACGGTCGACCCTACCCGGCTGATGGCGGAATTTAAAAATCTTGAGCCGCAAAAAATCCCGGTTAAGTTTAAGCTTATCCGCGGAGCCAGCAATCGTATCCAGGCCGTTGACGTTGAAATTTCCGAAGTCAGTCTGGTTGTTGAATACCGCAAGCAATTTTACCGGATGATACGAGATGAAGATGAGGACATGAACTGGTTTTTAGATAAGTTTAACGACAAAGTTTTAGCTAACGAAAAAGCCTTTTACAAAAATGCAGGCATATAAACATTTTACGGCATTGCGGTTTCCGGTAATTTGCTGATTGACGGGAAACGATTAAAATTTTCCGGACAAGTTTTGCTTAAAAATTTTAAAATAGCGTTGTATTTTTTTTTCATTATGTTAAGGTAAAAGCAATTTTCAGGACAAAACTTACAAATATAAGGATTTTAGAAATGGTAGAAAATGCCAGATATAACGGAAAAGCCTCTTTTGAAGAATGGAAAAAAGACTGGGAGCTGGAAGAACGCTATAATTTTAAAACAATTGAGAGCAAATGGCAGAAAATCTGGGAAGATGAGAAAGCATACAAAGTAGATATCGACCCGGAAAAAGAGAAATTTTATGCTCTGGTGGAATTTCCGTACCCGTCCGGCGCAGGCCTCCATGTCGGGCATCCCCGCTCTTACACGGCCTTGGACGTCATTGCACGCAAAAAGCGTATGGAGGGATTGAATGTTTTGTATCCGATGGGGTTTGACGCGTTTGGTCTGCCAGCGGAAAATTACGCGGTAAAAACCGGCATTCATCCGGCAATTTCTACCAAAGCGAACATTGCCAACTTTACACGTCAGTTGAAATCCATCGGTTTTTCGTTCGACTGGGACAGATGCTTCAATACCTGCGACCCGGAATATTACAAATGGACGCAGTGGATGTTCCTGAAATTTTATGAAAAGGGGCTGGCCTACAAATCTAAAATTGCAATCAACTGGTGTCCTTCCTGCAAAGTCGGCCTGGCAAATGAAGAAGTCGTTAACGGGTGTTGCGAACGCTGCGGTGCCGAAGTGGTACGCAAAGACAAAGAACAATGGATGATTGCCATTACAAAATATGCCGACCGCCTGATTGATGATTTGAAAGACGTTGATTTTATTGACAGAGTTAAGTCACAGCAGATAAACTGGATTGGACGTTCGCATGGCGCTGAACTAGATTTTGAAATTACCGACAATAACGGCGAAAGCTTGGGACGCAAACTAAAGGTATTTACAACCCGCCCGGATACGGCTTTCGGCGTAACTTATATGGTTATGGCGCCGGAACACCAATATATTAAAGAACTGGCAGAGAAATTTGAGAACTGGAACGAAATTGTTGCGTATGTTGCGGAAGCAGCCAAAAAGTCTGACTTGCAGAGAACGGCAAACGACTCGAAAACCGGCGTTGAATTAAGAGGAATTAAGGCAAAGAATCCTTTCAATGATGCTCTTATTCCGATTTTTATCTCTGACTATGTTTTGACCGGTTACGGTACGGGTGCAATTATGGCGGTGCCGGCACATGACCAACGCGACTATGATTTCGCCAAAGTGTTTAACCTGCCGATTATTCAGGTTCTGGAAGGCGGAGACATTTCCGAAAAGGCATTTGAAGAAGACGGCGCACATATCAATTCCGGCTTTTTGAACGGCATGGGCAAAGAAGACGGCATTAAAGCGGCAATTGATTACGCTAAGGAAAAAGGGTTCGGCGAAGCAAAAATCAACTTCAAACTGCGCGACTGGGTTTTCTCCCGTCAGCGTTATTGGGGCGAACCTATTCCAATGGTTTACTGCGAACACTGCGGCTGGCAACCAATACCGGAGGATGAACTGCCGCTAAAGTTACCGGAAATTTCTGATTTTCTGCCAAACGACAACGGCGATTCTCCGCTGGCCAAGGCAACAGACTGGGTTAATACGACCTGCCCTAAATGCGGCGGACATGCCAGACGCGAAACGGATGTTATGCCGAACTGGGCCGGTTCTTCATGGTATTTCCTGAGATACTGCGACCCGCATAATGACAAGGAATTTGCTTCAAAAGAGGCTCTCGACTATTGGATGAACGTTGATTGGTATAACGGAGGCATGGAACATACGACACTGCACCTGCTTTACTCCCGTTTCTGGCATAAATTCCTGTATGACTGCGGTTATGTTCCGACCAAGGAACCGTATAACAAGAGGACTTCCCACGGAATGATTTTGGCGGAAAACGGCGAGAAAATGTCAAAATCGCGCGGGAATGTAATCAATCCGGACGAAGTAATTGATGCTTACGGTGCGGACGCTTTCAGAATGTATGAAATGTTTATCGGCCCGTTTGATCAGGTTGCGATGTGGTCCGATGAAAGTTTGAACGGTGTTTATCGTTTTGTAAATAAAATATTTACGCTGTTTAACAAAGTTACAAAAGCAGCTCCTTCGGCGAAAGATTTGCAGGTAATGCACAAATGCATTATTGATGTCAGCGAGCGTATTGAACAGATGAAGTTCAACACAGCTGTTTCCGCATTGATGACTTATGTCAACTATATGGCCGGCTTGCCCGAAGTTCCCGAAGAAATGTATGCGGTTTTGTTAAAGCTCGTTTCCCCGTTTGCGCCGCATATCGCCGAAGAAATGTGGGCGCGGCTGGGACACGATACACTGATTGTCAAAGAAAGCTGGCCGAAAGGCAATGCCGAACTGGCAAAAGACAATACGGTTACAATTGCCGTCCAGATTAACGGAAAAATGCGCGGAACCATAGAAGTTGAACGCGACAGCGACAAAGAAAAGGTTATTGCTGCAGCCAAGCTGCTTGATAATGTTGCCCGTCAACTGACTGAAACCGAACCGAAAAAAATCATTGTTGTACCAAATAGGATTGTAAACATTGTTTTGTAAAAAGAGAAATATTATACCCGTTGCTGCTTTGATGCTTGTTTCTGCCTGCGGGTTTGAGCCATTATACGTGGAGAAAAAATCTTCCGGCCAATGGTATTATGATAATAAATTTGATACCGGTATCAAAGAGGAAATGGCCAGTGTTAAAGTCGAGCTGATTCAGGACAGAATCGGCCAGCTTATCCGCAATGACCTTCTTGACAAGCTTTCCCCAAAAGGCGAGCCTAAACATGCCAAATATATTTTAAGCGTTACAAGCATTAACAAGCAGGAAATTGACCAGGCTCTGCGCAATGATATTACGGCTACCCGCAAAAAGGTTATTTACAAGGTAACATATGTTTTGCGGAATCCCGAAAGGAAGACTCTGATTAACGGCACAAGTGTCGCCTATACGGGATATGATATTCTGCGCGACCCGTATTCAACAACTTTTGCCCAAAAGAAAGTTGAAAAAAATGCCGCAAAAATCATAGCAAATGATATTTCGCTGCGTCTCGGGGCATATTTCCATTCTCTGCAGACCAAACGGGGCGATCCGGATGAATATTAAACCGGAACAGGTCGAAGGCATCCTCAAATCGCTGCCGCCGCAAATACGCGGAGTGGTTATTTACGGCAGCAATGAGGGGATGATTTCTACACTCTCCCAACAATTTGTCAAAGCGGTTTCTCCGGACGTTTATGACGCTTTTCACGTCAGCTATTTAGAGATGTCTGACATTTCTTCCGATGTGGGAACGCTATATGCCGAATATAATGCGCAGTCGCTCATGGGCGGACGCAGGGTGGTTGTTATTAAAGAGGCGACAAACCTTTTGACCAAACCGCTGAAAGAGATGCTCTCCTCCAGCCGGTCGGACAGTCTGCTGGTTATTACATCGTCTTCTTTGAAAACAAAAGACTCGCTGGCAGTTATGGCAAAAGATGAAAGTGATTTCTATGGGATTGGCTGTTATGACGACCGTGATGAAGATATTGCCACGTTTGCCTCTAAATTTATGAGTAAGAACGGTTTCAGTATTGACAATGCCACATTTCAACTCTTGTGTTCCCGCCTTTCCAACGATCGAAAAATCAGTGCCAATGAACTGGATAAACTGATTACCTACATGGGAAATAAAAAAAATATAGACATATCTGACATTCAAACGGTTATCAGCGATACCTCAGCCTCCTCGCAGGAAGATTTGTGTTACTTTGTTGCCCAAGGATTTACGGAGAAAGCTGTAGCTTCATACAATCGTTTGGTATTTGAAGGCGAGCAGCCTATCAGCCTTATCCGAACGCTCAGTTATCATTTTATGAAACTCCTCGACTGTGCCGTTAAAATGGAAAAAGGCGAAACTGCCGACAAAGTTGTCTTCGGAATGCGGCCGCCACTGATGTTTTTCCGCAAGAATGCCTTTTTAAGCCAGCTTCGGATATGGAACCGGATGCGGATAATGAATGCGCTGGCACTATTGTATCAAACGGAAAGAGAATGCAAAACAACGGATTTTCCGGCTGAACAGGCCGCAAGCTTTACGGTTATGCGAATCGCCAATGGGGTCAAAAGGTTTCGCTGAATTTCAGCAGTTGACGACTGGAATTTAGCTTTGCTATATATTCTAAAAAAGCGGATGAAAACTCATCCGCTTTTTTAGGATTGGGTACCTATCCCTGCCCTATGCGCTTTTCTTATGTTTTTTACGGATATATTCCGGCGCGCTACCGTTATTGATTACTTCTGCATCAATTATAATTTCGGTAACATCTTTTTTATCCGGAATATCATACATCAAATCCAGCAGGTTTTCTTCCATAATCGCACGCAGCCCGCGGGCACCTGTCTTTCGTTCAATCGCTTTCTTGGCAATTGCCTTCAACGCATCATCGGTTATGGTCAATTTTACGTCTTCCATTTCAAACAAGGTCTTGTATTGCTTAAGAAGCGCATTTTTAGGTTCAGTCAGAACTTTTACCAGAGCTTCTTCGTTAAGGTCATCCAATGTGGCAATAACAGGCAAACGGCCGACAAACTCGGGAATCAGTCCGTATTTTAACAAATCTTCCGGCTGAACCTGTTTATAAATTTCGCCAAGCGTTTTTTCTTCCGCATCTTTTATCTGCGCCCCAAAACCGATAGATGTTTCCTGCCCGCGACGGCCGATAATCTTTTCCAGACCAGCAAAAGCACCGCCGCATATAAACAGGATATTTGTCGTATCAACGTGCAAAAATTCCTGTTGAGGATGTTTTCTCCCCCCCTGCGGCGGGATATTCGCAACTGTTCCCTCAATAATTTTCAGGAGAGCCTGCTGAACGCCTTCACCTGATACATCGCGCGTAATCGACGGGCCGTCGGTCTTGCGGGTAATTTTATCAATTTCATCAATATAGACAATGCCACGCTCTGCTTTTTCAATATCATAGTTAGCGGCCTGCACCAATTTCAGAACGATATTTTCCACGTCTTCCCCGACGTAACCGGCTTCGGTCAGCGTTGTGGCGTCCGCAATCGCAAAAGGCACATCCAGAACTTTGGCCAAAGTTTGAGCCAGCAAAGTTTTGCCGGAACCTGTCGAACCGATTAAAATAACATTCGATTTGGAAATCTCTATTTCCGGATTCTGCTGCTTATTGTTCAGACGCTTGTAGTGGTTATAGACAGCAACCGACAATACCCGTTTGGCAAACTCCTGGCCAATGACATACTGATCAAGAAACTCCTTGATCTTGGACGGGGTCGGCAGATGTTCATGAACTGCAGCCTCTTCCGCTTTCCGCTCCTCTTTTACCTCCTGCGAAACGATGTTGATACATACGTCAATGCATTCGTCGCAGATATACACGCCGCGACCGGCAATCAACTTCTTTACTTCATTCTGGCTTTTGCCGCAGAAGGAACAATGCAACACCTTGTCTTCATCTGTTCTGTCAGTCATTCTTTCTTTCCTATATAATTACTTCCAAACGGTTTTTTACAATATGGTCAATCAAGCCGAACTCCTTGGCTTCTTCAGGGTTCATAAAGTTATCCCGGTCCATAGCCTTTTCAATCACCGCCAGTTTATTGCCGGTATTTTCCGCATAAATCTTATTCAGCCGCTTTCTTAATTCCAATATTTCGCGTGCCTGAATTTCTATATCCGAAGCCATACCGCGGGCACCTCCAGAGGGCTGGTGAATCATGATGCGGGAATTTGGCAGGGAATAACGTTTGCCTTTTGTACCGCCGGCTAAAAGAAAAGACCCCATTGAACAAGCCTGACCGATACACAGCGTTGCTACGTCACAGGAGATATATTTCATCGTATCATACATTGCCATTCCGGAAGTAACGACGCCACCGGGAGAATTAATATACAGAAAAATATCTTTTTTGGGATTTTCAGATTCCAAAAAGAGCAACTGCGCACACACCAGAGAAGATACTTCATCGTTTACTTCTCCGGTCAGAAAGATGATGCGTTCTTTTAAAAGCCGGGAAAAAATATCAAAAGAACGCTCGCCTCTGGAGGTCTGTTCAATGACCATCGGTACCAGAGTATTGTCAAAAACTTCCAATGCACTTTTACTCATTTGTATTAAATCCTTAAATTTAAATTATATTACTTTTGTCATCCTATATGCCATATATTCAACAAATAGTAAATAAACGCAAGAGTTTTCCATATTTTTTTATCATTGCGTCTATTCTCTCTTGCTTTTAATGTTATTGCCCATATACGACAAGTCATACGTGATAATCGTTATGCCGAACGGATTAATCAGCCCCAAGTCTTTGTTATCAAATTTGGCAAAATCAAACTGCATTCTCAACGTTGCAATCCAATAGCTGACAACGGGCTCTTCCCGGCCGGGAATTTTTTCGATAATGTTAAACCGCGTTTGCCAGAAGTCGAACGATACCGGATAAATCATCGTCATTTCCACTTCACGGCGAATGCCTTGCTTTTGCAGCATTTCAAAATACGGATATTCCGTATTCATAAACGTCTTATACACTTCATCGCTGGACGCAAGATGAACAAATTCATTTATGCCGAGGCGCTGCTGCATTTCCTGAAGACTGTCCCCGATAGTATAGCGTTTGGTAATATATTCGGCCAAAATACTTTCCGTCACCAAATCTCCGGCAAACGCCTCACTTTCCGATGCTTCCATACGCGTAATCTGATAACGGTTGTAGTCTATCTGCAACGGCATAATTTTTGTCTTTTTCAGCGGTATCATCAAACATAAAATTCCGCCCAGTATCATACTAAAGCAGAGGCTTAAGCAGGACATGACGACAAAAAAGCGGGAAGTCCAGAGAAAGCGCCTTTCGGGGAAGGCTTTTACATCTACCTTTTCCGGATAATACCCAAGTTCGTCTTTTTGGGCTTTTTCCTTATATTTAAACAGCGTATAAAAAAGATTAAACATTTAAACACCCACCCCGATAAATTGCTATATGAATATATTTTACATGAAAGTTGTATAAAATCAAATAAAATACTATCAATTAAAAAATAATTAGTGTAGACATTTAGTTAAACAATAATGTTTGAGGGATGGTTTGATGAAAAAATTTATCTGTTTTCTGGGAGCTTTCGCCGGACTTTTGGCTGCGTGCTCAACAACAACTTCACAACAACAGGTAACGGAAGCACCGGTAATGTCCGCTTATTATTCCGACTGGGATCGGGCGGTACGTGCTGACGTTGACATGCAGAATATGTATATCGGAACTCCGTCAAAAATTACAAGGCCGATTGATATGTATATGGCTATGGCGCTGGCGCTGAAATACAACTATACCAGACGCCTTGCCACATATCAGGAGAATTTGGTCAAAGGGAACATTTCCCCGGCAACACTTCCGACTATGGCCGAAAACTTAGGCTATGACAACGCCACAAATTCGTCCGCTGTTCCGGCAGATTTGAAAATGTCCTGGAACTTGCTTGATTTATCTTCCCTCGTTTATCAGAATGGTTTTGCTTCGCCTGAAATTGCCGCACAAGAGCAAAGCAGAAAAGTTGTCAACAATATCCTGCAGGAAACGCGTACCCTTTATTGGAAAGCTTTAGCCTCACAAAGGCTGATTCCGGTAATTGACGACATGAACGAATATCTGGTTCGCGTTGTTGACGAACTGAATGCGCGATCCAACGAAATGATTAAGGAAGGAAAAACGCCATCGACCAATTTGTTGTTGAAAAAAAGAAGATATTTGGAAAGCATTAAACAGCTTGCCAACCTGCGACGCAAACTTGATACGGCGCAAGCCGAATTTGCCGGACTGCTCGGCATGTATCCCTCAACGGAAATCAAGCTGGCCGGTGCGGAATACGGCAACTTTGCCATTCCGTCGATGAGAGCAAAAATTCAGCAATTGGAATGGCTGGCTCTGACAAACAGACCGGAATTGAGAGCTTTTGACAACGGGACATCCAAAGAAGAGCTTGAGTTGGTCATTAAAGATTTTGATACGGTAGACAACAGTGATTACCGTCAGGATCCGAATTATTACAACAGAAAATGGGCTAGAGAATCTAACGATTTGTCAATGACTGTTTTTGAAGAAGTACGCCATCAGGGGGCGGGAACATATAACTCTCTGGCAAGACAGCGCATGACAAATATTATACTTAATCAGGTTTATCTGTCTTGGGCTTTGTATCAATCGGCAGTTGAGGATTATCTGCTCAATATGAGCGTTGCGTCAACATCTGAAGACATTGCCGAGGATATTACAGGCAGAGAAGGTGCCAATAAAGCTATCAGCCATCTGGAATCGGCAAAAGCTATTATTGACGAAGCCAATGCGTTCCTGTCATACATTGATGTACAAGAAGCTATCGGCAAATTATATGCCAGCGTCGGCATGGATGCCGTTCCGGCCGATATGTTGAATGACAGCCCGTCAGTTTTGGCTATTCAGATAAGGGAAACTTTGGATAAATGGAAAGACGGCATATTTATAACCTCTCCCAAAGGAGCTTCGGCCACGCTGTCGGCGAGAAAACCTCCGGTGGACATTTCTTCGAGTACGCTGGTGCCGAATGTTGTCGTCGGGACTGGTTCAGACGTTAATATAAAGATTCCCGATGAAGTATTTGATGCCGTCGACTGGAACGGGGAATATACAACAGTAGCAGGCTCTCTTGATGATGCAGGATTGCCCTCGTGGTTGAAATATGACGAAAAAACGCATACATTCAGCGGACGGCCGACTATTGACGATGAAGGCAGCCATAAAATCAAGGTATATGCTATGGACAAATCCGGAAATTCAGCTGTTTTGAGTTTTACGATTACCGTGGACAACATTTATATCCAGACAATGGAATATAAGGGACTGACCGGATACAGAAGGGCAAAAGTCTACCATAAATGCACTCCGGGTACTCCCTGCGCCAAAGGAGACATTTAAGATATCGGTTCAAGGAGCTTTGCGTGTTACAAATTATTGCTCAACATCCATTCAGCTTTAATTTTGTTATGTGTCTGCTGTCATATTTGGCAGCAGGCATATTTTTCAATGCCGCATTTATGGAACCGGGAGAGGCAACCTATCTTCTCATTGCAGGGATTGTCGCTGCCTGCGCACAGGGGTATGTCTGCCAGATTATATTTTTTCTTTGCGCTTTACTGCTGTTTTTATACCATATCATAACTCAAGGCAATGCAGATATTTTGCTGCTGGCGGAACTGTTTCTGACGGCCATAGTTTTATATGCGGAAAGAAAGGACAAATCCACACTGCTCATCGGTATTACAGGTGCTGCTTTTCTGTGCCACTTGTTTTATGTTCAACAAACGCCTGTTGATGTCAGACAGCACGATTTAAGCGGTATTTTTCTTTATATGCGGCAAATTACACAGCACGGATTTAACGGGATTGATTTTAATCCGTGGCATATGTATTATTTATTTCATCAGCCTCTGCATTTTATTGTTGCCAGTTATCTTTATCTTACGGGTTCTGCGTTGTGGGAATCTACGGCGGCAGCAGCAGAGGGACTGCAATACCTATCTTTGTTTTATGTCACGACAGCTTCCGTTTTTGCCGCATTTATCCTGAGAGAACTGCGCCTGCCCCAAAAGATATTTTATGCAGGCATTCTGTTGTTTATGTTTAATCCGACCCTGTTTCTTTTTTCCGGCTATATCTCGGACGATACGCCGGCCATGATGTGGAGCATCATAGCCGTATATTTTCTTTTTCGCTGGTATAAAACGGAAAAAAGCCTTTATATTTTGGCTGCTGCAGCCGGATTTGGCTTTGGCGTACTGACCAAACTTTCCGTGCTGATGGCTGTTCCGGCGATTATCAGCCTTTTTCTTTGCAAAATATCAACATCAGAAGGAAAGCGAACCGACATTTTTGCCGATTTATGCCTGTTTGTCATTATTGCCGTTCCCCTGTCGCTTGGCTGGGTCATTCGTAACCATATTCTGTACGATATGCAATTTTACAACATTCCTGATACGTCGCCTTGGGGACAAAACTTTAAGTACCAGACTTTAGGAGAAAGGATTTTTGACTTTTCGCAAATATCAAAACCTTTTATTAATGCACCAACGGCCGTTGACGCAAATATCTGGCTGGCAATGATAAAAACCGAGCTTTTCGGCGAGTGGGATATGAGCATCGGAAATGTTTTTATTTACGTTCCGGCAAAATTACTTTATCTGTTAAACATCTTTCTAAAAATTTGTACGGTAGCCGGTATACTTTATCTGCTTCATCAGGCAGCTACAGACAAATCGTCCCGGAATAAACCTTTTGTTTGGTTCTTCATTGTCTTATACATTACACTTTGGGGATATAGTTTTAAATATGCCATGGATTATCCATATGCCTGTTCAACGGATTACCGTCTGTTTGCCCAGCTTATTCTTCCGGAAACGGCGATTTTATGTTTATGTGCAGCCCGTATTTTACGTTCCGGTTGCAGAAAAAGCTCATTTCCTACACATATATGGCAAAAAGCAGCAGCAAACTTCTTGCCTGTTGTTGCCCTTCTTTATGCCCTGTTAAGCGCTTTTATTTATGTGTACGGGCTATAGTCAATACTTGCTCCAGCATTTTTATTTATTTGTACGGTCTATAGCAATATTTGCTTCAGCGTTCATACATACAGACTGTAGTCAGTACTGCTCTAGCCCCTTGATTTCCGCATCAATCGCTGCAGATAAATCATCGTCCGGGTTATTTATCCGATGATAGCCGTTCATTTGACGAACGTTTTCTTTTCTGCTTTCCGCATCACTACCGAAATTTCGGACTTTCTCTGCTGTATTTTCTGTTTCCGGCATTTCAGCAGAAGATTTTTTTACTTCCTGCATTTTGGTAAACTGCAGTAAATTTTGCGGTTCTTCCCCTTCTTCCACATCACTGACATACGACGCAGAAGGCTCGGAAATATATGCCGGAACATTTCTGATATCCTTTTCAATATCTCTGTCCTGCTGCATAAATTCCTGAATGCGTATTATTTTTTCCGGTTCAGCGGCAGACGGTACATCCTCTTTTTCCTCAATAATCTTTGGTTCGGCTTTGCCTAGCACAACATCTTTATCTGGCAAATTATCCCGTTGCGCCAATTCTTCCGACGTCAGTAATTTCGATGCATCTACGTCAGTATCAATGCATTCCAGCAGCCACACGTCATAAATCGGATGTTCAATAGCGTTCATTCCCGGCGCAGATGAAAGCATCCACCCGCGAAAGATACTGTATTCATCTGTACCGAAACTTTTATCGGCAACATCTACAAAGGCAAAATTCTCCGGAGTTTCTTCTGCCGGGCGCTTTTTACAGGCTCGCAGCACCAGGGAAAAATCGCCAAATGCGATTTTGGAATTGACCGGAACCGTAATCTTATTTACACGTCCGGTTACCTTGTCCATTGCCTGCATCAATGCAGCATTGGTAGATATTTCAGCAGCAAAAACAGGTGCCGCCGCCATTCCGGCTACAGCTGCACATATTGCGACGAGACTAGTTCTTTTCTTCATTTCCGGTCACCATAAAGATAATTTCGCCAACCATATCCTCCAGAGACTTTGCATCTTTGGTATTTTCCGCCGTTCCTCCGGGCAGCAGCCTGTCTGCCGAAGTTCCCGGTTCTATTTTAATAAACTTGTCCCCCATCAGGCCGTCTCCGGCAATCATTACGGCACTGTCGGCAGGCAGCGATATATCCGGACGCAAGCTCATTTTGACGTCAACCATATAATCGGCGGGGTTTATCGACTGCGACAATACCGTACCGACTTTGATTCCGTTAATGCGGACATCGGCCCCCGTATTCAGCCCTCCGACTTTTAAGAATCGGGCATTAATTTCATACCCTTTAACTACCTGCAAATCAGAAACCCTGTATGCAAATACCATAAACAAGGCGGCTACAGCCAAAACGACCAGCCCCATTATTGTTTCAACCGGTTTCTTATTCATCGTTTTCTCCTTTGTGTTCTATCTTCATTTTGCCTGCGTCTGCCGGCTCTACCTTTATTTCATTACTACGACGGCTTTTCCCCATGGATATTATCCGGTCAAGAAGTTCTTCCAAAACCATCGCATCCTGTGTGTAGCTTACGTTACCGTCCCGGGGAATAAAATCCTCAGATCCTCCGACTTCAATTTCCACATATTTTCCGCCGATCAGACCAAAGCTGACAATCGAGGCGCTGCTGTCATCCGGTATTTTATACTTTTCGCTGATTTCCATTGTCAATCTGGTATTGAAGTTTTTATCAAGCTCTGCCGCCGTAACGCGGCCAATATTTACTCCGGACAGTCTGACAGCGTCTCCGATATTCAATCCATCGGTACGGCCGAAACTTGCATAAATATTATATGTTCCGCCCAATCCTCTGCCCCGTATGGAAGCATTGTGCGAAACCGTTATAAAAACGGCAACCAAAATTACAAGAAGAGCAGTTATTCCCGTACGGATTGACCGCGTTTCTTCTTTTGAATACATCTCTTCCAATTTATACCTCCGCTTTCTGCCGTTATAACGCAACGTTATATCTCGAATAACTTTTTGTTATATTCAATTTATGTGTGTTATAGCCCATAAATAATTTTTTGTCATCAATGTTTTCACTATTTAAATCAAATTGTGAAAATTTTAAACATTTTCTGGTATGCAACAAACAGTAAATTATACAGTTTAAGGCGTTTTCATGATTGAAATAAAAAATATTTCAAAACTGTTCGGCAGCAAGAAGGCTCTCGATAATATAAACATCACTCTTTATCCGGGAGAAATTGCGGCTCTTATCGGCGAAAACGGCGCGGGGAAATCTACCCTGATGCGCGTTATGTGCGGCTATCTGCATCCTGATACGGGAAGTGTCAATATTTTCGGGCATAACACAGAAAAGGACAGAATTAAAGCTTTATCATATATTGGGTATGTTCCTGAAATTTCCTCCCTTTACGGTGAAATGACTGTTTATGATTTTTTGGCATGGATTGCCGGCATCTGGAACATTTCCGACAAGAATCGAGCCATTTTCATAGCGGCAAAACAAATGCAGATAAATGACGTATTGGCAGAAAAGATTGAAAATCTTTCCAAGGGGTATAAAAAAAGAGTTGAGATTGCCTCTGCCCTGCTGCATGAACCGAAACTCCTTATTCTGGACGAACCTACTGACGGGCTTGACCCTAATCAAAAGCATGACATCAGAGAATTTATGAAACAATATGCCCGCAACAATACGGTATTGGTTTCCACTCACGTTCTGGAAGATGCCGATATGGCGAATCGTGTGATTATGTTATCGCATGGGCGACTTGTCCGAGATACGGATATAGAAACTTTTAAAAAGGTTTCCCGCAACAGAGATATCAGCGAGGCATTCCGGATTATCAGCGAAGCAGCCAAAACGGAAACCGCCGAAACCATCAGCAAAAAATACTCCCCAAACCCGGCTCCCTCTATCCGTAAACCAGCAAAGGGAAAAAAATGAAACAGTTTCTTACACAGTTCAATAAAGAATTCAGGGCTAATTTCAACGGTTTCAGCGCCTACATTATCATTGCGGCCTATTATATCCTCTCGTTTTTTTCCGCCTTGTATCTCGGCGATTATTTTTTGCGGGAATCGGAGATTATGAACGCCTACTTCATCATGCAGCCGGTCATTTTAACTTTAGTTATTCCGGCGACAACCATGCGTACTTGGGCAGACGAAGCCAAAAGCGGAACGTTGGAATTGCTGCTAACCCAGCCCATCGGCTATTTCAAACTTGTGCTTGCCAAATTTTTTGCCGCATACGCCTTTTTCTTCCTGATGGCGGCAATGTCATTATTTTTATTTTTTGTTTCCGACAGGCTTTCTATCCTTGATACCGGTTTGACTTTGTCCGGATATGCGGGGCTTTTGCTTTGCGGAGCGTTATTTACGGCTGCAGGGTGCCTGGTATCGGCCCTCAGCCGCAATAATATTTTAAGTTATATTGCGGCAATTTTTGTCCTTTTCTTTCTGACACAAGTGGAATTCACCTCGGCCGGTTCGGGAATTTATGTCTTTTCGCTCAGGGGATTAAACTTTGAAGACAATTACAAGGCTTTTCTCAGCGGTATCTTAACTTGGAGTAATTTGGCCTATTTTATTATCGGAACCTGCATCTGCCTCTGGCTAAATACGGCTGCTGTTGAATGCAAGAGAGACGTTTCCACCGCAGGTAAAAAGCAATTCGCCGCCCTGACTCTTCTGATGGCCGCCGTTTTTGCGTGCAGTGCTTTAAGCGCCGGATTTTTTTTCAACCGGCAGTTTGACTTTACCGATGAGAAAAAATTTACTTTATCAGACGAGGATACTGCTTTCCTTAAAGCTCTTGACAAACGTATAAACATTACGCTTTATGAAGCGGGCAGCAAACGGATGGAAGCCAACTCAGGGTACGCCGTATATGCCGAATTCGCAGAAAAGATACTTAAGCTTATTGAACGGCAATCTAACGGCGCCGTGCGGATTGAAACGGTTATGGTTGAACCTTTCAGCCAGTTGGAACACCGACTTACCAGAGATGACCATATATGGTTTGAAGAAGATAAATTCGGGCAAAAAACTTTCATGGCAGCGGAACTTTCTGACAATGAAGGCAACCGGCTCATTATTCCGTATTTTGGCAATTTGCGGCAAAACCTGCTGGAAACTGACCTTATACGCACTATCAGGCGGTTTGGCCAACCGCAAAAGCGCATTGCCGTTGCCGCCTCAAAAGAAGATATGGAAGAAATGCAGGCTTTCAGAGGGATTTTAGATGAATTCTATGATGTTCAATACCTTGAAGAAAAACCGGTTTTTATTCCTAATGAATACGCTGCTGCAATTATTATCAACCCTACGCAGCTCTCAACCGAAACTTTGCTGGCTATGGAACAATATGTTCTCAACGGAGGTTCACTCATCATTTTCAGCGAACCAAAACTTACAGGCAAAAGCAGCGGCCAGCCCATTATATCGTTTTTAAAAAATTTCGGTATTACCCCTATTGCGGAAGAAACAATTTCATATATTTCCGATAATATGGAGACAGAAGCCGGTGCAGCCGAAGCATCCCATCCCGCAACTAACAAGAATATCCGTTCAGTTCTGTTTAACGGAGCTGGAAGCATTGACCTTAAAAACGCAGACGGATACCAGACGTTGCCCGTACTGAAGTATACCGACAAAACGATTGCGGCTCTTTCTTCCGGAAAATATTTTTCAAACTATCTGAATTTTGCCGTGCAGGACAGGCATATCGAGCCGGCTTCTCTAAAAGAAGGGAAGGTTATTTTTATTTATGACAGTGATCTACTGAAAGACTATCTCTATGTGTCAGAAGAATCCAAGGGATTTAACTTTTATCAGATTATCCCGGCTGCCGACAATTTACTGTTTTTACTAAGGTTGGTGGATTATGCTGCCAATGGCGATATTGAGAGACATCTTTCTTACAGGCACTATGCCCTTAACAAATCGAGTATCGGCAATGCCATATTGGCAAATATCAATAAATACTACGAAGATGAAATCAGGCAGCTGGAAAACAATATCAATCTGTATAAACAGCGCAGAGATAACTTTTATGATGTTCTGAATATGCAAGGATATGCATCAATAAGAAATATCGGCGATATCGGCAGCATTGAACAGAATATTGACGAAAATGAAACCCGGCTTTATAAAATAAAGTCTGAAATTGCACAAGATTACCAGACAATGATTATGGGCGTGACCATTTTGCTGATTTTGGCCGTTCCGGCAATATTGCTTGTCATTCTGGGACTGGGAACTTTCTTTTTTGCAAAATATAAACAAAAGAAAATCAGGAGGCTGGCTGATGCTGCAAAAACATCTTAAAATTGCGGTTTTACTTTTAATTCTGTTGGTTCCTCTGACAATTTCGGGAATTTTGCGCAACGGAAAACAATTCCATATGCTGTCCAAAGGCAACTATTTCTTTGAACAGACCCGCAGACGAGCCGATATTGCTTCCATCAGCATTTCTTTTCCAGACGGGCACACCGTTACTATTGAAAAGAAGGATGATTTTTGGCGGATAGCAGAAGCTGACGACTATTTCGCCTCTTTTGCAAAAATTAACGCCTTAACCAGTTTGATTCGCAATACGGTTATTTACCGGGCTGACCCAATACGAAAAAACGATGCCGTTTTTTCCGACAGAACAAAGCATATTGTCATAACCAGCAAAGATACTCTTGGCGGTATTGTTGATAAAGCGACCATTGCGATACAAAGTAACACTGACGAAAAAACAGCCATTGCGGCAAAAAGCGATATAATCGGGCAGACTACTGTTTCCAAGCAAGGCAGCAATGCTTCCGGCACAGTCTACGGCACCGTACAGCCACAGAAAAGGCCCTATTATTATGCAACTTTGAACAATGACGGTTTTCTGTACCAATTGACCGGAGATTTTGCATTGTCTCCTAACGTCATGGACTGGGTACAAATGCCTTTATTTGCTTGGGACGGTAAACAAATAAAAAGAATCAAAACTGATAATTTTGAAGTCTACCGCCGTTTTCCGGCCGAAGAATTAAGGTCGGCAGAATCCGGCGAAACACAACCGCATATTCAGGGGCTTATCAGTAATTTCTGGTACTTGGGAGCTGATGAAATTAAGCATGCCGCCAATTTTAAAACTGAAAATTACAAAAAGGCGAAACACTTTGACATCACCCTGTTGAACGGTATTATTTACAGGGTGGACATATATAATCACAGCGACAAGTACTGGCTTTCCGTCCGACTGGACAGAGAGGGACTCGTTAACAGCGATGCGGTAAAACGTTTACAGGAGAGCAGCCTTCTTTATGACGGATGGTTTTTCAAAATTAATTCCGATAAGGGGAAAATCATTTCCGGATACGTATTATGATGTTATTTCAGATAACTCGGTTCCCAACAAGATTTGACGTCTGTTGAGCAAAAGACAATAAAAAAGCCGGAAAATTATTCCGGCTTTTCATTTTTTGCTTCAGCGTTCAAGTTTTTTATATCTGACCCGATGCGGACGGCAGGCCTCTTCACCGAGGCGACGGATTTTATCCTTTTCATAATCCTCAAAGTTGCCTTCAAACCATTCGACATGCCCTTCATCTTCATACGCCAAAATATGGGTTGCCAAACGGTCTAAAAACCAACGGTCGTGAGATGTTACCAATACGCACCCCGGATAGTTACTGATACCCTCTTCCAAGGAGCGGAGCGTATCAACATCTAAATCATTTGTCGGTTCGTCAAGCAGAATAACGTTGGCGCCTTTTTTCAGCATCTTTGCCAAATGGACGCGATTGCGCTCACCGCCGGACAGCTGGCCGATTTTTTTCTGCTGGTCGGTTCCCTTAAAGTTAAACTGACCGACATAGGCTCGGGACGGCATTTGTTTTTTACCCAACTCGATAATGTCCAACCCGTCGGAAATTTCTTCCCAAATCGTCTTATCGGCAGAAAGTTCATCGCGGCTTTGGTCTACATAACCCAAATCTACGGTTTCACCGATAATAATTTCTCCCGAATCCGGCTTTTCCTGCCCGGTAATCATTTTGAACAAAGTTGTCTTTCCGGCACCGTTCGGCCCGATAATACCGACAATCGCCCCCTTCGGAATTTTGAAAGACAGGTTGTCAATCAATACGCGGTCGCCAAAAGACTTGGAAATATTTTTCGCCTCAATGACCAAATCTCCCAGACGATCCGTCATCGGAATATTGATATAAGCCTGCGTAATCTGCTCTTTTGAAGCTTCCGAAAGCAATTCTTCATAAGCATTGATACGAGCCTTGGATTTGGCCTGACGAGCTTTGGGATTTTTGCGAATCCATTCCAGCTCATTGGCCAGCGTCTTCTGCCGGGCGCTCTCTTCGCGGGCTTCCTGTTCAATACGCTTCTGTTTTTGTTCCAGCCAAGACGTATAGTTCCCTTCATAAGGTATCCCCTGCCCGCGATCCAACTCAAGTATCCAGCCGGTTACGTTATCAAGAAAATAGCGGTCGTGCGTTACCATTACCACCGTTCCCTTATAATCGCGCAGGTGGTGTTCCAACCATGCCACCGACTCGGCATCAAGATGGTTGGTCGGTTCGTCAAGCAAAAGCATATCAGGCTTGGACAACAAAAGACGACATAATGCCACGCGGCGTTTTTCCCCACCCGATAATTTGGTAACATCGGCATCAGCCGGCGGACAACGCAGCGCATCCATGGCTATTTGCACCGTCCGTTCAATATCCCAGCCGTTAGCCGCATCTATTTTTTCCTGCAAAGCTGCCTGTTCTTCAATCAGCGCATTCATCTCATCATCTGACATCGGTTCGGCAAACTTCATTGAGACTTCTTCAAAACGTTTTAACAAAGCGACGGTTTCCCCCAGCCCATCCATTACATTTTCCATAACGTTCTTGGACGGATCAAGTTTCGGTTCCTGTTCCAAATAACCGACTTTTACCCCTTCGGCAGCCCATGCTTCTCCGTTAAATTCTTTGTCTACGCCGGCCATAATTTTCAGCAATGTCGACTTACCGGCCCCGTTAACGCCCAGAACACCGATTTTTGCACCGGGAAAAAAGGACAAGCTGATGTTTTTGAACAGTTCTTTTCCTCCCGGAAAGACTTTGCTTAAATTTTGCATAACATAGATATATTGATATGAAGCCATACTGTTTTTTCCTTTACTGTTTAACGATTATTCACCGGAATTATATTATGTAATTAAAATCAAATCAACGCTGACGCGCTTTTATTTCTTCCTGCTTAATTTTCTGATAAATGCCTTCTCGTGCGGCACGCTGCTTTTTTTTGGCCATTACCCTGTCATAATAAGCATTCAGCTTTTCCCGCTCGTTTTCATTACGGTTATACACCAGATTTACGTTATACGCTCGCCTGGGTTTGATTACCTTTCCGTCCGGAAATTTTATCGTGCCGTTTTTGTATAAGGTCGATTTAAAGATTTTCTGGTTATTAAAACGGCGGTTGACCTCATCGCAACCAAAATAACCATCGCCCCGCTTTTCCATAAATGCCGTCGCTTTGGCTTTATTGTATTCATACATGCCATCCGCCTGCTCACTATCCGATCTTGCTTTTGACACCAAATATGCCCTCGCAATAAGCTCATAAGACGGATATCTTTCGGCGCCGCAAGCCAGCCCTTCGCCTGATACATAACCAAGGTTTCTGACATCTTCCAGATAGGTAGCCGCCGCGGCAGGAAAAACCGCCAAGCATACGATAATACAGATGGCTGCAATAAATTTCATTTCTTTCAATCGCCCGTGTTTCTTCGTTTTTGGCATTATAACGGCAAATAAATCTAATTCAAGCGAAAAAATGATTTGACAAATTAAAACAATTATCGTATGGTTCGCTCAAACTTTTGTGTAAGGAATAAGAAAAATGAAAGTATATAGCTCTTTGAAGTCTAAGAAGGCGCGTGTGAGAGGTTGTAAGCTTGTTCGCCGCAAGGGTCGCCTTTATGTAATTAACAAGAGAGAACCTAAGTATAAGGCTCGTCAAGGTTAATTGAGACGTATTATAGTTTAAAGCCGGGCTTTTGAGTCCGGTTTTTTTATAAGTATATTTTAGCGATGCGGAATTAAGCCTGATTACAGACTTTCCATAACGGCAACGGCGTTCACGTACTCCCGTTCATTAGAAAGCGTCAGATGCATATTAAAATTTTGATTTTTTGAAATAAAATAAGCCCGGGTTAAAGCTTTTCCATATAAGTTGACTTTGGGGCATCCTAAGGAATCGTGAACAATTTCCACATCTTTAAGAGTTATCCCTTCCCGAAATCCGCTTCCCAAAGCTTTTGATACGGCTTCTTTAGCTGCAAACCTGGTGGCAACAGCCAATACCAACCGCGACAAGTCCTGTCCCGTTGTGCGAACTTCAAGTTCTGCAATTTCCCCGAACGTAAAGTATTTTTTTATAAAACGCAGCAGAAACGCTTCATTTTTAGAAAAACGCGAGACTTGCACAATATCACATCCCAGCCCCAGTATCATCTTTATCCCTTTCGTTTTTTGCAGGATTATTCAACAGAACGCGCCAAGCCATACGGCTGATGCTCCACCACACAACTATATACAGAGGTATGCTCCCAATCAGCATCGGATAGAACACAGGCCAAATATCCTCTAAAAAAGCACTAAAGTCAAGACCAATCACAGTGTGAAACAACTCCGTAAACAATGCCTTAAAATCTACCGGCAGCTGCGGCGCATCTGCTCCCAGCACAAAAAGGCCGATATGCAGCGTTATATACCAAATCAGAGGAAACGTCCACGGATTTCCCGCTATAGTTCCGAGAGCCGCAGCAATTCCGTTTTGCCCGGAAAGCCTGGCAACAGCAAGGCTTAACAGCAAATGAAATCCGACAAAGGGTGTAAAAGACATTGCTACCCCGGTAGCAAATCCATTGGCAATTTCCCGAGGCGTCCCTTTCAGCGAATCGAGCTTCCGCAAAATTTTCAGATATAAACCCCGCAGCCTGCGCCCCACTTTTTCCAACGAAAACATTGCCTTCTCCCTGGCTCCCGGTTCCAAACTGCATATTGCAATATTCCGCCCCTAAAAAACTGCTTACGGGAAGTTCCTGCCGATTGCCGGCGACAATAAAAGAGATTATTACACTCTGGCAACAAAACTGACGACCTTTGAAGCCCTTAACGCCGCAATAATATCGTTCAGATGACCGGTGTTTTTTACATCCACATCAACAAGTATCTCAAAATAACTAATCGTCCGGTACACGATATTCAAGTTGGTGATATTGGCATTTTGCCGGGCTATCAGGTTAGACAGCTCGCCCAGCGTTCCCGGTTCATTGCTAATCATAACCTTGATACGAGCCGTATGATTTTCCGTCTCGGCATCGCTCCCCCAGGATATATCCAACCAGCGTTCCGGTTCATCGGCATATTTTTCCAGCGCCTTACACGCCAAAGAATGCACGGCAACACCTTTTCCCGTCGTTACAATCCCGACAATTCTGTCACCGGGAATCGGGTGGCAGCAGCCGGCAAAATGAACTGCCATACCGGTTATCAACCCTTCAATTTTTAGCGCACCGCTTTTTTTCTTTTTCGGTTTTGATAATTTTATCGAATTGACAACCTGAGTTATCTTGGACTGCTTATATGCCGGATAGACGGTTCGCAAAACATCCCAGCCGGTAACCAGCCCTTCTCCAACCTTGGCATATAAATCTTCCAGGCTTTCGCTTTCGAAATGCGGCAGCGTAGCATATACAGCCTTTTCATTAAACTCCAGATTTTCCTGCTTAAACAGTTTCTCCAAAATATCTTTTCCCAAAGACAAAAACTGTTCGCGTTTGCAGGCGCGAACATAGCGGCGAATGGCTGCTTTGGCTTTTCCGGTTACGACAAAACGTTCCCACTCGGTAGACGGGTGCTGAGCCTTTGAAGTCAAGACTTCTACCTGATCCCCGTTTTGCAGAACACTGCGCAAAGGCTTTATTTCCCCGTTAATTTTTGCGCCGACGCATTTATCTCCGACGCTGGAATGCACAGCATAGGCAAAGTCAACCGGCGTCGACCCATAGGGCAACCCGATTAAATCCCCTTTCGGCGTAAAACAGAATACCTGATCATTATACATTTCCAGCTTGGTATTTTCCAAAAACTCATCAGGATTCTGCGCCTGTTCCAAAATTTCCAGAAGCTCACGAAGCCAGCGGAAACTTTTCCCTTCAACTTTTTGCCCCTGTTTATACGCCCAGTGCGCCGCGACGCCTTTTTCATTTATTTCATGCATTTCATGGGTGCGAATCTGAATTTCGATGCGCGTATTCTCCGGTCCGATAACACCGGTATGAATTGACTGATAGCCGTTCGGCTTCGGCGTGGAGATATAGTCTTTAAAACGGCGAGGAACCATGTGGTACTTACTGTGAATAACACCTAAAGCCTGATAGCAGGCGGCAATATCGTCAACGCATATCCGAAAAGCCATGATATCCGACAATTGCTCAAACGAAGCATTTTTCAACTGCATTTTGCGCCAGATGGAATACGGCGACTTTTCACGGCCGGTAACAGATGCCTTTATGCCGTTTTCGGCCATATCTTTTTCCAGCTGGCTGATTATTTTCGGCACCAGATTGCTGCCTTGTTCACGCAAAAAATTCAACCGTGCTACAATAGAATCGTGAGCCTCTTTGTGCAACTCGGCAAATGCGATTTCTTCCAGCTCGGTTTTAATCTCCTGCATACCGATACGTTCGGCCAAAGGAGCATAAATATCCAGCGTTTCCTTAGCTATCCTTTTACGCTTTTCTTCAGGACAGAAATGTAAGGTTCTGATGTTATGAAGACGGTCAGCCAGCTTTATCAGCAGCACGCGGATATCTTCCGACATTGCCAGCAGCAGTTTGCGAAAATTTTCCGCCTGTTTGCTTGAACCTGATTTCTGTTCAATAATCGCCAATTTGGTTACACCGTCCACAATAGCTGCAACCTGCGGGCCAAACAACTCTTTAATCTCTTCCACCGTCGTATCGGTATCTTCTACCGTATCGTGCAGCAATCCGGCAATAATCGAGTTACAGTCCAAACGAAACTTAGTCAGAATCCCTGCGACTTCAATCGGGTGGGAATAGTACGGGTCGCCGGAAGTCCGGAGCTGGGCTCCGTGTTTTTTCATTGCAAAAACGTATGCACGGTTCAGTGCATCTTCGTCTGCGTTAGGGTCATAAGATTTAACCAAATCAACTAATTCATACTGTCTTAACATGCGACCTCTTTATTTTACCCACATTCTTTATGTTATAGCGCATAAATTACAAAAAAGCAAGATATGTTTACCAATATCTTGCTTTATGAATCCTTAAATTTTATGAAAAAGAAAATTTATTCTTCCAAATCTTCCATATCATCGGAAAAATCGTCTTTACCGTCCAGCAATTCGTCGTCCAAATCCGCATCGCTATCGTCAAGGGACAAGTCATCGCCATCAACATCAAGCGTTTCGCCGTCCGTATCCTGAATTTGCATATTGTCAGCCAAAGCGGCATCCAAAATCGTATCACCGTCAAATTGCGAATCCAACTCAGACAATTCTTTTTCGGCAGCAAGAATTTCCAGCTCTTCTTCTTCCGGCTCTTCAACTTCAACATATTTCTGAAGTCCCATAACCAAAGATTTCTGCAAATCTTCAATATCGGCTTTACCCTCGGCGATTTCACGCAAGGCAACTACGGAGTTTTTATCATTATCTCTGTCAACCTTAATCGGGGAGCCGGACTCTATATCTTTTGCCCGCTGCGCCGCCACCAAAAGCAACTCATAGCGGTTGGGAATCTTTTCAACACAGTCTTCAACTGTTACACGTGCCATTTTGACCACCTTTTAAATTTGTTTTTACACTTTGTGAGAGTTTATACACAAGACATCTCGGAAATGCAACTATTTTTTTGAAAAACTTTAATAAAATATCGGCGCCGTCAGCATTACCCCTCTGATTTTAATCATCTTTTCTGCCAGTTCCCGCTGATGCGGCCGCACCGCTTCTACATCCTCTTTCAAAGCCGTATACATTTTTATGATGGCTGCTTCGACTGCGTACATTTCATCCTGCCATTTTTTAGGCAGCCGGCGGATATAATTGTCATAATATCCGCGACGGTGAAACCGAACGGCGTATGCCGTCGCCTGATTTGCCTCGGCAACACGAAACGCCTTAATGGTACGATCGCAGGTATATGCCCATTCTTCCGGGCTGAACCCCTGCTTGACAACTACAGATGCAAATTCATCGTATATTCCGGCAAAACGCGTTTTCAGGACAAGGCGCTGACAAGGGTTGACGATATCTTTCAGGCTGTTTTGCTTCAGAGCGGTTCCGTTTTCCTGTTCCCAGATATCAAGCAGCGCCTCTCCGACAATCAGCTTGGAATAATTACGCATATTATCTCTGGTTCCAAATTCCATAACATCATCAATGGTCGCCGTAAATGCGGCAACGTCTTTTGAGGTCAACGGAGAAGTCAGGGTCGGCGCAATCGTCCGCAGAGACAAAGCAAAGGCCGGCTTTGCCTTTCGGACAGACGAAGCCTTTTTCTTTTCCGCATTTTTTTCGGGAAACTCGGCCTTATCTTTTAGAAAATCAGGCAGTTCTGTATCAATTTTCGGCTTTTTAACGCGGACGGTTTTCGGCCTGTCGAGGTCTTCCGGCTTTTTTTCGCCCCAAATTTCCGGCATCAGCAAAAAATACAGCGCCGGCGACATAAATTCCAAATTTTCAATTCCTTTAAGGCGGTCAGGTATTTTTTCGGGAAATTTGTTTTTGGTTTCCTTTATTCCCGGCAGATTTAATATTTTTTCGGACATTCCGGGAATCTGATGCAGCATCGGACCAATGTACTGATAGGAATCCCGGGGCAGCCAGCCGATTATTTCCAACAGTTCGTCTTCATAATTGTTTTTTAATCTTCCCTCGCTCAAACCGTAAAAACGGATTGTCCGGCTGAACTCCTGTTTGAATTTGCGTCCCATTTTGAACCGGGATTCATACCCTTTGTCATAAAACTGATCCATTGTATCAAGTTTTTTAATATAGGTGTTGATATCAGGAACTTCCATTTTCATGTCAACTTTAAAATAACGGTCATAATCCGCTGCTGCAGCCCATACCGTTTCCGATAGCAGCAATCCCGATATTATGAAAAAGAAAAATCTGACCATTTTTATTCCTTGATATTACAGATGATTGAATCTTAAGCTATTTTAATAGCTTATTTTCACTTTAGAAAAAATAATTTAAAAAAACGTTATACTTGCATTTTAAATCTGTTTGGATTATGGTTTCAGTAAACAGGCCGCAACCAATTAATGGAGAAAGAATTATGATTTGGACCGATGAAGCCGTCGAAGAACTAAAAAGAATGTGGGATCGTGGAATGACCACCGGGCAGATAGCCAAAGCTCTCAATGTTACGAAAAATTCAATTATCGGCAAAGTACACCGTTTATGTCTGACGGCGAGGCCTTCTCCTATAAAAAAGGCACCGGAAACCAAAAACGAAAAGAAAGCGGCTAAGATTGAAAAAAATATAAAGACTGAAAAAAATGAAAAAACAGTCAAAACGGTAAAAGAAGAGCATAAGATTTCTGCAGAAAACAGACTTGCGGAAAGAGTCCCTTCCAAGGAATCCACTGCGATTGAAGAAACGAATATTCCATTGGTCAAGCTAGACAATCACACATGCCGCTGGCCTTTGGGCGATCCTCGTGACGATGATTTCTGTTTTTGCGGCAAAAGGGTAAAGACCGGACAGACATATTGCGAGGAACATGCTGCCGTAGCTTATGTAAAACCCGGTAAAAAGCTTTAAGAGTTAATTATGTTTTGTTTCGAAAAATGACATTTAAGGCGTATCGGTTCTGTCCGGTGCGTCTTTTTGTTTGTATTATTTTATCAACAATGCTTATTTGAAATATTCCAAGAGGCAGCGATAGGATTATCGGCGTCTGAAGACGGGTTAAGAGATGTACAGTGAAAAATTTATAAAATTCATTGAAATGTGGCAAAAAGAGTTTGCTATCGAACGAACGATTAATGAAAAAATCTGTATAGACAGAGACGGGAATCCCATCCCCTGGTATACCTATCCGGCAATTGAATATCTGTCGCAATTTGATGTTACCGATAAGGATGTCTTTGAGTTCGGCTGCGGCAATTCCTCCCTTTTCTGGGCGGACAGAGCCAGACTGGTTACCAGCATTGAAGACAATCCAGACTGGTTTGCCAAATGGCAGAAAAGTTTTAACCGACCGAATTTGGACATTCGCTGGCGAGACGAAGGCGAAGGATATTATAATGCCATATTTGAAGACAGCAAAAAATACGACATCATTGTCGTCGACGGAAAACGCCGCGCCGATTGTGCCCGCACAGCGCTGAAAGCTTTAAACCAAGGCGGCATTATTATCCTGGACGACAGCGACCGCATTAACACCAGCAAAGAATATGCGGACGCCGTTGCTTCTCTGAAAAACGGCAACCTTATCCAAGTTGATTTTTACGGCTTTTGCCCAATGAACGTTTATACCAAAACGACATCCGTCTTTTTGAGCAGGGATTTTAACTTCCAATCCCTGTACAACGTGCAGCCGATTAACGGGTTCGGCAACTTATGGAGCATGAGCCGCAAAGACCGCAAGGAATTTTATAAGGCCAACAAGTAGATATTAAAACGACAAACAAGCCGTCCGGCGTTTTTATCGAAGTTTTAATTTTGCAGCAATCCGGACCGCAATATTTTCATATGCTTTTGCATAGCTGCTGTCAGGGGCGCTCTGGACAATCGGCGTCCCATTATCTGCGTTAGCCCGGATATCATAATGCAGAGGTATCTCTCCAAGGAAATCGACTCCGTACTTTTCCGCAGTCTTTTCTGCGCCGGCATGCCCGAAAATATCAGCGCGATGTCCGCATTTTTCGCAGATATAGTAACTCATATTTTCAACAACTCCTAAAACAGGAACGCCTATTTTATTAAACAAGTTCAACCCCTTTACCGCGTCAATCAAAGCTATATCCTGCGGCGTGGAAACAATCACCGCACCGGAAAAGTCGATTTTCTGCGACATAGTAATCTGAATATCCCCCGTTCCCGGCGGCATGTCTATAACCATAATATCCACTTCGCCCCACGCCGTCTGCGTCAACAGCTGTTCAATTGCTCCGCAGGCTTTGGCTCCGCGCCAGATTAATGCCGTATCTCCGGCCACCATACTACCGATAGACATGGACTTAATGCCGCATTCCATAAACGGCTGAAATGTTACTCCGTCATATGACGAAGGCGGCATCTTGTCATATCCAAGCATTGTCGGTACGGAAGGACCATAAATGTCGGCGTCAAAAAGCGCCACGTTCAAATTCAGGTTTGCCAGAGCAAGCGCAAGATTAACAGATGTTGTTGACTTGCCGACGCCGCCTTTGCCAGACGCCACGGCGATAATATGTTTTACACCTTTTATCTGCCATTTATCCGAAGCTGCAGGCGCCTCAACACGGTCTTTAACAAAAACGACACTAACTTTTTTATCAGGATTTTCCTGTTCAAGTTCAGCTTTCAACTGTTGCGCACATTCAGCGTTTTCATCGGTCTTCAGCGTTACAATCAACCGGCTACCCAGTTCTTTTACGGAAGCAATTTCCTCCGGCTTAAAATATTTTGCGGCCAAAGCCTGGTTTTTATTGTCTGACATAGCATATTTCCCTAATGTGGATATAATTTTTTCAATATTGTTTTTATACAAGCTTTATATTATTTTTCTACAATAAATATATAAGTTTTATCATTTTTTATCGTACCAGAGGTTTTTATGACAGACAAATCAACAGTTTTGGACACCAATCCTTGGGATACGGCGGATGAATCGCCGGCACCGAAAGCGAAAGTTGTGGATTTTACGACCAAAATAGCGAAAATGCAAAATGCCGGAGACAACTTTAACGGATTTTATAAAATTATCATCGGTATCTTGTTGTTTTTATGGCTTATTTCCGGCTTTTATCAGGTTCAGCCGAGCGAGCAGGGCGTTGTACTGCGGCTGGGAAAGTATGCCGAAACGACAGATGCCGGACTGCATTATCACCTGCCCTACCCGTTTGAGCAGGTTTATATTGTCGACATCAGCAAAGAACGCAGCATCAATCTGGGCGTCAACGAAAACAGCTACCGTGATTCAAGCGAGCTGACGGAAAGCCATATGCTGACGGGCGACGAAAATATTGTCGATATTAATCTGACTGTTGTCTGGAATATTAAAAACGCCAATGATTTCCTGTTTAAGACAAGAACCCCAGAATCGACTGTCAAAGTCGCAGCGCAGTCGGTTTTGCGGGAAATTATCGGACAATCCAAAATGGAAGACGTCATTACAGGCGACCGCAACAAAATTGAAAATGATACGAAAAAAGAGTTGCAGAGCCTCCTGGACGGTTTTCAAACCGGCGTGAACATCGTCCGTGTCAAATTGCAAAAGGCCGACCCGCCGAAACAGGTTGTCGACGCCTTTAATGAAGTACAGCGCGCAAAAACCGATGCCGAACGCTTTAAAAATGAAGCGGAAGCTTATGCAAACGAGGTTTTGCCGAAAGCCGAAGGTGAAGCGATTAAGCGCAAGCAGGAAGCTGAAGCCTACAAGGAAGCCGTTATCAGTAAAGCAGAAGGCGAAGCCCAGCGTTTTTCTTCCGTTTATGATGCTTATAAAACAGGAAAGCTGGTAACATCCAAGCGCCTTTATCTTGAAACGATGGAAGACGTGTTACAGAAATCAAAAAAGGTCATTATGGAGCCCGGACAAAAAAGTTCCAATATGATGCCGATTTTGCCTTTAAAATAACGAGAAGACGGAGTTGAAGATGAAAAAAAACTTACATTTGATTTTAGTCGGCGCTGCCGTTTTGCTGGTATTGGCATCCCAGTCGCTGTATATTGTTCAACAGCCCGAGCAGGCCATCGTTTTGCAATTCGGCAATCCGGTGCGGCTGATACAGGAACCGGGACTGAAAATAAAAATGCCGTTTATCCAAAATGTCGTCTTTTATGATAAACGTTTGTTAAATCTGGAACCGCCGGCGCAGGAAGTCGTACTGAAAGACAAAAAGCGTTTGGATGTCGATACTTTTTCCAGATACAGAATTGTTGAGCCGCTGACATTTTACAAAACAGTCAGAAACGAATATCAGGCACAGAACAGGCTGCAGGAAATCGTCAATTCTTCAGCACGAAATGTGCTGGCTACATTTACGCTGAAAGAACTCCTGTCGGAAAAAAGAACAGAAATCATGAAGCAAATCAGCGATGCCGTAAAAGCCGATGCAGCCCAGCTTGGCGTTGAGGTTGCCGATGTCCGTATCCGCCGCGCCGATTTGCCGGTGCAAGTGTCTCAGGCAATTAATGACCGTATGAAGACTGAAAGGATCCGCGAAGCAAAAGGATATCGGGCCGACGGGGAAAAGACTGCGCAGGAAATCCGTGCAACTGCAGACAAGCAAGCAACCATAACAGTGGCTACAGCCGAAAAGGAAGCACAGCAGATTAAAGGCGAGGGCGACAAAAAAGCGACGGAAATCTGGAACAAAGCAACAGGTGTTGACCCTGAATTTTATGCATTTTATCGTTCCCTTGAAGCATACCGCAACTCTTTCGACGAGGAAACATCGCTGGTGCTGGCACCGGAGGGCGAGTTCTTCAGTTATTTTGGAAAGTCTTTAAAATAAGGATTGGGCGATGCGCAATAGTAAGGGTTTGATGATGCGCGTTTTCCTTTTGAGCGCAGTTTTCTTTTTACCTCCCGTTTATATGGCGAGAGCCGTAGATTCCTATGCGGATATGGTTGAACGGCTTATGCCGTCGGTTGTCAATATTTCGACTGAGCGCAATACAATTGCAACAGATGAAGAAATGGTTGACAATATGATGGTTAACCCTGCATTGGAAGGGAGAGAATCGCTTGGCTCCGGTTTCTTTATCAGGGACGACGGATACATTCTGACGAACAACCATGTTATTAACGGAGCAAAGAAGATTTCCGTCATTACGAACGATGATGAAATTTATGAGGCAAAAATTGTCGGAACCGATAAGCCGAGCGATTTGGCTGTTTTGAAAATTGAAGAAAACAGGCAAAACAATATATCCTCAGCTTCCATGGAAAAAGCAGGGCTAGATGAAAAGCCGGCAAAATTTAAACCTGTCATTTTCGGCAATGCCGATGACGCGCGAATCGGCGACAAAGTTCTGACATTCGGAAACCCTTACGGCTTGGGCGTCAGCGTTTCCGAGGGAATAATTTCAGCCAAATCACGCAATATCGGCTTAGGCGAACAGCAATATCTGCAAACAGATGCCGCCATCAACCAAGGGAATTCCGGAGGACCGATGTTTAATACGGACGGAGAAGTCATAGGAGTCAATGCGGCAATATTCACGGCCAGAGGCGCAAGCGGTGTGGGTTTTTCTCTTCCTTCCAACATTGCAAACTGGGTATCGGGGCAACTGATAACCAACGGCAAGGTTCGCAGAGGCTGGCTGGGCATCACCGTTTCCAACGGTATTGACAGATACACGGATAAGCCCGGCTTTGTTATTACAGAAATCAGTGAAGATTCTTCCGCGTTCAAAGAAGGATTGCGAGCGGGGGATATTATCATCGCCTATAACGATAAGCCTGCAACAGATATTGCCAAGTTCAAGCGCTTTACGGAAACAATGGAGCCCGGGCAGGCACTGCGCCTGAAGACACTCAGTTTTGGCGAAGAAATCAGAAACGTGGTCAGGATTCAGGAAATGCCGGCTGAAGAATTAAAAGACGTTACAAATCGCGCGCTCAGCGAAAACAGCAAATATTATCACCAAAGTTCAGACAAAGACGTTTTTTATATTTCCGAGTTGAAGATTGCCGTCAAAGAAGCAAATCCGAGAGGACTGATAATTACCGGCATAGAATCGAAATCGCCGCTGTATGGCAAAGGGATTAAAGAAGGCGACATTATCCTTGAAGCTGACCGGACGGATATTTTTTCCGCCGATAATCTGCTTGACAACATCCGCAATGCCATTATTGATGATTTTCGTCCGATATCCCTGCTTATTCAGGGAATAGACAACACTTTTTATTCAACGATAGAATTGGCGCCGGAAAATGATTAGAGTTGACTTTTACCATTTGCAGAGAGCTCCGCTGGAGCAAGTTTTGCCGAAATTGTGCGAAAAGGCTTATGCTACGGGCAAGCGAATCAAAATCTTGCTCGGAACAGAAGAAAGGGTCGAATTTATCAACTCGCTTTTGTGGACATACAACGAAGAGTCTTTTTTGCCGCACGGCAGTAAAAAAGACGGTTTTGCCGAAGAACAGCCTATTTTTATATCGGCAAATGAAGATAATGCCAATAATGCATCTCTGCTTATTTTGGCTGACGGGGCTATGCCCGATACAGAAACGTTGAAACAATATGAGCGTATTCTGAATATTTTTGACGGCAATGATGAAACTGCCCTAAACAATGCCCGTGCCTATTGGAAACAGATAAAAGCCCTTGACGGGGAACTGCATTATTGGCAACAGAATGACCGAGGAGTATTTGAACAAAAGGCATAAGGGATGCCGGACATTCTTTGCAATTTGCAAAACCGTACATATAAAAGTTTATATACGGACGTATACGGGGCTTTGTCCTTTTGTTGTACAAATTGAACCACCGGATAAGCGGAATACAGACGCATTATTCAGAAATAAGGCTTGCACAATTAGAAAATCTATGACAGTATTTCGCCATATAAATATTTTTCAGGGGATATGATATGTCAAATCTGCAGGCATCAAACGACAGTTTTAAATATGACGATTTGAAACATGCGGTTGAAACGATTGACCGCGAAATAGAAACACTTGAAATTTTGAAAAACAATCTGGATGGAAACCTTTCAAAGGCACTGGATTTGTTGCAGAATACCAAAGGCCGGGTTATTGTTACGGGGATGGGAAAGTCCGGACATATTGCCCGAAAAATGGCGGCGACCTTTGCTTCAACCGGAACGGTTTCTTTCTTTGTACACCCGGCAGAAGCAAGCCATGGCGATTTAGGCATGATTTCCGATGACGACGTTATTATCGCCATTTCTTACAGCGGCGAATCGAAAGAACTATCAGACATTCTGATTTATGCCAAACGCCATAATATCCCGCTTATTGCCATTACCAGAAATCCGCAAAGTGCACTGGGGAAAAATTCGTCTTTGGTTCTTAAACTGCCTGACAACGGCGAGGCCTGTCCGCTTGGGCTGGCTCCTACATCGTCGACAACGGCAACAATCGTGTTGGGAGATGTTCTGGCCGTTGATTTGATGGAAAGAAGAGGATTTTCTGCAACAGACTTCAGACAACGCCATCCGGGAGGAAAGCTCGGCGCCATTCTTTGCAAAGTTTCCGACATTATGCACAAGGGAGATGATGTTCCGCTATTGAAAGAAGATGCCATTATGCAGGATGCGTTGCTTGTCATGAGTGAAAAGATGCTGGGATGCGTGGGCATTGTCGACAATGACGGGCATTTGTCCGGCATCATTACCGACGGCGACTTAAGACGGTGGATGTCTCCGAGTATTATTACCGAAAAAGTATCAAAGGTCATGACGAAAAATCCTAAGGTTATCGGTCCTGATGCACTGATTGTCGATGCTGTTAACATGATGAACAACACCGGACGCGGCATTACTAACCTGTTTGTCGTCCAAGAAGGGAAGCCCGTCGGCGTTATCCATATTCATGACTGCCTGAAAGCCGGAGTTGCCTAAGAGTGTTTGAAACTCAAAAAATAGACAGTTTTTTCAGCGGAGAAAAAAATCTTCTTGACGAGGAAGAAAAGATTTTCATCAGCCGACGAACCCGGGTTGTCCGTTTCCTAAAGCTGTTTTTGCCATGCCTGACGGCTTTATTGCTGGGAGTTGGTGTGGTTCTGTTTGATTTTGAAACGAATAATGATACGACCATAGCTTTAGCCGATGACGAGAAAATTTATTTTGAAAAGTTCAGAATGAAAAATACCGTATTTGAAATTACGGAAAAAGACAACCAGTTTAGCACACTCAAAGCCGATATTGTTGAAGAAACCGAACCGGGCAAAAAAATGTATAATCTGGTTAATCCTGACGCCAAAACTTTGGACAATGGCAAAGTCATTACCCTGACGGCCAGAAACGGAAAATACAATCAGAATAAACAGATTTTAGATTTAAAAACAGATGTTGTTTCCAATTATAACCATCAAATGGAGATAAAAACCAGCAGTGCCACCTATAATTTTGCTACGGAGTACGGGTACGGCAATGAGAAAGTTATCGGAAACGGAGAAAAGGGTTATTTTGAAGCGGACAAGTTTACATTCAGTAAGCCGAAAGGCATTATTACCCTGATAAACAACGTATATATGAAAAGCGGCGACACGGAACTGCGTACCCCGGATAAAGCCGTTATGTTTATGAATGAAAACAAATTCGTTTCGGCAAACGCTACAGTAAAAAAAGGAAATGATACGTTAAAAGGCGATACGATTACGGCATTTTTTAAAGACACCAAACGTTTTGAAATTGACCGGGCATTCAGCAATGGACATACGGAAATACGCTCCGAAGGCAAAAAAGCTTTTGCCGACAGAGGAGAATATGAAGCGAAGACAGGACTGGTCAAGCTTTTCGACAATGTTAAGATTATTGATGCAAGCGGTTACACCGCGACAGCCGATATCGGTATTTACAGCAGTACAAAAAAAACATTTACCCTGCAAAACAATGTTAAAGTTAAAGACAAAAGCGGTTATACGGCCGTTGCCAAAAACGGCATATACGACTTAAACAACAAGACGTTTACCCTGCTTAATAACGTCCGAATCGATAAAGGCAACAATGTTATTACAGCACCTAAGGCTATTTATTTCCAACAAAAAGACGAATTCAGATTTTATGATGACGTCAAGGTGACGCAGGACGGCAATACGGCGACAGCGTTGAGCGGCGTTTATTTTATCAAAAAGAACATTGCCGAACTTGAGCATAATGTCGTTATAACCAAAGACGGCAACGTTGTCCGGGGCGATAAAGCCATTTCGGACTTTAACACCTCCAAAAGCAGGCTGGTAGCTAAAAAGGGAGGCCGCATCTCAGGCAAGTTAATTGAGAGTACTCTGAAAGACAAAAAGGATAAGTAAAATGACGAATTGCACAGACAGTCAAAATTCTATTCTGGAAGTATTCAATATCGGAAAGAGATATAAAAACAGAAGCGTTTTGCGAAATGTTTCCCTGAATGTCCGTAGAGGTGAAGCCGTCGGTTTGCTTGGGCCCAACGGTGCAGGCAAAACAACCTGTTTTTATTGTGTTACCGGACTGATTACGCCTGATTACGGCGACGTTCATATTGACGGTCAGGATATCACTTATATGCCGATGTATAAACGGGCTCGCATGGGAATCGGCTATTTGCCGCAGGAAGCTTCCATATTCAGAAATTTAAGCGTTGAAGACAACATTAAAGCTGTTCTGGAAATCGTTGTTGACGACAAAGAAAAACGCGAGGTTATGCTGGAAGAGCTTTTGAACGAGTTTTCCATTGCCCATTTGCGAAAATCTCCGTCTATTGCTCTGTCCGGCGGCGAAAGACGCCGGCTTGAAATTGCCCGTGCATTGGCCGGGCAGCCGCATTATATTCTTCTCGACGAGCCGTTGGCCGGAATTGACCCGATTGCCGTCGGTGAAATACGTGAACTTGTTTCACAGTTAAAGAATCGTGGACTCGGCGTTCTTATTACCGATCATAATGTTCGCGAGACGCTGGATATTATTGACCGTGCATATATTTTGCACGGCGGAGCCGTCCTGATGGAAGGAACGCCGGCAGAAATCGTTGCCAGCGAAGAAGTCAGAAAAGTATATCTTGGCGATAATTTTTCAATATAAACGGCTTTTTTGTTGACTTTTTATTGCTTTTCGGGATATGATTTAGAAAGAAAAACAGTAATAATTGAAGGGAAATGATATGAAAGTTACATTATCAGGAAAACAGGTAGATATCAGCGATAAACTGCGCAAACACGTTGAAGACGGCGTTTCCGCTTCCGTGGATAAATATTTCAGCGCGCCTATCAGTTGCTCCGTAGCTTTTTCCAAGGAAGGAGAGGATTTCAGTACTGAAATCACTGTCCATCCGGCAAAAAACATTGTTTTGAAAGGTTCGGGTTCCGCGGCAGATCCGTATTCGGCGTTTGATAATGCTAACGAGCATATTGCGACTCGTTTACGCCGCCACAAAACGAAGCTGAGTGCACACAAGAGCAAAATTGGTTTGGCGGAATTAGCTTATTCCGCAGTTCTTCCGTTGGTTGAGCAAGATGAAGAAGTCGACGTGAATGAAGACGCTCCGTTGACAATTGCTGAAACCGATGCCAACATTCCGGTATGTACGGTTAGCGAAGCCGTTATGCTGATGGATTTAGGCAATGAATGCGCCCAGATGTTCCGTAACAGCGCAAACAACCATATCAGCATGGTATACCGCCGCAAAGACGGAAATATCGGTTGGGTTGAGCCGAAAGCAGACAACTAATTTTTAAGGAATACGCAGATGAATATTGCAGACATAATTTCTAAAAGCGCGGTGCTTGATAATGTTCAGGCGGCAAGCAAACGTGAATTGGTACAAAGCTTGTCAGAGCGTATTGCTGCTCTTTCAGGATTAGATGAGCGTGCCGTTTTTGATGCCGTATGGGAGCGTGAAAATTTAGGCTCTACCGGATACGGCGAAGGTGTTGCTTTTCCGCATGCCAGAATTGAAGGGCTGGAGAAAGTCTGCGGCATGTTTGCGCGACTGGAGGAACCGGTTGATTTTGATTCTTTGGACGGCAAGCCGGTTGATTTGGTTTTTATGCTCATCAGTCCGGAAAACAGCGGAGCTGATCACCTGACTGCTTTGGCTGTTCTTTCCCGAATCTTGAAGACCGAGGGCAGTTGCGACAAACTCAGGAAGGCTCGTTCCACAGATGAAATATATGCAATATTGAATGCGTAAAAAAAAATAAGTCTCAGCCCCTGTCTATATTGCAGGGGCTTTCTTTTATAAAGTTTCTTTGTACAGAGCTGTTTTTGTATGCAGAATTGCTTCTTCATATAAAAGTGTTTTTGCATATAGAATTCCTATTCAGCTGAAAAAATTTAATATATTTGAATCGTTTTATGAAAAAAGAGGAGAACATCCGATTAAGAAATTATCAATTCCGAGTGTTCTATAAGGAAATTAAAAATTTACCTTCCGATTTTTTCTTTTATCCGGTTAAAAATGCGAGCAGCGGTTGATACGGGCTTTGCACCGTAATATATTTTTACTTTTGAATTTTGCAGAACTGCATCTACAGGCTGCCCTTTCATTTCAGGGGGAAGAAAAAGTTCACGCAAAGTTCCGTAATTGTCAGAACGCCTGAATGTTACATTTTCCAATCCTGGGATATTTAAATCCAGTTTTTCAGGCAAACCAACACATTCTTCAAAAACAATGCGCTCAACTTTTTCTGGAAATTTTATTTGTTGCAAATATTCAAGATTTGACAGAACAAACCTGACTTCTTTGGCCTCTGTTACGGAGCTAAAGTCAAGTATCCTTGAACTGTTCCGATAACGATTTACAACAATGGTTGATACCTTTTCCGGCAACATTCTGTTTCTGGCAAAGAAAGAGCCGTCGGCACTTAAATAGCCAACACTGCCAAACGCAGACAAATCAAAATTTTCAGGAAAATGCGCAATATTATTAAGACTTAGCAGGCCGATTTTGCCACCCTGAGGAAAATAAATATTATCAACACCCTGAAAATCAGAATTATCCAGCACAACGCGCCATAAATTCGGTAAATTGGAAAAATCTATATTTTTGGAAAAATTACGGCAGTTTTCCAGATATATGTCGCTGACAGTTTCGGGAAGCCGTAAAATTTTATGCCCATAGTCCATATTGCGCAGATTAAAATTTTTGATACCGCCGCATTCGTGTATATTATTACATTGCGGAATATTTTTGCATGCATCAAACTTCAATGTTTTGGTCTGCGGCGCTGTTTTTATGTATAACCCGGCATACGGAGCAAAATCCGCGTTTTTGACGCATAGTTCCGTTTCAAGCTCGTTATATGGCGTGCAAAAAACCTTTTTTACGTTTTCCGCAGAAACTTCCATTTTTTGAAAAGCGGCTTCCTGCATTTTACGAACTATTATTGACTGACAATAATTGCGAATATTTGCGATATCGCGAGCAATAAGTTTCTCTTTCAGCCTTATAATTTCAAGGGGCTGCTTTTCTTCAGTATTATTGCTGCTGAGTAAAAATAAAAAATAATCTTCCGGCGATGCATTTGCTGCTACCGCATCGGAAACTATATTCCGAGCTTGAATTTTTCTGATTTTTGGACTTATTTTTTCAGCATGGCGCCGTTCCAACAAACTGCCGATAAGCATTGGCCTATATTCGGCGTATTTTTCGGGTGCATCTTCAAGTTTTTGACTGACCAATTCAAGTAATTCTGTTACAACTTTGGGATTATCCGTCGCGGACAAAATATCCCGGCAAAAACGGGGAGAAATTTCCTTTTCCCCTACTTTATACGGATGCAGCCTGTTATAACACGCCAAGGGATTCTGCAACGCATTTAATTCTATGCGGTATTTCTCGAATTTTATCATCCTCTCCCCCTGATTTTATGATATAATTGGAGAAAAACATTATTTTTGTTCCGCTCAGGAACTTCTGACAAGGCGTAAGCGCTGAGTTCTGCGGCGGTTTCTTTATTTCCCCATTTATTTTCAATAATTTGTTCCACCATATCCGCAGCGACCTTATCAATATCTACAGGAATCTTCTGATAAATTTTTTCAGCCAGCCTCTTTACTCGAAGCATATTTTCTGCCGATAAGTTTTCTTTTGCCAAATCTGCAATCAACGCCCTGTCGGTTTTATCGGCTTTTGCCAAATTAATGTATTTCACCGTTATTTCCGCTGTTTTGTTTATTATCTCGTCTATTTGCCTGCGGCCGCAGAATACGCCATATAAAATTTCGCGATAAACCCAATAGTCATCAGGATTTTTTTCCAGCCGGACATCAATGAGCGTCAGCATATCCCGCATAATTTTCCGATGATTGCTTGACCTTAGAAGCTGACGGCAAAATTCCGGCGTTACAGGTTCTCCTTTTTTCAGGTACGGATGCATCAAATTAGCACATTTTATCGGATTTAAAGGTTCCGTTATCTCTACGACATATTCATCACTCATCGGGTCATATTCCTTTTAGCCTTTTGTTTATTATATCTTATAATCCGATTTTTGTAAAGACATTCAGACACGGTGCGTTAATCAAAATATCCGCAGCCTTTTCGCAGAATTTTTTCAGCTGTTTCCGCATAACTTCCATCTTCGTTGTGGACATAGAACGGCGGCAAAATTCTGGTAATTCCGCGCGTTCCTTTTTTAGCGATTACAGCTATCCGTTTTGCTTCTCTGCCGGATTTTGAATATATCGGAAGCAGTCGGACTTCCCCTGCCCTATTGTGCAGTGCTGCAAGAATTTCATTTACGGCTTCAGCCCTGTTAATTACAAACACTTCTCCCTTGGGTTTCAGCATTTTCAGGCAAAATACAAGCCATTCAAACAGGCTGAAATTTTGGAGATTGTGCGCCAGCTGTTTGCCTGTATTCGGCGACGGCATATCATGGTCGCTATAGGGCGGATTGGTTATAACAACATCGAAACTTCCGGGCACAAGCGAAACCCCGTTCCGTATATCGGCATATTCATAATGCAGAAAATCCGCAAATCCATTCGCCACGGAACTTTGATTTGAAAGTTTTACCAAATCCGCCTGAATATCCAGCCCGGTAATTTTTAGCTTTTTCTCAGACAGTCTGGCTGCCAAACATAACGAAACCGCTCCTGTCCCGGAACCGACATCCAGCACGGCGGCATTTTCTTTTATTTTTTTTCCGTCTACCAGCGAAGACAAAAAAACCGCATCGGTCGACGCGCGGTAACCATCAACCGGCTGTAAAATTTTAACCTGCCTGTCCAAGAGGTAATCGTTTGTATACGAATTTTCTTTTTCCATACTATCCCTTAAAACAAAAGGCTTAAAAAGGTTCCCCCTTTTTAAGCCCCGAAACTTTTCCAGTTCCTCTTAAGCGTTCGGGCAGGATTTTGCCTGTTCGGCATTTACCTTAACCCATTTTTCTTCCGCTTCGTCATCAGACGTAATTGCACTTTGCGGGCATTCCGAAATGCATACGCCGCAATCAATGCACGTATCAGGGTCTACGACATACTGTTCATCACAAACGTGAAACGCTTCAACAGGGCAAACACCGGCGCAGGTTCCGCATTTGATGCACAGGTCTCCATTAACAACTGAAGGCATATTGTTATCTCCTAAAAATTAAATTCTTTATCATCTGCGTTTTTATATGCAATATACATTAAATGCAAGCAAAAAATAAGTTATCGAGCGTATTTTCGTTAATTTAAGATTGAAATTATAAAATTTAACAGTATGATGGCGTCTAAATAAGCTAAATAACAGCGCTTAATAAGCTAAACTGAGGTTATCATGAACAATGTAAAAGTCAGATTTGCCCCCAGTCCGACGGGGTGGATGCACATCGGAAATACGCGTACTGCCCTTTTTAACTACCTTTGGACACAAAAAATGGGCGGGAAACTTCTGCTCAGAATAGACGACACCGATAAACTTCGCTCAAAGAAGGAATATGAAGAAGGCATAAGAGATGCACTGACATGGCTCGGTATCCGCTGGGACGAGGAAGCGAGGCAATCTGCAAGATTTTCCCGTTATGACGAAGTGGTTGGAAAGCTGAAACAAGCCGGGCGGATTTATGCTTGTTATGATACACCGGAAGAACTTGAATTCAAACGCAAAAGACTGCTGGCAAAAGGTTTGCCGCCGATTTATGACCGGCAGGCTCTCCGTTATACGGTGGAGGACCTTTCCCGTTTTACTGCTGAAGGCAGGAAGCCTCATTACCGTTTTAAACTTGAAAGCGGCGAAATTGTCTGGCATGACGTTGTGCGCGGAATTTGCCGGTATGATGCAGACAAATTGAGCGATCCGGTCATTATCCGTGAAGACGGGAGTTATTTGTACCATCTGCCGTCAGTTATTGACGATGTTGACTTTGCCATTACACACATTGTCCGCGGTGAAGACCATGTTACGAATACAGCTGCGCAAATACAAATGTTCCAGGCAGTCGGCGGAAAAATACCTACTTTTGCCCATCTGCCGCTTTTGACAGGAAAGGAAGGAAAACTTTCTAAACGCCTTGGCAGCCTTGGCGTTCGGGAGTTGCGCGAAGAGGGAATTGAAGCTATGGCTATTTGTTCCTTTTTGGCCAAACTCGGCACATCGGAAGCAATCGAACCGTTTTATACGCTTGAGGAGCTGGCCCAAACGCTGGACTTTGAAAAAATCGGCCATGCTCAGCCGAAGTTTGACGAAGAGGAGCTGAAAAAGTTTAATACCAAACTGGTGCATAATATGCCGTATACAGCGTTGAAAGACAATTTCGGGGTCAGCGAAACGTTTTGGAATGACGTTAAAGGCAACTTGGAAGTGGCGAAAGACGTTTTATTGTGGGACAATATCTGCAACAAAGAGATTGAACCGATTATGGAAGATGCGGCATTTTTGGCGCAAGCTGCGAAACTGCTGCCGCCAGGCGAATTTAACGAGGCGACGTTCGGCGCGTGGATTAACGCGGTTAAAACGGCAAGCGGGCGCAAGGGGAAAGATTTGTTTCACCCGATACGCATGGCGTTGACCGGACTGGCGGACGGGCCGGAATTGAAAACATTGCTGCCGCTCATCGGCTATGAAAAAGCATATAAAAGACTAAAAGGCGAGCGAGCCTGAAACTCCCTCATACAAGAGAAAAGGTAAGCGTTTGGATTAGGGCCTGAATCAGGGTCAGAAGCGGTTAGTGAATGTACCCGGTTTGATTTTACTGGTATCTCAGCGCATCTATCGGATTCAGGCGCATGGCTTTTAGCGCCGGCATTAATCCGGAAACAATGCCGACGATAACGGCAACGGTTACCGAAACGACAACCGACCATATGGATATCGGCACATTATATCCCATCAGATGGCCGCCTATTTGCGAAAAGGCGATACCGAAGACCATACCGACGAAACTGCCGATAAAAGAAATTAAAACCGACTCTGCCAAAAACTGCATCATTATCCAGGAATTCGGCGCCCCTAAAGCCTTGCGGGTTCCGATTTCCCGCGTGCGCTCGGTTACGGAAACCAGCATCATATTCATAATCCCGATACTGCCGACTATCAGAGAAATTGAAGCAATCGCCGCCAGCAATGCCGAAAGAACAAAACCGACACTGCGAACCTTCTCTACCATTTCGGTCATCAAACGGACGGTAAAATCATTTTTCACCCCGTCCTTTAAGCGATGGCGCGTGCGCAGCATATATTCAACCCGTTTGGCAACCAGTTCCATTTTATCTTCCGATGTCGCCTTAACAAAAGCGATGCCTGTATATTGCGGACGCGGGGATCCGGCAAGGCGCTGACGGACGGTGGTTGAAGGCATCAGAATAATGTTGTCCTGATCATCACCCATCAGACCGTCGCCTTTTTCTTTCAGCGTACCGATAACGGTAAACGGTTTGCCTTTCAGACGAATTGTCTTCCCCAGCGGATTTTGCAGTCCGAAAAGCTCGTCCACCACCGTCTGGCCGATAACGGCATAGGGTTTGGCGGCGCGGACATCCTTTTCCGTAAACATCACGCCGTCTTCTATTTCCCAGTTATTGACAATTAGATATTCAGGGTTAGTTCCCTTAACGCTGACGCCGTAGTTGCTGGAGCCGTAAACGGCCTGAACGGCGGCATTCATAAGGTACGACGTGGCCTCAACATCTTTCAGGCTTTTCAGTGCCGCTACGTCAGCCACCGTTACGCTGGGCAACCCCCTGCCCCCGCGGACGCCGCCGGTTACGAGTTCTGCCGGCCCGATTAAAATCAGGTTGCTGCCCATAGATGCAAAAGTTTCGGTGATGCGGTTTTGAACGGCCTGCCCGGCGGACACCATCATTACCACCGCCGCCACGCCTATCATTATGCCGAGCATGGTCAGAAACGTTCTCAGCTTATAGGAGGCAATGGATATCCAGGCTTCTTTCAAAATCGCTGTCAGCATCTTATTTCCTTTTCCTTGCTGTAATCTTTGCGTAAACCGTCATACACTTTCCGCCCGTCGCTGATTTTTATCATCCGCGTGGCATAGTCCGCAACATCGTCTTCGTGCGTTACCAGAACAATCGTTATGCCCTGCCGGTTTAAAAACGTAAACAAGTCCATTATTTCGTCAGAAGTTTTGCTGTCCAGATTACCGGTCGGTTCGTCGGCAAAGATAATCGCCGGATTGTTTATCAATGCGCGGGCGATGGCGACACGCTGCTGCATACCGCCGGAAATCTGTGACGGCGGACGGTCCTGATATCCGGCCAGGTTGACTTTGTCCAACATTTCCAGTGCCCTTTTATAACGTTCGTCCTCGCCGACTTTCTGATAAATTAACGGCAAAGACACATTATCGGCGATAGTGCGCTTCATCATCAGGTTAAAATTTTGGAAAACAAACCCGATGGTTTTGCCGCGAATGGCCGCCAGTTCGTTATCATCTTTGGCGGCGATGTCATACCCTTCCAGAATATACTTTCCGCTCGTCGGTTTATCCAGGCAGCCCAGAATATTCATCAGCGTTGACTTACCGGAACCGGACGGCCCCATTATGGCGACGAATTCCCCGGATTTGATTTGAAAGTTAATATCTTTCAAAACGGACTGGCTGGTACCGCCGTCCATAAAGTAGGTCTTGCATACGTTCCGAACGTCAATTACCGTTTTTTCCGCCATTATCTGCGCCCCGGCTGGAAGAGCGCTTCAACAATGACTTTTTCGCCCTGTTTCAGCCCTTCTTTGATTTCTATATTGGTCATATCGGACAACCCTTTAGTTACGATACGGGGCACGATTTTGCCGTTTTCAAACAAATAAACTATGTCCTGATTTTCTGCGATGTCGTCAATCTTCTTGACATCCATTGCGGCTTTGACAGCTGCTGACGGCTTATATTGCAGAGCCATTGCCGAAATCATCAGCACGTCTTTGGCTTCGTCGGCCTTGACCGTAACCGACGCCGTCATTCCCGGAAGCAATTTGCGCGAGGAATTGTCGATTTCAATAATCACGGTGTACATAACGACGTTTTCGTCTTCGGTCGGCGACAGACGAACCTGACGGATTGTGCCGGCAAAAGTGTCGTTCGGATAAGCGTCAACAGTAAAAAGCACCGGCATATCCGGCTTTATATAGCCGATATCTGCCTCGGAAACGCTTGCCTCAATCTGCATTTTCGACAAGTCTTCCGCAACTTCAAACAAAGTCGGCGTTTCAAAGCTTGCGGCAACGGTCTGTCCCTGTTCTATTTCCTTGGAAATAACGGTACCGGAAACGGGAGAGGTAATCGTCGCATATTCAAAGTTCTTTTTGGCTATGTTATAGTCCGCCTTGGCGCTCAAGACATTGGCCGACGCTTCCTTATATTCAATTTCGGCATCTTCCAGCGAAGCGGAAGACGTCAGTTTGTCCTGATAAAGCTTTTTAATACGGTCATAATTTAATTTGGCCTTACGTTCCTTAGCCTGTGCCAGTTCATAGCTCGCATAGGATTTTTCCATCGTTTCCTTCAGTGTTGAAGCATCAAGTAATGCCAGGACCTGCCCTTTTTTAACGTCGTCATTATAGTCGGCCAGAACCGTTTCCACAATGCCGGAAACCTGCGTACCAACCGTTACGGTATTAATCGGGTTAATCGTCCCCGTTGCGGTTACTTCATAAGTCAGCGTTCCGCGGCGGACTTCGCTCATCTCAAAATTTTCCGGTTTCAGGCTCTCGCTGCCGTTACCTTTCAGGAAAAAATAAGAAGCAATGCCCAATACAACGGCTATTGCGAATAACTTTTTTCCCGATATCTGCTTTTTGTTTAACATTAAAATCTCCCGATAGACCGATACAAGGCCGCTTTATTGATTAAAACCGTATAGAACGCATTGACCAGAGCATCACGGGCATCAGCCAGCTGCGATTCTGCCGTTAACAGGTTTATAATATCCGTTTTGCCGATTTCATAGGAGGTAAACGCTACTTTTTCATTTTCTTCCGCGCTTTTTAAAACTTTTTTACTGACCTCGTATGATTTTACGGACGTCTGATAATCATGATACGCTCCCCACACTTCATTTCTTATATCGTTGCGCTTTTCTTCCAAAGCGTACCTTTCCTGTTCACGCTTGAATTTTGCAGCGGCAATTTTATAACTGGTATCAAATCCGGTAAACAACGGCAGTTTGTAGTTAATGCCTATAGAATTATCACGAGTATAAGAACGCTCGGGTTTCCAACTGTTGTTGTAACCGCTTTCCGCAGACAGCGAAAACGAACCGTAGCGCGAAGCACGTAATTCACGCAGAGAAGCATTGGCGGCATTGACGTTCATTTCCTGCGCTTTGATTTCATCCCGTTCGCGCGAGGCTATCTCTATCATTTTATCAAGCGTATCGCGCTTTCCGAGCGCCGTCAAATCCCGGTCAGTCGGCGGGCGTTTTAATTTAAATTTGGTTTGCGGAGGCAAATTAAGGATTGTTGCCAAATCCCCCTCATACTGCTTTACCGCATTTTCCATTTCAATAACTTTAAGCTTGGATTGCTCATAACTGGTCTGTGTCTGGAGCTTATCGTTCAATGCAGCCATTCCCACTTCATATTTGCGGCTGGCCTCGTCATACGATTTTTTGTACATAGCCTCATTTGCCCGGGCGCTTTTCAAATCTTCACCGGCGCCTAAAAGCTTAAAATAAGCGGTATTAATCGACAATATCAAATCCTGCAGCGCGCTGTTGTAATTAAAACCGGCGCCGGCAAGATAAGCTCGAAAACTGTCTATCCGCGCCGACCGACCGCCAAAATCATATAAAAGTAACGACAGACCGGCATTTAAATTATAGGGACTGTTTTCTGTACTGTTATCGCCCTGAAGCTTTGTGGTATTTTTACCGACTCCCGCCGACAGATTTATATTTGGAAAATATTCCGACCTGGCTGAACCTAAATCCGCCTCAGCCCCTTTCAGGCTCATATAATCAACATTCAACCCGGGGTTATTGCAAATACCAATCTTAATCAAATCAATCAGCGACACTTCTTTGGTTACAGCAATATTTTTATCCAGACATCCTTCCGGCGCCTTGGCAGCATATACGTTAAAAACATCCCACGCTCCGGCTTTTCCCGTAAACAGAACTGTCCCCAGAAACATCGACAACAACAAACGCCGACCGGCCATCTTTTTTATCCTTTACATCCGTCAAAACTTGCGTTAAACGTAGAACATTATTTTTTAACAAACATTTAACAAGATACGGCAATGTCTTATATTTAAAGGATTTTTTATGGCTGATAACAGAACCGAATATGCAGAATTCCTGCAGCGGATTTTGAACGGAGATACTTCGTTCAGCTTGTTGAAACAAAGTATTCCCGCGGAAAAAAGAGGCTTTTTCAATATGCTTTTTATGACTGCCCTGCGGCGGCTGACCTTTATTAAGGAAACGGTTTTACCACGTTTCATAAAGAAAAAAGTGCCGCAGAAGCAGCAGATTTTAGAATGTATTTTATATTTGGGAACGACTGAACTTTTGTTTATGGGCACTCCGGCATACGCGGTTTTAAACTCCTACGCCGAAGCGGCAAAAAAACTGAACGGGAAATTCGGCGCCAACTTCGTCAATGCCGTTTTGCGCAATATCCTGCGCAATAAGGGGGGCTTGCTTTCCCTGCCTCGGGACAAATATTTCAGCCATGATTTTTTGAAAATTCTCAAACAAGATTATACCCCGGATGAAATTTCGGCAATGGAAAAATTTGCTGAATATGAACCTCCGCTTGACATTACGCTTAAAGACCAGACAGTAAACCCGCTGAACGACGGGCAAGTCCTCTTTACCGGTACAGTCAGGATGCCTTCCAACGTAAAAGTTACAGAGCTTCCCGGATATGAAGAGGGGAAATGGTGGGTGCAGGATGCGGCTTCGGCACTTGCCGTCAAATGCCTGCCTGAAATAAAAGGAAAAAATGTCCTTGACATATGTGCCGCACCGGGAGGCAAAACGGCACAGCTGTTGGCGGGCGGAGCCGTCGTAACGGCCGTTGACATTTCGGAACAACGACTGGACGTTTTGCGGGAAAACATGATGCGGTTAAAGTTAATGCAAAATCTGACCACCGTTTGCGCCGACGCGTTATCATACACGCCCTCAGAAAAGTTTGACATTATTCTGATTGACGCACCATGCTCGGCAACCGGCACATTTCGCCGCCATCCGGAAATTATGCATACTAAAACGGCTGAAGACGTCCGGCGACAGGAAAAATTGCAACGGAGTATCTTACAGCATGCCGCGAATTTTTTGACACCGGGCGGTATGCTGCTTTATGCCACTTGTTCGCTGGCCAAGGCGGAAGGCGAACGGCAAATAAAGCATTTTATCACAGAACATCAGGAATTTGCAGTTTTCCCCATTACCCTTGCCGGAACCGAAAATTTACGAACCAAAGAAGGCTTTATCAGGGTTCTGCCGCAACGTTTTCTGCCCAAACAACCAAACACAGATGAAAACATGACTGAGAAAAATATGGGCAGACCAAACCTGACGAAAAAAAATATGCCGGATGCAGACCAAACCGGAAAAGACATGGCGAGAGCAGGCTTGATGGCAGAAAATATGGCTGGCGCAGACGGATTTTTTATTGCTTGTTTGCAAAGAAAGATTTAATAAAATTATGTTATGGTATTGGCATAAGCCTTAAGAATCGAAGGAGGAACAGATGAATGAAGCTTTTTTGTACGGAATCGGCGCGCTGCTGATTTGCTTTACGGCAGGAACCTTTTTCTTAAGCAGAATTCAAACGGACGTTTATCCCGAAGACTACGAATTCAAGCTTGATCCGTTTTGGTATGTCTTTGGCTTGCTTTTTGTTTCCGGGTTGCTCATTTTTCATTTCTTACCGGTTTATTACGATACCGTCAAAGATTACGGCTATACAGATTTTACGGTTCCTTTTGCTTTGGCCGCTCTGCTTTATTTTTCTTACCTGCTGGACGTTTCGTGGCTGACATGGGCAATTACCGCAGGGGCTTCTCTGCTTATCAGCTTTATGCAACCCGACGATTTCCGTCTGTTTCCCGAATATCTTTCGCCAACTGAAGACAAGATTGCCGTTGCGGCGATATTAATTGCAATTTCCAAAGGGCTGGGGCTGATGAACGGTCTTGGCGCCATTGCTTCCATGCAGTTCATTACCGTTATGGCGGTATCGGCTATTTTGGCCTATTTCGGCATTCTTCCGCAGCTTACGGGAGCGCTTGCCCTTGCTTATGCCGGCGTTATGCTGGCGTTTGCCTTCTTAAGCTGGCCACCGGAAAAGCTTGTCATGAGTGACGGCGCTTTTGCTTCGCTCGGATTTATTTTGGGATGCTTTATGCTTAATGCCGCAATCGAATTTTCAGAAGCATCGATGTTTATCGCCGTTTCCTATATGGCCGTTGAAATCGGAATTGCTTTATACAACCGCATTATAAAAAGAAACCGCGAAGAACGCGCGTTTATGTACACATCCTACTACCGTTTGTCGGAAAACGGCGTTTATGAGCCTGCCGTCGTCTACAGCGTTTTGAAAATCTTTATTGTCGACGCGGTTTTGGCCCTGATTCAAATGGCTGCGCATGAACGACTGGCCCTCCCTGTCTTTGCCACGGCCATTAATCTGTGGTTTTTATCAATCTTATCTGGGGATACAAAACCAGAAGAGTTGTTATCTTTTTCAAGATGGAGTAAAAATACTGTAAAAGGAATTTTGGATAAAAAAGGCGAAAATAAAAAGAAGAAAAGGCAGAAGGAAAACTGATAAAACGGGAATCGGGCGACACTGATGGCAAATTTTATCAAATTTTTGTTCGGAAAGAACACCGGGAGCAAGCGAATTCTGCCAAAGGTAGAAACGTTGAAGATTGTTGTGGTCGAGTTTGTCGAATACGGCAATTACGGTTTCGGTCTGGCTATGACGCGCCTTTTGCAGAAAAATCCCAGTTTCAACGTCCGCTATTTTGACGAACCTTTCAATAAAAGCTTTTTAAACCTGCAGGGGCGGAATTTTTTTGACTTGGTTGACGCCGGCAATATGATTTTGCAAAAGCTTAACGCCGATGTTATCGTTTGGGGATATCAGGAAAACGAGAACATCCGTCTGAATTTTCAGACGGCAAACGCTTATTCCGACTGGGACAATGTTTCCAGTTCCATCTTGGAAAGCTTGTTCGTTCCGGCGGAATATTTTGAGCATATCAACTTTTTCCCGGAAATACTGGCCAACCTGATTACCGGCATTATCGCCGCTTCTATAAGCGAGCAAAGAATCGATTTACGCCACCTAAAACAAAAATTGCTCAAAGGCGTTATCAATAATTTTAATAATGACGGGCCGTCAGAGAACGGCAGCTTGATGTATTCGCCTTACGTTATGAATACGGTGGGGCTGATATATCTCAGCTTTTCGCAAAAAGAGCTCAGCCAGAAGACGTTCAATACGGCAAAAGAGCTTTTTATGAATGCGCTTTCCTATAAAAACCAGATTATGCAGAATGTCCATCTCGGCTGCATATACAAAAATCTGGCACAGCTTTACGAGCTGGCGCTCAAACAGGATTTGGGCGGATACTGGCTGTTGTTCCGCGAGGCGATTACCAATTACCGTACGGCGCAGCGGTATCTTGACCACTACAATTATCCATACGATTTTGCGCTAATCTCATTCAAATTGTCGCAATTATATTTCCAATACTGGAAGTTTAGCAACGATATTCAGGCGCTGCGAGATGCTGTTTATTTTCTGCGCGAGGCAGAAAAAACCTACACGCAGATTACTTTTCCCGAATTGTGGTCTAAAATTGAGGGATATCTCGGTTTTTATCTGTCGCTGCTGGGGTTGTTTTCCAAAAGCAACGATATTTCGATGCTGGCAATCCGCAGCTACAAAAACAAGCAGCAGGTTTACCGCAAAGAGCTTTATCCGGTAATGTGGGCGAAAATTCAGGAAAACATTGCCAACGTTTATTATAACATCGGAAAAAACAGCAGGGACAAAAAAGCTTTTGCCGAGGCTATCGACTACTATCAATCGGCGCTTAAAATCTATGAAAATAAAAAGCTGCAACAGGAAATTTCGATTGTTAACAGCAGTATGGACAAAGTGATGAAAGCGTGGCGGGCTTAGGCTGCTTTTCGCTGTTTGCAATTGCCTTCAGAGGCCGGCACAATGAATTCATAAAAGACAAACTCAAAAAGTACCGTACAACCATGCCGTGGCACGGTCGATTATAACGGAACAGCATCGTCGGTATAAAAAACTATTTGGGTATACAGACGCCTTACTGTTCACGGTGTTGCTATGCTGAAAACATTTTTTCATTGCGCAGGCGCGAAAAATCTGTTAAACTGTTTATTATACAAGGCCACCTGGAGAAACAGCTATGGAAGTAACGTTTTTGAGGGAAGAAGACATCTGGGGCAATGATGCGTTGGAAGTGATACAGGCGTATGGCACCGCCGTAGGCATTTCGGATGTTGCAATTGCCTTGGGAACGATGATGGGCAGCGGCACCAAAAACAGTGCCGGTGTGGCTTCTGGTTTAGCTTGGTCGATGTCTTCCTACGAATATGAAGACGTCCGCACCGTCAATTCTCACGGCGACAAGAACTGCGATAACCCTAGCGAACGGCGAGTTGCCGGGTGTCCTGCTTTGCCGTTCTCAACAACATCTAAAATTCGTCCGGACAACGTGGGAGCAATGCGTCTTGCCAACGGCAAGGCGGTACAAATTTGCGAATACGGAGCCTATCCGCAAACCGTGGCGCCCAAGTCTGTCAGCCAGGAATTGGAAGCCCAGTACCAGAAAAATGCCCTTAAAACCACCGGCAAAACTTATACTTTTGATTCGGCGGAGCTGAATGCCTATAACAGTACCGGTTTTACCCCGCGAAACTGTGCGGAGTACAGTTTTGCGGGCAAAAAATATGTCCGTATCGAGGGCAAGCCTTATGACAGCGATTCTATCCTGTCCGACGGCACATCGGTTCAGAAAGGTCAGGCGTATTGGTTTGAGGTTCAGCCGATAGAATGGCTGATGGACCCTAAAGGCATGTGGGTTTCAAGACAAGCGCTGTTTGCAGGAATTCAATTTGATATGAAGGAGAAATATGACGGCAATTTTGCCAATACGGCAATGTATAATTATCTGCAAACGCATTTCGCCAAAGAAATGGAAGCACAAAAAGAATTTACGGAAACGTTGTCGCGTCTTGCGATTCGCAACCGTTATTTCAGCAATTATGTCAGCGGTTTCGGAAATGATAAGGATTTTTATCCGGCGGGGAAGGACGGTCAGCCGTTTACACCGGAGAAAGCCCGTGCTATCGTTGATATCACCAATGCGCCGCCGTTTATGCGCGACCTGCTGAAGCTTATTGCTGCATTTCCCAAAGAGGAACAAGGGCAGTTCAAAGATGTGGTGCTGACCGTATTTGATAAAGAACGGGATTGGCGCGACCAGCCGAACGAGATAGTTGTTTTGGGCAAGAAACTGGCGGTTTCCGGCGGCTATGAAGCGGAGCTGAACGAGGAACTTCACCTTAATGGGGGACAGGTTTTGCGTTCCGAACATGATGAAAAATACCGCCGGACAGACAAAGAAGATGCTACCAAATCTATGTCTGCTTCCCGACAGACATTATCTGCTTCAGACATAATCTTAACCCAAGGCTCTGACGGACGCTGATGTTACTTTTGGCTTCCAGCGGCTTATCCGGTTCTAAATCACTTCGCGACGGCCGACGTGATCAGCCGGAGTTATGACGCCTTCATCTTCCATACGCTCAATCAAAGAAGCCGCTTTATTATAGCCAATACCGAGCCGGCGCTGGATATAGCTGGTTGAAGCTTTCTTATCGTTTCGTACGATTGCCACTGCCTGTTCATAGAGGTCGTCTTTTCCGTTTGAAGCGCCGCCCATTGCCGTGCGGTCAAACAAGGCGCCGGCATCTTTGCCTTTCATCTCCAGTTCGCCTTCGGTGATGCCTTCAACATATTCCGGTTGACGCTGCGACTTCAAAAACTCGACCACCGCTTCAACTTCCGCATCTTCTACAAATCCGGCATGAATACGCTGCGGGCGCAAACCGGCAGGCATATAGAGCATATCGCCTTTGCCGAGCAGCTGCTCAGCCCCCTGTTCGCCCAAAATGGTACGGCTGTCAATCTTTGACGTTACCTGAAAACTGATACGAGTCGGGAAGTTGGACTTAATCGTACCGGTGATAACGTCAACCGACGGGCGCTGTGTGGACATAATCAAATGGATGCCCGCCGCACGCGCCATTTGCGCCAAGCGCTGAATGGCGGCCTCCACTTCCTTGCCCGCAACCAGCATCAAATCCGCCATTTCATCAACGACAATAACGATATACGGCAACGGCGTGGTATCCAGCATCTGCTGCTCGTATTTCGGCTTGCCGGTTTCTGGGTCAAAACCGACCTGAATGGTACGCATCGGCTTCTCGCCTTTTTCACGCAACTCTTTTAGTTTCAGGTTATAGCCGTTAATGTTGCGTACCGACAGACAGGCCATCGCGCGGTAACGCTCTTCCATTTCGCGCACGGCCCATTTCAAACCGATAACAGCTTTCGCAGGATCGGTAATGACCGGTGTCAATAAATGCGGAATACCGTTATACATGGAAAATTCCAGCATTTTCGGGTCAATCAGGATAAATTTGCACTCTTCGGGCGTCATGCGGTACAATAAAGAGAGAATCATCGCATTGACACCGACGGATTTGCCGGAACCGGTCGTTCCCGCAACCAATAAGTGCGGCATCTTGGTCAAATCGGCATAAATGTTTTTGCCGCCGATATCTTTACCCAAAACGACATTCAAAGCATTTTTGCTGTCAACAAAGTTACTGTCTTCCAACAAATCGCGCAGCCAGACTATTTCGCGTTTGGCATTCGGAATTTCAATACCAATGGTATTGGAACCGGGAACAACGGCTATACGGACGGAAACGGCAGACATGGAACGGGCAATATCGTCGGCAAGGCTTATTACCCGCGAGGTTTTTGTCCCCGGTGCAGGTTCCAGTTCAAACAGCGTAACGACCGGACCGGGACGGATTTTGACGATTTCACCGTGAACGCCAAACTCTTCCAAAACGCCTTCCAGCGCACGGGCAGTTTCGTTCAGTTCCTTTTCGCTAATGCTTAAACCGATTTTTTCTTTCGGCCGTTTTAGCAGGTTAATGTCAGGATATTGATAGCCACCGTTGCCGTTCCCTTTCCGACCGGTAAAGGCAATAACCTCTGCCGAGGTATTTTGAGCCGGACGGGCTTTTTCTTTTTCAGAGGCCGGAGCTGACGACAGTGTCGGCTCTTTTCTTGATTTTTCTTTAGTTTTGGAAACTGTGTTTTCCATCCGGGGTTCGGCAAGCGCACGAGGAGCTCCCAACCGGCGGGCAAAACCATAGATACCCAAACCAACAGCATATATGCACGCTCCTATTGCCCGCAATGCTCTTGACCAGTGTTTAAATGTGATACCCGCCGCAAGGTTAAACGACATTAAAGCCATTAGGGATAACAAAGCCAAAACGGCGGCGTTTTCATAACCGGATAATCCCCAGCTTTTAAACATACCAGCCAGCGCTTCCGGAAGCAAGTGGCTGAATTTTCCCAATAAATTTATTTTTTCCAACGGAGCGGCAAACAAACGGTCAAGTACGCCGCCAAGCGATACAATCCCTAAAAGCAGTGCGAAAAGGCGGATTTTAAATTCTATGATTTTCTGATGCCTTATCAACAGGTATCCCCAAATCAAAACGGGGATAAGAAAAACAAAAACCGCCAAGCCATAACTGTTGACGATAAAATCAGCACTGTATGAACCGAAACGCCCCATAAAATTGCTGATTTTCTCCGAATTGGAAACGTTAAAGGATTCGTCGGACGGATTATATCCTGCCATTGCCAATATCAGGCAGATGCAAAAAACAATCAGTGCTGTACCTGACAAAACTCCCAGAATTTTGGTTCCCCAGCTTTTTGTTTCATTTTTGCTTTCTTTTTTTCTGCTTTTTTTTGCCATTGCCGCCTCTTTGTAATTAAAGTTTTCTTTTGCAGATATTAGCGTCAATTTTTAAATAAAATCTTAACAATTGCGGCTATGCACATATCTTTCATACTATCCAACCTATGCACACAACACGGATTTAAACTTGACTTTATCGGGCAGTCCTTTAGCTTATGGGCAGAAAAAAACAAATTTGGAGTTAACCATAAATGAAATATGCATTTGTTTTTCCGGGGCAAGGTTCACAGTTTGTGGGCATGGGAAAAGAACTGGCCGAAAATTTTAATTCTGCTAAAGAGGTGTTTGAGGAAGTCAATCAGGCTCTGGGGCAGGATTTGTATAAGGTTATGACCGAAGGGCCTGATTCCGAGTTGACGCTCACGGCTAATACCCAACCTGCGTTGATGGCTGTTTCCATGGCTGTGACGAGGGTTTTGGAAAAAGAATTCAATATCAGTTTGAAAGACAAGGCTGCATTTGTGGCCGGACATTCGCTCGGCGAATATTCTGCCGCTTGTGCCGCGGGAGTATTTTCCCTTTCTGACACGGCGAAACTGTTGCGCATTCGCGGCAACGCTATGCAACAGGCTGTTCCTGTCGGCGTCGGCGGCATGGCTGCCGTTCTCGGCTTGTCTTACAAAGATGTCGGCGCTTTGGTTGATGCATGTAATGACGAAGCCCATTACTGTGTGGCTGCAAATGACAATTCCGACGGGCAGGTCGTTTTGTCCGGGCACATTCAGGCAATTGAAAAAGCTGTAGAAATCGCTTCGGAATTCGGCGCGAAAAGATGTTTAAAACTTCCGGTTTCCGCACCTTTCCACAGCCCGCTGATGCAGCCTGCCGCAGAAACCATGGCTCGGGCGTTTATGGAAGTTGATGCGCATAATGCGTTTATTCCGATTGTAGCCAACGTTTTGGCTGCTCCGGAAACAGAAAAGAAAGAAATCATCAAAAACTTGATTGAACAAGTTACCGGCACCGTCAGATGGAGAGAAACAATGGCTTTCTTTGGCGCCAACGGCGTTACAGACCTTGTAGAACTCGGCGCCGGAAAAGTTCTCTCCGGCATTGCCAAACGGAGCCTTAAAGAGGTAAATTCCGTTTCAGTCTGCTCCGTACAGGAAATTGAAGAACTGGCAAAAAATCTGTAACTTTTTGAAGAAAAGGACAACAATATGTTTAATTTAGATGGTAAAATTGCATTAATTACCGGTGCTGCCGGAGGACTTGGAGATAAAATCGCCCGCACCCTGCACGCTCAGGGAGCAACATTGGCTTTGACGGATATGCGTGCCGAACCGATGGAAAAATTAAAGGCTGAACTGGGTTCCCGCGTTGAATGCTTTACGGCTAACCTGACAAACTCCGACGATGTTCACAATCTCGTCAAAGAGGTTGAAGAAAAGATGGGGCGTATCGACATCCTTGTCAACAATGCAGGATTAACCCGCGACAATTTGTTTATGCGCATGAGCGACGAAGACTGGCAGCTGGTTTTGGACGTTAACCTGTCAGCAGGTTTCAAACTGGCCAAAGCAGCCATCCGCGGCATGATGAAGAGAAGATATGGCCGCATTATCGGCATCGCCTCGGTTGTCGGCGTTATGGGAAATGCCGGACAGGCTAACTATTCCGCGTCCAAAGCAGGCATGATTGCCATGAACAAATGCCTGGCACAGGAAGTCGGCTCACGCGGCATTACCGTTAACTCCATTGCTCCGGGCTTTATCAGAACACCGATGACTGATGTTCTGCCTGATGATGTTAAAGCACAGCTTCTGAACAAAATTCCGGAAGGCAAACTGGGCGAAGCTCAGGATATTGCCAATGCCGTAGCTTTTCTGGCTTCCGATGAAGCACAGTACATTACAGGCCAGACACTGCACGTTAATGGCGGCATGGCGATGATTTAATACATTGCCCAGCGCGTACAAGCAATCAGAAAGCGCCGGCTCTTATGAGGATGAGGCGGCGCTTTTAATTTGTCAATTCACAAGAAATAAGTTACTCAGATTCGTAAAAAAGACAGAGTTCCCGACTCTGTCTTTTAGATTTTATTAACAGGTTTATCCACATTTAAATTGCTGAAACAGCTGTTTTGGGCCGTGAAAGCACAAAAAAGTTAATTTTTTGATAAAAACATACATTTTTCCATTGATTCCCATAAAATACCATGTTATACCACAGTTAATGTATACACGAGAGAAATAAACAATGCGCAAAACTTTTTTGTTTTTAGATACAATTGCCAATAAAGTGGACGCCAAAGGCCGCGTTTCCCTGCCGGCAGATTACCGCGCAATCGTTAAAGAACTCTCAACAGAAATCGTTTGTTACAGAAGTTTAACATCTCCTTGTATTGAAGGCTGTACAGAAGACCTTTTGGAGAAACTGGCTACGGACATTGAAAACAGCACTGACTTTTTTTCAGAGACGCAGGACGATTTGACCAATCTTATTTTCGGCGATGCCAAGAGATTTACATTTGACAGTACCGGCAGGATTATGCTGACAGAAAAACTGATTAAGCACGCGGAGATAACCGATACAGCCGTTTTTGTCGGCAAAGGGCGTAAATTCCAAATATGGAGCGAAGAAAACTGGGCTAAAGAAGAGGAGCGCCTGAGAGAAAAAGTCCGGCAAAACCGTCCGTCATTAAAGAACGAGGAGGGTCGGCAATGAATTCTCCCCGCCACATTCCGGTTATGCTGAATGAGGTTTTGGACACACTTAAACCCGAAGCAGGAAAAATATATGTTGACGCAACATTCGGAAACGGCGGATACAGCGAGGCTATTTTAAAAACCGCAAACTGCACCGTCATTGCGCTTGACCGGGATCCGACGGTCAGGACACGAGCAGAGGAAATAAAAAAACTATACGGCAACCGTTTTGAATTTATCACCGGAACTTTCGGCGATATTGCCCAGCTGATTAAGCAGCCGGTTGACGGCGTGGTTTTTGACATCGGCGTTTCATCTATGCAGATTGACGAAGGAGAACGGGGATTTTCATACGCAAAAGAGGCTGATTTGGATATGCGGATGTCGCAAGAGGGAATATCCGCCAAAGACATTGTCAATACCCTGCCGGAAAAAGAACTGGCCGATTTAATTTACCAGTACGGAGAAGAACGAAAATCGCGCCAGATTGCCCGGGCAATTGCAGCGCGGCGTGATACTGGGGAAATCCGAACAACAACAGAACTGGCCGAATTGATTTATGGTATTATTCCGCCCCGGAAAGGGCAGACCGACCCGGCAACGCGCACGTTTCAGGCTTTACGCATTGCCGTTAACGACGAATTACATCAGCTGGAAGCGGGCCTTTGGGGAGCTTTGAATATTCTTCGGGCAGACGGACGAATTGTTGTTGTCGACTTTCATTCGCTTGAAGACAGAATCGTTAAAAACTTTTTTGCCGCCAATACCGCTAAAAAAGTTCATGTTTCACGCTACAAAGAACCCGACACTGATAAAACTACTGCGCAAACTGCATTCAGCTTTTCTTCAAAAGCCATCCTGCCTTCAGAACGAGAATGCAGGGAAAACCCCAGATCCCATTCCGCAAAGTTAAGATATGCGATAAAAAGAAAGGAACAAAACAATGAGTAACGTAAAAACGGCTATTTCTATTTTATGGTTTTTATTTACCGTCGTTATCGGTTCTTATTATTTCGTCTTAACCAATGACGTGCAGAATCTTGAAAAAGAGCTGGCTCAAATTAACCGTGACATTGAAAACGATATTCGCGACATTCACATTCTGGAAGCAGACTGGAGCGAACTTAACAATCCCGAACGCCTGAAAGTTTTAGCCGGAAAATATATTTCGCTGGATTTTATCAAGCCTGAACAAATTATTAACTATTCTGCTCTACCATTAGAAGGAGAGATTATTGAGAATCCGACAATGTTTGCAAAAAACAGCAGAGGATTGAGACGTCTCGCCAACTCGGAAAGATAATAAGCTTAATGGTAGCAAGGTGTTAAAGGTCAGTTTATCAAGAAAAAAAAGCACATATCCCTATACGCCGGGGCAAGAAATTTATTTTTCCGCCGGAACTTTCGGCTGGGAAACAGATGATGAGGCGGTTAACGTCTGCCGCAACCGTATTATGGTTATTATCGGCTTGTTTCTGCTTATCTATGCTGTAATTGTGATACGAATTTTTAATGTCTGTCTGGTTGACGGCATCCAGCTGGACAGGGAAGCTATTTCTTATTATCGTCCTCGTACTGGTTTGGTCTTTCCCGTACACCGCGCCAACATTACTGACAGAAACGGAGTCGTCGTTGCGACCAATCTGCCAACTGTCAACCTTTTTACCAACCCCAAAAAAGTAAGCAATGCCAAACTTGTAGCACAGAAACTTGCAGAAATTTTTGATGACACAAGTTATGAAGACTTTTTGATTAAATTGACCCGAAAGTCCAGCTTTGTTTATTTAAAGCGCAACATTTCCCCGCAGCAACAGGCCAGAGTCAATGCGCTTGGTTTCCCTGAACTGGAATTTCAGCCCAGCGAAATCAGGGTTTACCCGCAAAAAGAGCTGTTGGCACATGTTTTGGGCAATACAGACATTGACAACGAGGGAATTGCCGGACTGGAAAAATCCTTAAACGACCGTTTGAGCTCTTCTACCAAAGATTTGAAACTGACAATAGATCTTGGGGTTCAATATGCTGTTCGCGACGAACTGCTGAAAGCAAAAGAGAAATTTAAAGCAGAACGCGCTACTGCCGTTGTTATGGATATCAATACCTCCGAAATCATTGCACTGGCTTCTGTTCCCGATTATGATTTAAACCGGCGGGATTTTAAGGACAAAGACATTAAATTCAACTTTGCAACGCTCGGTGTCTATGAAGCCGGATCCGTTTTTAAGGTATTCAATACCGCTTTGGGGCTGGACAGCGGAAAAATAAAAATTACCGACAGTTTCGACGCTACAAAACCGCTGAAAATGGGAAGGCATCGCATCACCGACTACAGAGTTCCCGCAAAATGGCTGACTGTCGGCGAAACCCTTATTCACTCCTCCAATATAGCTTCAGCACTGATGGCTCTCAAAGTCGGCAAAGAACTGCAAATCAAATTTCTAAAAAATTTAGGCCTATTTGATAAAATTGAAAACCTGGAAATATACGAAAAAGGGCGGCCGCTCCACCGCAGCGAAAGATATTGGCAGGACGACACCGTGGCAACGACGGCCTACGGCTATGGCATCTCGGTTACGCCCATTCATATCCTGACAGCCTTTTCTGCAGTTCTTAACGGCGGAATTTATACCCCCCCTACCCTGATTTCTGAACCAGGAAACAGGAAAAGCCGGCGGGTTATCTCTACACAAACTTCTATGGATATGCGCAAACTGCTGCGTGATGTCGTGATTTACGGCTCCGCCAAAAACGCCAATATTGACGGTTATGAAGTTGCCGGAAAAACCGGTACGGCAAACAAAATCGAACAGGGACGCTATGTTAAAGGCAAGAATATGACCTCTTTTGTTGCTGCTTTTCCGATATCGGCTCCCAAATATGCAATGATTGTGGTTTTAGATTCTCCCAAATCTTTAAAAGAAACATTCGGCTTTAATACTTCTGGCTGGAACGCCGTGCCGACAGGCGGAAAGATTATCACCCGAATCGCTCCGCAGCTCAATATCCGCCCTAATTATGATTTAGATACACAAAGAATGACCGTACTCAAAAGTTATAACAGCCACGACTAACGTTTTAAACAAAACCGCCGATAAATAAATAGTTTATACACAAATAGTATAGTTTGTTATTGAAAAATTTACTTTTGTTACTTAAGTTAGACGTGTCTAGTTGATTATGGGGTTACTCAATAAACAACCAAGTTTTTTTAACCATATGGAGAAAATAAATGAAAAAACTTTTAAGCTTGCTTTGTGCAGTTGTTTTATTATCAGGCTGTTCTACGACAAGTAGTTGGTTTGGTGGTAGCGATTGCCAGTCTAAACTTGCCCGTGAATTTGCTGAAAATGCCAACACGACAGTTTATTTTGCTTTCGACAGCTCTGCTTTGTCTGCTGAAGCCGTTTCGGCTTTGGATTCTCAGATTGCGTGGCTGAAGAAAAATCCGAAAGTTAACGTTGTTATTCAGGGCTACTGCGACAAGAGAGGTACTGCCGAATACAACCTGGCTCTGGGTGAACGCCGTGCCGATGCCGTTAAACAGTATCTGGTATCGCAGGGTATCTGCGCTTCAAGAATTGCCACCGTATCTTACGGTAAAGAATATGCTTTCCCGGGTGACACCGAAGAAGCTTATGCTAAGAGCCGCCGTGGTGTAACTGTTGTTGAATTAAGCAAATAATTTAACTTAAACAGGCTTTTTGAAAAACGTATTCGCAAGAATACGTTTTTTTTGTTGAGTTCTAAATTATTTAGCCTATATTTTATGTCAGGTTTGTTTTTTTGTTGAGGGAAATAATGAAAAAATTTTGTTTTCTTGCGTTAAATGCGGCTGTTTTCTTTTCATCTCTTCCGGCGAAGGCGGCAGATTCTTACCTACAGGATGAAATTGATCAGATTAAGAGCGATATAGTTGTTATCCAGCGACAGTTATACCGTGAAAAAAGCGATACAACGGCTCCTAAGGAATCCGTGTCAAATTTTCAGGTACGTCTTGGTGAATACGATCAGATGATTAGAGACATGAACGGAAAAGTTGAAAATGTTGAATACAGATTAAAGACATTGGAAAAAAAGCTGGAAACATTTGACAAAGATATTGACCTTCGTTTCGAACAGATAAAAAAACAGATGACGGCCGTTTCAGTTTCCGGACAGGGAAAAAACGGGCAAAAAGCCGCGGCCAAACCTTTGGCAAAGCCGGCAGTTCAGGCACCTAAAGGCATTGCACCGAAAGATTTGTATGAAGCGGCACTCACCGATTTGAAAAATAACAAGCTCACAGATGCCGAAACGAAATTAAACCAGTTTTTAACCTCTTATCCCAAAGAGACACTGGTCGGAAATGCCCAATATTGGCTGGGAGAAGTTTATTACAAACAACAGAATTTTGCCAAAGCGGCCGTTGCGTTTAAAGACGGATACAGCAAATATCCCCAAGGCGCTAAAGGCGCAGACTGCCTCTTGAAATTGGGATTGTCAATGAAAGCGTTGGGAAAGAAAGAGGAAGCCTGCACGGCATTTGTCAATTTGCCCACCGTTTTTGACAAGGTAAACGCAGATATTGCTGCTCGTGCAAAAAAAGAAGCTGAGGCCTTAGATTGCAAATAATCAAGGATTTTCTGCAAAAAAATCATATTGTTTCGCCGGCTTATGCCTTGGGTGTGTCCGGCGGAGCAGATTCTTTGGCTATGGCTTTAATGTTCAGACAAGAATTCCCTGATTTGCGTCTTGTCGCCCTTACCGTTGACCACGGACTGCGCCCAACCTCACGGCAAGAAGCCGAATACGTCGCTTCTGTTATGAAAGCTCATAAAATTGAACACCATATCCTTGTTTGGCAAGGCGCTAAGCCGTTAACCGGAATTGAAGAAAAAGCCCGCAGGGCGCGATATGAACTTTTGTGCGGCTGGTGCCGACAACACGACATCACTCATTTGGCTATAGCCCACCATCTGTTCGACCAAGCTGAGACTTTTTTAATGCGGCTGCAGCGCGGAAGCGGTGTAAAAGGCTTAGCGGCAATGAATGACGTCTGCCAATGCAATGATGTTTGTATTTTACGCCCTTTGCTTGATGTTCATCCTGATGTTTTGAAAGAATACCTAATACAAAAAAATATCAAATGGATAGAGGACGAATCGAATCAGTGCCAAGACTTTCTCAGAGCTCGTATACGGTCTTTTTTACCTGATATGGAAGCAAGAACCGGCATCAGCGCCGTAAAAATCTGCACAGCCGTCCGCAACTTGCAGAGGACGAAATCATTTTTAGAAGATACGGCGCAAACTATTATAAGCACTAAAATCCACAAATGGAAAAACAGCGGATATTCTTTTGACTATGCGGAATACTTAAGCTGGCATTCAGAGCTTCAATTTCACATTCTGGGAAAATTAATCCGAGAATTGGGTGAAAGCGATTATACTCCCGAAGCAGAGAGTCTTTTATCCCTTATTTCCGAAACAGAAAATCCTGATTTTGAAAGCCATACTTTAGGCGGATGCCTTATTCTCCGTTACGATATGAGATTGTGGATTATACGGGAACAACGTAGTAAGATTTCCATCGGATCCTCTCCAGATTGGGATAATTTTATTAAGCAAAATCCAGAAGTTAGAGGAATTAAATTGCCTTTAAAGCTTAAGACCGCCCTGCTTCTTGAAAAATAATCACAAAAAAGATAAAAAAACTCTTGCATTTATATTTTTTGTTGGCTATAAGTGTTTTTGTTCTGATGGGGGCGTAGTTCAGCTGGTTAGAATACATGCCTGTCACGCATGGGGTCGCGGGTTCGAGCCCCGTCGCTCCCGCCAGTTGTAAAAGCAGTCTCTTGAGACTGCTTTTTTTGTATCCCTCACATTTAACCGAAACTTAGGGTAAATAACCTATGCATGACATCTGGAATCCTTGGCACGGCTGCACAAAGAAAAGCGAAGGCTGTAAACATTGTTATATGTACTTTCTGGATAAACAGCGGGGAGGCGACGGAAGCCGTATTTATAAGGTCAAAAATAATTTCGAATATCCTCTCAGCAAAGACAAAAACGGCCGTTATAAGATTAAAAGCGGTGAACATATCCGCGTATGCATGACTTCCGATTTCTTTTTGGAAGAAGCTGATAAATGGCGTGAAGACGCTTGGAAAATTATGCATAAACGTTCTGATGTCGTTTTTATTTTGATTACGAAACGACCCGAACGAATTGCACAGGTTCTCCCTTCAGACTGGGGCGACGGCTATGAGAATGTGCAGCTAAACGTAACATGTGAAAACCAACAACGAGCAGACGAACGTATTCCGATTTTGTTTAATCTGCCATTTAAACACAAGGGCATTGTTGCCGCTCCTTTCATCGGTTCGGTCAGTATTAAAGAATATATTCCGGCCGGACAAATTGAACAGGTTATTGCCGGCGGAGAAAATTATGACGGTTCACGCCCGTTAAACTATGAATGGGTAAAACAGCTTTATGATGAATGTGTCGGCGCCGACATAACATTCTGTTTTATGGAAACCGGAACCAATTTTATCAAAGACGGCAAGACATACCATATGCCAAGCAAAAGAACACAAAGCATCATGGCTTATAAATCAGGCTTGCAATTTTCCGGGAAGCCGATTGATTTTAAACTTTCTTCCTGCGAACAGGCCGGATTATTCGATGACGAGGACAAGCATATTAAATTTTTCAGCGATTATTGTCAAACCTGCGGCTATCGCATTTTATGCAACGGCTGTTCACAATGCGGCCAATGCCGTGAATGAGATTGTTTTCGGAACTGCCGTTTTGATAAGAAAAAAGCACATTTTCTTATAGAAAACGTGCTTTTTTCTTTACGCTTTTTTTTTACACAGCAAATGGATATTTCTTTACCTTTTTACAGTTGTGCGCAATTTCATCATGCGGACAATGCGTAAATATTTTCCGGATAAAAAAACCGTTTCTGACTTCTTTCAACAGCTGCCGCAATTTTTCCATATCTATGTCAATACCGAGGCTTTCCTGCTGCTTTTTCAGCGTCAAAATAAAAATTTCCGCAGGGCTGCATAATGTAATGTTACGCAGTTTTTGATATTTACCGGTTATTTTCCGAAAATCGTTTCTTGTCTGAGGCAGAGTTTCAATAATATGATTCAGCGTCAGGCAGACCTTGGCAAATATTTCCCGATTGTATTCCGGTTCTTTCACCAACTTATGCCAAGGGTGCAGGTAAATCCGGGGCTTAACGGCCTCAATATCAAACACCAGACAAACGGGAAGCATTACATTAATATATTCAGGATAAAAATGGACCAAGGTTTCAAATGCATTCAAAGGCTTATCCGGTTTGGTTATTGCCGCACAATCCCAGTCAATGTACATCTCTATCAGATGTTCAACTTTTGACGTTTTCGGACAACCGACATGATGCGGACTGAACCTGCGGTGCATTTCCTGAATTTTTTTCTCGCTGTCTATCCACGGGCAAAGGTAAAGAAACGGTTTTTCCCAATCGTGAACAATCCCTCTTACGGAATAATGCCCTGTCAGGTAATGTTCCTTTTCCAGAAAGGCCAGTTTATGCTCCAACGTATAGCAGACAGACGGGATGCGCCACGGACCATTTTCATTCCATTTACTGCTTCTTACCGCAAAAAAACGCCGCATACTGCTGTTTAGCAGATTGCAGGCAAAAGATGACGAAAATTGTAAATCAATCATAAGAATAAAATTTAATAATGTTTACCATAATGATATTATTTATGTTTAGGGTATAGGTAAAAAAGCAAGGCATGTCAATTAGAAAATTTTTAATTTAAAATAAATATTTGTGGTGTAAAAACATCATTACCGGAGAGAACATACTCCTTATCTGCGGCAACGAGGAAAAACATGAAAGAGAAACACTGGTCCAAAGTCGAATACCTGTATGAAACAGTTAAAAATCCGAATATTGTCATTAAAGGTACTAAGAGTTACTACAGTAATGCTTATACGCCGGATTTTGAAGATTATGTCGTGCGCTATCTGTACGGAGACGAATATTCTCGCACACATTTTGAACCATTGTGGGAATATGACAAGCTTTATATCGGCAATTATGTGTGTATCGGCGCCGAAACCGTTATCCTGATGGGCGGCAATAATACACACCGTATGGATTGGTTTTCCTGCTACCCTTTTATGGAAAAGATTAAAGAAGCGTATATCAGCAAAGGCGATACGGTTATCGGCGACGGGGTATGGATTGGCATGCGCGCCATGATTATGCCCGGCGTTAAGATTGGCGAAGGAGCCGTTATTGCAGCAAATTCGGTTGTAACCAAAGATGTTGAGCCATATTGCATTGTCGGTGGCAATCCGGCCGTTGTCATTAAAAAAAGATTTGATGACAAAACTGTTGACGAACTGCTGGCTTTGAAAATATATGACCGTAGCGAAGCAGAAATCGACAGTTTGATCCCGTATCTTTGCAGTAAAAATCTCTCCGCGCTAAAAGAACATCTTTGATTGCCGAAAGCCATAACCTTTTGCCGACCGAATAATTTTATTCATATTTATTCTGCTTGCAAAAAATATCTTTATGTCTCATATTAAGACATACTTAAGTGGAAGGGCATACATGAAAAAAGTGAAAATAACGGTCTTAAAAAAAACTTTTGACGAAGAGCTTGCGAAAGAATATGGCGCAGACGGCCTGACTTCCTGTCCAATGTTAAGAGTAGGGCAAGTGTTTTATGCCGACTACGCCAAGCCGGAAGGTTTTTGCGATGAGGCGTGGAAAGCTATATACCAATATGTTTTCGCTTTAGCTCATGGTGCCGGAAATCAGGTCTTTTATTATGGCGACTGGATTAAAAAGCCCGGGGTGGCAATTTGCAGCTGTAATGACGGGCTGCGTCCGGTTATTTTTAAGCTGGAAACAACCACTGAAGAATCCGAGATAAATTACGAACCGGTTGAATGAACATAGAGGAGTAATTCAATGAACCAATGTGTTGACTCTAAAGCTTTGCACAACAGACTTAATCGCATTATCGGGCAAATTAATGCCATCAACCGGATGATTGATGACGGAACCGCCTGTGAAGATATTTTAATCCAGATTAATGCTGCGAAATCAGCTTTGCACAAAGCGGGACAAATGGTACTTGAAGGTCATATGCGTTGTTGTGTCCGCGAAGGAATTCAGCATGGAGATGCTGACGAAACAATAAAGCAATTTGCCAAGGCTATTGAGCGTTTTTCCAATATATAATGCATATAATCCCTGTTCATTGATTGATATATGTATCATGTGAGCGTGTGTGATGATTTTTTCTTGACATTATACCATATAGGGTATATAGTATAATAAATTATAATGCAGTTGAAGAGGAAATACTATGCTCAAAGACTTTATGGAATTTTTATCCGGAACTAAAATGACTGTAATATCGGCCTTCTTTTTGTTAGCAAGCCTATGCTTTATGCTGACCGGAACCAAGGCTTTTCCAGATCCTGTCTGGGGAACAATTTTTATATCCGGAACGCCGATTATCTATAAAGCTTTAAAAAAACTTTTTTTCTGCCGCTGTATTTCATCCCCTCTTTTGATTACAACAGCGATGTTTGCCGCAATTGCTGTCGGGGAATTGTTTGCTGCCGGAGAAGTTGCTTTGATTATGGCTGTCGGAGAAATACTTGAAGATATTACCGTTGACAAAGCCCGGAGCGGTTTAGGACGCCTATTGGCGCTTACGCCGGCAACCGGGCGCAAACTTACGGCAACCGGTGAGCAAAAGGTTCATCTGCAAGATGTAGTCGGCGGCGATATTCTCAGAATACTTCCGGGAGAAACTGTTCCGGCTGACGGCATTATCGTCAAGGGCAATACTTCTATTAACCAAGCTGCCATTACCGGAGAATCCCTTCCTGTTGACAAAACCATCGGCGACGAAGTTATGGCAGGAACTATTAACTGCTTTGGAACTGTCGATATTGAAGTAAAAACCGTACATGATACCTATTTGCAAAAAATGATTAATCTGGTTAAAGAAGCTCAAGAAAATAAAGCTCCTACGCAAATGATTGTTGACAAATGGGCGTCAATTTTAGTTCCTTCGGCTTTAGTTACGGCTTTTCTTGCTTATTTGTTTACCGGGGATATTTTACGTGCAGTTACGGTTTTGGTTGTCTTTTGCCCGTGTGCCCTTGTATTGGCTACGCCTACTGCCATTATGGCGGCTATCGGTCATGCTGCAAAAAACGGCGTTTTAATTAAATCCGGTTCCGCTTTAGAAGAAATGGGTAAAGTCGATACGGTTGTTTTTGATAAAACGGGGACATTGACCACAGGCAATATACAAATTGCCGATATTATTTCTTTTAATGAGCAGATTTCAGCCGAAGAGCTGCTGGCATTAACTGCGGGTTTGGAACAATATTCAGAGCATGCGCTAGCAAAAGCTATTGTTCGCAAAGCGGCAGACTTAAACATTAAACTTCCGCAAATTGACAATTTTACCTTATTTCCCGGAAAAGGGGTGTGCGGGACAACAGATAAACATATATTATGTGCCGGGAACGTCAAATTCCTGCAAGAACGCAAAATTGTTTTTTCTGATGCCAATATACGGCAGCTTCATAGTCTGCAAGATCAGGGAAAGGCATTAGTAATTGTTGCTTTGTCAGATAAAGTTATTGGCGTTATTGCGCTGTCTGACGCAGTAAGAACTGATGTCCCGCAGATGCTTAATGAACTTCAACGTAATAACACTGATGTAATAGTCTTGACCGGAGATAATTCTGCTTCTGCCCGTTATTTTGCTCAAAAGTCCGGTATTAAGCATATTTATGCAGACCTGCTTCCAGAAAACAAAGTTGCAAAAATAAAAGAGCTTCAAACAACTGGCAGGCATATCTGTATGATTGGAGACGGTATTAACGATGCTCCTGCGCTTAAAACTGCAAATGTCGGAATTGCAATGGGAACTATTGGTACGGATATTGCAATTGATGCAGCGGATATAACTTTTATTAATGATAATATTTCCAGCCTTCCTTACCTTAAATGGCTGTCTCAGTTAACGATTAGAACCATTAAAAGCAACATTTTTATTTCAATGATGTTAAATTTTATTGGTATTGTGTTATCTTTTTATGGAATTTTAGGTCCCATGAGTGGAGCAATCCTGCATAACTTAGGAAGCATAGTAGTTGTAGTTCGCAGCGGGAGGCTATACGGGCGGTCTTACGTGCATGCCGGGTACAGGAAGAATGGTCGCTGAGTACCAGCTGAGGCAGAGTGTGCGGTATATCGTTTTGCGGCAGGGGCAAGGAAGATTGCGGCGCAAGGACATTAAGCCGGAGATTAAGCCGACTGCGATATCCATATTTTTTGCAGCAAGAAAGAGAAGTTTTATCGTTTCGGCTTTAAGCATCAGAGGAAACGTTTAGAAACGGGCTTTCAATTCTGCTGCCACGGGTACAGACGCAGCAAATCATCGGGATTAATACCAAGCTGCACGATAGCATCACGTATTTTCCGCTCAAGATTATCGGGTAAATCCGGCTGCGTAAGCGTATTATAAATGAGCATCATAATTTGGTCTATTGTATTGACAGAGAGTTCGCCGGAATTGTCATAATGCGGCAGCCTTTGCTGTTTCAGTATTTTAACAGCTTTATTAAGCAGCATATCGGCAGCATTTTTAATACGCAGAAAGATTACACGGTTATGCTCGGGAGGATAAAAGATATTTCCTTCGCATTCGTTATAAATATACTCATGGATAAGTTCCAGACGTTTCAAGGCAGCAAGATTTTCATCCGTCATATTATTTTCCTTATATAGCAAGTTAGCATTTATTGTTTATACTTTAGTATATATCATAATATTTATAATTTCAATGATTTTATTCTTTATAGTTTATTTTTTTTTGCAATAATCGTTTTACTATAATATATTATATAATATTATACATCAGCGTTAATACAGACCGGCAATATTTCGAAACATATAACAAATTGAAAGCAAAAAATAAACCCTCCGGAGAACCGGAGGGTTTAAGGAGGAGGAGAAAGGGAGTTACAATAAACAGTAATTAGAAGAACTGGCAGCTACCTACTCTCCCGCGCCTTAAGACGAAGTACCATGGGCGATGAAGGGTTTAACGGCCGAGTTCGGAATGGGATCGGGTGGGACACCTTCGCTATTACCACCAGTTCGTCTAATTACTGTTTATTATAAAACTGAAGTCTGCTCATAATAAAGCAAATTATTTATACGTTAAGTTATCAAGCCAATCAGATTATTAGTATCAGTTAGCTAAACACATTGCTGTGCTTACACACCTGACCTATCAACGTGGTGGTCTACCACGATCTTAATGGGGATACCTAGTTTTGAGGTGGGTTTCCCGCTTAGATGCATTCAGCGGTTATCCCTTCCATACTTAGCTACCCAGCGCTGCAACTGGCGTTACAACTGGTACACCAGAGGTATGTTCATCCCGGTCCTCTCGTACTAAGGACAAAT
>ERZ779861.55-NODE-55-length-171572-cov-6.566789_pt1 | contig 171572 bp, 150 predicted proteins | sample MGYA00511558_ERZ779861 | MGnify/ENA primary metagenome ERZ779861 (study PRJEB29588, sample SAMEA2163432) | human gut metagenome | biome: human gut; feature: human-associated habitat; material: faeces | place: Denmark | collected 2008/2010 ...
ATTCTTCCAATTTCCAAAAATTAAGTATTTTATTGCATTCTTCTGTTATATATCTATTTCTCATGCTATACCTGCTTTCTATTTTAACTATTTATACCTTCAACTCCATTTTATCTTCCATTTTTACAAATCCGTATCTCTCATACAAAGGTCGTCCCATATCCGTTGCCTCTAATGCAATCTGTAACACACCCTGTTTCTTCGCATCATTTATCAGTAAATCCAATGTATGAAATGCAATTCCCTGTCTTCGATATTCCGGTGCCGTATACATATTCATAATATACGCCTTTTTACCAGTCGGATTATGATATGTCGGCATCACCTGATAAAAACTGACACCACCTGCACCGACAAATGCTCCATTATCATACACCAAATATGCAATATGCTCACCGGTTTCCAACGCACGCCTATAATATGCATATGATTCCTCCTCCACAACGGACATATCCTCATCATCTGACAACTTATTTGCTGCACGAAGGACAATAATCCTTGTTCTTACCAATTTGTCGATATCTTCCATTGTTGCTCTTTTATATTCAAATTTTTGTATCATTCTGCACCTCTGTCACTACATCAAAACTCCGGCAATTCCAAAAAAATAACCTCATTCTCATTTGCTACACCTGTATATATTTTGTCTGAATACTGTCCTATTGAATAATAATGATTCATAACATACCTTGCTGTGTATGGCATTTCCAGTTCATCCAATTGTTTTAGAGAAAACCATTTCAATTTTCCTTCATTCGAGACCAAATCATCACTAACTTCTTCATTAAGTATTGCGAAAAAATAGTAATTTTGTCTTATCTCCCCTTTCGCTCTTCGTAAGGTAACATATCTTAGAGAAAGATTCCGAATATTATCTTCACAAAGTCCTAGTTCCTCATTCATCTCTCTTAATACACAAGCCTTTGCATCATTTAGCTCAAATTCTTCAAAATGACCTCCGGCAGAACCTGTCCATACATCACTTACAACTCTTCCGTCCTTTCTGAATAAGAGCAGTACTTTATCATCCTTTAATAAGTAAATTGACGTCATATTTCTTAACTTTCCTGTCATAACTCAAACACTCACTTTCTGCCCAAATGTTTTAGGTGTATACATATTTCATATATCAATCCACTGTATAAATGCAGTCTTGTCAGAACTGTTATAACCGGCATTTCGATTGAAATTCAATGTACCTTCTTCCTTTGAACCTGTAAGCAACATAATCTTGTAACAATGATTCTCCTCTGCAATTTTCTTGGCAAAATTTAGGCAATCTGTAGCATAACCTTTCTTTCGATACTCCCCATGTGTTACCACATTTTCAACAAATGCATATGGGCAAACATTTCTTGTGAGATTGGGAATAATCACACATACGCAGGATGCCACGATCTTGCCATCAACCTCACAAATAATCAAATGATGATTGACATCATTTATAATATTTTCCCATGCATTTCTTAACTGCTCCGAATCTTCCGGAATGCTTTTCTCATGAAGATAAAGGTAAAGCTGTAATATTTCATCCAAATCATTTTTGTTTACTTCTCTAATCATTTTTTCCACCCAATCTATATCTTAAAGTTCAATCAACCCGTTTTCGTTAAAGTAATAAATATTCTCTTTTTTATAACCATACTTTGAATCTGGAAATGCTATGTGCGGTTCAAATGTAAAATACTTTACATCGCCAAGCTTGGTCATATTACCTTTTTCAATGTAAACCCTATCACCTTTGGTTTTCACAATGGAATGCCCCAGATTACCCATAAAATCAAGATTCACAAATCCATTTTCTACGATGTACTCATTCATATGATAGTACAATTCCTCAAAGGTTGTTTCCTTCGTGGCAAAACGCAATAATTCTATATGTAATTTTTCTTCCATCTGGAGACCACTTTTCCATTCTGAATTTTCAACCAGTCCTATATCCTCTACAGCCATGCCGTTTTCTACAATAATAGTTCTCGCATAATCTCCCCAGATATTACCTGCCTGTGGACTTAAATCAATGGTTATTATATCGTTATTTCCTATAACTCTATCCGAAGTTACATACTGCTTACCAGATACAGAAACAGTTGTTTCATCTCCTGCAAATACAAATGCACCAACATCCCAATACCAGAACGAATCTGCACCCAACTCTAACAGTTTTTCCTCACATAACTTTCGAATCTCGAGTAAATTCATTCCCGGCTTGATAGTATTCTTTATGTATTCTATAGTCTGTTTTGCTGCCAACTGTATCTGGCTGTAAGACTGCTTTTCTATCTGCATATACTTTTCAATCAATTTAGGCTGAATCAACGGATATGTCCAGTTTTGTGGCAACTCATCCATAAGTACAACCTTTTCCATCTCACTATCCAGTTGACCTGAAAATTCCCTTATCTCCGCAAAACATAATAATCCAAATGTTTCCTCACCGGTCTCATTTACACTATTCTTACCCGTAACGGAATAAACACATATTGGATTAATATCAAACTGTATGGCACCTGTTTCTTCCTGAAGTTCTCTCTTAGCAGTTTCCAAAATATCTTCTCCAATTTCGCGATGACCTCCCGAAGCCTCATAGGTATCTCGCTCCTTATGTTTGCAAAATACCCACTTGCCATTGCTCTGCGAAATAATTACTGCAAATTTCAATAGTGAATCATCTACTGTATCATAAAATTTTACTTCCAACATATCACTTTTCTCCTTCCCATTCTGCCATAAACTCTTCAAGAAAGTCCTCCATAACAGCTTGTCTATGCATAGCCATTTTCTTTGCAGTCCCAGTATTCATCATATCTTTAAGCAACAAAAGTTTTTCATAAAAGTGATTAATACTTGTAGAATTATGGTTCTGATTATAATCCGCCTTATTCATATTAGTCATAGGTTTTATATCCGGATCATGTATTCTTCTTCCTTTACTACCACCATATGCGAATGTCCTTGCTATTCCAATCGCTCCCATTGCATCCAGCCTGTCTGCATCCTGTACACATTTCCCCTCTATCGTGCTTGGCACAACAGAATCTATTCCTGCAAATGAAACTTCATCTATAATCTTACACACAGAAGCTATAACTTTATCATCCACGCCACTATTTTTCATAAATCTAACTGCATTTCTCTTAGTCTCGTGTGTTTCCAGTGAAAGCTTAACATCATCTACATCGTGTAATAAGGCTGCTAACTGCACAATCAACATATCCGCGTTTTCTTGCTCTGCAATCTGTATAGCCAAACGATAAACCCTCATACTTTCATTTTGACCTCCGTTTTCATGTACCACATTTTATATGATATCACAAAATCACTACATCATCAATAACAATCGCAACTTCTTGCGATTGTTTCCCGATTTGCAATATATAATTCAGGTACGTAAGGTGAATCTGGAATATGCAGAGGAATCATCTCCCTCTGCCCCTATTCCACATCTTATCTTCCGCCTTATCTTTACTGGCATCTCTATCGACACTCTCATCATAAATTCTCTGAAACTCCTCATAAAGCTCATCTCCAGCCAGCTTTATCTCCAGCCTTTTCATTACATCCGAAAACAACCTTATGCTTCCACTAATATCAGCAATATCAAATCCGAATACATCTGCCTTAACAGAATCACTGACATTCTCAAAGCCATCAAAATCTGATATTCTCCTGACAATCCAGTCGACTTTGCCTATAGGCTCTTTTTCTTTAGGTTCAACAAATTCACTTTTACCTGTTACATCAATTACACTTTCATCCACTCTTGCCACATTCGTATCAGATAGACTATGGATTTCTGGAATTGCTATGCCTTCTAAATCAATCTGTTGTTTTCTAACTCCATCAGTTTGCTCTTTCTGTCTGCCTATTTCATTCTGATTATTGTCGGTCTTCATTCCTGCAGCACTTATATAAGGCTCAGCAACTGCTTCCGTTGTTCTCTCAACCAGTATATCTTCTTCAATCCCCGGTATCTCAATCTCCTCATCCTCCGACACAGCATAATACGCTGTATATAAATCCTCTTTCATAATACCTTCCACAAGCTGCAGCTGCTTCTTAACTTCTCTTTTCTCCATTTTCAGCTCATCCAGTTCTTCCTGCACGCCAACGTGCCACACCTGATACTCCTTATATAGTGCTTCTGTCTTAATCTTCCGTTTCCGGCTAGAGCATTCTCTATATATCTCCTTCTGTCTGCCCTCAATCTGCTGAATCTTTTCTTCCTGCTCACTTATGAAATCCACCAGCTCCACAACACTTTTGATGTCATTATTCACAATCAGCAGATATTCGTCCTGCAACCGATGAAACCTCTTCAAATCCTCTGTATACTTTGCTCCGCCGACTACAAAGCGCTTCTGTTCTACAATCCTTAACCTGTACAGCTTTGCATAAAACTTCTTCTGGAATGGTGACAGCTTCGCCCTGTGCAACCCTCTTATATCCGACGAATAAAAATAAGGCTTTGCCATCCAGGGCATATCCACATGATGCCTTAACGTCTCCTCTGAAAACATTTCGTCCAGCTTTGCCAGTTTATGATAATACCGAAATCCCGGTGCCTGCACCTCCATCCATGCGTCTTTCTTAAATACATATCCAAGTCTTTTCATCAGATATTTAAAATGCTCCACATTCCCGGCTGCATATGCACACATCTTGGCATCCCTTAGAATTATCTCTTTCATGGACATTTCCTTTTCCCACTTATCTCTGCTGATATTCTTAGAATTTCTGCTGTACTCTGCCGGCATGATGGAAAGTCCAAGTTCATCACAATATTTATTTGTAATAGGCTGAAGATGATTCTTCCAGTTGCCTTTCGGTGAATTGTATTTCTTGCCAGTTGTCATGCTGACACTGTTCCAGATCAGATGCCCATGCATATGTTCCCTGTCAGTATGGACTGCATACACCGCCTCATAATCATCACCAAGCACATCCTTCGCAAAGTGCTCCAGAACATACATTGCCTGCTCTGATGTTACTTTTTCCTCCGGTGAAAATGATATGATCACATGATATCCCTGCCTTTTACCCGTCTTATGAAAAATGTTCTTTGTCTCCTCCATATGCTCAAATGCCGTATCCGGCAGGCAGTTAATACCACCCACCAGTACACATTCTTCTGTCTTATCTGGATTCTGAATATATTCCAAAGCATTCTTCAGGTGCGATGCCGGACTTCTGCCTTCCGATTCCATGATATTCAAGATCTTTGTAATCGCCATATTTCCAGCACCTCCCCAAATGTTTTCTTTACATCATCCAGACTGCTCTGCAGTTTATCAATATCGCTGTAATATAACTTTCCCTGTGAATTGCCAAGCTTTACTGCCTGATTAATATTATTTGCAATACCGGCAATAACACGGATTACTCTTGCCCTGTCCTCTGGATAACTTGTATCAATGTTGCCACCTGTCAGTATCAATTCTCTTATATATGCACTTGCTGTCATTCCTGTTCGTTTAAGTGCTGCTTTTAGAATATCCATATCTTTCTCTGACAGCTTCACAGATATCTTATAATCTTTCCTGTCAGACTTGTATCTTCTCTTTCCATCTGCCATACGTTTTTCCCCTTTCGTAATTTCCAAATTCTGTATCAAACCAATCTCTTTTTATCTGTACCATTGCTTTTTTCATCCTTTCTAAAAGTTCTGCTTATAGGTTTTGCAAGATGCGGAAAAGGTCGGACCTTTTCCCGAAAAAATATAAACGCATCAGCGTTTACATAATTTTTCGTCTTGGCAGGAGCACCTGCACCCTGTATATGATATGTGGTGGTTAATATTCCACCATAATTACTGATATGGTGGCGCTTTTTGCCATCACTTTGCTGTTTTAGTGGCGTTTTCCGCCACCACTTTTCCATTTTGATGGCACTTTCCGCCACCATGACTTTTTTCTCGCTTATCTGAGTGGTGGCGCTTTTTGCCGTCACTTTACTGTTTTGGTGGCACTTTCCGCCCCCACACTAATGAAACTGCATTACCACATCCATAATAACGATTTCCTCTGCCATCATCCTGGTCTGTGTTCTTAGCTGTAACTGTTCTGTAAAGGAATTTGGATTCTTTGGCTTATGCTTTTTCAGCCACTTAGCTTCAATATCATCGAGCAGCTCATATGCTGTATCATTGACTTCATCCGCTCTCTCTTCAAGCTCACCGAACCGCACCAGACTCTTATATCTCATTGGATATTCTTCCTTGATATATTTAATCCACATACGCCCATACTTTCCTACATCTATATCTGCCTTCTCTGTTCCTGCGACAAGCACCGGATAAAAGATTCCATCCCTTTCTTCATATTGGATGCCAAGCTTTTCAAATGTTGTCTTTCTCATAATGATTACCGCCTTTCTCATCACTCTGCAGAATATCAAGCACATGCTTTAATTGAACCAGCAGTTCTTCAACATCTATACCTCTGTCAGATTCATCTAATGTCTGTAATTCTTCCAGTATCGTATCAAGATGCACCTGTACTTTCTTTGCCACCTTCATTCCACCAACAACCCTGATTTCATGCTTCAGAAGACATTGGATGATATAATCCTGTTTTGAAAGTCCGCTGAGTGAAACCTTCACATTCAGCTCCTGTGCTTCCTCCGGTGACATACGAAACGCTACTACAACATTTCTCCATCTGTTCTTGGCATCCAGCCTTTTCTCGCTCATAATAATCTGCTCCTTCCGATATAAAATCTATTCTTTTAATTTCTGCTGCATATATCCAGCAAAACTTGTACCGGCATGATTCATAATGTTTTACATAGGCATTATCAGACTGCCTTGTACTTATCAATGCTTATAATTTTTCCGCAGCCGCATCCATATCAATCATAGGTTCTGTTTCCTCTGTCTGCATGATTTCTACATCATCATCCTGCTCTTCGCAATCCTCAAAGCTTGCATTGACAGCATCAAGTCTGTCTGCCATTGCCACCTGCTTTGACGGAAACAGATGTGAATAACGATATGTGATATCAATACTCTCATGGCCAACCCTGTCAGCTATTGCAACTGCGGAGAACCCAAGGTCAATCAGATGTGAAATGTGCGAATGCCTAAGATCATGAATTCTTATTTTCTTCACACCTGATAACTTGCAGCCACGCTCCATCTCATGATGAAGAAAGCTCTTTGTTACCAGAAATATCCTGTCTGTTGGTGTCTGGTCATATAACATTGCAAAATATTCCTGCATTTCTTCGGCAAGGAACTTCGGCAACTTGATTGTTCTGTTGCTCTTAGGTGTTTTCGGTGTTGTAATAACATCCTGCCCCTGTAGCCGCTGATACGATTTATTTATTCTGACTGTGTTCTTTTCAAAATCAAAATCTTCCATCGTAAGTGCAAGCAGCTCACCTAATCTCATTCCCGTCCAGTACAGCATTTCCTTCTTTTCTTCCCTGCCCATATTTCCAGCCTGTCTTGCCGGATTTGATTTCAGATTATAAAACCTGCACGCATGATTTAATATCGCACTTAAAATGTTGTGCATTGTCTTCTTGTAAGTCTGGGAATAACTCTTCCCATTCTCATAACGGAATGCTACCATCTCATTCTGCCACTTGCGTACATCTCCCGGTGTAATCTCATTCATCTTAAGATTCTTAAAATATGGAAGTATCTTTGTATCCACAATGTGTTCTTTGGTAAGCCATGTGTTGAGTTTGACATAATTTTTCACATCCTCTGTATACAGCTTCCAGAACTCTCCAAATGTCATATCCAGATTATTCTCCTGCCGTATTTTATAATTACGCTCATAATCAAGTGCTTCCCTCTTTGTTGCAAATCCTCTCTTCTTTATCTGTTTATTTTCCCCAGTCCAGTCTTTACAATAGAATTTGACAAACCAGGTGCCTGTCTTACTGTCTTTATAAGCTGGCATATTCATCATCACCTTCTTTCCATATGCAGAAGCAGATGCCTAAACCCATATAACTTTTGCACCTGCCTCTGTCTCACTCTTCTTACCTGTTGCTTATCCTGCATCACTCATACCATAAATGCGTTCTTCAAAATATTTTCTGCTTACTTTTCCACGGATTACAATATAACCCTTCTTTTCAAGTTCACTGTTGATCTGTCTCATAAGCTTGTATGCTGCTGATCTTGAAATCCCAAGAATCTGCATCACATCTCCTACTTCTAAAAACTTTTCGTTCATGCCCTTTCACCACCTTTCCATTAAAATTTGTTTTGGCGTTTCTCCATACCAGTTCTGCTGATGTCACAACCAGCCTCCTTACCTGAGATAATCTCCTGTAATACCGCCCGCTCCTGCTCGAGGTACTCGGTCCGCTTGGGGGAGTGTCTACATTCGCTCGATTCCTATGAATGTCATGGCAAATGCCTGTTCGATATCTGATACCGCTCATTCTGTTATTTTTCAATACCATATCGTATAGATAATTGAATTGATATTATTCTATACCGTGTGGTATTGAATTGTCAAGGAATTTTTCTAATGTTCTTGTATAGAAAAACTTCCATTTTCATTTTTTCCGTGTTATACTGTCTTTAACAGTCCATCAGGGACAGATAAACGGAGGTAACTACACTATGACAATTGGTGAAAGAATAAAGAAAATACGGGTATTCCGTAAAATGACAATGGACGAGTTAGGCGGTGCACTTGGATTTGAGGGCAAAAATATGTCTGTCCGCATATCCCAGTATGAAACCGGTGCCCGCATTCCCGGTGAAGATATGATTCTAAAACTTGCTGATGCTTTGCACTGCAATTACAGGGCAATCTCTGATTACAGCCTTGGTGCTGCTGAAGATATCATTGAAACACTTTTCTGGCTTGAAGAAAGTGCCACATCTCTCCCGGCACGTGGAAAGGGCACAAGATTTCCAGAGTATACAGCTCCCGGCAACCTGATTCATCTGACTGCAATGACTCCGGCAAAATCTTCCGAGACTGCCAGACCAACTTACAACGAAGATGATTATGACAGTGCAGGCTTACCTGTCGCATTAACTTTTGAATATGGATTGGTAAATGATTTCCTTTCGGAATGGTGTGAAATGAAAACGAAATTAAATAATGGAGAGATTTCTCCTAATGAATATTTTGAGTGGAAAATAACATGGCCTCAGGCGTAAATGAAACTATTCAAGCACAGCTCACTTTAGTACCATTTTAGTACCACAAGACAAAAAACAAGCTCGCAAATGCCCATTTTACTAGGCTTTGCGAGCTTTTGAAAATTATTCAAACTCTATCGTTCCAGGTGGCTTACTCGTCAGATCATAGAATACTCGATTGACTCCTCTCACCTCGTTTATAATCCTGCTCATGACTGTCTGCAGCACTTCAAATGGAATTTCTGCGGCCTCCGCTGTCATGAAGTCTACGGTGTTGACTGCACGCAGTGCAACGGCGTAGTCGTAGGTTCTCTCATCACCCATGACACCTACTGAACGCATATTGGTCAGGGCTGCGAAGTACTGTCCGATGCTTCTGTCAAGTCCTGCCTTTGCAATTTCCTCACGGTAGATTGCATCTGCATCCTGTACGATACGTACTTTCTCGGCAGTTACTTCACCAATGATACGGATGCCAAGTCCCGGTCCTGGGAAAGGCTGGCGGAATACAAGTTTCTCAGGAATACCAAGTTCCAGACCTGCCTTACGTACCTCATCCTTGAAGAGATTACGCAGTGGCTCGATGATTTCCTTGAAATCTACGTAGTCAGGAAGTCCGCCTACATTGTGGTGGGACTTGATAACTGCGGATTCTCCACCCAGTCCGCTCTCTACAACATCGGGATAGATAGTTCCCTGTGCCAGAAAGTCTACAGCACCAATCTTCTTTGCTTCTTCTTCAAATACACGAATGAACTCTTCACCAATAATCTTACGCTTGCGCTCCGGTTCTGTAACTCCTGCAAGCTTGTTATAATATCTCTCCTGCGCATTGACACGGATAAAGTTCAGGTCGAACTGACCCTTGTCGCCAAATACAGCCTCTACCTCATCACCTTCATCTTTACGCAGTAAGCCATGATCTACGAATACACAGGTAAGCTGCTTACCGATCGCTCTGGAGAGCAGACCTGCTGCCACTGAGGAATCTACACCGCCGGATAAAGCCAGCAATACTTTGCCATCGCCTACTTTTTCACGGATATCACGGATTGTATTCTCTACAAAGGAATCCATTCTCCATGTTCCGGCACAGCCACAGACACCCCTTACGAAATTATGGAGCATCTTCGTACCTTCCTGTGTATGGAGTACTTCAGGATGGAACTGGATTGCAAAGAGCTTCTTGTCACAGTTCTCTGCTGCCGCTACGGGACAATCTGCTGTATGTGCAGAGATTCTAAAGCCCGGTGCTGTCTTGGAAATATAATCAAAATGGCTCATCCAGCAGATTGTCGTGGATGCAACATCTCCAAATAAGGGAGAAGTATTATCTACCATAACTTCTGTCTTACCATATTCTCTGACAGGTGCTTTCTCTACCTTTCCTCCCAGTACATGCATCATAAGCTGTGCGCCGTAGCACAAGCCAAGTACAGGGATTCCCAGTTCGAACAGCTCTCTGGTATAGGTCGGAGAGTCTGCTTCGTAACAACTGTTTGGTCCTCCGGTAAGGATGATTCCCTTGGGATTCATTGCCTTAATCTGCTCAATGCCAGTCCGGTAGGAGTATATTTCACAGTAAACATTGCATTCTCTGACACGCCTTGCAACGAGCTGGTTGTACTGGCCGCCAAAATCAATGACGATTACCTTTTCCTGATCCATTCTTTCTCCTCATTTCTGTGCTGCCATACTATTTACCCTGCGGAATCATACCGCAGCACAGGCATAAAACCGCATATCTATTCCAAAGTATATTATACCTTCTACCCAATTACAAGCAAATATTTTACAAGTGTCAGAACAGCAGACTTTGCTGTCCGATCACTTCTATCTGGGAAGTTACCATGACCTCCTCTTCAATACCTCTTGTATGTTCTCCACGCAGATACTGCATGCTTCCTCTTAATCCCGCTGTCACAAGATTCAACACATAGATATTGTCGAATCGACTATAGATGGAATCTCCTCCAAGTCCGGAAAGACATATCAGCTGTGTGTCTGTTTTCTTTGCCATATCCATGAGCGGTTTCAGCAGATGGGCTGCATTAGTCTGTGCAAATGGGTTATCCATGACCAGAACCTTACCTTCTTTCTTATCTGCGAAAATATCCGTGTCGTCCCTACGCATATAATGTAGCAGACTGGATAGAATGACAAAAGCCGACAGGAATCCTTCACCGCCTGAATTCTTGGCAACTTCTGCCCATGTGATTGGATATTCCCTTTGCTCCTCAATCTTATAAAGCTTAATCTGGATATTACTAATTCCGACAGTCGTGTCATAAATATTCTTTGTAGTGATGCGTGTTCCTATATATTCTGCCGAATTCTCATTCTTTTCATAGATTTCCACACCCTTTTGAGTCAGCTCACTGATAAGATCATCCAGTCTCTGATGATATAATCCTTCATTTTCTTCCCATTCAGGCATTTGCAGACGAAGCATTTTTATAGGACGTTCCCTGATCGTTATCGTGGAATTATTATCTATCTTACCCATGTTGCTGTGTACATCTTTTACATAATCCTCCAACAGACCTATAATCCTCTTCTTCTCCTCGCCTATGATTGATATATCTACTTCCAGTTTTGCCAGCTGGCTTTCATAGGATTGGAGTGTAGTCGTAAGCTGTGCAAGCAGCAAATGGGCTGATTGTGACACAGACATCATGGCATCCAGTGGTTTCCTGTAGAAATCATCCTGATACTTTTCCTTACATAATAATATCTTCAGGATTTTTTCTGCTTTATCCCGTCTGTTCTTACCTTCCTCACAGCTATGCCTGTAATCGCGCCGGATCATACCCGCATACTCTCTCAGACATTTGGAATCCATCTGCGCAATATCTTCCTCCCATTGGATTTCTTCCTTCTGTATGAAATCATCATATTCTGTAAAGGATGCTATATTCTCCTGTACACTTGTCAGTTTCTTTTCCGTAAGCTTCAGGGCACGTTCTGTTTCCTTTATCTGGTAGAGAAGCTGGTTTCTTCTTCCATCAAAGTCAATTGTACGTATTTCTTCTTTGGGTAATATCTCTTCTTTACCACATTGCTCCTGCATCAGCTTATTCTTATCATCTATTTTACTGCTGATGATACCAATCTGCTTATCCTGTTCATTCCACTGGGCTTCTTTGAATTTATACTGCTTCTTCCGTTCTGCAAGCACACTTTCCTGGTGCATTTCTTCTTTTTCATCATAATACAGTTCCCTCCAGTCATCTTCTTTGAGAAGAAATTTGTGCTGTAATCTGGCCAGTTCCTCTTTCGCCCTGTTCAAACTGCCGTTCGTTTTCTGCAGTTGATGCTCCAGATCCTGTAATTGAAAAGACATCTTCGTTGTAATGGCTTCGTATCTGGCTTCCATCTCAGACACCGGCCTATTCTGTCCTTCCAGGGCAATTGGCTCATACTCCTGATACAGAATATACTTCTTCTGTATATTTTCAGTCTGTGCTTTTAATTCCCGCTGTCTGCTTTCCAGTGTCCTCTGCTGTTCACGGTACTTTTCCAGTAAATCCTGCGCCTGCTTTTTATTATCTTCATATTTTGTCTTTTCTTTTCGATTCTTTTCAAGAGTGTCGTGCTTCTCCAGATATGAATCATATTCCCGGCAGAAATAGTCAAAATCTGATGCCCTTCTCTGGTTCCACTCCATGCATTGTTTCTCTTTCAGAATAATCTGTACAAGCTCACTCCTCTTTTGTTCCAGCCTGTCCATTTCTTCTTTATCGTGGATAATCTGATTGTCGATTTCTGATATTTCCTGCTCCGTATCCGTAATCTGCTGACGATTCTTCTCTACTTTCTCTTTTGTGATACTTTGCCGTTCCAGCATCTGCTTTCTGTCGAGTGCATCCTTATACTCAGTCTTTTTATTCTCCAGCTGCTTCTGCTTTTTGGTCATCTCTGATTCTTTGTTCTTGATCAAAACACGTAAAGCATCTTCATCCAGTAATTTCTCATTGAACCATAAATAGAAGCTTATCCCCGATAATTGGACCATACTTGTTGGCTCTTGTGCCAATGTCCGCTCCAGTTCTTCTCTTGGAATGATAGGAATGGGAAAGGACGTACAGATATCCTGTCCATGTAACTCAAGCTGCTTCATTTCCTGCCTTGGAAGAATCAATGCATATGGTATAAAAGGCTGCCTTCTGACAAGCTCTGTATTCTCTTCTACAGAATATCCATTCTTCTCCAGCCAGTTCATTCCATACACCGGATGCAGCTCCAGCCGGGTAAGTAATTCCTGAAAATCCTTAGGTAGCTCCAGTATTTCACCTGATGTCAGTTTTTTCCATTCTCTTTCCAGCAGATTGTGCTCTTTCTCCAGCTCTGCACGTACTCTGTCACATTCTGTGATCTTACGGTCTGCTACTTCCATGATTTTCCCATCATTCCATAAATACGTATCATCCAGCTCAAGATACTGCATTATGACCTGTCTTTCCCTGATCTGTCTGCTATATTCTTCCCCTTGTTCCGTAAGAGTCCGCAGTTCATATTCTTTCTGCATCTTCTGGTTATTTTGATCCTGCTGGTTTCTTTGCATTGATTTTACTTTTTCTTCTGTTTCTTCCTGCTGACGCTTATGCTGCATATTGCTCCTATGCAGCTGCTCCTGCTCCTGCACATACTGTTCTTTTTTGATCTGAAGCATTCCCGGTTCGTATGTGCCAATGATATTTCTTACAAAATGCTCCTGATAATCTCTGTTGAATACCTCTTCCTGCCGGTCAAAGGATGACAGTCTTTCCTGGTCTTTGGCTATTTCAGCGATTAACTCCTCTATTCTGGTCTGATATTCGCATTCCTTTTCTATCATCTCCTGCTGTCTGCCAAGGTTGCTGTCATATTCCCTTTGGATCTGTTCAGCATTTTGCCCTGCTTTGCGGAACTTGTCCCCATAATGGGTATGCAGATATCCACCCAGTTTTTTTCTTTCAGGCTCATACTCCTTCTCATTTTCACGATAAACCGCAATCTTTTCCACAAGCAGTTCGTTATCTCTGGTATATTCATCCACAATTTTCTGCTGTTTTGCACAGGCATAGCTGTGGATAAGCTTCTCAACATACTCTGTCTCCAGTTCTAATTCATTCATTTCCATGGAAATCATATCTCTGTTACCGGTATGATACTTCTTCTGCTCCATCAGTTCATATATTTCCATGGACAATTTCTCATACATGATGTGAGCCAGTTGTTCTTCCATCCCTGCCCTTCGCTGCTCCTGCTCTGACTGCTGTGCCACCGTGTCCTTTTCAATCTGCGCAAGCACGCTTCGAAAGGCTGCTATACGGTTCTCCATAGCATGGATCTGCTTTTCTGCAATCTGATACGCTTCTCCATACTGCTGTAGTTCTTTCATGTCTGTCTGGAATTCCAGGATGGTATCTCTCCGCTCTATTTTTGATTTATTATCTTTATAACTGATAATATATTTCTCCACGATTGACTGGAATTCCTTCATGCGGTCTTTTTCACGGTTCAGCTTGCTCTCTATCGAATCCAGAAACCATTTTTCAATCAGTTCTTTCTCATTCTTACAATCAGAAAAAAGCTCAGACAGACCGGATTCCTTCAGATTTACCTTACGGATGATTGTTTCCCATTCCTTATAATAGATCTGATACTCTGCCAGCTTATCAAAATATTGTCTGGATTGAGCATAATTATTCATATCGTAATAATAGAATTTCTTACTGCGGTCCTTCTTATAGCCTTCAAATAACTGTCTGCAAAATCCATAATTTTTAAGAACAATTTCCTTTTTTCCTTTTTCTACAACCGGTAAATGATAAATATCCTCTTCACATCTTGTTGTATATTCACTGATAAAATTTACAATTTCCAAAGGTTCTGAAGACTGTTCTTCCATGATCTGGCTTTTTCTTACCATCATTCCGGTCAACACATAGCCTGCCCCACCGTCCAGCTTCCATTCAACCATAATGAAAGTAGGCTTGGATGACGTAAAATAACTTTCAAAAGGTCTGTCTTTTGTCTTTCTGTACTGCTTATGCACAAATGGGGCTGTCATCATCTGTACCAATACAGATTTGCCACCCCCATTCCGAAGGGACAGGAGTGTACTTCTTCCTCCCATTTGAAAGGTCTCATCACTGATCCTGATTGCATTATTATTATAATTAAGATTGATAAAACGGACTGCGTTGACTTTACTCATGCTCCAATACCTTTCTGACTCTCTGATAATTATTCTGGTTCAAAAGATTCCAATCCATCAGATTATCCAGCTTCTTACTTGTTTTTACCATCTCATCCTCTTCCACATACTCAATCAGCCCCTGCTTCTCAAGAAAAGTCAATATAGAATAGAGAAAGCCTTCTTTGGTGGTCTTAGCCCTTGAGCCTTTATCATCTGACCGGAGTGCTTCATATGCTTCCAACATATTTCTGAAAGCAATTCCCTTCTGCTCCTCTTCCTCCTCCGAGGTATTCTCTACCCCCTCCTTAAGCCTGGCAGAGATACAGTTCTGCAATTCTCCTACCCGGATATACTCTCTTGACCTGCTGCTGCTTCCCTGTCCATCATAAAATTCCACAAGCAATGTCAGGATTACGAACTGTGATAAGTAGAAATCCTTGTCTGTAGCTGCTGATTTACACAATGTCTCCTTTAACTTCGCTTTGGAAAATCCCAGAAAAACATTTTCTTCCTTCGGGATCAGATAAATCACATCCCCATATCTTTCCACTGCGCTTTCTGCTTCCGCTGCCTGGGATTTTACAAGATTCTGTACCGCCTCTTCCTCTGTATAAGCCCGGTATAGTCTTTCTTCCTCTTCTTCACGCAGTTCAAAATGCTCTAACAGATAATAGAAAATCTGCTGGCTTAACCTGATTTCTTCAATTTCGTATGCCATCTTTGCCCACCTATTCTCCAATTTCCAATGCTACATTGGAACAACGTACTGTTTTTCCATCACCGGTCTCATTCCTGATATTTCTAAACTCCACTACACCACCATCTTCAAGCCTGTATATATCTATCTGATGGATGTGCTTCCTTCTTTCATCCTTATCCACTAACTCCAATATCATCTCATTTAGCTGGAAATCCAATGTTTCCTCTGCAATATACTCGCTCTTTTCCTTACGCAGCGCATCTATATCAATATGACGGCTTTTTATCAGCTCTACCATGATTTCTTTAAATATATCTATATCGGGAATTAACGTGTTCTGTTCTTCTCTGCCAAGAGACGATGCCATCTCCTGCAGCGTAATTTTGCCTTTTTCCATCATTTTATCCAGTACAAACCCAAGACTGTTCTCATACTGCATAAGGCGTTTGCGCTTTCTTGCTGCATATTCTTCCTGCCATTGGTCTTCATCAAAGTCCAGTACTTCTTCCTCTTCTTCCTGCTGCTTCTTCCTGATTGGACGCTGAAGCTGTGTCGCTTTCTGCAGATTATAAATTTTATCCGGAGCCTGATGAAATAACGGTCTTAAAAATATATCTATATTATCCAATCCGGAAGCATCCAGTAATACCTTATCATAGAGATCTGTCCTTAATGAAAATCTCTGGATCAATGACATTTGCGACAACAGCTCCAGTTCTTTTTCATAAAGGATTTTCAGGTCAAAATGCGAATTCAGGATTTTCTGGTGCTCATCGATACCACGGTTAAGATAGCTTTCAATGATTCTGAGATTCTCCAGATTCTCCTCCTCCTGTGCAGATAACTTTCTTACATTGATATTCTGTTCTTCCAGTTCTTTGGCCCTTTTCCTTACAGTCTCCCTATAGCTTTGGAACTTCTGCTTTGTCATATCAATAGATTCAATATTTTCACCAAGAAGCTGCTCATAGTCCGAAACAGAATAGCTTAATGCATTTCTACGCACACGCAGCATGGCATCCTGGATCTTCTGGAGCTGTATCCTCAAGAGGTTAAATACATTTTTAATCTCATCGACTGCCTTGTCGTAGCTTTGCTTCTCCAGATGCATTTTGAATATCATCTCATGAATTGTCAGCTTCATATTGTTCTCGATTTCCAGCGTGGAAAGCAGCAGATTATAGCCATCCTCCGTCAAACGGTAGGATGTCCTTTTCACATCCGAATCCAGATATACGATTTCATTTGACACATAACTGATATTCATGATTTTATATGCTCTCTGCTCAAAATCATATCCGTCAAAATACATTGCCTTTCCTTCATTTGACAGAATTACATTAATAATGAAATCTCCCAGCTTTCTGCAATCGTCAAAAGACATTCCTGTATTAAAATATGTCATATTAAGGTAATCCAGATATGCCCCCATATCATCCATGGTACATTTTTCCTCTTTTAAGGACTGCTCCATGATATACAGCATGAGGGCAAATATAATATTGATCTGTTCATCTGTTTTCAGGAATCCGTATTGTTTCCATGTCTGCTTCTGGCTGCTGTTCTGCAGCACTAACGCATACATTCCCACATGCTTCATTCGTTTGGGGAACTGTTTCAGAAATTCATATTGCATTGTTAAAATCCTCACCATTTAAGATTTCCTGCGGAATATATCTGTTCTTTGCCAAAATACCATTTATATACTGTCTATCCTGCATGGAAAAGTATTCCAGGAATTTCATCCCGATGTTGTGATTCTGCTTCTCCTTCATATGAGGTAAACGCTCCTGCCCCCTCAATGCCGCCTTATGCAGCATTGCATGATATCCCGGTACAAAAGGTTCTATGATACAAAAGTCCAGAAAATTATCAGCCAGTTTCTCATAGATCATGATACCTTCATAATCTAAGTCCCCAAAGTACAGCAATCTGTTCGCTTCGTTTTTCATATAAGGTTCACAGCACAATGTAAAATCCTGGAAAGAGCGCAGAATACCCTTGCCGGCACCATATATAACTGTTCCGATAGTGATTCCAAGTATTTTGTTTTTTCCTGCAAGCAGATTCCTTCTTATACTGTAAAAGGTATCTTTATTTTCTACAAGCAGAATATTCTGCGGAATTTCCTTTGTATCCGTATAATAAGCCAAAGGTTCCGATGTCTCATAGAGATTGAGCATTTCCAGGGGAATACCACACCGCTTCAGTATTTTTCTGCCCTGTTCTTCTTTCAGGAATTTCTCTCTATGCCAGATATCATAGCTTCTCTCGTTCAAAGACATGGGGAGCTCCAGCAGGCATTTATGTTCCCTTAGATATTGATCCAATAGCATAAGCCATTCCCGGTCTTCACGATACTGCTGTAGATGTTTCATGTAATATCCTGTGGCAATAGCAGGCACATATTGATAGGAAAGCTCCTCTACTAATTCTTCTTCGTCTCCCCTTGCCTGTTCTATCAGCCAGTACTCCCTGTATAATACAGGTTTTTTACCGTTTTTACCAGATGCTTTAACCGGTTTTATCTCTCCCTGCTCAATTTTATGCAAAACAGCCTCATACAGTTGTTGATAATTCTGCAGATGCAATGCATATTCCAACTCACTCAGACTTATTCTTTTCATATCAATCTCCATTTTTATATCTATCATATACCTTATATTAACATGGACTTTTTAAAATACAATTTATTTTATTGCATGTGTATTGTTGTCACTTTTTACCATACTATGTTATAATATTAACAGAAATCTCGTAAAATGTACTATTACAATTTGCTGTTTTTATATGTATTTCACAGCTCCGAAATTTAACAAATACGAGGAGGTTTTCCATTATGAGCAATTTACATAAAGGCTTCGTATATACCAATGAAAATTGCATTGGTTGTAACAAATGTATCTCTGTCTGTCCCGTCATTACAGCAAACCGCGCAGTAGAAAAAGACGGCAGCACTGTTATTGAGGTCGATGGGGATAAATGCATCGGTTGTGGTGCCTGCTTTGATGCCTGCGAACACAATGCCAGAAGCTATTACGATGACACAGAAGAATTCTTTGCTGATCTGGCAAAAGGTCAGAAAATATCTCTTCTGATTGCCCCGGCTTTTGCCGCCAACTATCCAAATGAATACAGGAGTATCCTTGGTGGGCTTAAAAAAATGGGTGTAAATCGCATTATCAGTGTCAGCTTCGGTGCAGATATTACTACCTGGGCGTACATCCGCTACATTACAGAACACAATTTTACCGGCGGTATCTCCCAGCCATGTCCGGCTGTTGTAAACTATATAGAACATTATATTCCTGAACTGCTTCCCAAGCTGATGCCCGTGCAGTCACCTCTGATGTGCGCAGCAATCTATCTTCGTAAATATATGAATGTTCAGGACAAGCTGGCTTTTATCAGTCCCTGTATTGCCAAGAAATCCGAGATCGATGATTCCAATAATAACGGCTACGTGAACTACAACGTAACCTTTGACCATCTTATGAACTATGCACGAACCCATCACATCAAGGGTGATCCTGTCGGTACAGAAATCAAATATGGTCTTGGTTCCATCTACCCAATGCCTGGTGGATTAAAGGAAAATGTCTATTGGTTCTGCGGAGAAGACCTGTTCATCCGTCAGATTGAGGGTGAGAAACATGTATATCATTTTCTGGACGATTATGCCAAGCGTGTATCCTCCAACAAGGAACTGCCTTTTATGGTAGATGCGCTCAACTGTGCGCAGGGTTGTCTCTACGGTACAGGAATCGAGCCACAGAAGGCTGATAATGACGATATTCTCTATGAGATTCAGCGTATCAAGGCTTCTTCCAAGAAGAAAAAGGCAGGAAGTCCCTGGAAAGAGAGCAGCTCCCACAAACAGCGTCTGGCAGCGCTGAACCGCCAGTTCAGACAGCTTAATCCCAACGATTTTGCCCGCAAATATACAGACCTGTCTGCCGGCAATGTGATTCAGCGTCCTAATACGCAGGAACTGGAAGCTATCTTCCAGTCATTAAACAAGAATAGTGCCGAGCAGCGCAAGATTAACTGCAGCGCCTGCGGTTACTCTACCTGTCAGGATATGGCATGTGCAATCCACAACGACTGTAATGTTCCATCGAACTGTATTCATTATGTAAAAGACACTGTAGAACAGGAAAAGGCACAGTTGCAGATACTTTCTTCTGAAATGGAAGCTGCCAACAAAGAAATATCCGATAAAAATGCGGTCATCAGCGAAATGGTATCCGATGCTGAAAAGCAGTTTACTACACTAAACCAGTCCATCTCCGAAATGGTAAATGGCAATAACAGTAATGCAGAAGAAAGCAGCAATATCAGCAGTCATATGGCTGACGTTGTCAGCTTCTGCAACAATATGCAGGATTCCTTCCATATGATCAGTAACCTCTTACTGCAATTAGAGGACAATAACAACAGTATTACCCAGGTAGCTAACCGTACCAATCTGCTCTCCCTGAATGCTTCCATCGAGGCTGCCAGAGCTGGCGAAGCTGGTAAGGGCTTTGCTGTCGTAGCTGATGAAATCAAGCATTTAAGTGAGACCAGTAAAGATACTGCACTGGATAGCAATAAGAATAAAGATGCGATTGTTCAGGCCATTGAACACCTTACAACAGAGGCAGATCACTTAATGGAGATTGTGGATGATGTCAATGGCAGAATCAGCAATCTCGCTGCCAGCACAGAAGAGATTGCCGCTTCTGCAAGCATGATTGGTGAAGTGTCCGATGAACTGAGGAATAAATTTGAAAAATTAAATAACTTATAACCAGATGAGAAATGAGCAGGTCCGTATCACTGGCGAGGAAATAGCCATCCATATACAGACCGCCTCTGAGGAAGTAAAACACACCGAAATTGTTAAAGTTTCCGATGAAGCTCGTAATAAGCACCGGCGTAGTGGAAAAGATAACAAATGGAAGCGTAATTTTAACGAACTGTTTCCATTTGGCAGCTCCATCAATGCTGGCTGCTTCATACAGACCTGTGTTCATATTGGATAAAATACCTGTTGCCAGTAACATGGAAGTAGGAATACTGATCCAGGCATTGACAAACAGGCCGATCAGTTTGGCTTTGATTCCTGCATCAATATCCAGAAATCCTACTGCATTGCCCCCTGCCGATGTAATATAGTAATTGATTGGTCCTCCGTAAGAGAACATGAACTTAAATGCCCGCCAGAACTTTTTGCCTTTCACACACTCCTTGTTCAGCAGCAGTGCAAGCCCCAGTCCACCAAAATAATTCAGGAAAGTGGAAGCAACCGCCCATATCAGGTTCCATCCCAGTATTTTGAAAAAGGTGTTCTTGATATCAGAAAGTGCCAGTATCTTGGTGAAATTACCTATCCCGATCCAATCAACCAGTTTGGGAGGAACGATATCTCCTCCATAATTAGTGAATGCGATCAGAATCATGAATACTATGGGAATCACCTGAAAAACCAGAACCCCTGCAACAGGTAACGCCAGCGCTGCAATGTAGAATTTTCTGTCCACTCCAGTTCCAGTCTGGAATGACCTGAAACTGATCTCCGGCATGCAGATCCAGTGTAATGGCAAATTCATTTACCTGATTACCGGTTGAGTTTAATCTGAACTTTTCACGATCTGCTTCTGCCACATCACTTCCAGCCCAGTTATTCTCCTTTAGGATTCCCGTCTGGGAAATGACTTTGCTGTTGTTCTGGAACCTTATGAGAATGAAGCTTACCTGGAATACATTACACAGAATATTCCCGCCGAAGACATTATTCTCACTTCGTCTTTTGATGAAACAGTATCAAAAATAAAGGGCAGGAAAGTCTTGATTATCGGAACTTGCCTTGCCCTTATGTTGCGTTCTTATATATCCGATTCTGACATGGCTGTCATTTCCTGTAGTGAATATGAGCCGCCCTTGCCAGAATCTGTCTATGTGTATCAGAATGATATTACAAAAAAAGCCAATCTGACCATTAATATTCTGCTTAATGCTCTGGATCGTAAATTTGAAGTAAAGCACGACCACAAAATCGCGCCTTTGTAATCCCATATATTGTCATAACCCCTCAGAATACTTCATACAATGTAAAAAAGTATTCTGAGGGGTTACTTCTTGAAGGATTATATTGAGGAAAGAGCGATCACCATTGCTAACTATATCATCGACCATAATGCCACTGTACGCCAGACTGCCAAAGCTTTTGGCGTCAGCAAATCCACTGTACATAAAGATGTAACGGACAGACTGGTACAGATCAACCCGGCACTGGCAAGACAGGCTCGCTCTGTTCTGGATGTGAACAAGTCTGAACGCCATATCCGTGGCGGACTTGCTACCAGAGAAAAATATCTGCATCTCGATCACCATTGATAAAAGGGAGCAAAGCCTCAGCCATGAGACTTATGCTCCCCTCTTCTTACTCTGCGGCAACTTCTGCCATGAAAGCTCCGATTATTCTAATCATACCTGTATCTGTTCCGCCAAGCTTTGGAGATCTGTTGAAGAAGTCAAATGCCACAACTGCTGCTGGTCTGCCTTCCCGAACAGCCATGAACTGTACGAATTTTCCATTTTCCTGGCTTACATACATCCTGCCTGCTTCTTTATAGGAATCTTTCAGACGGCTCATGGTGCTTTCCATGTATACGCCCTGTTCATCAAACAGCTCCTGATATTTCTTATCCATTGCCCAGGTCAGATTCTGAATTGGATTTACGTATTTACCTACGGATATGCTCCGATGCATATCATCGCCTGTATACACAGCTGCACCATCAATATCAAAACCCGCACACACAGCCTCCAGAGCAGATTTTAAAGCACCGGCACCTTCCTTGTGCAGTTTTAATGTCAGCTCCTGGACAATCTGTGCTTTACGGCTGTCACTGACTATCGTAGAACGGATGCCGCTGTTTAGCTGTATTTCTCTGTCTGTAACTATATTTCCATGTTTACGTTCATCGTATATGATATAGCGGTTCTTGCCTTTTGCCTTTGCTATATAAAGTGCTTTATCAGCTATTTTAAAAAGCTCTTCCAGGCTGCTTCCATCCTCAGGATATTTTGCAATTCCCCAGGAAGTCGTAACAGATACCTCTTTATCAGCAAAAGCCCATTGGATATTCTTGGTGATGGTTTTCAGAATAAGCCGAAGCTCCTGTTCTGATTTTACATTTTCAAACAGTACCATGAACTCATCACCGCCGAATCTGCCGGCCACACCTCTTGCATTCAGATCACTGCGGATTATCTCAGATACCCTGGACAATACTTCATCACCGAACATATGCCCATAAGTATCATTTATAGTCTTGAAATCATCTACATCAATAATCGCCAGATACAGTCCTTCATGGGTATTCTGACAGTCCCGTATTCTTTCTATTGTATACTCATTGATTGCACGCTTATTGAACAGTCCTGTTCCCGGATCGTATGCACTTTCCGTCAGATAATAGCTTTTCCTTTCCTCTGTACCTTCCAGCGCAGTGATAATGCCCACTGATAAATATCTGACTCCATCCTTATACATCATCCGTCCCTTGAAACGGCGTCTGCGGTCTTCTTTACTGCCTTGCACTGTTCCGTCAAAATAAGAGGGCAGTGTTATTGTAACATCGAACTGATCTTTTCCATGCTTCAATACTTCGTAAAGTACCTCAAACTGCGTCTTCAAAGAATCCGGTTCATCACTGGCAAGCAGCTCATTTCTGGCCTTTTCCAATGGGCACTTGATAATCGGTATGCTGCGCACATTGATATAATGATAAATATTGATCTCATCTGTCTCCAAAGAATATTCAAAGTAACACTGTGACAGCAGTCCGAGGAATTCCCTGTACTTTCTGATCAGATGCATATAAATGGCATACCTGTCCTTTAGCTCCATAAACTCGCTCAGTTCCATATCTATTGTATCAAAACCATCTATATTCCTTCCATTTCTTCTCATTTCCAGATAAAGATAATGGTATTGCTGGTCATAACATCTTATCCTGGCGGTCAGATATTGTGTTCCTTTCCCCAGCATTTCTATTGCTCCCAGGAAATCATCCAGATCATCCGGATGAAGAAGCTCTGTCATAGAGTAGCAGGAATTTGTACCTAGCAGCGCATAAAACGGTTCATCACCATCCACAAAGCTGTATCCCTTTTTTAATGTTGCCTTACCGTAATAACATTTATATCCATCCCCACGGTTTTTATACTCTGTAATATTCACGATATTCTTATCCTTCTCTATGTAACAATATAGCACGTATATTTTATCCCTTTTACATAAGTTTGGCAAGTATCGTATTATACCTCTTCCATAAAATATATTCTGGCATCGTAATCCTGATAAAGCGCTGTATTCTGTCCATATCCGGTTCCCGCATAATTCTGCGCCAGAGGTACTCCATGTCGGTTCATGACAGCCCCGCTGACCACTTTATCTTCTTTCTCACCATCGAGACGTATGAATTTTGATATGGCATCATGCAGCAGGGAATCCTGCTTTACATGGACAGGCGCCATTGTATTAATCAGATCTCCCATCCTATGTATATCATACTTCAGAGCCCGGTTATAGAAGTGATACTTTTTCGCGTCATCCAGTCCTCTGGTTTTGAATACATGATGACTGTAGTTTGCCAGGGTCTCTCCCTGTAGCATAATACCTACGGCTTTGCTCTTATCCGCAGATACCATATTCCATCTAATGACATCCATGTCATAAACAGATTTCTTATCCGCTTCTTCATACAGGCGATACCAGTCACCGAACTGCAGCACATTGCGCCATTTCTTATACAGTTCTATCTCCACCTTGATTTCTTCCATATCTTCCATGGAAGCATCACTCAGATTACACTCATATCCAAGAATCCCCACACTGGCAATTGCAAATCGTGATGTAAGCGGTGTTCTGCGCAGCGTCTGATGATTGGGACACCCGGATACATGGGCTGCAATCACAGACTGCGGATAACCATAACTGTAACTGTTCTGTATTCTGGCTCTGCTGATGGCATCTGTATTATCACTTGCCCAGATCTGTGGCATAAAACACAGCATTCCCAGATCAAAACGATTGCCGCCGGAAGCACAGGCTTCAAACAGAATGTGTGGAAATCTGTCTGTCAGTGTCTGGATTACCTGATATAATCCCAGAATATATCTGTGCCCAAACTCTCCCTGATGCCTGGGTGCAAGTCCCTGGCTGTAATAATCCGACAGATTACGGTTCATATCCCATTTAACGTAATCTACCTTTCCTCTGGAAAAGACATCGGACATGCTCTCTATAATATAATTACGCACTTCTTCTCTGGTCAGATCCAGTACCATCTGATTTCTTCCAAGAGCATGCTCCTGTCCCGGTATCCGTACCGCCCAGTCCGGGTGCTTCCGATAAAGATCAGAATCCTCACTGATCATTTCCGGCTCTACCCAGATGCCAAATTTTAATCCAAGCCTGTGGATTTTCTCAGAAAGTCCAGCCAGTCCAGTCGGCAGCTTCTCCTTATTGTCATACCAGTCACCCAGAGATGACGCATCAGAATTTCTTTTACCAAACCAGCCATCATCCAGCACGAACAGTTCCATGCCTGCATTCGCCGCTGTTCTGGCAAGCTTGAGTATCTTCTTCTCCTGCACATCAAAATACATGGCTTCCCAGGAATTGATCAGAATGGGACGTTCTTTATGCTTCCATTCTCCTCTAACAATATGCTCTCTGACAAAATAATGCAGTTGTCCACTTACTCCCTGATATCCCTGATGAGAGTAGGTCAATACTGCCTGTGGAGAGCAAAAGGCTTCTCCTGCTTCCAACTGCCAGCATAAGTAATCAGGATTCATCCCGGCAAGAATACGCATCTTGCCATGTCCCCCTGCCTGTGCACTTTCTCTATGATTCCCTGAATACAGCAGATTCACAGCATAGCAATCTCCATACTCCTGTGTTGTCTCTGTATCTGCCCATATAAATAAAGGATTGGCTCTGTTGGACGAGAAACCGACACTCGTGTCATTTACATATTTCCCCTGACGAAGTATTGTTTCATTCTTAGCCATCTCTCTTGCCCAGTCTCCATGGAAATCTGTAATCTTCAAGACTCCTGCTTCCATATCCAGCTGCATACTCATAAGTCTGTTGACTGTAACTGTCTCTTCCCCTGAATTAACCAGTCTTCCATATCGAACCAGACAATCACAATCTTCCATAACGCCATAGACAAGCTCCAGCTTTACCTTGCTGTTTCGGTCTGACAGAGTAATAACCAGTGACTGTCCATTTTCCTTCTCTTCATAAGCCCCCGGCAATCCCTCCGGTGTCAGCAGACTTTCCTCTATTCTGTAATTTTCATAACGAAAATCACTGGTGCTGCTGCCATCAGCCAGTACCAGTTCTACATAAGGCTCTCTCATATCACCTTTTCCACGGGAGGATATCTCCAGACATACATCATCCAGGCAAAGATTGGGCTGTGCAGTGTCTGCAATCAGACTACAGCCGTTTTGATTGGTAATGACCGGTGTCATAATCTCACATACTTTGGCAACTCCTTCCTCTTCTATTTCTATTTTCTCCCCGTAATAGAGATGCAGCAGATTCCCTGCTGCATCCTTCCTGAAGATATAACTTGTATGGGGAGTCTGCAATGCAAAGCATCCATCCTGTACAATAATCATACTTTTTCTCCTTATGCTTTATGTCTGTGTGCAAGTTCCTGATTGATCTCTCCTAACTTCTCATCCGTCAGAATATACTTCTTGGCAAAGATAAATACAGCGACCAGTAAGCCAATAATCGGCAGCACTGTCATTGTCATACGAAGGACAGCTACTGAGGTGTAGGAATCTGATACCATAGCTGCTGCTTCTGTTGAGGTATCATTGCTGATATTGCTGATTGTCAGACAGATAGAAGCGATCATGGCAGCCACACCACTTGCCAGCTTGACTACGAATGTCTGCATGGAGAAGATCACGCTTTCATCACGTCTGTTATTCTTCAATTCGCCATAATCCACGGTATTAGCCAGGAATACTGTTGTCAGTACAGTCAGCATACCAAATGCTGTGAAAATGAAGAATCCGGGAATCATCAGAATATAAATATTAGTACGGTTCGTAAACATCAGCGCAAGCAGCACTGCGTATCCGCCAATTGCCATAACGAAGCTGACGTAGAATACCTGCATGGCACTGATGAACTTACGAAACAGCGGGTAGAACAGCATCATGGAGATAATCTGGATTCCACCGCCGAAAGTATTGAACAATACATAATTTGCATTCCAGCCTGCGCCACCGATATCATATTTAAAGAAATAGATCAGCAGGTTTGATGTAATGTAGAGAGAACAGTTAATTAATACAATTGTGATAACTACTGTCATAGCCTGATCGTTACTGACCAGAGCTTTGAACATCTGACCTACAGATGGAGCTTCTACATTCACTGTTGACTTTTCCTTAATATTCAGACAGGTAATCACTGTAAAAAGGATAAATACTGCTGCAATAATCAGTGCAAACCACCCAAAACCTACTCTTTCAATCTCTCTTTGTGAAGTACTGTCGCTGAATATAGAACCAAGAGCCGGTACGCACAACATGGTAATGATCGTAATCAGGGCAGAACCTACACCCGCACAGGAACGGGCAAGTGTGGACAGATTCTCTCTCTCCTTACCACCCTCTGTAAACGCCGGAATCATGGACCAGAAAGGAATATCCATCATTGTATAAGTAACACCCCAGAGAACGTAGAATACTGCCGCATAGGCAACCAGTCCACCACCATTGAGTGCAGGCGGCGCCATGAACATCAGATACAGAATAATGGCATTCATGACCGTACCGATCAGCAGCCAGGGTCTGAACTTTCCCCAGCGTGTCTTGGTCTTTGCTACGACAACGCCCATAATCGGGTCATTAAAGGCATCAAAGATACGTGCTGCCATAAGGATCACACCCATGGCAAAAGCACTCACCCCCATAATATCCTGATAGTAATATAAAATATAATTGGCAGAAAGCATGTATACCATGTCTTTTCCTACCGCCCCTAATCCATAAGATACTTTTTCCTTCTTTGTCAGTCTCATACTTCTATTTCTCCCTTTTTCAATGCAAACGCTGCTTCTACTACCTTGTAAGCCCCATCATATATACCAAGCTTCTTATTATTTACAATATTGTGGCACATGCTCTCCAGCATACCCGGATCTCTCAGGAACAGATCAAGCATCTGTATGGTATGTTCAATATCACGGCATTCCAGTGTGCCATCGCCCAGCTCTGCTGAATGCACAGCCCCCCACTGCTCATGTCCTCCTACTCTTCTGATAAAGAGCTTTGGAATCGGATAAAAGGCAAGCTCACTTGGTTTGGTCACAAGTACATCCGCACTTCTCATCAGCAGATTCGTACAGTATACTGCTTCAAATATATTCTCATGGTAGAAGCCATGGATTCCTGAAACCTTTCCTTCCAGTGCTTCTTTGGCAAAAGCCACTGTATCTTCCCAGTTATCCATGTGCTCTGTGGTAATGCCTTTCATACCGGGCAGATTAGCCTTGATCATTTCCCAGATGTTGCGGTAGTCGCCCACATTCACATATACAACGGCTTTTCCGGCAATGACATAGGGAATCAGATAATGCAGTACTTCACCGAAGATCTCCATCTGTGCGCCGGCGCCGCCTACTGTCAGAAGGAATCTCATAGCCTCTCCATTCTTCAATCTGGATAATCGTGCCTCGCAGTCCTTCTCGATATTTGCTGCCAGCTCATGATCTATATAATGTCCTGTATACATCAGATCCTGTGGTGGCATTGCCTGTACGACCTTGTCTTTCATCATACCGTTACCGATACGATAGCCCTGATATGCATAGTGGGTCTGTACTGTATGAAGACTGCCCTGCGCATAATGTAACGCCATTGGCCAGTTATCAGGAATCGCATTGACTACATGTTTCATGCCTGCATGAACTGCTGCCTGTGCGGGCCATACGTGTGTGGCAATAACAGGAATATCCTTAGGCACACTATGATATACAGGTGCCATCAGTTCAGCATTCTTCTGATCTGCTGCATTGTAGGAAAGCTGTCTGAATCCTTCATAATTCACAGGTTCCCATACGAATTTGTTAAAAAGCTTACTCTTCTGGGAGATTCTTGATCCCAGAGAATATAATTCATTCTGTGCACTGATCAGCTTCGTACAGGTAGTCTCCGGGTAAGAATTCAGATCCATCCAGTATGGTGTATATCCAAGAGCATGTGCAGCAGATGCAATTGCCATGGAGATACGGTAATGTCCAAATCCCATACGGATATTTCCTACAATTACACCCTTCTCCTCATCGAAGCTTCCTTTGCCCTCTTTTCTGGTGACAACTACATTCTTAACACCCAGTGGCTCTCCGATGCAGGAATTATCCCTGATGATGCACTGATAATTGACCTTGGAATCATCACCGTATTTCTTCTGATTCTTTTGCTTGCTCTTCTGCGCCTTACGTATTACTTTCTTACTCATTGGATTCCCAAATATCTCACTGGTTCTGTCTTTCTTTGTACTGGCTTCTACACGTACTTTTTTCATACCGATTCCTTCTTTCTGTTACTTCTCTACCCTGATTCCATGAATAATAATCTGTATCATCTCATGTAATGCGTCTTCATAGCTGATCCCATGCTCCACCAGAATGCTGTCTGCAAAGAACTTCTGTATGGTGCTCTCTACCATTGCCTGCAGAACCGGAAGCGCAATCGGACGAATCTTCCCTTCTGCCACACCCTGTTCGATCAATGCATTAGTAGCATCCCAGTCTGTAGACAGATACGCGGATACTCTGGTATAGATATTGGGATATTTCTCACTGAGCTGATAAAGATTACTCAACCCTATATTCTGATACCTTTCCGGTAATACCACCAGTATCTGCTCTATCTTATCTACCACATCCAGATCAGGATTCTCTACGATTGCCCGCTCACTCTTCTTGATATCTGCGAAACAGTAATCAGCCAGTGCTAACAGCATAGCCTCTTTGTTATCATATACATGATACAGTGTCTTCTTACTGATACTGAGATTTTTGGCAATGTCATCCATGGTGAATTTCAGACCTTTCCTGCCAAACTCTTCAATTGCAGCAAGAAGTATTTTCTCTTCTAATTGAGACTGCATATTTCTTATCTCACCTTTCTTTGGAAACTTGAAAACTGCTTTAAGTTTCTTAGTTTCCTTTATTATATCATTTACAATAGGAAATACTATTCACAAATAAGAACAAATTTCCCGTGCTTTTTCAGTATAAATGCACAAAAAAAGACAGACATTTCTGTCTGCCTTCTTTCTTATACAATTCTTCTGACACTTAATATCTCTCGATAAGTAGCATATCCTATCTTGATTCCAGTCTTCACACCGCTGGCGTGTACAATCTTTCCATTACCAATGTAAAGAGCCACATGTCCTGCGTAGCAGATGATATCTCCCGGCTGCGCTTCAGCGAAGCTTACCTCTTTACCTGCTGTCCTTTGTGAATACGAGCTTCTTGGAATGCTGTATCCATATGCTTTGAATACAGACTGGGTAAATCCTGAACAGTCAGCACCATTGGTCAGGCTGGTACCGCCCGGCACATAAGGGTTTCCAACAAATCCACAGGCGTAGATTGCAATCTGTTTACCAATATCACTACCATTGGCAGCCAGGATTTCTGCTGAATTCACTGTTGCTGTTCCCTTGGGCTTACTGGTGGTCGTAGTAGAAGTGTTATTCTTATTCTGCGCTGCTTTTCTACGGGCTTCTTCCTCTGCCTTTTTACGGGCTTCCTCTTCCAGCTTGGCAATCTGGGCATTCTGCTGCTTAATCTGTGTCTTATAGACCTCTGCCTGCTGTTTCGCCTTACTGATCTGTAGTGCATAATCATCACTGACAGCCTTCAGCTCTGCCATTGCAGCCTCCATGCCTTCCTGCTCTTCCTTATATTCGTCCTGCGTCATTTCCAGCTCGGATTCTTCATCCTCCAACTGTGCCTTCAGGTCTTCTATCTTTTGCCTGGTTTCCTGATAGCGTATCAGCAGCTGCCTGTCATAATCATATATTTTCTCAATATAATCAGCCTTGTTCATCAGATCTTCCATGGAGCCGCCTTCCATAAGAAGGTTTATATAATTCATGTCGCCTTTTTCATACATGAACCGGATACGGACTATCATCGCATTATACTGGTTCTGCTCATCTTCCCTGGCAGCCTCCAGATCTTTCTCCGATTGTGCAATCTGTTCCTTCTTCTTCTGAATGTCTTCTTCGATCAGGCTGATGCTTGCCATAATATCTGCAATCTCAGCCTGCAGGGAATCCATCTCGCCTTTGATTCCCTGCTGTTCACCGGCTAATTCATCAATCTGGTCTCCAATCTCGTCCAGCTTATCCTGATCCTGTTGATTTTTCTTCTTCAGATCACTGATCTGATCTGCATACGCACAGACACCCGACTCCATAAACACTGTGAATGCCATAACCAGGCACAACAGATGCTTCAAACGTTTCTTCATCTACTACTGATACCCCTTTTATATACCAGTATATACTTACTGTGCTGTAGTGGAGGATTCTTCTGTCTCTTCTACAGTCTCTACGTTTGTCATGGTTTTAAGCTTTGCCATAACATCGTCCTGAAGCATATACATTCTGTAAGTTGTCTTACCGACCTCATCAAGAAGTGCTTCAGCTGAGTCATATCCATATTCCTTGGCTTCTTCTTCAGCCTTCTTGTTAATATCTTCGTCTGTTATCTCAATACCTTCCTGTCTTGCTACTGCTTCGATTACAAGGTACTGCTTTACTGTTTCCTGTGCCATCTCTGTCAGCTGCGCATTGTACTCATCCATCGTCATCTGATAATATGTGGTAACAAATGTCTCCAGATCACATCCATAGAAGCTGACACAGATTGCTTCCATATATTCATTATAATTCTGAACTTCCTCATCTACAAGAGGTTGTGGTACAGAAGTGAACTGACTGTCACTTACCAGCTGATCCATAATGGCATTATTGATATTGGTCTGGTAATTGTTCTCTGCCTCTTCTTCTACACTCTTTCTGGCTGCATCCCACAGAGCTTCCTTGGTCTTATATTCCAGTCCCATCAGCTCCAGCTGCTCTGGTGTTACATTCTCATAATCAGTAGACTCAAGAATATTCTGTACTGTAACAGTAAATACAACTGCCTGTCCAGCCAGATCCTGGTTTCTGCTGTAGCTTTCAGGGAAAGTCAGATCCAGATCTACAGTATCTCCCGGCATAACGCCAATCAAGCCTTCTTCAAAGCCATCAATAAATGTATTGGAACCGATCTTTAACTGATAGCCCTCTGCGCTGCCGCCGGAAAAGGCTTCTCCATCCTTCTTGCCTACATAATCTATTGTAACCAGATCGCCGTCTTCTACTGCTCTGTCTGTAACAGGATATGTAGTGAGCATATTGCCGTTGATATAATTCTCGATCACTTCATCTGTTACTTCTGTCTTGGCAGCCTGCACTGTCATGTCCTTATATTCGCCCAGTGTTACATACTCATCTACATCCAGATCAGCCAGCGCTACATAATCAGCTCTTTCGCTTACCTTGGTTTCCTCTTCGGAAGCTGTCTCTTGTGTTGCTGCAGTCTCGCTGCTCTGTTCTGTTGTCTGTGCTGCATCAGATCCTGTCTGTGTACTCTTATTACCACAAGCACATAAACTGACAGCCATAACACCTGCGATACACATCATTGCCATTTTCTTTTTCATTATAATAACTCCAATCCTTATATATAGTAATACCCTCAAAAAAAGATATAACAACTCATTTATATCACAAAAACCTGCTCTTGAAAAGGGAATCTCCTTGCACTTTTACATATTTAATGATAAAATTCAAAGTGATTGCAGTGAATTGATTCACTGACTGGTAGGAGGTCAATTTATGAGTCCGGTTTTAAAAGTTATTTTGATTGTTTTGGTCGTTCTGGTAGCAGTCATTGCAATCCTGTATTTCCTTGGACGTAAGGCCCAGAAGAAGCAGGCAGAACAACAGGCTCAGATAGAAGCAGCCAAGCAGACCGTAACGATGCTGATCATCGATAAGAAGAAGCTGCGGTTAAAAGATTCCGGTCTTCCAGCAATGGTCATGGAACAGACGCCCAAATATTTAAGGAGAGCGAAATTCCCCATTGTAAAAGCTAAAGTCGGCCCACAGATTATGTCTTTGATCTGTGATGCATCCATCTTTGATACGGTTCCGGTTAAGAAGGAAGTGAAGGCAACTATAAGCGGTATTTACATCACTGATGTGAAGGGTATCCGTGGCAGCCTGAATCAGCCTACCGGCAAGAAGAAGGGCAAGTTCAAGGCATGGGTTGAGAAAATGCAGGAAAAAGCAGGTGCGAAACCATTAAAGTAAACAATAAAAAAGGAAAGCAAATTGGTGCTCCCGATGCTTTCCTTTTTTATTTATCACTGTTTGCAGTAACCACTACTTCAATATGACAGTCCGCTATATACTGGTAATTCGCTTCCAGCGTATAATCAATATGTATGCGAAGCTTATCCTGCGTCTCTTCTGCTACTTCTACTTTGGAGGTATCAAGTCCTATCAGGATTCCCCCCATTGGCGTGGCATATTCTGTAATGGTTTTCTTACCCTGGGTAAAAATCATCTGTACGTTGACTCCACCACGCTTGGTCAGAGAAAATTCATTCCCCCTGACTTTTATCATATTCTTAATGGGCTCTTCCATTCCCTCTACCAGTTCTTCATAAAGAATGTAGTGAGCATTGTTTCTGTAATAATATTCACCGGCACAGATCGTTTCAATCTTATCCAGTTCTTCATCATTTTGTGCTTCTTCTTCAAACTGCAGTCCCTGTATGCACAGCAATACATCTTTTGTCATACTGCAATCACACCTTTCTATCTCTTCTCCAGCCACTCTGCCAGCAAGCTTCTGTATACGATCTCATGCTGGGGCTCTCTGTCTTTTTCCTCTGTATAGAACCATTCTTCCAGCAGCTGTTCTGTCTCTTCTTTGGTCAAAGCCCTGCCATTCTCGTCTGTCAGACATCCGGTTCCCTGTTCTACATATATCTCCGGTCCCAATATACCGATCCACAGCAGTATTCCAGCCATCATGAACCACTGTCTCCATATCCTGCTCCATTTCATATCCATACCTCCATTTACTGATATCAGTATGGACTGTTCTGATGGCTTTTATTCCACTATTGTTTATCTTTTCCCAGCTGAAGCTGTCTGGTGATGGCTTCCTCCTGGTTGTCTACATGGCGGGTCACGACTCTGGCTGCAGTTTCCTTATCCTTGCGCATAATGCTCTCATATATATCATTATGCTCCTGGATAAGACGCTCATACTGTGTAGCATCCTTAATATATTCAAAGCGGTAACGATACATCTGCTCAGCCAGATTATTGACCAGCTGAATCAGACGGTCATTTCTTGTTGATCTGACAATAATATCATGAAGGCGCACATCTGCCGCTGCAATCTTACGCCAATCCTGTGTCCTGGTCGCTTCCTTGAACTCTGTACATGCCTTGCCAAGCTCTGTCAGCTCTTCCTGTCTCATACGATCACAGGCAAGCTCAACTGCCAGAACGTCCAGTGCCCTTCTTACCTCCAGTACATCCTTGAGATTCTTCCATGTGATCTGTGCAACCTCTGCACCTCGTCTTGGTATCATTACTACAAGACCCTCAAGCTCCAGCTTACGGATTGCTTCTCTGATTGGTGTTCTGCTGACTCCAAGCTTATTTGCCAGATGAATCTCCATCAGTCTCTCGCCCGGCTTCATTTCACCCGTAAGAATCGCCTGTCTGAGGGTATTAAAAACTACATCTCTTAACGGTAAATACTCGTCCGTTCCATTTACCTGAAATGCATCGCTCATATACTGCCCTACCTTTCCCCATTGTAAAACTGTGTTACTTTAATCTGCTTGGCCAGTCCCATCTCTCTCAATGCCTTCTCTGCGGCCAATGCCTCCTGTTCCTCTTTATATATACCAAATACAGTAGGTCCGCTTCCGCTCATTAACGCATTCATCGCTCCATGTTCTTTCATGAAGTCCTTGATCTGCGCAATAACAGGAAACTGCTCTACAGTAACGGTTTCCAGTACATTATCCATTCTGTCTGTAATTCCCTGCAGACTTCCCTGCTTCAATGCCTCTATCATCCCATCAATATCAGGATGGCTGCTCAGTTCATCTGCCTTTAGGCTCTGGTACACCTCTTTGGTTGATACCATAATAGGAGGTTTGGCAACCAGAATAGATGCCTTGGGCGGTGCTGGCAGTTCGGTAAGCTTCTCCCCGATTCCTTCTGCCAGTGCTGTTCCTCCCTGAATACAGAATGGAATATCCGCACCCAGACGCAATGCCTGCTCCATCAGCTGTTCCCTGGTCTGTCCCAGTTCAAAAAGCTCATTCATTGCCAGCATGGTAGCAGCGGCATCTGTACTTCCGCCAGCCATTCCTGCTGCTACGGGAATATGCTTCTTTAGATGAATCTCTATTCCTTCTTTGATGGAATAATACTCTTTCATCAGTTTTGCTGCACGAAATATAAGGTTATTTCCAATATCTCCCAAGGGATCTTTACTGTCTACGGATAAAATAATATCCGGATCTTTACGTTTGTTGAATTCCAGCTCATCATACAGATCAATTGCCTGCATGATCATTTTCACTTTATGATACCCATTGGGCAGACGTCCACATACATCCAGTCCTAAATTCACCTTGGCTCTTGCCTTATATTTCAATTTATCCATGTTTCTTCCTTCCATGTGCTGCATTGTACGTTACCGTAATCATTGTACTTCATTCAGTACAATATACATTTTGTATTCGATTATATACAATTTCTAAAGATTCGTCAATATCCATCATTTACTATTAAGTTTTCTTACAGGCCTGTCGATATATAAGATGAGAGTTAATGTATCTGTTTCACAGTAATGCATGGATGCAGTGTGAAATATTTCACACAGATTTGTGCCCGCAGTTCAAGGTCTGCAGGCTACAGAAAGGAATGGTTATAATTATGGATGTAAACGGACTTACTAACACAATGTCAGCTGCTGTATCTGATATCAAAAACGTGAAAACTGATACAGCTGCGAAAACCGACAGTACACAAACAAAAGATAACAGTACAGCGCAGGCAACAGCCACCACTCCAAAGCAGGATGATACAGCTGCTGTCTATGATAAGAGCAAGCTCAGTGAAGATGACAGAAAAACAATTGTAGAACAGCTAAAAGCCGATCAGGAGAAGCGCCAGACTCAGCTTACTGATCTTGTAAAAAATATGATGTCCAAGCAGGCTGCTACCTTTGGACAGGCTACAGATATCTGGAAGTTCCTTGCAAAAGGAGATTTTACTGTAGATGCCGAGACCAAAGCAAAAGCCCAGAAGGATATCGCAGAAGATGGATACTGGGGCGTTGAGCAGACCTCAGACCGTATCGTTTCCTTTGCTACAGCATTGGCAGGTGACGACAGCAAGGCTCTGGAGAAAATGCGTGATGCATTTGTCAAAGGCTATAAGCAGGCTGAGAAACAGTGGGGCGGCAAGCTTCCTGATATTTCCCAGAGAACTTATGATGCTGTCATGAAGAAATTCGATTCCCTCTCTTCCAAAAAAGAAGAAAAATCCGATAGCGATGGCAAGGTCATCATCAAAGACAATACAACAACAGAAGATACCGCTAATCCGTTAGCTTAATCAAATACCACCAACAAGAACGGGGCTGTTCAAAGCCCCGTTCTTTATATTTCACCGGATTTTACGATCAGCAGTTTATCTCCCGGCGCGATATCTTCACTGGTAAGCTGATTGACTTCCTTTATTTTATCCACGCTGACATAATATTTTCTTCCTATCTGCCAGAGTGTATCTCCTTCTTTTACAAAATATATGGCAAAACCGGGAAGCTTCTCCAATTTGGAACTGTCCAACTCTGTAATCTTCAGATCAGTCAGAATCTCTTCCTGTGCTTCACCGTAGAGCATCAGATGCAGGGTCAATACAGCCTGCCATTCTATCCTTTCCCCATCCTTCATAACCACATGCAGCTGTTCCAGCTGTGGTTTCAGAGAACAGTTCTCTATATTATATTCCATATCCTTCTGGAGTCCTGATAACTTCCTGGTTATGGTAAATGGCAGTCTGCTCTCAGCCATGGCGAAATTATTACCATCTTCATTATTCAGGTATAAGACCTGTACTTCGGCACTTCCCCTGATCTCTATCTCATCATCTCCGAAGATACAGTTCTCAATCTCAGGCTTTGCTTCGCTATGGCATATTTGTAATATTTTTGTATCAATTCCATCCGGCTTTACCGTGCCGGTCAGTTTCTCTTCCAGATAGGCATCCTGTTGCAGCTGTCTGAACTTCTTCGGACTGGAGATTGCAGCCACTTCACAGCTTACCCCATAGACGTCAGCTACGATATGTGAGGATTCTTTCTGCAAAAGCTTAATTTCCAGCTCCAGTGCCAGCTCCACTCCAAGCATTCTGGCTTCGCCATCGCTGTCTTCCCGTACGGTAATCTCCTCATGCCCTACTTCATACGCAATATCTGCTGTCATCATCTCTTCGCAGCCCTGACATTCAATATTTCCGCTAAAGGGCATCGTTGTTTCATACCAATTTGTCCTGCCACTGATATCCTCTTTATATATAAGGAAAAGAGACAATTCACCACCTACTGCAATCTTTCCCGAAAGTGGCTTAAAATTTACATGTTGAATTGCCGTACTTCTCCAGATGACCGTCCCTACCGCAGGTAAGCCTGCTGGCAATTTGTTTTCTTCGTGGATTCGAAACAGATCCCGCTTACTTACTGCTGTCTCCAGATAGTCCAGCGGCTTCTTGCGGTATTCCAGCTCTTTTCCACCTTTTGCCTGCTCCTTCTCTGCTCCATTCAGATCTACACATACTTCTTCCTGGGTATTCTCTTCTACTCTGGGCATGAGACTGATTACAGCCTGAATACTTAGCTTTCGTGAATTGATAAGATTCACTCTCATATCTTCCAGATTGGTGTTACAGATAGCCCTGTCTGTGCTTTCCACCATATCCATGTAGATTTCTTCCATGAAGGGCAGTTCACCCTCCATCCCGGCTAGCCCGGAGTCTTTTCCTTCTGCAAGATACAGAATCTGATACACAAGTCTGCCTTTTACCCAGACCTTATTGGTTCCGGACTTTACTTCATCTACCTTGATTTTTCCTCTGGTAAATACCGGCTTGCCAACATCCGGTCTGCTGTCCGATACATTAATATCCTCTTCCAGCGGAATCTGCAGTAATGCCTTTGCCTTGATCCGTTCTGTATGTATATTCTTTTTCACAAGTTCCATATTTAAAAAGACCTCTCGAAGAATCCTGACTTATCACATTCTATTCTTCGAAAGGTCTTAATATGCGTATTATACGTATTATCTGACTGCACCGATCAGTTCTGTCAGATTCTCCACATGGTAACGCTCCATGTACTCTTCTATTCCTTTCACAACTTCAGCAGTTGTATAAGGATTTACAAAATTCATAGCGCCTACAGCAACGCCGGTCGCTCCTGCCAGCATGAATTCAATGGCATCTTCTGCGTTGGCAATACCTCCCATACCAATAATAGGAATCTTTACTGCCTGCGCTGCCTGATAGACCATACGAACTGCCACAGGCTTAATAGCAGGGCCTGAGAGACCACCTGTCTTATTTGCCAGTGCAAACGCTCTCTTATGGATATCTATCTTCATACCTGTAATAGTATTGATCAGTGAAAGGGCATCACTTCCTGCTGACTCAGCCGCCCTTGCCATCTCTGTAATGTCTGTTACATTAGGCGAAAGCTTCATAATAATGGGCTGTTTTGCCTTGGCTTTGATCTGCTTCGTAATATCATAGAGACAATCAGGATTCTGTCCAAAGGCAATGCCGCCATGACTTACATTAGGACAGGACACGTTGATCTCCAGCATATCAACCGGCTGATCCCCCAGCTTTTCCACAACCTCTATATAATCTTCTACTGTTCGTCCACATACATTTACAATAATTCTGGTATCGAACTGTTTTAAGAATGGAATGTCTCTTTCAATAAAGACATCAATTCCCGGATTCTGTAATCCTATTGCATTGAGCATACCGCCATATGTCTCCATCACTCGTGGAGTAGGATTACCTTCCCAGGGAACATTGGCAACGCCCTTGGTCACAACTGCGCCCAGACAATTCAGATCTACAAATTCAGAGTATTCCATCCCGGAACCAAATGTTCCTGATGCTGTCATAACAGGATTCTTAAATTCTACACCTGCAATCGTAACTTTTGTATTTTTCATCAGATATCCACCTCACTTGCCAGATATACGGGGCCATCCGTACAGATTCTTGCATTCTTCACATGGGAATGTGCGTCTACGTTTTTGGTCTTCACTACGCAGCCAAGACAGGCGCCTACACCACATGCCATTCTCTCTTCCAGGGAAATATAGGCTGGAATATTCTGCTCCTGTGCATATTTCTTAATTGCACGAAGCATTGGCATAGGTCCACATGCAAAAATAACATCTGCTTTTAAATTATTCTCTGCAATTGCATTCATGACATTGCCCTTAGTTCCCTCACTGCCATCTTCCGTTGCCACATACAGATTACCATATTGCTTCAATTCGTCTGCCAGGAATAATTCAGAATTACGATAACCTGCAATAATATCCTTCTCACAATCCAGCTCCTTAGCCAATTCAAGCATAGGAGGGATTCCAATACCACCTCCCATTAAGAAAGCTTTTTTGCTTTTGGCAGCTTCAAGAGGAAAGCCATTGCCCAGTGTACCTAAAATATCAATCGGTGCTCCTGCATGATATCCTGAGAATTCTGCGGTGCCCTTACCTGCTACTCTGTATACAATCCGAATTCTGCGATTCTCCCTATCTACCTCACAGATACTGATGGGGCGTGGCAATAACGTTGATTTATCCTGTGTATATACACTGATAAACTGCCCCGGCTTCGCCTGCAGACTTAAATCCGTTGCTATCCACATATCATAAATGTCCGTTGCAATTTCCGTTTGACTCACTACAACAGTAGTTTCTTTCTTTTTCCCTGACATGCTCTTCCTCCAATTCCTTACATGGTATATTTCACACTAACTACAGTATAAAATAAGAAGGGATGATGTGCAAGCACATCATCCCTTCTCTGTACGATAACCTATTTCTTTTTCATTCAATGTCTCTTCTTCTACGAGAAGATCTGCATAGACACCGCCAGCTTCCTGCAAGCCTTTTGCAATCAGTCCGGCAAACAATACTGCCCCATCATAACGAAGATGTGTATTATCGGTCTTGCCATCAGGATAGTTCTTGTACTCTCCCTTGGAGAAATACATAAACCACTTACGGCTGCCCATTTCACCAGCCTTCTTTAACTCCGTACGGCTCATGCTGTAGAGGTCTGCCAGCGGAACATTACATTTCTCTGCTGTCTGCTTCATAGCTGCTACATAGTCAGAATGGGCACCTATGCCAAGGTGCTTATCATCCACAAAACATCTGCGTTCCAAAGGTGTAATCAATACAGGGTAAGCACCATGCTTCCTTGCCACGTTGATAAAAATCTCCAGATTCTCCATAAATGTGGAAAAAGGCTCTGTATATCTAGCAGGGTCCTGACTCTTCTCATCATTATGTCCGAACTGGATAAACAGGAAATCTCCTGCACCGATTTCTTCATCAATCCTCTGAAGTCTGCCTTCGTCAATAAAGCTCTTGGTACTTCTTCCATTTTTGGCATAATTTACTACCGTTACATCGTCTTTTGTATACAAGGAAAATACCTGTCCTATGCCAGTCTGTGGGTAGGTCATAAACTTATTAGTCTGAACTGTTGAATCTGATGCCCAAAAAATTTTCCTCATTTATTCTCCCTCTCCTTTATTTCAATAAGAAAGGGGGGACTTAACGCCCCCCTGGATATTACTCTTTTACAGCTCCGATATTAACACCGGTTACAAAGTATTTCTGTAAGAAAGGATACAATATCATGAATGGCAGGATTGCTGCAATGATACCTGCATTGAACAGTGTATTCTGTGATACATTGTAAGCCGTTGTAGGCGTATCACCGTCCATAATCATGTTTCTTAACTTATACTGGAAGTTAACCTGATCAGGGTCTGTAATGTAAATCTTAACTGTTGTGTAATCATTCCATACTGTTACGGCAAACATCAAACCGATAGAAGCAAGTGCTGCCTTAGACAGAGGAAGAACGATCTTGAAGAAGATTCCCATAGGAGAACATCCATCGAGTTCTGCTGCTTCATATAAGGAATCAGGAATACCTTCAAAGAAGTTTCTCATAAGTACAAGGTTGTAAACGTTCATACCATGCTTGAATACAAGAATCCACATATTGTTTACAAGACCGATCTTCTTCATAACGAGGTATTCAGGAATCATACCACCGGAGAAAATCATTGTAAACAAAAGCATGTATGCAAGGAAGTTACGTCCAGGCATGTTGAACTGTACAAGTACATAACCACCAAGTGTAGATAATACCAGACCAAGTAAAGTTCCGAGAATTGTTGTTACTACGGAGTTAATGAATGGTCTGTAGAGTGCAGATGTCTGAATAATGGTCTTATAACCATCAACAGTAGGATGGCTTGGCCATAACTGGAACTGATATACACCAACCGCATTGAAGGAGTCTACCAAAACTTTCCAGATAGGAACCAGAACCAGTAAACCGATTAAAATAAATACGATGTAGTTTACAACGTCAAAAGCGTGTAATCTTTGTTTACGACTAGGTTGTTCTTTTGCCATTTTCGTACCTCCTATACAATACCGCGGCCACGAGTCTTCTTACTTGCCCAGTTACATACAAGAACAAGGAAGCACCCTACTAAGCCCTTGAAGAGACCAACCGCTGTGGAATAACCATAGTTAGGCAGTGCAATTGCGAATGTCTGACGATAAATATATGTAGAAATAACATCAGATACATCATATACTGCATTGTTATATAATACGAATACAGATTCGAACATGTTCATAACCTTAGCCAGGTTCAGGATCAATACAGTGATAATTGTATTGCCAAGAGCCGGTACTGTTACGAAACGGATCTTCTGCATACGGGTAGCACCATCAATATCTGCTGCTTCGTATAATTCAGGATTAATACCTGACAAAGTAGCCAGGAAGATGATTGTTCCCCAACCTGTTTCCTTCCAGATATTAATAATGTAGAAGATTGGACGCCACCATGTTGTACTTGCAAGGAAGTAGATGTTCTTATCAGCGTCTGTCAGGACTCCCAAATCTCTCAACCAACCATTTACAAGACCTGTACTGGATGGAGATAACAACAAACTGAAGATAGATGCAACTACTGCCCATGACATAAAGTGTGGCAGATATATAATAGTCTGCAAAGTTTTCTTTGCAAAGAGATTTCCCATTTCATTTAAGAAGATAGACACTACAACCGCAGATACGTTTGTAATGATCAACTTAATAATACTCAACCAAAGTGTGTTCTTGAATGCCGTCCAGAATGCTGCTGTAGCAAACATCTTCTGGAAATGTGCAAAGCCTACAAAACTTGGTGATCCTACGGGCTTATAATCGTAGAAAGACCATTTGATACCAATCATTGGCCAATAATTAAAAATAAACAGAAATATCAAAACCGGCAGGAACATTACATAATAGCCCCTGTTATTCCAGATACGAAGCTTCAGCGGTTTCTCTCGAACTTCGACACCTGTAGAAGTCATAACTGTTTTCTTACTCATACCGTTCTTCTTCCTTTCCTACTTCCTCATACCACTTTTCCTACTTGGCCGGATAGAACGGCCTTTACTCTCTCATGAATAACTGTCCTGCTCCGGACAGGAACAGGACAGTCTCATATGTAACTTTTCCGATTACTCGGCTTTATCTTACTTAATTATATCTTACTGATTTAACTCAGTTAAGCACTGATCAACGATAGAACCAACTGTATCAACGTATGTCTGCATAGCTGCTTCAACATCGCCGCCGTCAACTACAACTGTTGTAATGCATGCAAGCTTAGCGTCATAGATTGTACCGGACTCGTTTGTAAATGTCTCAGATACAGGTGAAGCAGGAGCATCTACACAGTTGCTTGTGAAGAATTCATTACCTGCTGCTGCAAGCTCGGACTGGTCAGCATAACCATTTGTTAAATGGCATACAACCAATGCAGGGTCAATTGCATTCTTCTTCCATACAGAGTTAGGATCGTTAGGAGACTGCTTTAAGTGGAACTCACCATCAGCGTACTCATATGTCTTTTCCTTATCTGTACCAGCGTTAATTGTGAATGTTTCAGCCTCTGTAGACCAGTGAACGCCTTCAGCACCATATGTCCAAAGTGTCTGAACCTTGTCACCATCCATCATTGTCTCGATTAATGTATCGAAGATAGCCTGCTCACGGGAATTATCTCCGTCACCGTCATCAATGATAACCCATACAGGAGCTTCTCTGTTGAGGTAACCACCAACAGTATCCTTAATCTCAGCGATAGGAGTTAACTGAACTAATTCAGAATCAACATCATTCTTTACAAGGTTATCTGTAAGTGTCTGATACCAGGAACCTGCCCAGTATGTGAATACACCTGAGGAACCAGTCTGATCATTGGAGAACCACTTTTCACGGGCAATCTTTGTAGATGCTGTAAGTGTTTCAGGATCGATAGCGCCATCAGTATATGCCTGCTGTAATCTTAATAATGCAGCCTTAGTCTCTTCGGACTGGAATCCATCATACCATGTACCATCTTCGCCCTGAACGATTGCTGGGTATGCATCCTGCCAGAATTCAGGTAAGTAATTGATGTAAGGAGCTTCGTTTCCAACGAAACCTGCTGCAACTACACCATATGTATCGCCATCTACGCCGTTTCCATCAGGATCGCCGTTGTGGAAAGCAAGTAACATATTGTAATAATCATCATATGTCTTAACATCTTCAGCGTTGATTCCAACTGCATCTAACCAAGCCTTCTTAACATATGTAACACATCCGTTACCATATGAGTTAGCGAAGCCGTATAAATGACCTTCACTGTCCATCAGGCTCTCATTAATCTTAGGTAAATCCATACGTGACTGGAAATCAGCGTTCTTATATGCATCAGCCATATCCCAGAGAAGACCTGTAGGTGCATACTGCTTGAACATATCTGCTGACATGATCATTGCATCAGGATAATCGCCACCTGCGAATAAACGTCCAACTGCATCTGTATAACCTGAATGGTCTAACTGCTGGATGTTAAGCTTAACATCATGACCAAGTTCTTCGCTTACAGCCTTTTCCCACTGCTCAACGAATGCCTGCTGTCCATTATCAACTGTTGCTGTTAATGTACCGTTTACTACAATGTTAAGTTCTGTCAGATCATAAGAGGATGTTTCCCCTGTAGATGCTGTTGTAGAAGCTTCTGCGTTTGCAGCTTCTGTAGATGAAGTAGCGTTTGAATCTGTAGCTGTGCTTGCGCTGTCAGAAGAGCTACCACATGCAGCTAAGGATACAACCATAGCTGATGATAAAAGTAAAGATAATGCTTTCTTCTTCATTTCTTACTTTCCTCCCTAATATAAAATTAACTGTTCCGAACCTTGGGGCTGTGCCCTTGCTCTGGAATCAACATATCATTTCCCCTCTTTTAAAACAAGTTACAATTTTTGCTGTCACGTACATTATTTGACTGCGTTTCCAAAAAAGCCCCATTTTTCAAGGGTTTCATGTAAGTACTTACATGTTGTTTTTTTTATTTAAAACTGGTACAATACTACTATACAAACTGATAATTTATAATGTCATGGAGAAAACCTTGATGATTTTGAATAGAAAAAAAGACCAGAATAATACAAATTCAACAACCGATAAACAGTCCCTTATGCTGCGTATGGTAACCTCTTACAGTATATTTCTGCTGGTCATCCTCATCTTATTCCTGTATCTGTATCAGTCTACCTTCCGTAATGTACAGCAGCAGTATGATTTCCAGCAGCAGTCCACTATGGTCAGTAATGTGGAGCTTTTTGAAAAAGATTTAAGGATCATGGATGTCTATTGCAGACAGCTCCTCCAGAATACTTTCTTCCGCAAGCTGATCGCCTTTCATGATTCCGATAATGAAGATTTCATGGATATGGGAAATGCCCTTGCGACCACGCTTTCCACGGATGTGTACCCTGAGGCGCTGCTTCCTATTGAAGAGGTATACTGCTATCTGCCAAATACCGGCTACGTATTGTCACCCAATTATTTCATATCCGCTGAAAGATATTACAGCTGGATGAAAAGATACGCCAATTCTGAATATGAGAACTGGCTGAAAGCACTTTCAGAAGAATCCAATTATTACCAGTTTCTTCCTATGGATAATGTCGCACCGAATTTCAGCAAAAACTACTATATGTATATGGTAAACATGGATGATCTGTACTATATGGATGCCAACGCTGTAGTATGCTTTGTCCTGGAGAAAGAAGAGCTGTCTTCCTTGTTTACCACGCTCTCTTCCGACAATTTCGATACGGACTTTATTGTTGCAGTAAACGAGGACAATGTTCCTTTTATGAGTCTGTTGTCTAATCCTGATTTTTCTATGGACAGGATTCTCAATCTGCATTATACTGATAATTTTTCACATGTACGCGGTGCTCTTACAATTGGCAGATATACATCTCAGCTTACAGGCTATACCTATTATTACAGCTTCCCTGCCTTTAGTTCTACTTCCGGAACAATTACAAAACAAGTGTTATATATCATGTGTTTTGTAATTGCCTTCTTGTTGGGGATTTCTCTGATTATACGTTTCTCACGCAGAAATGTTGCTCCTATCATAGAACTTGGACAGGAATTAAACGAAGCCGTAGAAGCACAGAATCATCTGCTGGAAGCGGTAAATAGCCAGCGACCCATTATCTGTAAAAGTTATGTACGGAAATTACTGACCGGTCTGACCTCTTCTGAAGAAGAAACTTCCTATATCAAGGAGTATCTGAATCTGATTGGAGACCCATTGTATTATAACTGCCTGTATATTGTTGCTTATAACAATGCCGGTGACTCCGGCGAAAATACACAGCAGATTCGTTCTTCTGACGACTTTAACCAGGTTATTACAAATGCATTGCAGAATTTCCTCGGTTCTCCTCTGTATTATTTTAATCCGGATTCCAGAACCTATGCACTGCTTCTGGCATGCACCAAAGAAGATGAAGCGAACCTGATCATCAAAACAAACGAAACGATTGTCCAGCTTCATAATTATCTGCTGGATACCTATGGAATCTGGTTATTTGCAGGTATTGGCAGAAATACGGACAGCCTGACGAATGTGTGGGAATCTTATCAGCAGGCTGTAGAATCTATCAGTTATACCAGTAAGAATTATTTCTTCTTTCCGTATGAATTTATTAAGAAGGATTCCAATGCCTTCTATTATCCACCTGAATTGTCAACGAAGCTGATTCACTTCATTACGACCGGCAATACTTCTCAGGTACTGGAATTATTCAATCTGATTCATCAGGAAAATATCGAAGAACGTTCCCTGCCAATCAATCTGTTGAAGTTCCTGCTCTCCGATATCCGGAATACTCTGTTAAAAGCCAGATTTGCCCTCCCAAACGGAATATCTGCAGATGTGACCTCCAATCTGGACAAACAGTTCAATGAACACGCCACCTTCAAGCTATGTGAAGATATTGCCCTGACTTTATGTAAGCTCTTTGCTGTAGAATCAGAAGATACCAATCTGGTGACTGCAATTGAGAAATATATTGAAAAGAACTTTATGGACCCATCCATGGGTCTGAATAAGATATCTGATGAATTCCAGATATCAGAAAGTTATTTCTCGCATATGTTCAAGGAAAAGACCGGCGTGAACTTCTCCACGTATCTGGAGAATATCCGTATGAGCGAAGCAGCCCGTATGATCAAAGAAACAGATATCAGTCTGAACGAATTGTATATCTCTGTAGGCTACAACAATGCCAACACCTTCCGACGTGCTTTCAAGAAAATCTATGGTGTTACCCCAAGCAGCATGCGTGAAAACAAAGCTGACAAATAAAAATAGGCATTCATCAAACTCAAATCTGATGAATGCCCATTTTTTATCTCACTGGGTAAACATTACCATTTACAATGGTATATTTGATAACGCCTGTTAGTTTATTCCCAACAAAAGGAGAATTAGAAGATTTGGATGCAAATTTGTCTACCGTCCATTGTGCTTTCGGATCAAAAATAACTACATCTGCTGTAGAATCAATTGCAAGATTTCCTGCATTTAATCCATACATTTTGGCAGGATTGCACGACATGCAAGCTAAAAGTTGCATCATGCTTACTTTTCCTGTATCGACCAGATTGGTAATGCCAAGAGAAAGTGCTGTCTCTAACCCAATAATTCCACTGGGAGCTTCTGTCAGCGGCTTACTCTTCTCCTCTACGCTGTGAGGTGCATGGTCTGTTGCAATAATATCTATTGTTCCATCCTGAATACCTGCAATAATCGCCTGTCTGTCTTCTTCCAGTCTAAGAGGCGGATTCATCTTGGCAAGTGTTCCATGCTCTACCACCGCTTCCTGTGTCAGGCTGAAATGGTGTGGCGTTGCTTCCGCATGAATCTTAGTACTTTTCTGTCTTGCCTGACGCACCAGCTCTACGCCCTCTTTCGTACTGATATGCTGTACGTCAAGAATAACACCTGTTTTTAATGCTATATCAAGGTCACGGGCTATTAAATCTATCTCTGCTTCTCTTGGTGAACCGCCAATACCGAACTTCTTCTGTGCGATATCGCTATTTACACCATTATTACTGATCAGCGCCGGATTCTCTTCATGAAGACTGACCGGCACACCAATACTGGCTGCTTTCACAAAAGCCTGCTCCAAAATATCGACATCCAGCAGCGGTATACCATCATCTGTAAACCCGGCTGCGCCCTTGCTGTACAAGAGAGCCATATCTACCAGTTCTTTGCCCTGTAATCCCTTAGAGACGCTGGCACAGCTGTATACATGAATCGGAGTATTCTTTCCCTTCTCCAATATATAATCAAGTGTCTCTTCATTATCTACAACAGGTTTTGTATTTGCCATCAATACCACGCTGGTAAATCCCCCCTGCAAGGCCGCCTGTGCTCCTGTATCAATATCTTCCTTATAGGTAAATCCCGGATCTCTGAAATGAACATGCACATCTACAAGCCCCGGTGCAACCACCATACCCGTGGCATCAATTACCTCGCACCCCACTTCCTGAATCTCACCACATGGTGCAATTCTGGCTATCTTGCCATCTGCAATCAGAAGATCCCCCTTCTCTTCTCTCTTACAGGAAGGATCTATTATCGTTCCGTTTTTAATTAATATCATATGTTATTTTACCTCTCAATTCAGCATTTCATCCTGTAAATACCGAAATACGCTGTCTGAATTTCAGCATTACAGGCTTACACCTTGATTACAAACCAAGTATAGCATACGTATTATCTAAATTCTACGGTCTTGTCGGCAATCCCCTCTGTTTTTATTACCACATAGGGATAAGATGCCACCTGTGCTGCCTGTTCTGATGTCTGCGGTCCAATCAGAGTCGTATCTATCACAATCGTGTTCTCCGTCTCAAATAATTCATTCACACTAATGCTATAGCCACTACTCTCCTGTTCTCCATACCCCACCGCAATATAGAGATCCTCCCCTCTCGTATAACTGATTTGAAAAGGCTTCTCCTTCTTCTCCCCAATCACATCACGAAGCGCATCCGGCTGCTCTTCCTGAGATACCACCGTAAACTCCAGATCCCTAACCTTCCCCTCATCCTCCTTCTCTACCGCACATCCCCCTAAAATCCCCATTACTGCTATCCATCCCACAATAATAACACATGTTTTTATATTTCTTGTCATACTTTTCACAATTCCTATTCCCTTCTGTCTGATATTCTTATTATCTTATTCCTATTCTATTACACAAAACACCCCGTTATGTCTCTAATATGTTGCATTTCATATTCCCCTATGCTACACTTAATTTCATGTGTTATCAAAAACTAACACGGCGTTTTTCACGTAGCGAGGGCGTGCCTGTGTTGCATTGTCCAAGCTGTGCAATTCGTCCCTCTCTTTACCCCCTTTCACATTTAAAAAATATAATTTAGGAGATATAACATGCAAAATCATCATAAGAGAAGCTCTTTTTCCGGGAAACTCGGATTTGTCCTGTCAGCAGCCGGCGCCTCTGTAGGACTGGGAAACATCTGGCGCTTCCCATACCTGGCAGCCAAATACGGCGGTGGCATATTCCTGCTCATCTATATTGTTCTGGCATTGACCTTCGGCTACACAATGATCATTGCCGAAACATCCATCGGACGTATGACCAACAAAAGCCCTGTTGGAGCCTTCCATTCCTTTGGCAGATCCAAATTGCTGTCCTTTGGCGGATGGATCAACGCCATTATTCCCATCTTAATCGTACCCTATTACTCTGTTATCGGTGGATGGGTCATTAAATATCTGTTTGAATATATACTTGGACACAGTAATAATCTGGCTCAGGATGGATATTTCTCAGGCTTTATATCTACTGGCAGTTCTACTGAAATCTGCTTTCTGATATTTGCCATATTTACTCTGAGTATCATTTATGCCGGTGTCCGCAATGGTATTGAACGTGTTTCCAGAATTATGATGCCAATTCTTGTTGTTTTATCCATTATTATTGCCATTTATTCTGTAACAAGGCCAGGAGCGATTGCCGGTGTGAAGTATTTTCTCATACCGAACCTTCATAATTTCTCATGGATGACAGTTGTCACAGCAATGGGTCAGATGTTCTACTCCCTTTCCATTGCCATGGGTATTCTCATTACTTTTGGTTCTTATATGAAAAAAGACATTTCCATTGAAGAATCTACGGAAAATGTCGAGATATTTGACACAGCAGTTGCCATCATGGCTGGTCTGATGATCATTCCTGCTGTATTTGCCTTTTCCGGTGATGACTCCAATACACTCCAGGCAGGACCATCCCTTATGTTCATTACCATCCCGAAGGTTTTTGAAAGTATGGGGCTTGGTACTTTTGTTGGCATATTATTCTTCCTGCTTGTATTATTTGCTGCGGTTACAAGCTCTATTGCCCTGACAGAGAGTGCCGTGTCTACCTTCGAGGATGAGCTGGGCTGGAATAGAAAGAGATCAACGCTTCTGATTGGTGTTATTATCATTGCACTGGGAAGTCTCTCTTCCTTAGGCTATGGCCCTTTAGCCAAGGTAAAAATTCTGGGTATGCAGTTTCTGGATTTCTTTGATTTCCTGACAAACTCCGTCATGATGCCAATTGCTGCCATTACGATCTGTCTTCTGGTGTCACGTACAATCGGTGCGGAAAGAATCGAAGAAGAGGTAACGAAAGAAGGAAAGCCCTTCCATCGTAAAAAGATATTTTATTTTATGATTCAATATTTGTGTCCTGTTTTTGCTGCAATTATTCTGATCAGCTCCGTAGCCAATGCCTTCGGACTGATCTCCATGTAGTACAACCCTTGCTTTTATAAGGTTTCTCTACTATAATAAAGAAAAACACGAAAGCAGAAAGGTATAAAGTATGATCCGATTAATTATTGTAGTACTTTTTGTAGTTCTATTTCTGATACTCAGTATCCCCATTATGTTCGTAGAATGGATTATTGGTAAATTCAATCCGGGTGTGAAAGACCGTTCCTCTCTGGCAATTGTCAACTGGGCTTTCCGCGTTGTCCTTTTCCTTGCAGGTACTAAAGTTACTTTCATAGGCCTGGAAAATGTACCTACAGACACCCCGGTTCTCTATGTCGGCAATCATCGCAGTTTCTTTGATGTTGTAATCACTTACACGAAGGTAGCCCGTGTAACCGGTTACATTGCCAAGAAAGAAATCGAGAAGGTTCCACTGCTTCGCAACTGGATGCGCAACCTGCACTGCCTTTTCCTTGACAGAAAAGACATTAAAGCCGGCTTAAAGACAATTCTGGAAGCAATTGAATTGATGAAATGTGGCATTTCCATCTGTATCTTCCCGGAAGGAACCAGAAATAAGGTGGCTGATACCTTTCTTCCTTTCCATGAAGGAAGCTTTAAGATTGCCCAGAAAGCAAACTGTCCTATCGTACCGATTACGATCAATAACAGTGCTGCCGTCTTAGAGGATCATTTTCCCAAGATCCGCAAGGCACATGTCGTTGTAGAATATGGCAGACCTATTTATATAAATGAGCTTGCTCCTGAGAATAAGAAACAGCTTGCTCCCTATGTACAGCAGATTATCAGTGATACTTATTTTAAGAATAAAGAAAAATATGCTGAACTTATGGCAAAATAAAAGAAAGGGCGATTGTCCTTTCTTTCTTATTTTATGGTTTTATGGCTGTAATTCAATGATAAATGCTTTGGTATATCCATTCTTTGGGGATGTCCGAAGCCAGATCTTTCCACCATGCATTTCAACGATTTTACGGGCAATACTCAAACCGAGTCCACTGCCGCCTCTAGTGCTTCTCGCCTTATCCCCTCTGGAGAAAGGTTCAAAAATATGTTCCGCTAACTCAGGTTCGATGTTTCTTCCCGTATCCGCTATACAGATTCTGTATTCTTCATCCAGTGTAACACTTACCTTCGTACCGACATCATTATATTTCAGGGCATTATTGAGAATATTGGTAATCACTCTCGTCATCTGGCTTTTATCCAGCTCTATGGAATCAAGCTTATCTGGAATCTCTATCTCCAGTTCCATGCCCTTCTCTTCAAAATCCGTATACATCATGGCAATGACTTCCCGAAGCAATTCACATACATCTGTCTTTTCTTTATGCAGTGTAAAACCTTCACTGTCCATTTTAATATATTCAAAAAGCATCGTGACCAGTTCGCTCATACGCATGGACTTGGCATAAATCGCCTGTAGATATTCCTGTCTTTTCTCCTCACTTAGAGGAATCACACCATCCGTCAGCGTCTTCGCATAACCACATATAGTAGTAATCGGCGTCTTAATATCATGAGTAATGTCTGACAGCATCAGATTTCTTGCCTTATCATATACCTTTTTCTGCTCCTTCTCCTGCTGTAAAAGTTCCTCTAACTTGTGAGATATCTGAATATAATACCACATAATTGCCAGAACATAGGGCAGTAAGGTAATTGCAAAAAGCACCAGAAAGATTAATATTACGCCAAACTGATAGAATCCTGCCCACTTATCGCTGTCTGCCATTGGTATGGCTGATGTGTCAATTCTCAGCTGCCAGGCTCCTGCCATAATCTGCTGTAATTTGTACTGTATAAGTCTGGCTATCTCATCAGGCAGCAAACCGGCGCATACATAGAGAACGATCTGTAGCATTAATAATAAAATACTGCCCTCACTCTCAATCCCTACTTCATTAATATGTAAAACTACGAAAAGCCCCGGCAGAAACTTACGGTACACTATGCCAATCAGCTCCTGCGATAAGGCTATAAAAATCAGGGCAATCAGAAAACGTTCAACCAGAAACCATTTCAGTGATTTGTTCATACTGTGTTCTCCAACCGGTATCCTAATCCACGAATGGTACGAATATACGCATTTGGATCTTCTGAAAGCTTACCTCTCAGCTTACTGATACACACCATTACATTATTATCGTCTGTGTAGAAAGCATCTTCCCAACCCTGTTCATAAAGCTGCTGCTTGGTGAATACTTTATTCGGATTTTCCATAAATAATCTCATAATACGAAATTCCACAGAAGTCAGATCTATCGTTTCTTCACCCTTTTTCAGAATACAGGAATCTACATGCAACGTCAGATCTCTCACCTGTAATATTTCTTTTGGCTGATTCTCCCCTGCTCCCAGAGAATAGAACCGCCTAAGATTGGATTTGACTCTTGCCACTGCCTCAAGAGGCTGAAAAGGCTTCGTAATATAATCATCCGCCCCCATATCAAGCCCCAGTATTTTATCAGAATCATCGCCTTTTGCCGACAGGATAATGACAGGAATATTGCTGTTCTCACGTAATGTCTTCAATACCCGGTAACCATCCAGCTTCGGCATCATGATATCCAGAAGCAGAAGATCCGGTGCTTCTTTCTCAAGAAGCGACAGGGTCTCAAAACCATCTGCCGCTTCTACTACATGAAATCCAGCCTGCTCCAGATACAGGTGCAGAATGTCACGTATCTCTGCTTCATCATCTGCAATCAAAATTGTATATGCCATACAAATCCCCATTTCTTTGCACATTTACTGTGCAACACGAGTCAAAATTGAAGCAGTCTGTAATTTTATCTTATAACTGCATCATTGTCGTTGGAACCGACTGTGCATCTGCCAGGTCTTTCCGGCTCAATCTGCTATACAATGCTGCATCTGTCAGATTCACATATGGTGCTACGTAGAAAATCTCTGCCAGTCCACAGGTAATGCCCCCAAGCATATGCCACAGAATGAAAGACAGATCCAGTACGAAAGCATCCCACTTCTGACCATCCATCATATCTTTACTTCTCTGCAGGACTTCCTGATATGTCATATCCGGATTCTCCCCCAGAATGTAAGGTACCATACGGTACTGATAGGCTTTGTAGATACCCGGGACAATAAATAACAATGACCACAGTACCACATACAGATCCTTGAAGAACATCACTTTTACGCCATTCTTATAATTATGGTCAAAGGTATATCCCACTTCCGCAATTCTGGCTGTATCGTCCAGGCTCTTTACCATAAAACGGTTGATACCTACCTGAACAGGATTCAGCAGTAAAACATCCAGTGCAAGCACTATTGCAAGCACTATTGCTGCAACTATCAGAACCACAATTACAGTGAAAGCAACCGCAACAATGTCCTGAGGCCTTATATCCATCTGGATATCATCCAGTACCGCTTCTGCACCTTCCCAGTCTACATCATCATTTTCATGCTCAGTGAAATGCTCCTTTACATTATCTGATGCCATATCACGGATATCACTTCCGCCGCCGGAGATTCCCGAACTGCCCAGTCCCCCACCAATCAGCATTCCAATCAGTGATACCAGTACAATCTTCCAGTAGTTACGTTTGAGCGCTTCCTTCGCTCTTTCCTTTAGTTCTTTTCTTGTCCACATCATGTTACATCTCTCCTTTATATACATCCATCATGTGCTTTTTGTTCTTTGATGATATTATCATAACATGACTTCCTTAAAGAAAGAGAAGTGAAACCTTAACAAAACCTTAAACCCCATCACGCCAGTATCTGTGGTATCTGCTTCACCACTTCTTCAAAATGCATACCATGGGAAGCCTTTACCAACACAGTATCACCTGTATGGAGAATCTCACCTAAATGCTCCAGCATGATGTCCCTGTCTTCAAAATAGTAAGCCCTGCTGTCGGATTCTACAGCTTTCACGCCATCATACATATGTCTGCACAGATTACCCACACAGATTATACAGTCAATCTTCTTGTATGCCGCATAGGTTCCAACCTCTTCATGCAGAGCCTTCTCATTGCTTCCCAGCTCAAACATATCTCCAAGGATTGCGACTTTGCGGGTATTTGCCATGCTTAGCAGATCAATTGCTGCTTTCATGGATACCGGATTGGCATTGTAGCAGTCATCAATGATCGTAACCTTATCCTCATGAATGACGTGGCTTCTTCCACCAACAGGCTCTACGGAGCTTATTCCTCCCGCAATCTCTTCATCAGACAATCCCATCACAGTCGCTACTGCCGTAGCAGCCAGGGCATTGTAGACCATATGCTCTCCGGGGAGTGGAATCTTAACACCAAATGTTCTGCCTTGTCTGTGGATATTGGCAGTACTTCCTGCAAGTCCCTGGTTCACATAATCTGTTGCATATATTTCATTCTTACTGTCTTTTCCAAAGAAAAGCGGACGTTTACCGCGCACCTCGGTTACTGTCATCAGCTTATCATCATCACCGTTTAAGCATACCTTACCATCCGGCTGCATGAAGTCGAAGATCTCTGTCTTGGCTTTAAGAATACCATCCCTGGTTCCCAGATTCTCCAGATGGCACTGTCCTATATTGGTAATCACGCATACATCCGGCTGTGCAATACTGCTGAGACGATGCATCTCACCAAAATCACTGATGCCCATTTCCAGTACAGCCACTTGGATATTATCCCTGATACGCAATACCGTAAGGGGTAAACCTATTTCATTATTAAAGTTTCCTTCAGTCTTTAATACCTGATAATGTGTTGCCAGTGTTGCTGCAATGAATTCCTTTGTGCTGGTCTTACCCACACTTCCGGTAATTCCCACTACCTTGATATTGAGCTGTTTCCTGTAAAAGGCAGCCACATCCTTGAGTGCCTGAAAGCTGTCTTCTACAACGATATATGCTCCTTTTGGGTTTTCGGGTGCTTTCTCGCAGATTACACCAAGTGCGCCTTTTTCAAAGACAGCGTCAATAAAGGTGTGACCATCCACACGCTCGCCTTTTGTAGCAATAAATACATAACCGGCTTCCACCTTGCGGGAATCCAGCACAACGCCTGCTGCTTCCTCTCCTACATGCTGCTCTGCATTATGCAAAGAACCATTGACTGCTTTTGCGATGTTCGCCAACGTCATATTTTTCATGTTTTTTGTCACACCTTTCTCTTTTATTCTGCTTCGTTGTATTTCTCCAGGGAGATTCTGATAATTTCTTCACACAGAGCATCAAAATCTACTCCTACCGCTGCTGCTTCCTGAGGCAACAGGGATGTAGGTGTCATGCCCGGAAGTGTATTAGCTTCCAGACAATAGAAATGATACTCACGGTCCATACGGAAATCTGCCCTTACATAAGTATGCAGGCGAAGTGCCCTGTATACTGCCTCTGCACAACGCTGCATACCCTCTGTTACTTCCTCTGGCAGCTCGGCAGGACAGGTCTCTACAGTAGAACCAGCCTGGTATTTATTCTTATAATCATAGAAACCTACCTTGGGGGCAATTTCGATGATTGGCAGTGCTTTGCCATCCATGACACCAATGGAAAATTCCCTTCCATCTATGTATTCTTCAATCAAGACTCTTTTTTCAAATGAAAATGCCTGCTTTAATGCATCCTGCAATTCCTGTGCATTCTCTGCCTTGTATACACCAACACTGGATCCGCCTCTGTTGACCTTAACGATACATGGATAGGTATCCCATTGTGCCTCTTGTCCTACAGTGAGGGTAATTCCCTTTGGTGTAGGAATATCATATTTTATAAATAATTCCTTGGAGATTACCTTATCCATAGCAAGGGCGCTTGAGAAATAATCTGTTCCTGTATACTTGATGTGCAAAAGGTCAAACATTGCCTGTACCTTACCATCTTCTCCATTCTGTCCATGCAGTGCAAGGAATACAATATCACTCTGCTTACAGATATCAATGACATGAGGTCCTACTTCATTATAAGGATCATCCTTTCTCATGGCTCTTACCTGCCTGATATCAGGATTCTGGCTGGAGATTGCCTGAATGCTTTCACTCCAGTCTTTCTTAATGGCGAATACGTCTGTATAATCTGCGCCATCATAGCCAAGATACAAATCCACCAGAACCACCTGATGTCCACTCTTTACCAGAGATTTATAGATCATCGATCCCGTTACAAGGGATACGTCTCTTTCTGTACTTGTTCCACCTGCTAATACTGTTATTTTCATATTAATTACCATGCCTTTCCATAACCTTTAAACTATTGTAGTATACTGTTTTTTGCTCACGTTTCCTATCTTTCTGCCAAAAATAAACACTTTCGGTATACCTCACCGCACTATTTGAACAGTATCTTAATTGCCTGTATCATCCAACAAGTCACTTAAAGCAAAAAGCAGAATGCCATTCCACTCCGGTGTACGATTCTGTGTCTTCTCCGCTTCCATCCAGGTACCATCTTCCCCCAGATACCGGCTGCCTTCCTCATTTCTGCCTTCTATATAATGTATGGTATTCTCCATAACTGACGCATATTCATTGCTCGGTGTAATATAGTCAACGAAACAGATCAGCAGTATCTTATGCAGATTATCGGACATATCTCTTGTGTATACACCGAAATTATCCTTCCTGGACGCAATGCAGATTTCTTCAGTCTCGCTTACCAGCTTCTGCATCAGTCCGGAGCAGATACCTCTATCCGTATTACGCTCTGTCCCCAGATAGACTATCGCCCCATAAAAGGAAAACCTGTCTTTCATAATGTCTGCTTCATGCTGCTTCAGATAAGATACTACTACTTCCTGACTCTTCGAGTCTCCTTCTGTCCGAAAACGCTGTGCTGCTGCATAGAATCTGGCATTTGCCTGTTTACTGTTGCTTTTCTGCTTCTCCATCCAGTTCCAGGATTTCCGTGAAGCGTCCAGATATGCCTTGGCTGCTTTCGCATCATATTTGCCAAATACATTATGATACATTGCCATAATACCACAAAATACAGCAGTTGCTTCATAATCTTCATAAATACTTCCCGTTTCGGCATCCTGTACCGATAACATCCAGTCTGCTGAGTTAAGCAATTGAGGAACCAGTGTCTTGTTCTCTTCAAATACACTGCCGTGACACTGTAATGCCAGCAGCATGGCATGCATACCAAATCCCAGACTGATAATGCCCTGTGGGCTTTCTTCATAAGTAAAATGCTGTTCCTGCTCCATCAACGCCTGAAACAAGTCCCGATATACCTGCTCTCCTATGGAAAATGTATAGGAGCGCCCGATTCCATCTGTTTCTATATAATATGTACCTTCCTCAGTAAAGTCAGAGAAATCACCTTTGCTGACAGTCTGTGCGCCCGCTTCATCATATGCAGTCTTCGTGATGGTACCGGTATAGACAACCTCTCTGGACTGCTCCTCTACAATACGAAACTCATCCGAAAGATGCTCTCCAAGGAAAAGCACCTTCTTATCCCTACCTGGCAGATAGCCTTCTCTGTCCAACAGTACTCTTACTCTGCTTACGGGAAGCTCATATGTGACCTCTGACTGATACAGGGGCTGTGATACGGTCTGTACTGATATATTATCAGACTGTGGCTGCCCCTGTACTGTGGCTGCTGCCGTATTGCCGCAGCCTGACAAGAACATACAGACAGTCAAATACAGACAAAGTAATCTGTTTCTTCTCATTTACGTACCTCAATAACAATTTTCTCCTATTGTACACGCATTTTAATGACAAGTAAATACGCAAGCCTCTGCATTCTCGTTTCGATATACGATCTTGCCATCTATAATCGTCATTAGCGTATGGGTAAATATCTCCATAGGATTCCCATCATAGACTGCAATATCTGCATCTTTACCGACTTCCAGGCTTCCCACTCTGTCTGATACTCCACAGATATCCGCTGCATCAATTGTAATTGCTCTGTATGCCTGCTCCATATCCAGTCCATTCTTGACACATAGTCCTGCACACAACGGCAGTGACTGAATCAATGAGACCGGATGATCTGTTGTAACTGCTACTTTTACACCATGTCTCGCCAATACGCCAGCTGTTTTAAAAGCCATATTCTGCACTTCAATCTTATTTCTGCTGGCAAGATCCGGTCCTACGATTGCAGGAAAGCCTTCTCTTGCAATCTCTTCGGCGATCAGATGTCCCTCACTGCAATGATCCAGTGTCATCCGAAGGTGGAATTCATTGGCAATGCGGATTGCGGTGAAAATATCATCTACTCTGTGTACATGCGCTTTTAAAGGAATCTCTCTTCTGATGACAGGAACCCAGGATTCATAGTGGAAATCATAGGGTACTTTTCCCCTTTGCTCAACATATTGTGCAGCCCTGGTCAGCTCCTGCCGTAACATCCCTGCAATTGCCATACGTGTTGTAGGAGAAATGCCCTGTCCCGCATAATTCATCTTGGGATTCTCCCCAAATGCCACTTTCATTGCAGATGGTGATTTCATGATCAGATCATCTATTCTCCTGCCCTTGGTCTTAACGACTGCGAACTGTCCACCTACCACATTGGAGCTTCCCGGACCGATCATTGCCGTAGTGATTCCTGCTCTCACGGCATCATCAAAAGCCGCATCCATCGTATTGATTGCATCAATTGCCCGTAAAAAAGGAGTAAGCGGGTGGACGGCCTCATTGCAGTCGTCCCCCTCCTTTCCCTTCTTCTCCTCTGTAATGCCCATGTGGCAATGTGCCTCTACCAGACCGGGCATAACCAGCTGATGCTTCATATCTATCACTTCACAATCCGCTGACTGGGGCAAGTTAATCCTGGGCGCTAATTCCAGTATCTTACCCTGTCCAAGCAGGATACTCCCATTTATGACTCCTTCTGGCCCCATTGTACGGATTGTTGCATTCTCTAATAACAGCACATTTACTCCATTCTGCTCAGCGGATTCACTGGCTGTCCATCCTTGGTCAGCTTAAAATACACATTACTTCCTTCTACAGAATAATAAATGGTGGGCTTGGCAACTTTACCCACAATATCTCCTGCCGATACTACATCACCCTCTGCTAATGTGATATCTGTCAGCTGTCCATAGGTAAGCTCATATCCATTTCCAAGGTCAAATAAAATACTGTTTCCAGTCTGGGTATCATAATATACCTTCTCTACTACACCGTCTGCTGCTGCTGTAATCGTCTCATCCGGTGTCGCTGCAATGACAATGGCAGGACTATAGCGGTATTGCTGCATTGTTGCAAAATACACTGCCTTGTCCATGCTGTAGTTGACCAGCACTTCTCCTACAATAGGCCATTGCAGTACATCTCCTTCTCCAAAGGAAGGTTCTGCCACAGCATTTTGTGTCTCTGGTTGTGCAATGACAGTTTCCTCTACAGGGTCTTCCTGCACTACAGAGGATGGCTCTCCTGCTATATCCTCACCGAATCTGGCATCTGTCATCTCATTTCTGCCTGCATTTCTAAGGTCTTCTGCCTTTTGCCTGTCATTGGTCACGCCTGCTGAATTCGCCTCAGTATACTGCGGGTCCACATCCATATCATCATTCTGACTCAGTTCCTGGTCATTTCCAAATCTCTCATCAGCCAGCTGCTGTTCCTGTGCCTGCTTTTCTATCTGAGCAAAATCTATTCGATTGTCATCCTCCCCGGAATCTCCTATGGACGCCATATAGACTCCCGTCAATGTAAGGGCTGACAGCACAAAGACAGAGGCTGCGATCATACACACCTTCTCCTTCTGTAAAGGACGCTTGTTGTTACGTCTGTTCATACTAACACCTTGCCTTTCTCTAATCTGCTTCTGGGACGTAGGTACAAGTACCTCGTATTAGTATGATTGCCTGTATTTCTAAATCTATTCACATGCATTATATCTTTTATCCAGCATTATATCTTTGTAAAAATATTCCAGTATCTGCCGATATTCCATTCCCTGCGCATCCAGCCTGGCTCCGTAACACACATCAAACCCTATCCCATGGCCTATCCCTCTGGTTCTTATCATAATAAGGTTCTCTTGTTCCTCCCAGTCAAAATCGGGCGACCGTAGCTCCATTACCTGACACAGAGCATCCGCTGTCAGTACCATTTCTTCTCCAGTACAATGTATAACCTTCACATATCCGCTATCATCGCGTTCCAGCTCCATATCCTGTAAACTGTTGCAGAATTTCCATCCGCTGATTTCTTTGATTCTGGCATAAAAATCCTTTTTGCGGTAATGATATTGCAAAAGATATTCTTTATCGTAGAGATTATCACTACAGTCCACACTTTTTAAAAAGGGCAGTCCCGTATCTCTGGTCTTACCACTGCTCATATAGAAAAAAGGAGCAGGAATCACTTCTCCCTCATACGTAAGTACGATTCCTACCGTATCTGCTGCTGCCTGCTGCATATGATCTGTTATTTCATCCCTGCATGCCATTCCTGTATCCTCAAGGATAAGCTGCCCCGGTCTGTTCTCCTGCTGCCATTTATAGACCAGATTGGTGCGGCATATGACAGCCGCTGCCCGACACAGCTCCTCTCCCTTCTGATCTGCCAGCATGGAAGCCATCATAAAGGGCAGCACCTCCTCCGGGTCATAGCAGTAACTTCCATTCTGCATCTCCACAATAACAGAAAATCCCGCCGTAGAAGCCATCCTTTCTTCCCTTTGTGGTCTTTCATCTTCTGCCATAAACAGATTACCGAGCAAAGGGAAGCATAACAGGATTGCCAACAGGCGGGGTAATTTCTTCATATATACCTGCACAGTTCGTTATTGCATAGTATATGCTTTTTATTCTGTAACTATTCAGAACCCCATTCGCAAAATCGCTGTTTCACAGCTTGTTTTTTGCTCATGTGGTTACTTTGCCATATAAATTGAGTCAAATATGCTTGTAAACAAGCATATTCTGCCTTAATTTGCATGGCTCTGAATAGTTACCTTATTCTTATTTTTTCCTGATTCGCCTAATTCCACTTATTAATTTGTCAAACAAAACACCGCATACTATTACTACGGTATTGTCATATATAATTCCAAGTACAAGGCTGACCGCAAAAGCAAGCACCACCGTTACGGCAATACCACCTGCACAGCCAAATCGTAGTGCAGTTATGTGGAATCTGCCCTGCACGATGACAAATAATGCATACCAGTGGATCAGGATAATTGCATAGCTGTATCTAGAACATAAACGGATAACTGCATTGTCTTTGCCATCGAACCAGCTCTTATGGCGAAGCATCAGTGCAAAGATACCACAGGAGAGCAACTGCAACGTAATGGCATTATGATAGACATAATTCATATTGGCAGAATTGATAAATACAACAATAACCGACACAATAAATGCAACAACAGCTGCTGCCATGATTTTCTTATCATAGCTTCTGGTCTGGTCTTTTGTCATAATATATCCCATAAGGAATACGCCTTCCCATCCGGCAAGGAAAGTAGATATACCAAAACCAATTCCTGCCAGCGGCAGATACAGCGTTAATGCGTTGCATACCAGAATAACAACCGCCATTGCAAACAGCATTTTATCAGTAAGATGCTGCATCATAACACGGAAAAATGGTGTAATCAGATATAAAGCAACTATTGTATAAATCAGCCACAGATGCGGTCCTACATCCGGTGCGCCCGTCAGGATTCTCTTAAATGCCGCACCCAGATTCTTCGGTGGCAGGAAGCCTACCTCATGATTCAGAGACAATAACAGTAAATAATATGCAATTAAAGGAATGATGACTTTGGATGCCCTTCTTATATAGAAAGAACCCACTGATTCTTCTTTATGGGAGTTTAGCAAAAGTGCGCCGGATAACATGACATATATCACATTACAGCTCAGTCCAAGTGTCAGACCACCTACCAGCAACAGCCGCTTCCAGCCAGCATCAGCCAGATCCACCATCGGGGAACAGGCATGAGCCAGTATAACCAATACCGCTGCCAGTACACGCATATAATCCCAGCACACCTCTCTGGATGTCTGATTCTGATTCTTCCCTGATAATTGCAGCATATAATTGTGTAATCCCATTTCCCCGGCTCTTACCTTATGCGCCCAGAAGACAAGCAATATGGCAAGCAATGCCACAGGACAATATATAAGACATTGATGTAAAGTACCTGCTGATATTACCGGACTAACCTTAGTCTCACCTGCATATACTGTTATTTCATTTAATGTAAAATCACCATCTATATCCAGTCTGAAAGAATCATACTCACCTAACGGTATTGGAATACAACAAAACGTCCTGCCGGACTCTATAACAGTCTGAAAAGAATGTTTCTCTGTGTAATTCTCTCCGGCTTTTGCATAAAAGACCTGTACCGGCAGATCCTCACCGCTATTGGCACGGCAAAGGATGCGCATTCCTCCCACTGTTCCTTCTGATTTCAAATATAACTGCGGATCTTCACCGGTTACCCGGTAAGCATTATCTTCTACCTCATAATTTGATACGCCCACATAGGAATCCTCTCCTATCGTAGTCTCCAATCCCTGAAAGGTATATTGATAATCAAGATTCTTCCAGAAGATGACCGCCCAGCTTATCAGTACGATAACAGTCAGTATTTCCCATTGCCTGCGTTTTTTCATATTTATTGACCATGCCTTTCCTTCCTTTGTAAGCCCATACAGTTTCAGTGTATCAAAAAAGGCAAAAGCAGTCCATTACTTTCACCTTTTTTTAATACACTTATTATAGCTATTCTGAATACACTTTAATAATTCTGTAAATCCTTGGCAAGCTCGTAGATTGATTCAAATATCTGCTTGCACTTGGCAACCTCTCCCACTGTAATATTGGAATTATCAAGACCTTCTCCTGATGCCGCAGCTACTTCCTGGCTGGATGCCGACAACTGTGTAATGTGGTCATAAATCGTATTAGAGGATTCCAATGTCTGTTCCATACTGTTCTTGACATCATTAATATATTCTGCAAGAATCTTTACTTCGCTTTCTACCTGTGCAAATCTCTCCTTACTCTCTGTTATCAGCTCATTCTGTCTTGCCACACTATCAACAGAATTGCTGATACTTTCATTGGCACGCTTCGTATCTTCATTTAATTCCTTGATGATATTGGTAATATTATTGGATGCTTCCTTGGTATTCTCCGACAAAGTCCTTATCTCTTCTGCGACAACAGAAAATCCACGTCCTGCCTCTCCTGCCCTTGCAGCTTCAATGGATGCATTCAGTGCAAGAAGATTAGTCTGGCTGGATATACTGATAATGGAATCCACAAATCCTGCCACCTGTCCTACCTTCTTAGTCAGCTCATCTATCACTGCTTCTGTTGCAGCACTGCACTGGCTTACATTATCTGCCTGATTGCCAAGCTCCAGCATGGAATTCACGCCCTCTTCTACTGTCTGGGATACCTTATCGGAAGAACGTATCATCTCTGAAGCAAGACTCTGCGCATGTTCTGCATGCTCCCTGATATCTCCTGATATCTCTGCCTGTCCCTGGATTGCTTCTGCAGTACTTTCCGTACTGCCTGCTATGTTTTCCATAGAAGTATGGCTATTGGAAAGACTTGTCTCCAAAGTATCCATCATATCCATTGCTTCGCCAAAATGTTTCATGATATTATCTGCCACCTGGATCATAAGGTCATGGCTTTCCTTCTGCTTCTTTGTACGATGCATGATCTCGTCCGTATTTTCCTTATTGAACTTAATCAGAAGGCCGATACATCTGATAGATGCATACGCAACCAGAATACTAACCAAAACACCGACAAACCTTGTCGCCCCACCGACTCCGTTATCCATCATACCGGAAATGTGAATGATAAGACGCAGTATATTTGCAAACACAACTACGGCATTGCTCACGATAAGTGTCTTTATATCCAGGTATACAACCGTAGCAAACAAAATAGGAAACGCATACATGGCATTATCTTCTGTCGTCGATACCAGTCTGAGTATCAAATATACTGTCAAAGCTGACCCTAACATTGCATATTCACACATACGGCTGTTTCTCTTGATAACAAAAAAGACTACATTGATAATGATTGCGAGCAATGCACTAAACAACTGCAGATACGATGCCATTGTTACCTGCCCCGGTGTGGCTTTGATAAATGCAACTAATGACAAAAATACATATGCCATTATAACTGTCAATACAGGAAATACTACTGTATTGGCCCTTTTATATTGTTCCTCTGTCACTTTTTATTCCTCCTGTTGTTTTTAATGTACTCTCGGAATCTTCTTCAAGCGAAGCATTCTGAGAGTACATTTTATTTTTTTCATACATATCCTTTTTTCTGTATATAATAATACTACTATTTTATTCTCTTGTATACATTTTTTGAATATTTTTTGTTTTTTAAATCATTAACTGTCTAATCATTCTTTGAATCATACACTCTACAATGATGAAATTCCGGCATCAATTTAAATAAAAAATAAAAAAAGAGAATTGATTTATTATACACTTAATTATTATAGTATTTACTTTATTTTTTGTTCAAACTATGTTATATTTTAATTAATAGAAATTTCGGAAAGGACGTGACATGATGCTGTATTTTCAATCTGTTGGCGAAGCAGAAGCTGTATTTAAAGCACTCAGCACACCTATGCGACTGAAGATCATGGAAATGATCTATAAAAACGACTCCCTGAGCATGAACGACCTGGCTGAAGCCCTGGGATTAACAAACGGTGCAATCTCCATGCATGTAAGTAAGCTGGAAGAAGCAGATCTGGTAAAGATCAAAACAACCTCCGGTAAGAGAGGAACTATGAAGATTGTCCGTCCCAAATACGACAGACTGATGATTGACCTGGCTCCTTTAAAAGAACCAAGGCACTGCTATACAGACGATATCCGTGTAGGCTATTATACTGCATGTCATGGTACTCCGACCTGTGGTCTTGCTACAAGCAAAGAGATTATCGGTTCTCTTGATGATCCGCGCGTTTTCTCTTTCCCGGACAGATTTAATGCAGGTATTCTATGGTTTGCAAGCGGATATGTGGAATATAACCTTCCCAACCATCTGCAACCCGGTCAGACTTTGAATGAATTGCATATTTCTTTTGAAATATCATCTGAGTGTCCTAATACCAATGAAGATTACCCCTCTGATATTTATTTTTCTATCAATGATATCCCTCTTGGTATGTGGATCAGTCCTGGTGACTACGGTGCCAGAAGAGGTTATGTATCACCGGCATGGTGGCCGGAACCTCTGAACCAGTATGGTCTGCTCAAGACCCTGATCATCAATAATGAGGGGACTTTTATGGATGGCACTAAGAAGCTCTCCAATATAACGATTCAGGACCTTAACATTGACTATAACAGCTATATCACTTTCCGTTTTGAAGTGCCTAAGGATACCGCTAATTGCGGCGGCTGTACCCTGTTCGGAGAAGATTTTGGCGACCATAATCAGGCAATCCGCATCAAAGCCTACTATGATGAAGAGAATGAAACAGACACATCCAGTCAGGAATAATCATAAGCCCCTGCAAAGAATGATTTTGATTCTTTGCAGGGGCTTATTTTACTTAGATCCCCATGCGGTAACATTATTACCAAGTACCGTAAAGGTCATGACAACTTCACGTTGCTTCTGATTAAAATAAAGCTTCTCACTTGGCATTTTTAAGAATACTCCCTGATATGTTATGTCCTCCAGAGTAATGGTCATATTGGGGCTGCCTTCTTCATAAGTCCAGCTTCCTGTCAATTCTCCTGTCACACTGCCATCTTCGTTCAACGTAATATGAGATGGCTGCATGATTCCTACCGTGGCTTTTCCAGCCTTCTGATAATAAGTAGTTGGTGTATGAATAATGAATTCATATTCACCACACATCTGCTCCATATCATAACCGGTCTTGGATATATGCTCTCCTGTATATTCATACGGTGCTGCCACAAGCCAGCCTGCTTCATTGACAAAAAGCTGCTGCACTCTGACCTCATGTGCCTCTGTAATGCCATTTTTACCCTCGGCAAAACGACTGTGATATACCATGTAAATCTCGCCGTCTTCACTGACATAAGCTGAATTATGTCCCTGTGCGACACGGGTCTCACGGTTGCCCGACCAGTCATAACTGCCCATAATACGAACACCAATGTTGGTAAACAGATTGTTCTCCTGGCTGGTATAGACTGCAGAATTACCTGCTTCATCCACGTATGGACCTGTTATGTTCTCAGAACGGAATATTCTGATCTGATAGCCGCCTTCTGCTACCAGTCCACCGTAAGAAAGGAACAGATAATAATAACTATCCTTATAAATAATGAACGGTCCCTCACCGGATACGCTGCAGCCACCCGCCAGTTTATACCCATAATAGGCGTCTGACTGATTCGGAACGGTTTCATAGGTTGTCGCGTAATCACGCAATCCCGTCTCTTCATCCAGTTTTAAGAGATAGATACCGCCAAACCAGGAACCAAACACCATCCACAGGTTTCCTTCCTCATCATAGGTCACACATGGATCAATGGCATTAAGCTTCGTGTTGGTCGTGGACTGATATCTGGTCAGATCCGCTCCCTCACCTAATACCTGATACACATCTGTAAGCTCTGCCGGATGCTTGTCTCCTGCATCAAATCCAGAATACACCACTGGACCTCCATATGCATAAGGTCCTTCTATAGAATCTGCTGTCAGCATGACGATGACAGAATTCCAGTCATCACCATTCACACTCATATACATGCAGTATTTGCCCATTTTCTCATTATAAATAACATCCGGCGCCCATAGATTACCCTTCAGCTCCGGGTTGGTATCCGTCCTGCAATAGTTCTCCCATTCCCTGCCGAATAACTCCGGGTATTCAGAATTAATATTCATGGTAAAGCTCTGCCAGTTCATCAGATCTGTACTCTTTGCCCATGCCATATGAGAACCAAATACATAATATGTTCCCTTATCATAAACTACCGATGGATCATGCACAGTTACTCTGCTTACTGACACTTCTGTCATTTCCTGTGCTGCTTCCTCCTGCTGCCTTGTTTCCTGCACTGTCTCCCCCTCCTGCGTTACACTTTCTTCTATAATGCCTGTCTCGGCTTCCTCTTTCTTGTTTTGTTCCACCGTACCTGCACAGCCACAGCAGCCTATTATAACTGCTAATATAACTGCCGTTATTTTATATGAATTTCTCATTCTACGCCTTTCTGAAAAATGGGCATCAATTGATGCCCATTTTCATCACCCATTCTTAGTAATTCAATTCAATCCCGATCATTGCATAAGCTTCCTTGGCAGCTTCCAACGCAGCCTTGTTAGCCTCATTGCCTTTCTGCTCAAGCTCTGCTACGAAATCGTTGGCGTTCTTACCCTCTATGCGAACCTGATCTTCAACACCTAATGTATCGCCTACTGCGAAGTAAGAAGTGCTCAGGAAACTGGAGAATCCAGGAATCTGGCAGTCACCGAAAGGAACCGGATTCTTGCAGTTTGCAAAGAAATCATCGAAGTACTTACCATATTTGGTATCTTCATCAGCAGTTACCAGATCTTCGCCATTTACAGGATCAAATACGGACTGATAAGTTCTTGTCTGTGCTGTAGGATAGAAGGACTGCTGGAATTCTTTCCAGATCTCTTCATCCATTGTAATAGGGCAAGGCATTGCCTGTCTGTATAAAGGCAGCTCTGCATATGTCTCTACATCCTGATAAGCATCTAATTTAGCCTGCCAGCCTTCTACACCCCATCCCATCCATTTGAGCAGTTCATATGCTTCTCTTGGATGCTCTGTAGAAGAAGAAATACCACCAAAGTCAAGTACGCCAAATACATAGCCATCATCACTTACAGGTGTTGTATAAGGTACCCATTCCATACCACGGTTTCTGTAATCCGGTGTATCAAAGAGATTCAGATATGTCCACCATGCATCTAACTGGAAACCAAGCTTACCTGTGTAGGCAGCCCACATTGTTCTGTCTCCTGTCCAAGCTTCCATCTCATCTGTATCACCATAAGGTGCATGATACTTGCCATTTACCAGCTCTGCCCACTGATTTACACCGGCTGCCCACTGTTCCATGTTATAACCTGTGCCATCCCAGCCAAATTCACCGATACAACCTGAACCGTGAGCGACTGGATAATAAGTTACCAGTGAATGATACTGGTTGAAACCATAAGTTCCTGCATCTGTATTGGTTGCTGCCTTAAAGGAATCAATCATCTCATCCCAGGTCCAGTTCGTAGAAGGTGCTTCGATATTCAATGTCTCAAATACGTTCAAATCACAGTAAATAGCATCCGGGAAGAACTTGATCGGAGTTGCCAGCTTCTTATCTGTTCCATAGTATCCCAGCTTTGCATTATTAATAGAAGGCAGGATATTCTCATTCTCCGGATCATTCTCCCAGTATGGTGTCATATCACCCAGTAATGCATTGGAAAGGGCAAAGTCACAGTTACCAAGGATCATGAAGCAATCCGGCATCTGTCCTGACTGTACCAGATTCAACAGTGTATCGTTATAGCCATCTGTTGAGAAAGCCTGTGTCTCTACTTTAATATTAGGATATTTTGCCATAAAAGCATCTGCCACTGCATTGACAAGCTGTTCATTATCAAAATGCATATAAGTCAGTGTGATCTCATCTGTCGTCATTTCCGGCAATGCAGAAGCCTCTGCCTCTGCTGCTCCCTCTGTTGCTGTGCCTTCTGTCTGCGTTGTTGATGCATCAGCCTGTGTCCCATTGTCTGTTGTCTGCACCGGTGCAGCAGAGCTGCCACATCCTGTCAGCATTCCCGTTACCAGAGAAGCTGCCATCATCATACTTACTACTTTCTTCTTCATTTCTTTTCCTCCTTAAATTTATTGATATATTAACTGCTCAGATAATGCTGAAAAACGCTTGCGTTTTTCCTGTATGAAACTTAGAACTTCTTCATGAAAGAGCCTTTGCTCTGAGTGAATAGAAGTTCTTTTCATACTATTCCCCAGTGATACCGGTTCTGTCTACGCTTTCTACGAACTGCTTCTGCAATACGAGATACATGATCAGCAGTGGCAGAATACTTAACATCGTACCCGCCATTTTAATAGATTCATTGATATCCACCATACCGCTTCCTGCTACACTTCTGGCTGTATTATAGCTGTTTTCAAAGTTCTTGAGTGATACGATAAGTGAACTCCAGTGATATCCCGGGCTGTTATTGGTAAATGCTCCTACCACGTAGAGCTGTGTGAGGTAGGACTCATTCCAGTACCATACAATAGAGAACAGGAACACGACCAGAATCGCCGGTGCTGCACTGGGCAATGCGATTTTATAAAAAGCCTTGAAATGTCCTGCTCCATCAATCTTTGCCGCTTCGATCAGTACCTTTGGCACTTGACGGAAGAAGTTATAAAAGATCAATATAAATATCTGTGCTTTCAGCCCCTGTCCAAACAGAGCCGGAACAACAAAGGCTTTGAGGGAATTGACCAGTCCTGCTTTGGTATAAAATACATAAGTAGGCATCATTGTTGCCTGTGGCGGCAGAATAAAGGAAAAGATCAACAGTCCAAGCAATATTTTCTTTCCCTTAAAATCATATCTGGCAAATCCGTATCCCACGATAGAGCAGATCACTACATTAATCAGCGTGGGAATCCCTGCGATTAACACAGAATCCTTAAATGTTTTCCAGTAATCCATGGATTTCAGTGCCTGCCTGTAGTTCTCCACATAGAGCTGACTGGGAATCCAGTTGATTGAAGTATCCAGCAAATCATTGAGATTCATAAAGCTCTTGCTCACCATATACAGGATTGGATACAGATAGATGAAGCCAATACTGATCAACAGCAGATATACCACTGTCAATTTACCGGTTCCCTGTGTATCCTTGGAACCAAAAATAAATTTCTTGAGCTTATAACGCATCTGCTCCCGCTGCCTTGGAGTAATTCTCCTGATTTTATGCGGATTTTCTGCTCTGCTTGCGTTTGTAGCGCTCATAGCGTCGTTCATGGCGTTCACCTCTCTTTCTGATCTTCTTCTCCAGACGTTGTTCCTTCTTCAGTTCCCGTCTGTATTTCTTCGCTCTTCTCTCGTAAACATCCTTTCTGCCAACGATCAGTACTGCGAAAAATGCTACCAGTGCTGACTCGATCACCGAATACAGCCATGCCATTGCTGATGCATAGCCATAACCTCCTGTTGCAGAGAGCATCGTATCATAGATCAGTACGATCAGACTGTTCTGCTCATTATTTGACATAAAGATCACGGTATAGATCACATTCAGCAGAATCATAGGTTTAATAGTCGGAAGCGTGATCTTCCAGAAACATTCCCACCCGGAACCTCCATCAATCTTGGCAGCTTCATACAGTGAGGTGTCAATCTTCTGCAATGCAGCAAGGAATATCAATATCTGTACTCCTGCGTACCAGAGCAGTGTAATCATATTGTTAAATACACTGGTCAGACTCGTTGCCAGAATATTTGGCAGATATTCGTCCAATAGCTGCTCTATCATTGTCGCATTCATCATAGGAATGCTGGCTGCCTCCTGGTCTGCAAGCTGCTGCATGACCGGACCGCTGGCTATGATGATAGGCAGGAAAAAGATCATTCGAAACAATCCCCTGCAGGCGATCTTCTCATTTAACAACATCGCAATGATCAATGCAAATGCTACAATGACCGGAACTGCTATCAGCGTTTCTGTCAGATATGTCTCCAGTCCCATGATAAAATCTGGATCGGTAAGAAATATCTGACTGTAGTTTTCAAAGCCTACATAGAGCTTCGCCATTCCCTGTGGGAGCAGCTTGATCTTATTGAGCGAATACTGAAAGGATTGAATCATAGGCCATGCTACCAGAGCAAGGAAGCCTATCAGCCACGGCAGGATGAACAAATATCCCACCCGGTTTTCACGGCGTTCCAACTGTCCCGGTTTTACGACTCTTTTGCCTTTTGCCATACTCATCACCTCCCAATCACATAATCAGATGCTTCCACTGTAATGCCATCTGTGCTCAATGCCTTATCACTATAATTGATATAAATTGTGACGCCATTGTCATAAGTTACTTTGACCAGACCATTAGCCAGCTGCTCATGCTCATCAATATAGCTTCCCGCTACTGCCTCATTTACAGCTTTGAGTTCTTCATAGTAACGGACGATCTGTTCCTTGTATACAGAATACTGTGAAGTATATACATCACTGGAATTGGTATAGATCAGTGCCGACGGGTCTTCCCAGGTCAGGTAGAAGGAAGGATAGATACCCGTTTCCACCAGTTTCAGGAAATATTCCCTCTCATTGGCTTCAAAATTCACATAGTCGCTGTACATGGGCATTATGCCTTTTAATGCAATAGACAGAAAAGGAACGCTCTGATCTGTATAGATATAGTTGGAGTCTGCCGTAGGCATATCCGTCATTGCTTTGGTATACTTCCAGTAGCATGCAGCCGGAGTCTCCAGCAGAAGCTGCGTATTTCCGCTTAACTCTTCCAAAGTCCTGTCATAGAGATACTTGGATACAGAACGTGTCTGCATGGTATCACCTAATGTATAAGTAAACAGTGTATTACATACTCCGCCAAGTGCCAGTTCATGAATATCCTTCTTTGCCAGATTCTTCTGCAACGTCATCAGATTCTCATAACTTTTCTGGGGTGTCCAGAATACGAAGGTATCATATACTGTCTTGTATTCCTCTTCCTCATACAGACGTTTATCCATTTTCTTCACTGTATTGAAAGTCGTATTACCAGTCTCTGGATTGGCTCTGATACCATCTGTATACAAATAAAAGTCAATGCCTTGCTCTTTACTGTCTGCAATCAGTTCTTCCAGTGATTTCCTGCCGCCAATACTGCTGTCCACATCCAGTTTCGTTACAGGAAGTGCACAGATACCGCCGTCCTGCCAGCCTTTATACTGTGTCAGGATGTCTGTCACGCCTCTGGCTTCCAGATCATCATAGATTTCTCTGATATTGTCTACTGTCGTTACAGGTACTGCCTTTTTCCAGAGCATCCAGTTCTCAACATCACTGCCCAGGAAGTCCAGTCGAATCCTGAATTCATCTTCCTTCTGGGATAACTCGCCCTTTTCCAGCAGGTAATTACGATACCTCTTGGCAAGTCCTGCATAATCTGCTTCTTCCTCTTCTACGAACAGATAGCGGATTTTGATATCATACTGGATTCTGTCTGTTACCTTCGTTACTGATCCACCGGAATTAGAGGTAGGCTGAATATAAGTAGTACTTTTTCTAAAAGAAGCCGTTACCCAGTTATAGTCAGAATAAGCACCATTTGGAGTCGCATAGATAGATGCCTCTTCCTCTCCGTTCTCTATCACTGCCAGATATCCCATACCGTCAGTTGTATGTACCATGCCATACACTGGTGCAAGAATCTGCTCCGGGTCATTGTGTGTCTCATATTGGCTCCACAGAAGTGACAACACATAGGATTCTCCAACACCTACATCACTGCCATACACCTTCTGGACATATCCCGAATCAAATCTGCCTTCCTTATCATCCAGATAGATCAGTGCTCCGTTACCATCGGGTACGAACATATAACCATCTACTTCGCCCAGTTTCGTATTACCAAGCAATGGAAACAGGTAGATATTGCCGATTTTTTTGTTCTCTGCATTTTCATAGATAGAATTCTCTGGAATATAAGCAGTAATGCTGCCGTCATCATAGAGCTTAACTTCTACTTCAAAACCCAGCTCATATGATGGATAATCCAGCCTGGCATGAAATCCGCCGGGAATCTTTTCTACCGAAACCCTGGCACCACTACTCTCCAGACCGATCTTCTTCTGCATGGTATTGGTATCTTCCTGAAGTTCTACTACGACACCGGACTGTAAGAATCCTTTCCAGGTATCATTAACCTTGGCAAGGCTTTCCTCGTCCCGCACTGTAGATTCCATGACAGCTCCTGTCTTTTTATTTCTTACCAGAATGGACAATGCCGGTTCATACAGATATAACTCATAAGTGTCGTTTGCCGCCACCAGTGTATGTCCTTCCAGAGTCGCCTGTTCTACTGCCTTATCACTCAATGCCGCCACCGGTTCTGCAATCTGTTCTTCCACATCTGCAAAAGAAAGCGAATCACTGCTGCCCGAATTGGTCACTACATGATAAATTGCTGCCGCTGCGACTAAAATGACAATCAGGATCACAATTGTCAGGACTCTGCGCTTTAATTTCTTTTTAGTTTCCAATTCGATACACCACCTCTCGTACGACTGTAATTACGAAGTCGATTACCTGTGAGAATAACACATAGATGATACATACCAGCAATGTCAGAATCAATACGGTAAAAGCCGTGATCGCCAGTGCTTTGGCTGTCTCTCCTACTGTGAAATTATTGATTTCCTTTAATGTCAGCAATATCAGTATCACTACCCAGGTCCAGACTATAATATTTGCAAAAGAGATCAGGAACACTTCGTTATACGTCAGGACGTTACTTAACAGAATGACAAAAGGCTTGATGACAATATAAGGAGTCAGGCAGTATGCGTAGGCACAATACAGATCCTTAAAGAAGCCTTCGCCTTCATGAATCGTAACGACCAGATAATTGCAGGCTGTCAATCCAATAAAGATAACCAGCACCTTGCCAATATCTGTAATCAGATCATATCTGCCTTCCCTCACTGTCTTCACCAGGAATCCACTGCAATATTTCTCCAGAATCGAGATCAGAATAAACGTACCCAGTAATATATTGGCACACCACCAGGAATTCTTGCCCTCTTTCTTCACACCGTAACAGCCGTCCATCGGATGTCTCATAAAGTACAGACTGTAACGAAGCTGTCCCAATAATATATGCTCTCCTGTCTGTGTTGTGGGACGATTAGCATATTTCTTACGGTACAGAGACTTGCCGCCCCGAATCAGTACAATCACGGCTGCTATCGCAAGGACTGCTGCTACCAGATAATTACGGATCCAGATATTTCTGACTTCCCAGAACGCATCAGAGTATCCTTCAAAGGATTTGGCAAGTCTGAAATATTTCAAAGCCTGCTCATAATTTTCCTCCTGTAAATATGCATGACCCATTGCCTGGTTCGCATAGTCAAACATACTGTTCATCTGCAGGACTTTACTTAGCGGTTCCTTACTCTGTGTATACTGTCCTTTGGAGAACAGATACAGTGATTCATGTAACAGGTTCGTAAATTCAGTGGGTTCAAATATATGAATCTGCTTCTTATCAGAATCCAACAGATATATCCTGTCATCCTCATCCACTGCGATGGCTTCTACTTTATTACACAGACCTACTCTTTGTCTGCCGTCATCTCTTCCGCCGAACATGAAGAGCAGTTCGCCGTCTTCGTTATATTCATAGATATATCCATCTGAGTCAGCAACCAGAATATTGTTATAATTACCAGTCGTAACTGCTGCCGGAAGATCTGCATAATATGGATCAGAGTCCAACAGATTCTTACCTGCAATGTTGAGCTTCTTTAAGCTGGTTTCCTTATCACCCTGCGTTACTGTATAGATCAATCCCGTATCATCAATATGCAGGTTGGTCGGTGTGGAGGGAATATTGCTCAGCATCTGTGCCCTTTGCGCATCTGTCAGAATCACTCTCTGAATCATCTGGAAAGGACTCAGTGACGTATAATTCGTTCCAAAATATCCAAGGAAAGAGCCACCCTCTACCGGGCTTAACTGAACGATACCATTCATATTGCCTTCACAGATGATGTACATGGTTCCCGTCTTGTTGGCTACTACCTTCGTTGGCTTAAAATCCATACTGTTTCCATAAATCGGAGAATCGGGTTTGCCGTACTCTGCCGTCACATTACCCTGGGCATCGAATACAAATACCTTCTTTGCATCCTTATCCGCTACATAGACTGTGCCATCCTCTGTGACATACACCCCTGTAGGAGTCTGTAAGATGCCCTCACCGATACTGCCTACCTGCTCTCCATCACGGGAGCAGATCAGAATCACATGCGCACCGGCATCTGCGATATAGAGATTACCGTCCTTGCCAATTGCCATATCCATAGGAGATACGAAAGCTGTCTCCCCTACTTTGGTAATCGCCGCCAGTGGATTATAGGCTGACTGTGTTTCCAGAACATAGCCATAACCATCTACTGTATAAGTCTTATATGGTGTCTCTGCAGAAGCTGTCATACCCGCCATCATAACCAGACACAGGAGCATTGCAAAGATTCTTCTTAATTTTTTCATACTCTGCCCCCTTATTTGATGCCTGAATGAGCCATGGTATTCATAAAGCTCTTTCTCAGAATTAAAAAGATAGCCAGATTCGGCACAAACTGAATCAATACACCTGCTGCCAGAATACCCTGTCCTGCTACGTTATTATTTGTATTAGCCAGTGTGTTCAGGTAAAAAGCCAACGTCTTCATGCTTTCATCATTAATATAGAGGTTGGAGCTTTCTACATTCGTCCACGCTGCCTGGAAAGCCAGAATCGCTGTCGTGGCAACTGCCGGTTTGATAAGCGGCAGAATAATGGAGCGGTATATCTTAAAATCGGAAGCACCATCCATATAGGCTGCATCCAGAAGTGCATCCGGTATCTGGTCTATGAACTGCTTTACAAGGAACAATCCTACAGGCATTGCCAGAAGCGGCAGGATATGTGCCAGATAGGTGTTCTTAATACCAAGTGTATCAATAACCAGATATCTGGGGATCATAACGGCTACAGATACGAACATCAATGCTGTATTATTAATCTCCATCAATGCATATTTACCTTTGAAACGCAGCTTCGACAGAGCAAATCCCGCCATTGATGAAAACAGGATCGACAGAACCACGACTGCGCCTGTCACTATGATACTGTTAAATACATAACGGCTCATGGGAATATTGCTGCCTGCGGATGCCTTAAACAGCTTGGTGAAGTTATCCAGTGTCGGCTTATGTACCAATATCTGCGGTGGAAAAGCAAACAGCTCATCCATAGGCTTAAATGCATGGCAGACAATAAATACGATTGGAATGCACATAAAGATCGCAAGTGGCAGCAAAATCAGAATGATCTTGATCTGACCTGCTTCAAATTTACGGGGATTGATATTACTTCCCTTATATCCAGCCATTCTCTGCCACCTCCTTAATCCTCTCTGAACATCTTTCCAAAGAACTTGGAAAATGCATATACCATCAACAGTAATACGACAGATACCGCTGCCGCATAACCCATTTCATAACGCAGGAATCCATAATCTTCAATATGGTTCACGATCAACTGACCTGCGTAATTAGGTGTCGGGTTCGTACCTGAGAGCTGTACGCCGATGGCGCCATTCTGAAATGCTCCTACGATTGCCATAACTGCACCAAACAGCATCTGGGGCTTCATCGTAGGAATCGTTATATAGATCATCTCCTGAAAACGATTCTTCACTCCATCAATAGCTGCCGCCTCATACAATTCCTCATCTGCATTCAGGATACCTGCAAGCATTGCCAGAAATCCTACTCCCATACTCGACCACAACGCTACAATAATGATAATGGGAAGCAGATATCTACTGTCCAGAAGCCAGATGATCGGAGCATCGATCACACCAAGCTTCATCAGCCAGCTGTTGAGATAGCCCATCTGATCGCCGGAGAATATGATCTTCCACAGTACGGTCATTGACGTAGCACCTGTCATACTCGGGGAATAGAAGATGACAGTAAGGACAGTGCGGGGAACACTGCTTAGCTGTGCCAGCGCCCATGCTACCAGAAAGGACAGGATATATCCACCGGGACCAACGATTAATGCATATATGATCGTATTGGGCAATACCTTCTGCATAAAGATATCATCTGCTGTCAGAAGGTTAATATAATTGAGGAACCCTTTAAAGGTAGGCATCTGTATCGTATCATAGCTTGTAAATGAAAGACCGATCGCTACCACCATAGGGATGATGATAAAGGCAGTAAACAGGATCACATAAGGGGCAAGGAAGCCATATGCCGCTTTATTGCCATGTTCTCGTCTGGCTGCTTTTGTCTTTTTGCCTTTTCTTAACTGCTGTGCGGTTGCTGTCATAGCTTACCTGCCTCCTTTCTGCGCTTTACTGTTTTGAATGATCTCATGTACCTTCTCAATAGTAGGTACTTCGTATTCTTTCACAGTGACTCCGTTCTCTATATAGCCAAACTCCTCCAGCTTGCGAAGTGTCTCTCTCTTGATATTCTTCTGTGCATCATCCAATGCCTCTCTGACATTGGCACTCTTTGCTCCCAATACCACCAGATTATACGCATCTGATAACTCACGTTCTACCATGTAGCTTGCCAGTGCTCTGGGTGCTTCCATCGTCCAGGTAAGCTGTTCGGATATCACTTCCTTATCATCACTGTCCCAGGGCAGTTGCGCAAATGCTTCACAATTGGCTGTATTCCAGTAATATTCATCACCATAGGTAATCTGCAGTCTCTGTCCAAACTCAGCCTGAACCTGAGCACTAGACCACCATTTCACAAATTCCCATGCCTGCTCTTCTCTTTCAGGGGTAGAGTTAAACAGGAAGGTACTCTCTGCACCTGCTGATGAATATCTCATTACTTCACCATTCTCGTCTTTAACTCCCGGTATCAATGCCACACCCCACGAGCCATCGATCTCTGGTGCTGCATTGGAGATCAGATTGTACGTACCAAAATCTGAAATTCCAATCGGATAGTCTCCATTTCTGAAATGCTGATAGAAATTGGGCACATCCTTTGGAAGATTATAAATGGTAAACAGATTTGTCAAAGTCGTGAAACCTTCTACGACCTCTTCACTGGTGATGGTCACATCCTCTACATAAGTATCATAGAGTCTGCCGCCACTCTGGAAAATAATCGGTGTCGTATCAAGGAAGGTCTTCATACCGACTGTCCTTGCAGTAGGATAATAGAAGTTCAGACCTCTCATCTGCAAATCCGGCAGCATTGCCTCTACATCCTCCAGTGTATCCGGTACTTCCAGTCCCAGCTTATCCAGAATGTCTTTTCTATAGAAGAGCACCTGGAAATTCATGGTTTCCGGTATCGCATATACACTGTCATCAATAACATACGGCATCAGCAGACCTTCCGTATATCTTCCTGCTACTTCTGCAAAATCATCGAACTGGGTCAGATCCTTTAATGCACCTCTGATACCTAATTCAAAAGGAATCGAATAGTTGACTCCTGTCGCTACATCCGGTGAATCTCCAGAAGCATTGGCAAGCACCAGTTTCGTCTGGTCCGGCATCAGTGACAGGTCTACTTCTATTCCAGTCTGCGGTGTGAACTCTTCTGTGATCATCTGCTGCATGATCTCCAGATGTTGTCTGGAACGATTCACAGATACCTGTAAATGTTCCGGGTTCGTATTGGAAGAGGAATATGCCTGTTTTCCAAAGGAAGTACAGAATCTCACAATACCAAGTCCTGCCTTCACAAATACGTTCTTATGTTTGGGAAGCTGTTTTGCTGCATCCTCCTGATACAGATAGATACTGTCCAGTGAAAAATCATTTCCATTGAGGCTGTCTATCAGATTCGCCAGGTGCTGATTGACGGAAGAAGTACTGGTTGCCAGTTCATCAATTCGATATATCAGTTCATCCGGCTTCTTCGCCAGACTTCTCAACTGATTCTCTGCAATGGAGATAGAGGAAAAGGCTGCTATCTTTTTCTTATCCGGATTATACGTGCGGGCTTCTTCCATAACTGCCGCCAGTTCATCTGCCCACTGTGTAAGCGTATCACCGATTCCAGGAATATAACTCTCCAGTGAGAAATCTCTGTATTTATCTTTGTTCGTACCTGCTACCTTGGTTACTTCCAGTGAAAGGTCATTGACCTTACCCATGATCTGCTCAATCGTTTCCAGTGCATTTCTAAGTGGTTCCATGCTGATCTGCATGGATATCGTATGCTGACCTGCACCTAACGGTACGCTGATCTTATTTCCTTCACTATCCAGTAAAGTATACAGATTGTAATCTTTTTTATAGGCAAATGCACAGTTCTCAAATTCTGTATTAGGCAGTTCTCCATCAATTCTGATATTCATGAATACAGGAAAGTCTGATTTATCGGACTGGCTGTAATGAAAAGCCAGATAGTAATTGCCCTCTTTTTCAACCGTAAACTGATAGGATATCTGCTGTCCTCCTTCTGAGAAAGAGGTAGAATCCACAGTATTCATGATTCTGTTGCCAGCCTGATAAGGATACAGGTTCGGATCATATTCGCAGGTGGCATGAATGGAAGAAGCATTTCGGTAAGTAAAATCCTCAGCCTGAATCTCAATAAAGCCATCACCTTCTGCCCTTTCGCTGCCTGTATAGGCTTCTACCTGTGGTTTGGCTGTCAGTTTGAAATTACCAAGAAGCAGGGTTCCTTCTTTTAGCGTGACAGTCACTGTATGTCTGCCCTTAGTCAGCTCAATGCCAAGAGGTCCACTATAGCGGTATGTAGAGTCCATAATGTATTTGTTCTGCCATTCATAGACCTTATCAGGAATCCCTACGACCTCATTACCATAGCTGTCATAAGATTTCTGCTGCGGTGTAGACCACTGACTCTCAAGCACCTGCTGGCGCATCTCATAGAACGGAAAGTCTCCATCTATCATGAACTGCGCCTCTACCGGAAGAATGGTATCACTGTCAGCCAGATAATCAAAGCACATATAGTAAATGCCATCAGCAACAACATTCAGCTCCAGTTCTATGCTGCCACGCTCCCCTATCTGAACTGCTGATGTATATCCATAATCGTCTGTATAAACCGCATCCGTGCTAGTGCAGATATCCTTAATGGGGTATTCTATATCTCCACCTGTATACTCTGGTAAAGCATAGCCGGCACTGATCTTCGTATAACCGTTATCAATTCGTTCACTGGCATATCCTTCTGTTACACTGCCTGTTGTCTGACTCTCCTGTACCGCCATAAGCTGCAGGGGTATTGCTGTAGCTGCCATACCTGCTGCCAGTCCCAGTGCCAGTATACGTCTCCAACTGCGAAGTGTTACCTTTGCTCCGGTCATCTTACGCTTCCTCATGCCTTCAACCCAACCTTTCCATTTTAGAACCTGATATATCTTTTACTGCACCCTATAGTAATCAATCGCATCTTTTCGTATGAAATACGGTTCGTTTTAATTTTGAGTTAATTATTATAGTATTTCCTATATGTTTGAATTTACGCCACATCAGCGAAAAAGTCAATATATATTTCCGTTTCATTTGTGCTCTTTGGCATGAAAAAACCGCCATTTTAGGCGGTTTCTCGTAAGATTTATTAGATTAGACGAATTTTGCATACATCTTTTGTGCAAGATGAACGAAACTTCATTTTACTGTTTTATATTGGAGTGAAAGTTTTAGTCTCTTTTTTCAATGTTGCTTTTACTTTTATACCTGAATGACTCCGCACAAGCTCAATATAATGACCAATGCGCCAAGTGCGATTCGATACCATCCAAATACCTGGAAATCGTGTTTCTTGATATAATCCATCAGGAAACGGATCACAACTACAGATACGATAAAAGCTACCAGTGTTCCAACTGCAAGGATTGCCAGTTCCATTCCTGAGAATGCAAAGCCAAACTTCAAAATTTTCAATAAGCTTGCTCCAAACATGACCGGAATCGCCAGGAAAAATGTGAACTCAGAAGCTACGGTTCTGGATACACCGATCAGCAATGCACCTACAATCGTTGCACCTGATCTGGAAGTTCCGGGGAAAATTGCAGCGATGAGCTGGAATACACCAATCATAAGTGCTGTCTGGAAGGTAATGTCTTCCAGTCTGGTAATCTTCGCCTTTTTCCCCTTATTACGTCTCTCTATGACAATAAATGCCACACCAAATACGATCAGTGCAATCGCAACAGAAAATGCATGATAGAACAACGCTTCAAATACATCATCAAAAAGCAGGCCTATGACTGCTGCCGGGATACATGCCACTACAATCTTACACCACAGCATGATCTTATCCATCTCAATGACCGGCTTGGATTTGTCCTTGAACTGGAATGGAAATATCTTATTCCAGAACAGCAGTACAACTGCCAGAATCGCACCTAACTGAATGACTACCAGAAACATTTCCTTGAACTCCGGTGTACAGTCAAGCTTGACGAACTCATCCAAAATGATCATGTGACCGGTACTGCTGATAGGCAGCCACTCGGTAATACCCTCTACAATACCAAATAATATGGCTTTTAAAATTTCAATCATAATACTCCTCTTTCTTTGCGTTTCTCATTTAAAACGACATTTTCTATGCATTTAAGAACTTCATCATGTCCTCATAGCATGCTTTTGCATCTTCATAACCCAATTCATAGAGTTTTTCCAGTTTCTTTCTGTCCTTCTCGATTCTGCCTATGTCATTTGCTTCCTTAGGACGAATGACAAAAGCACGGCCATGAGCCTTCTGCCCCTCGATAAATCTCAGTGTATCATTATAGGCATTATGTCTGTTCGCCATCAATTCATACAGCTTGGGATAATTGGTATAACGAAGCCTGATCATTTCAAGCTGCGCTGACGGTGCAGGCTTTCTGACATAATCTGTCTCTTTGGTCAATATCACAATATTCTTCGCATTGCCATCCTTGATTGCATGACGGATTGGAATCGGATCAGCTATGCCGCCATCCAGATACGGTTTTCCATCAATAGAGACAATCCTTGATACCAATGGCAGGGAAGCAGATGCACGTACATTAATAATATCCTTATGCATCTCTTTCATTGGCAGATATTCTGCCTTACCAGTCTCCAGATTGGTGACAACTGCATACGCATTGCCTTCATATCTGGCTGCTTCTTTGTAATCATAGGGCAACAACTTATTGGGAATCGTATCATAGCACATCTTGACATTAAATAAATCCCCCGTTGTCAGCAGACTGCGTATGCTGCAGTAATTCTTATCTTTCAGGTAATCCAATGATACATGATAAGCACGCTTAGGCTGTCTGGATATGTAGCTGCACAGATGGCAGGCTCCCGCCGAGACACCATAAACATTCTGGAAATATAAATCCTTTTCCATAAAGAAATCCAGTACGCCGGCTGTGTAGATTCCCTTCATGCCGCCGCCTTCAAGAACAAGTCCTGCCTGAACCATCGCCTACGCCTCCTTCTTTCTGTCTGGGTACTCTGTTTCTACGAACTTACGCAGTGCTGCCAGTGAACGCTGTACCTTCTCTGTATCAATACAGTAAGCCATACGGAAGAATCCCGGACAACCGAAGGAATCACTGGGTACAAGTACCAGATCATATTTCAGGGCTTTCTGGCAAAAGGCAACCGCATCCTCTTCCAGTGCTTTCGGGAAGATATAGAAGGTTCCACCCGGCTTCACACAGGTAAAGCCCAGATTCATCAGCTCTTTATAGATAAGGTTCATATTAGTCTCATATACGGACAGATCCGCTGTTTCTCCAAGTACCTCTGATACTGCGATCTGGATAATAGATGGAGGGCAGTTATGTCCAATTCCTCTGGATATCTGACTGCACATAACGGATATCAGCTCAGAATCTGTACACTTTGGATTGGCTGCTACATAACCGATTCTTTCACCAGGCAGTGACAAGGATTTGGAATAGGAATAGCAGGAGAGTGTATTGTCATAGAATTTGGATACATATGGGGCATCCACACCTTCAAATACAATCTCACGGTATGGCTCATCTGATACGACAAAGATATCGTGTCCATATTCTTTCTGTTTGTCATTTAATAACTGTGCCAATCTTGTCAGTGTCTGCGTAGAATATACAGTACCTGATGGATTATTGGGTGTATTGATGAGGATTACTGCTGTATTCTCATTGATCATGCTCTCCAGTGCTTCAAAGTTAATCTGGAACTGCTCTGTGTCAGCCGGTACAACTTTAAGAACTGCTCCTGTTCTGTTCACATACTGCTTATATTCAGGGAAGAATGGGGCAAAGGTGATGACTTCATCTCCGGGCTTGGTCACAACACGGATTGCATGTGCGACTGCACCTGCTGCACCTGTTGTCATAAATATATGCTCTGATGTGTAATTCATGCCATAGGTCTTATTCAGATACTGTGCAAGTCTCTCTCTTACGTAGGGAATTCCCTGTGACTGGCTGTAACCGTGTAATTCCATAGGATTTCTGGTTTGCAGCAGTTCTATCATCTTATCTGTAAATACCTGTGGTACAGGTACGGAAGGATTGCCCAGACTATAATCAAATACATTCTCATAACCAATTTCTGCTCCGCGTTTTGCCGCCCATGCAGACATCTCTCTAATAACTGATTTACCGCTTAACATTGCTTTGTAATCTTCTGATACCACTTTATACCCTCCTTGTAATTGTTTGTTCTGGTTTGGGTGAATTTGAGAAATCCACCCAATTCTGCTTATCGGATTTATTATAGCATCGGGGGTATGTCATGTCAAAAGAGAGCTGATTTTCTCAGCTCTCTTTTATAGGTAGTGTTACCGTTTATGCGATTGTTGAAGCAATAAGGGTCATTTTGCCTTGCAGGTCTACTTTGCCGTAGCCGTTTGGAAGGATGAAGTGATCGCCTTTTTTAATCATTTGTCCGTTAATGAGTCCGTCGCCGTCGATGACACTCATAATGAGGAATGGATAATCCTGTGTGATGGTAAGTGGTGCATCTACATCAATTTTCCATACTTTGTAATAATTGCAGGCAATCAACAATTTCATTGGTGTATCCATAGCTTCTATCTTCTCTGCGGAGAGGATGCTGTCTTCTACGGACTTGGCTGGAACAGTAATCACATCAATGCTCTTGTCTACATGAAGTTCTCTTGGTTTGCCGTTGGAAAGTCTGTCATAATCATAGACACGATAGGTAACATCTGAGTTCTGTTGTGTCTCCAGTATCTGAATACCGCCTTTGATTGCATGCACTGTACCAGGGTCGATCTGGATAAAATCGCCTTTCTTAACGGGTACTTGTCTGATGAACTCATTCCATCTGCCTTCACGGATCATGGAGTTTAATTCTTCTTTAGTCTTGGCATTGTGTCCGATGACCAAGGTAGCTCCTTTGGGTGCATCGAGGATATACCAGCACTCCGTCTTGCCAAGAGAGCCGTTTTCATTCTTAGCTGCATACGCATTATCAGGATGTACCTGAATACTTAAATCAGCCTTGGCATCAATGATCTTGATAAGGAGTGGAAATCTGTTGTTATCCACATTTCCGAATAATTCCGGCTCTTCTGTCCACAACTGGCTGAGGGTTTTGCCTGCATAAGTACCTTCTTTGATGGTACAGTCTCCGCTTGGATGTGCACTGACTGCCCAGCATTCACCGGTATTATCCCCTGGAATATCATAATGCCATTCTGTTCCTAATTTGTCGCCGCCCCATATCATCTGCTTAAATACCGGGTTCATATAGATAATTTCTTTCTTATTCATATTAATACTAAGATTCCTTCCGTTAGTTTCCATGACCTGCTGATACCAGTATGCAGAATCCTTTGCAATCCTTTTCTGTGTCGGATAATCTACATATACCAGACCGAAACGTTCACTGTATCCCTTATCCCATTCAAAATTGTCCAGGAAAGTCCACAGGAAATATCCTCTGACATCAGCCCCTTCATCCACTGCTTTCTGCAGGCAGGATATATATTTATCAAGAAAATCAATTCTATTGCTGTCGTGCACCCTGCCATCTGCTGCTATCTGATCGTGGCATGCCATGCCATTCTCTGTAATATACATAGGCAGATGATATCTTTCATATAAGAAGCGCACGCCCCAGTAGAGACACTCTGGTGTTACAGGCCAGTTTGTTGCTGTCTTTGGGAAGCCCTCTGTACGGTCTACATATTCAGGCTTACCATCTTTACCCGCACGAATCCAGTAGCCATTGTAGATGTTCTGTCCCATAAAGTCCAAGGGCTGATGGATCAGCTCCATATCTTCCTTCGTAATTACCGGCAGATATTCCTTGAACTTCTCCAGTCCTTCCTTTGGATATTCCCCTAAAAAGACAGGGTCATTGAACCATGCCACATTCCAGGTCCAGTTATCAAGCGGCTGGTCAAAACCAAAATAAATACTTCTTGCAGCTTCAATATCTTCCGGGCTGTCTGTGTATGGATAGGCAACACCACAGGTAGGCGCATATCCGACCTTGATTGGCTGTTTTGCATATTTACGCAGCATCTGAACTGCTCTTCCGTGTGCACGTAATGCATTGTGGGCAATCTGAAATACATCTTTTACAGGTAATTTCAGTCCAGGTGCATGGATGCCGCTTAGATGCCCGATTCCTACGAAGCACTCCGGCTCATTTAATGTAATAAAGTACTCTGCAAGGTCTGAGAAATTCTCTGCAATAATTTTTGCATATTCGCCGAACCACTCAATCACTTCTTCATTGAGCCATCCGCCTCTATCCTGCAAGGCCTGTGGGAACTCCCAATGATACATGGTCACATACGGCTCTATGCCATTTTTCTTCATTTCCTTTATCATGTCACGATACAGGGCAATTGCCTTTTCATTAACCCGTCCGGTTCCTTCCGGCAGAATCCTTGCCCAATTCAGAGAGAAACGGTACGCTTTCACTCCTAACAGACGCATCATGGCAAAATCCTCTTTATAACGATGCATATGATCACACGCTACATCTGCATTCTGGCCATCATAAATCCTGCCCTGTTCAGCAAAAGTATCCCATATGTTCTTACCTCTGCCATCTTCCGGATCTGTACCTTCTATCTGATATGCACTGCTGGCAACGCCCCATACAAAATTCTCTGGAAACATATCCTTACCTCCTATTTTAATAATGTTCTGATATATGCACTCAATGCCCTGGCAGCTTTCTGATGACTTGGGTAACCAGGGTGTTGTCTGGAGCCGAAGCTGTCAGCATCCGTATCCGGGAGCTGCAGATAGCTTACCTTTCCATCCTGCGTCTCATCCACATATTCATAGACTGCCTGACAGATAGGCTTCTCAAAGTGAATGCCCAGCATGCCATAGCACCAGATGATCTGCGCTTTCGGATTACACTCTCTTAATGTATACAGGAAATCCTTAACGCCTTTTCTGAAAAAGGCAATATCTTCCTCATTATAGGAGCCATCCGGATTCTTATGCATCTTGTGCCGCTTTCCTGTCTCGACATCTACCCATTCGGGCTGATCAAAAGCACTTGCATCGTTCGTTCCCAGGTTCACCACTATGACATCCGGCTGCCAGCTGGCAAACTCAAAATTCTCATTGCCGCCAAGTTCTTCGTTCATATCACTCTTCATCAGACTGCAAATCTGTCTGTAGTACTTTGGAAGTGCGCCATTGGGATTGTTATCCCAGGTATTACATACACCCCAGCCACTCTGTGAAAAGACACGGTACTCTGCATCCAGTTCCTTTGCAGTCAGATAGGCATAATCACGCAAAGAAGAGAAGAACATGGGTATCCAGTCCTCCTCTTGTCTTGCGCCAAAGGTTCCTTCTCCGGAGGTAATGCTGTCACCGATAAATTCAAGCTTACATGCCTTATCCGCTACAGGATAAAAAACGCCATCATGACGTAATGCATGAATATGAATGTAGGATTTGGGATCTGCACTCATTGCCTGCAGATCCTTATAAAATCTTACATTCTTCACATTATCAGGATTCATTCCTCTGAAAAGGGGAATCCAGTACCGGCCGGCAGTCAGCATCTGTCTGCCTATCCAGTCACCATTTATGGTATAACTGAACCAAGGCTCGTAAGTGTCATAGGTAACTTCTACCTCTACCCACAGTTCAGAACCAGATACATTGCATTCAAACCCACTGGCGGTCCAGAATAACGTCAACGGATCACGCCTGTTTGTCGTCCTGCCATGTACCTTCAGCTCTTTGATGTCTTTTACTGCCGTTTCCATATGTACTTTCCTCCATTACTCACCATTTCAGCATCTGCACACTATCTCCTGCCGATCTCCTTATCGGATTCGGACAGCTTGCTGTTATTCTTGATATATTCTACAATATCATCAATTTCTGTAAATGCAAGCCCTACATAGCTGTCAGCAGCACCATAATAGATTGCAATTCTTCCTGTCTCGGCATCATGGATGGTTGCGCAAGGGAAGCATACATTAGGCACAAAGCCTCTCTCTTCGTACCATTCTTCCGGTGTCAGAAGGAAAGTTTCACATCTGTATTTTACAATGGAAGGATTATCAATATCCAGAATAGCTCCGCCAATGCTGTATACATAACCATTACATGTTCCACTTACACCGTGATAGAACAGTAACCAGCCTTCGCTTGTTTCAATAGGAGCTGCACCGCCACCGATTTTAAGTGACTGCCACCATTCATTTCCTTTACCCATAACATGTCTGTGCTTGCCCCAGAATTCCATATCAGGGCTTTCGCTTACGAAGATATCACCAAATGGTGTATGGCCACTGTCAGAAGGACGGCTCAGCATTACGAAGTTACCATTGATCTTTCTTGGGAAAAGAACGGCATTTCTATTGAAAGGCAGGAACGGATTCTCAATTCTTGTAAATGTCTTGAAATCTGTGGTCTTTGCTATACCGATTGCTGCTCCGTAGAAATCACCACACCAGATAATATAGTAGGTATCTTCTACTTTTACCAGACGGGGATCATACGCATATACCGGCATAAATGGCTTGCCATCCTCATCTACGAAATTAATCTTGTTTTCATCAAAATTCCAGTGAATTGCATCTTTGCTGTGTCCCATGTAAATGTAAGGGATTCCATTGGTCTGCTCGCCGCGGAATACACCGATAAACTCATCACCGTAAGGGATAACTGCGCTGTTAAAGATTCTTGCTACGCCTTTTAATGGGTTTCTTCCAATAATGGGGTTCTCTTTATATCTCCAGATGGGTGCTCCTGTGAACTCTCCTTCCGGTCTTTCCTGCCAGGGCATATTTTTAACTGCTGGTGCATTATATATTTTTACTTTGCTCATAATGTTTTCCTTTCTACTTTGTGGGTTGTAATAGGTAATTGCCTAATGAAATTTAAGTTAGTGTGAAGCAATAACAGATACTAAATAAAATGGTACTTTATCGTCTTCGTGAGTTTCGATCAACTCTATCCTGACAGTATGTTTCCCATAAGGTAAATGCTCTGCCAATGTATCCAGATGAAGGCTGTCACCCCAGGTCTCCTCGAAGTTGCCATCAAGGATCATGGCGTGTTCCTCGTCCCCATCTACAATGGCTTTTGCAATCGGGGCGGGCTGTACCACTGATTTCCGGTACTGTACAGCCAGGCAGCTTCCCTCTACCTCAAAAGTAATGTTTGCCCCTTTTTCAGATGCTGTCCATCCTTTGCGGAATATCTCACGGATATCGTTCTGCGGGGTATCATCTCTGACGAAACCATCTGTGACAGGGTCATAATTGTTGTTCTGCCAGCGTGTAGAATGTTCATATGCATTCTGTGTTATAGGCGCCGGCATGTCATTGTCCTGCTCTCTCTCGTGTTCCAGGTTGGCGTATACCAACTCCAGAAAATGAATTATGACATCTGCCATCATCTGATGTCCCAGATCATTTGGATGCAGGTCATCCTGCGTAATCTCACGATTAGTTATTGAACCATCAGCCACTTTGGCATAAATGGTAGGCTTCATGCTTACACATGGAATCTGATATACTTCTCCAATATGGTTGTGCTGCGCCTGGGCGTTGCAGCCATCATCATAACGTACACTGTTCACAATCAGGAGCGCAGGTTTGCCCTCATCTGAATAGAGATGTCTGATCAAGCCCTCATAAGTCTCCAGAAAATGTGCATTATCATCATCATTGACACTGAATTCCACAACAGAGAAATCAATATGATGGGATAGCAGATCACTATCTGCTCTTGCCACGCCAAACTGCGAAGTCGTACCACCGATTCCTGCATTTACATAAGTGACACTCGTGTCAGGAAATTGTTTCTTCCACCACTCATATACCAGATATGCATAACAGGTCTCCGGTGTTGAGGACAGGCAGCCCTGTGTAATAGAGCCTCCCAGGAAGCCTACCGTAATAGGTTCTCCGCTCTTTGCCTTTCTCATAACTTTTTTGATTCGATACCAGTTTCCACAATTAACGATTCCCAGATGATTATCAATCAGTTTGTCAGCCATCGCTCCAGCTCTCCTGTTCTCATTATTTGTTTAAAAATTCTAAGTTTTTACGAATAAAATCACATCTCTGCTCTACGCACTTAACACTGCGGAGCGGATCCGTTGGTGTATTGAATACATAATCCATCAGCTTGTCAATTGTAGTTGTTGCTACATGAAGTCTTGTATCGCTGGAAGCATAATAGATATATACATCCCCGTTGTCTCTTGCGATTGCACCGTTTGTAAATACTACATTAGATACATCTCCAACTCTCTCTTCTCCAAGAGGAGCAATCAGGAATCCACCCGGTTCAGCAATGACCTTGGTAGGATCTTCAAGGCTTGTAGCGAATGCATATACGACATAACGAAGTCCTGCTGCTGTATTACGTACACCGTGTGCAATATGAATCCAGCCCTTAGGAGTCTTAATTGGAACTGCACCTGCACCGTTCTTGGCTTCTGTAATCGTATGATACTTTCTCTTGCTTGTAATGATCTCTTCATCAATAACAGCATGTGTAATATCATCACACAGACCAAAACCGATTCCTCCGCCGCTTCCTGTATCAATGAAATCATCCATAGGTCTTGTATAGAAAGCGTATTTGCCATTGACAAATTCAGGATGCAGTACGACATTACGCTGCTGAGGGGAATTCAGAGTTTTAAGATTATCCAGTCTCTCCCACTTCTTTAAGTCTTTGGTTCTGACGATACCTGCCGCTGCAACCGCTGCGGAAAGGTCATTCACACTGTTATCCTTGCTTTCTGAGCAGAATACGCCATAAATATAACCATCTTCATGTTTGGTAAGACGCATATCATATACATTCGTCTCTTCTGGGCATACATCATCTAACAGTATTGGATAATCCCAGAAACGGAACCCATCAATACCGTTATCACTCTCTGCTACCGCAAAGAAAGACTTTCTGTCATTGCCTTCTACACGGGCTACCAGATAGAATTTGCCGTTCAGTTCAATTGCACCTGAGTTAAATACGGCATTTACACCCAGTCTTTCCATGAAATATGGATTGGTCTTTGGATTCAGATCAAATTTCCAGAAAGGTGGAATATGATCTCTTGTAAGAACCGGATATTTGTAGCGGTCATAGATACCGTTATAAAAATCTGTTTTTTCATTCTTACGTGTTACGACTGCTTCGTAACGCTCCATGATTTCCTTATATTTCTCTTGAAACATCAACATTTCCTCCATTTTATCTTGCTCCCTGCAGACGTTTGATTACTTCAAAACACATTCTGCCGTTATGATATGGGCATTTCCACGGCTCTACAATCGGTCTGTCCGTGTATGGTCTGCCATCTTCATTGACAAGCCAGTACCATTCTCTTCCGGCTTCATAACCATCTCTGTGGTCAATTACATATTTCTTAATGAACTCCCATTCTGCATCCGCAGCCTTGAGATATTTCTGTCCTTCAATCGTACTCTTACCGCACTTGGAAGCTGCATTCAGGAAGCCTACTACCGTCTCTGCCTGCACCCACCATACGCGATTGGTATCTACAACACCCTTATCACATTCATTTGCCATGGAATGACCATCAAATGCTGCCTCATAGACCTGTCTTGCCAGATCAAGCGTAATCGGTGTCATCTTATCAGCGTATGCCTTTTCTCCAATGACTTCTACACTTCTGTCAACCAGCCAGGCTGTCTCAATATCGTGTCCATAGGAATGCAAGTCAATGATGCTGTTCCATTTATCATCAAAGAAAACTTCCTGTCTATGAAGCCTTGGATTATAAATCTTATCGGCGATAAGATCCATCATCCACATCAGATGCTCTTTTACTTCCTGTTTATGATCGACACGATAGAGCTCTGTGTATGCCTCAAATACATGAAGCAGTGTATTCATGGTCTTCATTGCCATAACGCCATTTTCTGAGAGCTTATCATTATCAATCTCATGAAAAGTCTCATCAAAAGCTTCTTTATATCCCAGCTCATCACGCATCTTATTCTCAATCAAACCATAAAGCTGATAAGCCATATCCAGAGCTTCCTTATCTCCGCTTGCTTCATAATAAGAAGAAAGTGCATAGATGGAAAAAGCCTGATTATAGGTATGCTTGATTGTTTCTTCCGGTGTTCCATCGTATTTTACGGACCAGAACACGCCGCCATTTTCCTTATCCCAGCAATGATTTTTTAAAAATTCAAAGCCGTGGCGAGCTTCGTCTAACAGGCTCTCATCTTTTAATAAAGTATAGGCATTGGCAAAGAACCATGTGATACGGCTGTTAAGAATACAGCCTTTTACTGCCCTCTTATCCAGCTTATGTTCATAGTCCATCCATCCGTAATAACCACCGTTTTCATCATCCCTTAAATGTTTCCAGAAAGGGATGATATCGTTGGTCAGATGTTCTCTGATTTCTTCTACTCTCATTTCTCTCCCACCTCTTTAGATTAACCCTTTACAGCACCAGCAGTTAATCCGCTGTAAATCTGCTTCTGGAAAATCAGGAATACGACCAGGGCAGGAATCAGACTGATGATAACACCTGCACAGATCAGGTTATATTTGCTTCCCAGAGGTCCTACGAAGGTATACAGGGAAATGGCGATTGTCTTTAACTTGGGATCACTTAAATAAAGGCTGGCATTATAGTATTCATTATAAGTACCTACACCCTTTAAGATCATAACTGTTACGATGGCCGGTTTCAGCAGAGGGAACAGAATCTTAAAGAAGATTGTGAAGTAGGAAGCTCCATCCATATATGCTGACTCATCCAGCGAAGTCGGGATATTCTCGAAGAACTGAATGAAAATGTAAATAGAGATTACGTCAGTACCCATGGAAAGAATAATGTAACCATATAAGTGGTTGATAAATCCAATCTGATACATTAACTGGTAAGTAGCAACCTGCATTGCGATACCGGGAAGTAATGTAGCAAACAGAAAAAGGCTTCTGATCAGTCCATTTCCGGGGAATGTAAATCTGTTCAGTACATACGCTAACATGGAACCTACCATAACGGAACCAAATACAACAAATACCAGTACGATGAAGGAATTTATAAATGCCCTTCCCATGTTTGCCTTATTAAATGCCTGGATAAAATTATCAAAATTCAACCAGCTCTCCGGTAATGTCATAACATTTGTATTCTGATATTCTGTTTCTGTCTTAAATGCTGTAATAACACAGGATACTACCGGAAGCAGTGCTACAAAGGAGAAGAATATTAATGAGAAATATTCAATAAATATCCATAAATAATGTTTGATTTTCTGGCTGACTGTCATGCTTTTGCCGCCTCCTTTGCTCTGATACGTGCAAGCTTCTTTTCTCTTCTGGCACCTGCATTCTTATCTTCATCTGCTGCATCCTTGAATACATATTTGAAGAAGAGATTCTGCAGTAATGTCACGATCATGATAATAATCAATAATACAATAGCCATAGCAGATGCAAGACCAACCTTCTGGCTTGTATGTGCAATTTCATGCATCTTTACAAAGTATGTAGCAGTTCCGTTTGCACCACCGGACATAACAACGTATGGAGGCTCGAATGCACTTAAAGAGCCTGAAATTGACATGATAAGGTTTAACATAACGATTGTCTTGATACTCGGCAGCATAATGTATTTGAACTGCTGCCATTTATTTGCACCGTCTAACATGGCTGCTTCATATAACTCAGAATCAACTGACATCATAGCGCCTACGAAAAGTACCATGTTCTGTCCGAAATATTTCCACACACTGGTCGCAACCAGGGAGAAATTGTTGATACTGGTATCCTTGAGCCAGTACGGAAGATTTTCCTGATTAAAGCCTATCCAGCCAAGCACCGTATCCAATACGAAGCCTCTGGTATAGAAGAATTTGAATATGAAACCAATTGCAATACCATTGATCAAAAATGGGAAGAACATACATCCTTTGAAGAAATCTCCTCCCTTTACCTTAAAACTAAGAATTGTTGCCAGATATAATGCCAGGGCAAGCTGGATTACAGCACCGCCCATATAATATAAGGACAGCCACAATGACCTGAAACAGTCATCTCTGGTAAAGACTTCTTTGTAATTTCTTAATCCTACAAATGTTCTTTCTCCGACATACTTCATTTTATAGAAGCTGAACTTGAACATTTCTGCGAAAGGATAGTAAGTAAATAAAAGTAATAAAGTTAATGGAACAATCATGAAAAGCACAATAATTACAGCCTGCTGTCCTTTTCTGCTTCTCAGCCACTTGTGTAGATTAAATGGTTTTTTCGTCTGGGATGATGCCATAGCGCAACCTCCTCCTTTTCTCTCCTCAAAAACATGAACGTAACACACAGTTACTCAGAAAATGAGCCGGGAGTATATACCCCCGGCCCATGATCAGGGGAAATTATTTACAAGGGCTTTCCCCTTTGCTGCCTGTAAAGATTAGTACTTAACTTCGATTCCAAGGGTATCCTGGGCATCGTTCCACTTCTGTGTCCAGTCAGCCATAATATCATCGAAGGAACCGCCGTTAGCTGCTTCTTCTACAATCTTCTGAACCTTTAAGTCACCGCCTGCATTGAAGTTTAATTCAGACTCAGCGTTCATTTCGTTCATCAGGTCTTCTTCGCCATCTAATGCTGTTACATTTGATACAACCTCTACATTATCAAATGTGAAGGATGTAGGAGCTGTCTTGGAGATAGGATAGCCGCCTTCAAGATCACACCAGCCGGATTCTTCAACCATCCACTTAACGAATACCATAGCTGCTGTCTTGTTCTCGTCAGAAGCATGTACATTGATACCGTAGCAGTAGTCAGGACCTGCTGTTGTATACTGTTTGCCATTAATTGTCATAGGGAATGGCATATATCCGATATCATCTCCATTATCACCGGCTGCCTTCATCTGAGCAACTGCCCATGAGCCAAGTACCATAGTACCAATCTCGCCGTTGTTGATCATAGGCTTGCAGCCTTCCCAGTCTGTTGTAGAGTAGTCATCCTCTGTTAAGCCGTTAGCAACTGCATCATACAGCATCTTGTAAAGTGCATAAGCACCTGTTCCATCTCCATTATCCTTGAAAGGCTCTGCTGTATGAACGAATTTCTGGTTTAACCATGTCTCATCACCTGTTGTGATAGCGCCAAGGTAAGCATCCCACTGGCCACCCATTGTCCAGCCTGCTGCATAGTTTGTATACAGAGGAATTGCATCTGTATTATCCTTAATTAACTGTAAGTCAGCAATGAACTCATCCGGAGTCTTAGGAAGTTCTGTGATACCAGCCTTCTCAAATACTGCCTTGTTGTACAGGATACCCTGTGCATTTCCCATGTAACCTACGCCGTAGCAAAGGCCATCTGCTTTCCACTGATCTGCAAAGTTTACAAGCTCAGACATCTCATCTACTGTTCCGTAAGGATAGAAGTATGTTGACAGATCCTTTGCATCTACAGAAGGGATGAACATGATGTCGCCCCAATCCTCTGTAGGAAGACGAAGAAGCGCTGTCTCTGCATAATCTGTGATACCTTCTGTTGTTACTGTGATGTTAGGGTATACCTTGTTGAACTCTTCAATCAACTTAGCCATTGTACCGTCTTCTTCACGGTCTGTCTTATGATGCATGAAGCTGATGGAAGCTGTCAGATCTGTGTAGTCCTCACCTAATTTAATAGATGCATATGTAGGAACAGCTGCTGCATCTGTGTCAGCTGCTGCTTCTGCTGTTGTAGAAGCTGCTGCATCTGTTGCTGTGTCTGTTGTTGCTGCTGGTGCTTCTGTGTTGGTTGAATTGCTGCTGCCGCATGCTGCTAAAGACATAGTCATTACGGCTGCCATACCCAATGCTGTTAATTTTCTTAACTTCATTTTTGTTTCCTCCCTTTAGAATTTTTAATTCATTTTTAAGTTACTTGTTTAACTTGTTTTTAGCTTACTACTTAATTTACTTTAAGTCAACAGTATTTCATGTCCGCATCTACACTTTTTCCTATTTTCACAACTTAAATGATTAATTTTTGTACACTTTAACAACTACTGTTTTTTAATCTGTTTTTACTCATATTAACTAACGATAAATATATTCTATAAATTCTTTTTATATATACATATCTCCATTTACATAAGTTCCTATTTTTTAGCTTTTTTAGTTTTTTATATTACTTTTTCATGTTTTTAACTAAAAAAATACCTCCTGCTTACTTAAAAGTCAGGAGGTATTCCTCATCTTCTATTTATCCAGTTTTTTCGCAGTTTCTCTCACGACCAGTTTACCCGGTACAATGTGCAGATTCTCTGTATAAGTGGTATTCTCTATCTTCCGGATAAGACATTGCAATGCGATCTTGGACATCTCACCCATATCTACGGCATATGTCGTAATTCTGGAATCACCAAATTCCGGATACAGATAATCATCATATCCCACTACCGACACATCCTCCGGCACACGGTATCCATTCTCTTCCAAAGCCTTAATCAGGGCATAGGCACTGACATCATTATTGCACACAAATGCTGTGGGCATCTCCTTAGGCAGGACAAATTTATGTTCCAGACCTATGATGCCATTCTCTTCGTCCCGGTCCTTCACAATCCAGTCTTCACGAACAGGAACATGATGTTCCATAAGAGCCTTACAATATCCAAAATATCTGTCCGTGATACTTTCCGTATACATAAGCGTACCGACATATGCTATCCTGGTATGACCAAGACCAAACAGATAATTTGTCATTGTGTAAGCCCCGTTAAAGCTTGCAGATATGACCGAATCTATGACCTCTTCATTGTCATCGTAAAAATCCATAAACACCATTGGGAATTTCTTATAACGATACAGCATCTTCAAATATTCCTGTCTGGGTCTGCCTATAATGATAACACCATCTACTCTTTCTTCCTCCAGAAGCTTAGGCGGCTCCAGAGTCTGCTCTGCATGCGTGTTAATGACTTCAAGCATTGTAAAGCAGTTCTTCTTTACCGCTCTCGTTGCAAGCTCCTGATACATTTTCCAGTAAAATGATGCAAATCTGGCAAAATAACTCTCCAGACTGATAACTCCTATTGTATAGGATTTATTCTTATTCTTCTGGTTAGAATGAATTGGCACATATCCCATCTCATCTGCCAGATCTTTGATTTTTTCACGTAGTTCTTCGCTGACGCCTTTCTGTCCGGACAAAGCTTTTGACACTGTTACAACACTGACATTCAGCTTTTCTGCAATATCTGCCAGCTTTACTGCTTTGACCATTTCTTTCCCTCCCATCTGGGTTTATTCTTTTTTAGCTTGTTTTTAATATAATTTAATCTAACAGATTTGTCAACCTTATTTAACGTCACTTTCTACAGCGGTAAAATGCAGCAGTTTTGCCTGGAAATCTCCCCATGGATTAGGAATCTGTATACCGGCATACATCAAAGCTTCTCCCGAATAGCAGATGTCTTCTCCCTCCAACTTGTAGAGTATATCCTTTTTAAGTCCTTTTAGCTTAATGTTTCTGGACTTGAAATTAGCACGATTCAGAACCTGCACAAATGTAACCAGGGCTTCCTTCTGATCCTGACTTACAACTTCCCAGCAGTCATACTTGTGATTCTGTGAGTAAGAAGCAATACGGTAATATTCCCCTTCTCTTACCAGATCATTATATTTATGATACATGGCAACCTGCTCAGGGATCATGTCTCTCTCTTCCTGTGCAATCTTCGTAACATCCAGCTCATAACCAAATGTTCCAGCCAGTGCTACGATACCTCTTGTCTCAAAAGGTGTCACTCTTCCAACTGTGTGGTTTGGACAGTCAGATACATGTGCACCCATGGTAGATAACGGATAAATCAGAGAAGTTCCTTCCTGAATCTCGAGTCTCTCTATAGCATCGGTATCATCTGAACACCAGATCTGTGGGCTGAAATACAGCATACCAGGATCAAAACGCGCTCCACCACCAGAACAGTTCTCCAGTAAAAGGTGAGGATACTCCTTCGTCAATCTCTCCTGTAATGCATACACAGCCAGAACATATCTGTGATACAACTCTCCCTGTCTGTCAGCCGGAAGATCTATACTTCCCAGATCTGTCAACTGGCGGTTCATATCCCATTTTACATACTCAATATTGGCACTGCGCAGTATCTTAGCCACACATTCATATACGTAATCTACCACTTCCTGTCTGGACAGATCCAGTACATACTGCTGTCTGGATTCTGTTGCAACTCTGCCCGGGATTGCAATTGCCCAGTCAGGATGGGCGCGATACAGATCAGAATCAGGAGATATCATCTCTGGCTCAAACCAGATACCAAACTTCATGCCAAGCTTATTTACTTCATCTACCAGATATTTTAATCCACCCGGTAATTTCTCTTCATTAACCTGCCAGTCTCCCAACGCACAGTTATCACTGCTTCTTGCTCCAAACCAGCCATCATCCATGACCAGCATTTCGATACCAAGCCCGGAAGCCTCTTTTGCAATACTAAGAAGCTTCTCTGTTGTAAAATTAAAGTAAGTAGCTTCCCAGTTATTGATCAGAATCGGACGTTTCTTATCCTTGTATTCACCACGAATCAGATGTCTCTTATACAGATGATGGAATGCAGTTGTCATGCCATCCAGCCCCTGTGAGGAATATACCATAACAATCTCCGGTGCCTGGAAAGACTCTCCCTGCTCCAGCTTCCAGCAGAAATTCTCAGGATGGATTCCCATTGACATGCGGATGCTGTCAAACTGTGACACCTCAGCCTGCGCCTGGAAATTACCGGAATATACGAAATTCATCGCATATACTTCACCCATCTCCTGTGTCGTGTTTGGACTTACCAGTGCCAGGAATGGATGATCCTGATGACTGGATTCTCCTCTGAATGAGCTGACCTTCTGAATACCATATCCTACTTTCTTTCTCTGAATGTGGCGTTCTCTTGCCCAGCTTCCATGAAGACTGATCATCTCATAATCCTGATTATCCATATCCAGACATGCAGATAATACCTTGGTGAGATAGAAGGCTTGCGTACCTTCATTTATGATCTTAACGCTTCTGGTAATGACATCTGTGTCACAAAATGCCGTATAATATAACAGAACTTTCATACCAATGTGATTGTCTACGCAAGTAAGTTCCAGTGTTGTAGCTGTTTCTTTGTCTGCAAAGGTAGCAGGAAGTCCTTCCAGCTGTGGTTTGCCCTCCAGAATTCTATGGGAAACATAGGACAGGTTACATCCCGAATAGCCACCCATAGTACGGATGGACAGGCAGCTTTCCCTGTAATCCCCCAGTCCTGCTGTGGGATATTCAAATGGGAAGCAGTCATAGAAGGAGCAGCGCTCTCTGTTATTGCGGCTTGGCACAAATGGGGCTTCCTGGGTACGCATACGGTAAGCAATGTCATGTCCTTGCAGTCTTTTGCCGTAGTAGATGTGTCCGATGAAGTTCTCTTCATCTACGATGCCGAGTAAATAGCTGGTATTTGGGGTGTCTAACTTAAAAATTCTTTCTTTCTCAAAATATGTAATGTTCATGCTTTGCCTTTCTTTTTAATAGGTCGAGTGATAGGTTAAGGTTCGAGTGACGAATTGTGCCGCTTTTACAATGCAACACAGGCACGCTCTCGCTACGTGAAAAACGTAGTGGTCACGTAAGGCGCTATTGGGAGCTTCGCTCCCATACCGCCTAAGTGCCAACGTTTTTCAAGTGCCTGTTTATGCATTTGTAAAAGCGGTACAATTCTGTATAGTTACCCTAAGTATGTTATTTAGTAGGTATCACGCAGGGAACGGATGCGCAGGCGGTTTTTGACGTCTGTGGCATCGGTAAAACTTCCGTTGATAACATCTTTTGTCTCAAAGCTAATGACATGTGGCTTGTCGTCTGTTAGGTTGATGATATTGTCGGACAGGATTACATCGGCATCGGTGAAGTCTACTTCGACAAATGGGGTATACACATTGCTTTGCAGGGCGATGGTATAAGTGTTTGCATTGCCTGCTACTTCTGCATGTATGCTGGGTTGTGGCAGTTCTACGTGTTTGTATGGCACAAGAGTATCACTTTCGATCTGTACTCTGCCATCTTCATAGGTGAAGACTGCTTCCACGAAGACATCTTTCTTATCGTAATAGTGATGTGTATGATCTTCTACGCGTTTAGCTGATGGTGTGGTCAGGATTCGTGGCAGTCTCTGTACATAGCTGCTATAGTCTTCTTCCAGAGCTTTACTTACGCCAAAGGCTGGCACAACTACATGCTGTGTAGCAGTCGTTATGACTTTGAAATCGAAGGTCTTCAGGGTCATGGTCACAGTTACACCTACTGGCTGTGCAGTCTCATTCTGCACATGGGCTGCTACTGCACTGAAATGTTCTCCACCGTTGCGCTCGGCAGTATCTGTATCCGCAATTCTGACAATACTCCCGGCTACCGGTTCATAGAATCTGCATGCCATATAATGAAGCGCTTTCCATCTGCCGTAATAATCAATACTGGACCAGGATGCCACGGGCCAGTTATCATTGATCTGCCAGTACAAGGTTCCCATGCATCTGCCGCGGTTACGTCTCCAGTGCTCCACACCTGATTTAATTGCTACCGCCTGAAGTACCTGTGTTACGTATAACAGGCTTTCAAAATCCTTAGGATAGCGGAAGTTCTCTGCCAGATAGTACAGCATTTTGCCATTGGCAGCATCATTCTTCTGATGGCTCTCCATAACCGGTGAGAAGATATTCCTATCCTGTGGTTCTGTATAGGAATATACTGTCTTTTCTGATGGAAAAGACTGGAACCCAAACTCCGAGCAGAATCGGAAGAAATACTTCTGATAATCAGAAAATGGCTTCTGCCCATGCCATACTTCCCAGTAATGGGTATCTCCGCGGTTCTCAGCCCCCGGTTCATCAAAGCATCCACCTGATGAAGGAGAAGAAGGCCAGAAAAAGGTCTGGTCGTCTGCCTTTTTCAGTGCCTTTGGCAGGATATATTCGAACTGCTTGATATAATCAGCGCGTAAATACTGACTCTGAGTCTGATAATTGCCCCAGTATGCCCAGGCTGACTCAATCTCATTGTTGCCGCACCATAATCCCAGACTTGCATGATGGCGCAGCCGCTTTACATTATCTACTGTCTCTGCCGCAATGCTGTCCTCAAATTCCTGTGTTACATCATATACATTGCAGGCATACATCAGATCCTGCCATACAATAATACCGTACTCATCACACAGATCATAGAATTCGTCTGACGGATAATAACCGCCACCCCACACTCTCAGACAATTATAATGGGCTTTTACTGAGCTGCGTACCAGATATTCCATCCTCTCTCTGGTAATTCTGTTGTATACACAATCCTCTGGAATATAATCCGCTCCCATGGCAAAGAATTTTACTCCATTGATCATGAATGCGAACTCCTCGCCCCATTGATCCTTAGCTCTGCTCACGGTAAAAGTCCGAAGTCCAATACGGTCTGTGCTTGTCTGTGCTTCTTCTCCCTGTGTAAGCAGTCTGGTCTCTACTGTATACAGCGGATGTTCACCCAGTCCATTTACCCACCACAACTGCGGATTCTGTATGATAAATTCTGACACATATGTCACATTGTCTTTTGTTGTCATGATATGTTTGTCCAGAAGATGTCCCTGCGGATCATACACGCACACTTCCATGGAGGTCTTTTCATAGATAGTTTCTTCATAAGAAGCTTCTTCTCTTGAATCTTTTCCTATAGAACGCTTTCCCATGGAGTCTGCACATTCAAGCACTGCTTCTACCTGTAATGTGACCTGTCCTTTTGTATGTTCCTGCTGATATTTCACTTCATCAATTCTGGCTGTACAATAAGCCTGTATCTCAATATCACGGAAGATGCCTGCATCCGGTAACTGAGCGCCCCAGTCCCACCCAAACATGGAATGTGCCTTTCTGATATACTGATTACCTGCAATCGCTCCACTTGCCTCTATCGTAATCTTCTTATCTGCCGGTGCTGACGCTTCTCTCTCTTCTATATAGCGAAGTGTAGATTTAAAATAAAAGCGTATGGAATTGCTGCCCTCATGCAGATATTCCTTTACAGGGATTCTCCAGGTTCTGTGCATATTGTTCATATAAATGACATGTGTGTCATTTATATATAAGTCAGCCAGTGTATCTATCCCATAGCAGACCAGTTGTATCACATCCTGATTCAACAGTTCCTGTGTCACTTCAAAGCTGCGTTCAAATATATAATCCTGCCAGAAAAGGTCTCTGGCTGTGTATTCATTCTGTCTATAATAGGGGTCTTCTATCGCCCCTGCATCCAATAACGTGGACAATACGGAGCCAGGAATCCGAGCCTGATAGGAATCTGCCAATCCATAGGCTTTCATATAGGTATCATCCTCTCTGCATACAGGATGCATCGTCCACATTCCATTCAATGTCTGTTTCTGCATGTACTTCACCACACCTTTCTTGCTCTAACCTAATAATGGGTAAGTCGCCAAGGTTACAAATGTATTATCCAGATCAGGGTCCTTGATTCTGTCTACTACAGATTTCACCAGTCTTCTACCCAGTGCTTCTATTCTTACATCTACGGTCAGAATATCTTTTTTGAAAAAGTCTTCTTCTATCGTATGATCAAATCCTGTAATGATTGTTCTCTCAGCAAGTGCCGGATTCTTCCTCAACAATACAGTTGCCGTATACTTGGCAATATCATCATTCTCACAGATAATTGCATCCGGCATATATGGCATCTGGTCAATTGCCTCTTCCACCATGCTGTACCCATAATACACATCATTGGAAGGATGCGTGAACAGCATCTTCTGATCCGGCTCGATTCCCTTCTTTCTACAGGCACTCATAAATCCAAGCAATCTTGCCTGTACAACTCTGGAGCCTTCTGCAAATCCAATAAATGCAAAGCTTGTGCATTTCTTTACATCAATGCAGTATCCTGTCAATCTGTTCATGGAATAGAAGCCTTCCAGATTGTATACATCACCAAGTGCAATGTATTCCTGTGCATCCACCGGCGTATTAAAGAAGGTCATGGGTAGTCCCGCCCTGGCAATGCCTTTTACAAATCGGATTGGAAAAATACACAGGAAAATAATCCCCTGTACATCATCCTCTAACTGCTCCAGCACTTCTTCTCCATCCAGATCATCCTCGTTCACAATATAGAGCTGCATGCGATAGCCTTCCTGCTTGGCTCCATCACTGATACCTGCCAGTGTGGTATTCCAGAACAGGGACTGCCAACGGTTGAACAATACAAGTATTGTCCCTCCTCCGTTTTTTCTTTTCTGATGCATGACTTCTTCTACCAGTGCATCATCCAGCTTGGCATATCCCATCTGACAGGCTTTCTGTACGACTGCCTGTCTGGTTTCCGGAGATACATTGCCATTGCTTAATGCTTTGGCTACTGTATTCCTGCTCAATCCCATTTCTTTGGCTATGTCCTGAATCGTAACTCTCTTCACTGATCATCCTCCTCTTTTGAATGTGTATAGTATAGGGCAAGGGACGAATTGTGCCGCTTATGCATTTGGGGAAGCAGCACAATTCTGTATCTTGCGATAATGTGATTTATGGTTACTTCATAAATTATCTACTTCTGTAATTTTGAGTATAATAAACGCACACCGGCGTGTCAATATGGTGTGCATTTATTTTGCATTTTATTTTTCATTTTCAACATGTAATGCACTGTTTATGCATTATGACTGTGTGTGCAGGAAGGAGAAGGGATGGGATTTCTCGCTTCGTAGGAAGTTCATGAGAAGGTAGGCTGCACGCAGGGATACTTTTTCTTCTCTCAGGATGCGTGCGGCTTCCTTTTTGTCAACAAGGAGGACTTGTATTGTTTCGGTATCTTCCATATGAGCCTGGTTGATCTGACCTGTAGCATAACCAAATACGGCATTGCAGCTTTCATCCGTGAAGCCTGCTCCCATGAAGAAGGGGCGTCTGTAGGCTGCTTCTCCATCTTCGTATACGGTGAAGGTAAGTCCTGTCTCTTCCATCATCTCACGGATTGCTGCTTCTTCTGGCGTCTCTCCTTCATCAATCAATCCTGCAGGCAGTTCATAGAGATAATCATCCAGCGGGTAGCGGTATTGCCGGATCATCACGATCTTATCCTGGTCTTCCTTGAGAATCGGATAGATTACCACGCCTTCTGCCAGGCTGTCTTTGGTATAGATCTTCAGTTCTTTCTCTTTACGCCTTGATACGAAATAGTAATCAAACTTTCTTCCTGCATCTGTAAGTGCATCCAATTTGAAAAGGTTCAGAAATTTATTATCTGACATTTTATGTATACCAGTATACTTTTTCACTAAATTATCCTCCATATATTTGACTTTTTTTACCAAAAGAATTAAGATATAATTATAAAATTGTAAAGAAAGGTGACAAAAACATGAAGCAGATACCCGTTACCGACTTACGTCCCGGTATGGTAACCGCTGAAGACATCCTCACCTATGACTTGAAAATGATTGTCCCAAAGGGTGTCGTACTGACAGAAAATATCATATCAAGACTGGAGTCCTATTCCGTCTATTATGTACATATTGAAGATACTGTTGTCAACGAGCTTAATACTCCTATGACCTTATCCAAAGTCCTGGATGCCGACGCCGTTCAGACCAACAAGGAAAAGATACGCAGCAGCCTTCAGTTCCAGCATTTTCAGCAGGATTTCAACAGATGTGCAGAACATTTCCGCGATAATCTGATGAAATCACTTTACCGCAATGAACCCTTCTACGTCAATGGTCTTTTGGAAGAGACTATTCAGATGATGCATCAGGAGGATTCTTATATCAATGTATTTGATATGCTTCTCAATATGCGAAACGTAGATGATTCTGTATACAATCACAGCCTGGATGTTGCATTAATCTGCAACATTTTATCAAAGTGGCTTCATTTCTCCGAGGCAGATCAGACTATGGCAACCGCCTGTGGTCTTTTCCACGATGTAGGTAAATTTCTTCTGCCAACCGGGGTCTTACGCAAGCCCGGTAAATTGACCAGGGATGAATTTGAAATTATTAAGACTCATACCATAGAGGGTTTTCATTTACTGAATAAATACGATAATATTCCACAGCATGTAAAGAATGCCGCGCTGATGCATCATGAGAAATGTGATGGCAGTGGTTATCCCTATGGATTAAAAGGTCCTGAAATTGACAAGTTTGCCAAAATCGTCACCATCGCAGATATATTCGATGCCATGACCAGTGAACGTGTTTACCGCCGCGCCATGTGTCCATTCTCAGTTATCAAAGCCTTTGAAGACGAAGGCATTCAGAAATATGAGATGAAATACATCCTGACTTTCCTTGAAAATGTTGCCAATTCTTATCTGAATCACCGTGTCACATTGACGAACGGTATGGAAGGCAACGTAATCTTTATTAATCAGGATAATTTTTCAAGACCTGTTATCCAGACCTCTGATAATCAGATCATTGATCTGCAGAAGCAATATTATCAGGACATTATGAACCTGTCTGCCCAGAAAAATGTAGCAATTGAAACAATCATATAAAGAATGCCCACAGAAAGTCGAAGCTTTCTGCATCTGACATTAGAAATACTTTTGTATAAGAAAAAAGACGTGATACTCTACAAATATCACGTCTTTTCTATGTATTATTCAACTAAGGGAAAAAGAATCAGCACTAATTTATTTATTATAGTTAGCAGACTGGAAGTCAGGATAAGCAGATTCCAATGCATGTTCTGTAGGATCAAGCCCTTCGATCTCTTCCTTTTCAGATACTCTAAGTCCTACTGTCTTCTTGATAACGAAGAATACAATTGTCATCATGACTGCGGTCCATGCAAGGATTACAATAACAGCCAACGCCTGGATACCAAGCTGACGGAAACCGCCGCCATAGAAGAGACCCTTCGTTGTATTACCGGTCTCAACTACATTAAAGAGACCCACTGCCAAAGTACCCCACAAGCCGTTGCAGAAATGAACTGCTACAGCACCAACAGGATCATCAATCTTTAATGTATTTTCAATGAAGTATACACCTACACATACCAGAATACCTGCCACAATACCGATAATAGCTGCACCCGGGATATCTACGTTGTTACATCCGGCTGTAATGGCAACCAGACCTGCCAGAGAACCGTTTAAAGACATGGACACATCAGGAGCACCATTCTTGATCCAGGTAAAGATCATTGCTGTACATGTTGCAAAAGCAGGTGCAATTGTTGTTGTTGCAAAAATCTTACCAAGTGCATCACCATCTGCTGCTGCGGCACCGTTGAAACCATACCAGCCAAACCACAGAATAAATACACCAAGGGCTGCCACTACGATGTTATGTCCAAGAATAGGAACGGACTTGCCATTCTTGTCGTATTTACCAATACGGGGTCCTAACATAGCGGCACCAATCAGACCAGTGAAACCACCTACCATATGGATGACACAGGAACCTGCGAAATCAACGAATCCCATGTTAGTCAGCCATGCCTGACCGCCCCATACCCAGTGAGCCTCGATAGGGTATACGAATAAGCTGATTACAAAAGAATAAATACAGTAGGAAATGAATTTTGTACGCTCTGCCATGGCACCGGATACGATTGTAGCTGCTGTCGCACAGAATACCAGGTTGAACACGAAACCATACCAGTCAGTATTGTCGAAATCAAATACATTTAAGCCCCAGCCAACGAAGTTATTACCTACACCACATAACAGGTTATAACCAACCAGAATAAAAGCAACAGTACCAAGACAAAAGTCCATCAGGTTCTTCATAATAATGTTACCGGCATTCTTGGCTCTGGTAAAACCAGCCTCGCACATTGCAAAACCTGCCTGCATAAAGAATACCAATGCCGCACCGATCAGGAACCATACACCGTGAGAACCAAAGATAATGCTGTTCACCGCATTAAGGGCATCTTCAGATGCTTCTGTTAATAAAAACATAACTTTCTCCTCCTTTATCTGTGTATTGCCATGATAAACATTCTTATCAATAGAAAAAGGAGATAATAACCGGCTGTCTGCAGCTGCTGCTGCGCCTGTTGATTATCTCCTTTGATAATACACATAAATAAATTTTTTCATTTTTCAATTGTTTATGTAGAATCTGCGGATTGCTGCGCATTTATGAAATACAGCAATCGGGAAGAAACTACAGAGCCTCCTGTCCACGCTCGCCTGTACGGATTCTGACAGCGTCCTGAACATCATATACGAAGATCTTACCATCACCATAATTACCAGTGTTGATCTCTTTTACGATCTTATCAATCAAAGCTTCTGATACTTCATCAGATACAACCGTCTCAACCTTGATCTTCGGCAAAAGATTGACACGATATTCTGCGCCACGGTATCTCTTCACAACACCCTTCTGATTGCCGTAACCCATAATGTTTGCAATATTCAGACCATTTACGTTAGATTCTTCCAATATAGCCTTCAAATCTTCCAGTTTCTCAGGTCTGATGATAATCTCCAACTTCTTCATCCTGCTAACCTCCTCATATTTCTTATATCTGCCTACGAATAATTTTTCCGTTTATTCGTACAAAAAAAGCATTCGCGAATACATTGTATTCTCGAACGCCCTTGTTCTGTCTTTTATTATACACAGAATAGGGATGGTGTCAAATGTTTTTTTAGAATTTTTTCATGTTATTTTCAGCCAAGCCTATATTCTACAAAATCTTTCTCCACCTCTGTAAATGATTCACTAATTTGAAATCCCAGTCTCTCACATAAATGCCTTGATGGCAAATTCTCCTTATGTACGATTGCTCTGAAAGCATCCTGTCCAAGCCACTCTCTGCCATACTCAAGAATGGTACTGCATGCCTCGTATGCATACCCATGATGTTGATACTCTGCTCCCAGCATAAATCCAAGCTCCAGCCCGTCATAGCCTTCCTTATATTCCAAGCCAGCCCTGCCAATCACCACGCCTGTGTCTTTTAACGTAATGATCCACATCCCATAGCCATAGAAACCATAAATGTTCTGGATATAATCTCTGGTATAACTAAGCTCCTGCTCCGGGTCTGAATACAGATTATCCATATATTTCGTAATAGAGTCATCCGAATACAATTCATACAGCCTTGGAACATCCTCCGGTATAATCTCCCTGATCAGCAGATGCTCCGTCTCCACAATATTCCAAGGTATCCCCTTAGTCCGCCTATAAATACGCTCCAGATATTCACCATCTATATCCTCCAGAGACTCTACGCAATATACGCCACTGGGCAGACTGGCATCCCGGCTTCCAGAATCCAGTACAATACAACAAGGAATCTGCTGCGATACACAGTAAAAGGCTAATTGCGGGTCATCCGTGAGAACAACCGAGTCTCCACCTATCTCAGATATAGAAAGCATCTGAGAAACCAAAATGTGAAACTGCGCCATTGTATGCTGTAAATAATCTAGTTTCCCCTGATAATCGTCCTGTCCCAGCTCCTGCTGTAAATAGGGCAGATATATAAATAATCGGTTTAGCATTATATCCATAATCAAGCGCTCTCTTTCACACTCTAACAAAATAGTTACTGTTCACTCGTACCTCGTTCCAGCAACAATTTATGCACACAAAATCAATTGCATTGATTTTGGCGCATGCAAACTCGTGATTTTCATGCATAATCTGCATGAAAACACTTCGCGGCATACTACCTGTGTACAGTAACACAAAATATCATTACCACCAAAGTTATATAATTTTAACTTGATGAATATAAGAAATTCAACTACAATATGGTTAGCTGCAGCAGATTCCATTGTTAATCTGCTGCCATCAATGAATAAAGGAGAATATACTATGGCACAGAATCCCATTGTTACAATTGAAATGGAAAATGGCGATATCATCAAAGCAGAGCTTTATCCTGAAATCGCTCCTAACACGGTAAAGAACTTCATCAGCCTCGTAAAGAAAGGCTACTATGACGGATTAATCTTCCACAGAGTCATCAACGGCTTCATGATCCAAGGTGGATGTCCTGACGGAACAGGCATGGGCGGTCCTGGCTACTCCATCAAAGGTGAATTCGCACAGAATGGCTTCGCCAATGACTTAAAGCACACAGAGGGTGTTTTATCTATGGCAAGAAGCATGATGCCAGACTCAGCAGGCAGCCAGTTCTTCATTATGCATAAGAATGCTCCTCACTTAGACGGCGCATATGCAGCTTTCGGTAAAGTTATCGAAGGACAGGATATCGTAAACAAAATTGCCACCACACAGACTGATTACTCCGACAGACCACTCAAGAAGCAGATCATGAAGAAAGTAACCGTTGATACATTTGGTGTTGATTATGAGGAACCGGAGAAGTGCTAATGCACTTCTCTTTTTATTTATTCAGATCATTAATCGCATCCAGATAGCCCTCCAGACGCTTCTGTGCACTTACACTCAGATTCTGGTATGCTTCTATCAACCTGTATTCCTTAGAATCCCTGTCTATCATCATATAATTCGGTTGCTTGTATTCTTTTAATTTCTGATTGTCCGTTCCCTGTAACAATTCGTATGGAGAAATACCAAGTACTTCGCATATAATCATGATTTTATCCGCAGAAGGATTGGTCTTCTTACGTTTCCAGTCACTGACCGTACTTTGGGAAATCCCGGTCCTCTTTGCAAATTCCAGTTGAGAAATTCCCTTTTCCTCCATGTACTTGTAGATTCTTTCACTTATCAGCATAGTATTATAATTCTCCTGCCTGCTCCAAGTCCTTTTTAAGTTCCAAAATTCTTTCTTCTGAAAGTTCAGAATATTTCATAATTAACTCCATAGGCATATGATCAGCCAGCATTTCCCTTACGACCTTCTCTTGCGCCTGTTCCATGCCCTGCTGATAGTTTTCCTTCCACTTACTATTCATCCAATTAACATATTCTACATCTGTTGTCATCATACCAATTACCTCTTTCTCTCTCTGCTCTAAAAATCTTACAAGTATATTCTCTTGCTTACAACGCTGAATGATCTCCTTTGCCTGGTTGCCCCCCCAGCTTGCACCATATTCCTGTCTGACTTCCGCACATATCTGTGTGAATCTCACATATTGATGAATAATATCATTTCCACATCCGTCACGAATTATCTTTACTCTTAAATCTATTGGGCTGTTTCCTGAAAAATAAGTTTCTGCAAAAGACAGCTGTTCTATCCCCAAATGTTCACTACCTGTATATATAATATATAATTCTGGTTTGGGTAAATGGATGACTTTGGATTCATGTACGCTAATTTTTCGCCTGCTTAAATATTCTTCACAAGTACGTACATAATAGAAAAGCACTCGTAAGACTATATTAGGCGACCAGTCTGATTGCGCCTCTACAAGATACATGAATCTGCCATCTGCAACAAATCCCAAATCATTATAATAGCCATTCATCAGAACCGTTTCCAAAGTAATGACCTCAATCTCAGGATTTTTCTTTGCACTCTTACCACTCAATGCCTCATACAACTCTACTACATAACCTTGTTCTGCAAATAGTTTTGTAAAAACACTGTCTTTTACCTTACGTTTCATTTTCAAACCGGTTTCAGCGATTTTTCTCGGTATTTGTTCTTCTATCATAATACCATTTTTCCTCCTTTGTTACAACTTACGATAAGTTTTGTTTCTATTTTACGTTTATTTATCGCATATACGTTATGTTAGGATATAAAATAAGATTTGTCAATTATGACAAACCTTATTTTGTCTCTTTTTTACTTCTCAGCCAGGCATCTCTCTTTGTGGAATACAATGCCTTAAAAATATCTATATCTTCCAGTGTTGTAATCTTAATATTCTTATTTGACCCTAAAGAAAAGTGCAATTCTGCTCCTAATTCCAGCATCAGGGTATTCGTATACACTGCATTTGTAATTCCTCTGTTCAAAGCTTCTTTATGTGCCCATAATGCCTTGCCATATTGGTACGCCTGTGGTGTCTGTACCCTCATGATATCATTTCTGTCAATACCATCACTACCACTCTCACCATCTTCTGTGCGCATGATCGTTTCCTGACATCTGACAGCCGAAAGCCCTGAACCATATTCTTTGGCTTTTGCAATACAATCTGTTATAATCTCCTGAGATATCAAAGGGCGTACTGCATCATGAATAATCACGATATCGTCCTTGCTGCAATGGGACTCTAATTCCAACAACGCCTTTCTTGCAGATGCCTGTCCATTCTCACCGCCTTCAACAATCCACTTTAACTTCGTAATCCCATATGCCCGCGCATATCCATCCAGTACATCCAGCCAACCATCTATGCAGGACACAATCATTGCATCCACATCAGGATGATTCTGAAAAGCCTCTAATGTATAAATAATAATAGGCTTATCATAAATTGCCAGAAACTGTTTCGGAACAGACTGTTCCGTCCTGCTTCCACTTCCTCCTGCTAAAATCAATGCTACGTTCATAGGTGTCCTCCTTGACCTTACTCCTGCCTATCTCTATTGCCCATATTGTATAAAGACTTGAACATCTCTACATCTTCTACTGTATTGATCTTGATATTTAAATCAGATCCCTTGGATAAATAGACCTTCTGTCCTAATTTTGATACCATATTGTTAGTATCATTTTCATTCAAAATTCCCTGCTCTATTGCTTCTTTATGATACTTCTGCAAGTCTCCCAGGCGATATGTCTGCGGTGTCTGTATCCTTCGAAATGCATATCTGGAAATCGAACGCAGACCGCAGATTCCATCATCTGTCAGCATCACATTATCCATGGACGTCACCGCAGATATCCCCATTCCCTGCCTTTTGCAGGAACGAATACTGTCTGAAATAATCTCATCGGACACAAGTGGACGAATCGCATCATGAATAATCACAATATCGTCCTCTTTACAACTATGCATCAGCTCATCTGCTGCCAGTCTTGAGGTGTCCTGTCCTGACACACCACCTGTAATGACCCACTTTAACTTATCAATACGAAACTGCTTCGCATACGCCTGCACCATGTTCTCCCAGCCCTTTAGACACGCAATCATAATCGCATCTACCTCCGGGTGGCTCTGGAACTTCTGCATCGTATATACAATGATTGGTTTATTATACACATTCACGAACTGCTTGGGTATATCCATCTTAAAAGCTGGGTCTACACCACCTGCTAACAATACTGCTATATTCACGCCATTTCCCCCTTATGCTGCCTTTTATCTACAGTCCCTTAATATCTGAACCGTCTTCTCCAGTCCCTCTTTTATAGGAGTTTGGGCTCTCCAGCCCAACTCGTTGATCTTCTTCGTATCCAGAAGTGCTTTCGTAGCAGTAGAATATCCTGCCTGCTCCACTGCATCCGGTAATTCAAATACCACCCGTGAACCAGCTGCCTCTGCAAGAATTCCGGCAAGATCCTTTAATGTTATTTCGGAATTCTCATCCGCAACATTATAGGCTTCACCGCTTTTTCCATATAATAATAAATATAAAGCAGCCACTGCTGCATCTACCACATAGGTATAGGAATATAACTGATTTCCTTCACTCTTCAGTACAATATCCTCGCCGGCTGCCGCTTTCCTGATGAATTGCGCTATCGCTTTGGAATCATCCTTCCCCATAGTCGGTCCATATACTCTGGAGAAACGTCCGATTACAAAATCCTGTTCCTTCTGCGCTGCAAAAGCATTGCATAAAGATTCTGAAAGCCGCTTACTCTCCGGATAGCCAGCCCTAACAGTATTACAGTCAATATATCCCAGGTAAGATTCCTCAAACTTGTCCACATCTTTTCTGTTCTCTCCATAGATTTCCACAGAGGAAAAACACAGAAAACGCCTGCAATAATGCTCTGCTGCATAGGATAAAAGCTCATATGTACCTGATACATTGGTCGTAATTGTACCAATCGGATCAGTTGCATAAGCCCTTGGATGCGTATTGCTTGCTGCATGAAGAATATAGTCAATATCCCCTAACTCCGGCAAAGGTTGCGATATATCATGGGAAAAGTAGGTGAAAAAGTCACTATCCCAATAGGGAGCAAAACGCTCCCTAGCCTTTTCCTCATTACGGCTGACAGCAAGGATATGGATACCCTGGGAAGAAATATTTATGATGCTATTGTAATACATAAGAATGTCAATGATCACCGATGCAATCATGCCTGTAGCACCGGTGATTAAAATTCCGCTGCCTTCTAACTTATTAAAATTACCTAACTTCCATGCTGATTCTATATCCTGTTGATATATTCCGTTATTGTATATATTCATTCTCATATAATTCAAAAACTCCCTAAAAATCTTTACTCAACAGAAAGTCTGCAATATGCATGGTTTTAATTCCTTCATAATTTCCACTCGCAAATTCATCTGTCCTCAAAACATATTTAGGATAATTATCCTTTATCTCCAATAGGCGTTCATACTCTCGTTTCTCTGTCTTTTCAGAATGAATTTCCTGTGTTACCTGCACATACAGTTTTTCTCCCTGTCGGCTGGCAACAAAATCGACCTCTCCGTCTGCCGTTTTACCTATATAAACCTTATATCCACGCCTGCATAATTCCAAATATACAACATTTTCCAGGCTTGATGCTACACTATCAGGTCCATACCCTAATACAGAATAGCGCAAAGAGGTATCTGCAAGATAAAATTTCTCCTGCGTCTTAAGAATTTCTTTTCCTTGCAGATCATATCTGGAACACCGATGCAAAATATAAGCTTTCTCGAGTTTCTCAAGATAGCTGTATACAGTCTCATTATCAATAGAACGTTTCTCAGACTTTAAATAATCAGAAATGGACCTTGCAGAAAAGGTATTGCCTACATTAGAAAAAGTGTATTTTACAACCCGCTCCAGCTGATCCACTTTACGAATTTGATTTCTTCTTACGATATCTGAGAAAATGGTCGAATTATAAATATCGCGTACAATTGTGTAAACTTCATCCTGAGAATATGCTCTCAAATGCGTTGCCGGGAATCCACCCAAACGGACATAATCAGCAAGCTCCTGATGTGGATTTTTCAGCTCTGTTACTTCTCTTCTAAAAGCAAGATATTCTTCAAAAGAAAGTGGATATACCTGAAAGGAAACATATCTCCCTGTAAGATATGTCGCAATCTCTGAAGACATCATACGTGAATTGGAACCGGTAACATATATGTCCACATCATATTCGCCCAAAAAAGAATTTACGACTTTCTCCCATCCACTTATTTCCTGAACTTCATCCAAAAAAAGATATGTTCTGCCCTGAACACTCAATCCTGCTTTTATCGTCTCAAACATCTGCTTTGCAGTCATATCTTCATATTCCATAGAATCAAACCGCATTGAGATAATATTTTCTTTTGGAATGTGCCTCTCATTTTCAAGCTTATCCATAATCATCTTCATAATTGTGGATTTTCCAGATCGCCGAATCCCTGTAAGCACTTTTACAAAAGGAGTATCCACATATGTCATGATCTTATCCATGTAAAGTGGCCTATTGATCATATAAATCGCCTCCGCAATTATATTGTACCCCGATTATTGTGTGTTAGCAATGATGTTTTGCGGTTATAACCATAAAAATATAGATTTACATACTTACAATTACAATAGCGTCAACTGTTGAAACTCCTTTTCTTCTCCTACAATATCAATAAACTCTTCCAAGTCACTTTGTGTTTTTATCACTTTTGCTTTGCCTGCTACGCAGCGGCTTGCCAACTGACTCTCTTATATGATACATTTTTTATATAGGGAAATTGCATCATAATTTTCTGCCAATTTGCGAAATTGTTTCTTTTTCTAATTCAAGTTATATAGCAAATTGTCAGAAAATACGTTCGCAGTTTGGTACAATTGGAAAGAATCACATTCAGAGCCGTTCTAGTTTTTCTCAGAACTGCTCTTTTTGTTTGCTCTGAATCTGATACTTTCCTAATGAATTATATCTCATTTTTTGAAACATAGCGACAGTTATGTTTATTTCTTGCGCTCATTTTTACGTTCAAGAATAATATTTACTTGTCAAAGTCCAATGCCAGAGTTTTGCTGGCATGATCACTCAAGATTCCGAGAGATCATTTGTATTTCTTTTTCAAGTATGTCCATTGATTATAGTAGGTATTCGCATCGTAAGCCATCACTCTGACTGGCATTGCATAATGGATATTTTGCTGTCAATATTTATCAGAATGTTTGTTCGTATCTCTAGTTATCAGTAAAATTCAAAACATTATTCGTCCAATACTCAATGTACTTGTCTGGATTACATTTTTCTGCAATAATCTTTACACACTTCTTCCCAAACCCGCAAAGTTTTTCCCTATTATCAGAAAGAGTCTTTATTCTTACTGCAATTTCATTGATATCTCCTACTGGGCAAATATAGCCATTTCCATCCTTTACAATAAATTCTCCTGCTCCGCTTACATCCGTTACAACAGGAACACAACCATAAGACATGGCTTCCAGCATAGATAGACTTGTTCCTTCATATTCGGAAATATTTACAAACACATCCTGCCTTTTCCAAAAGGAATCCATTTCACTTTTGGGCAGACGTCCTAAAAGCTGAACTTTATTTTCCAGATGATTTTCCTTTATAAAATCCGCTATCTTTTCCAAACATTTTCCCTCTCCTGCGATTTGAAAAAGGTAGTTGATTCCTTGCTCTTCTAACTTTTCGATAAGGTTCGGAAGAAGGTCAGCACGCTTTTGCTGATGCACTAACCTTGCAGCATATCCAATTCTAATTGATTTCTGTGTATTCCATTCCTTTTTACAACTTAAATCAACCTCTATCGGCTGTTCTTTAAAATCATATTTTTTCACATCAAAGTTATATATTTCCTGCATACGAATACGAATCTGGTTACTTACACAAAATACTTTATCAATATATTCACTTAACATCATATGCGCATCAAATAAACTTTTATTATCATTGTGAATTACTGAAATAATCTTAACTGAATCGGGATATTTTCTTTTTACGATAACTGCTGCCATAAAAGCACATCCGGCAAAATTATTTACAAAAGTAAACGGCAGATTTTGCTCCATCATAGAAACCATACGTGAAATAGTATTATGTTCCGAAACACGATACACTAGCTTCTCATATTTTTCTTCTAAATGAGTCTGTTCCACTCCACCAAGCAAAATGATCTTTTTACCCTTTTTTTTAAGTCCAAGCGCTAAATTAGCAGCCCAGAGTTCTGTACCTCCCCATCCAATTCCTTCATACATATCTACAATAATCGTATTATCTACATAAACAATCCCATTACCCTTTATTTCCTGATTCATCCTTTGTTCACACAAAAGGTATAAATCATTCAATCCAATAATATTATCTGATAACCCCATTTCAGAAAGTTGATTTCTTATGGCAATCTCATGAGTACTGGAAATAATAATTTTACATGGTAAAAAGCCAGTTAACTCATCTGGTGATATTACTGGCTTTCCATATAATGCTGTTCCCCATTTGGAAGAATCATTATCTGTGAAATAATCAAAATCCATGTGGAGATATTCTAATAATGCAGTGTATTTCTTAGCATATACACCTGCACCAAAGAGGATAATTTTCTCCATTCCACTCAACTCAATTCTTTTTTAGCAAAGTAATTCCATCAGTTAAACTATCAGTCCATTTATATTCCATTTGCTGAACTACCTCAAGTCCTGCCCTATCTGCAAAATGAGCAAATAAGCCCATACTCATATAATTACGTCCGCACTCTCCACTTAGGAAAGTCGCTTTATAATCTTTACTATTATTACTGTGATGAAATAATGCCATTCCGCCTGGTTTTAAAATTCTATATGTTTCCTGTAGATAATGATAAACATCTATAGATTCAAAATGTACCATTGCATCATAAGAAAAAATAGCTGTTACAGAATTATTTTCTATTTCTTCTAAATCACAACCAGAATTTGTATAATATTTTATTTTATCTATTCCCTGAAACCTTTCCTTACAAAAATCTATATTTTTCTGTAGGATATCTGCCAATATAATAGAATCTGCTTTTTCGATATATTGAGGAACATGCCTTCCCCTTCCACATGCAAGTTCTACAACTTCTGTAATGTCAAGTTTATCAAAAAGATGTTTAAATGGACTAGAATTACTCCAGAAAATATCTATATTTTCTTGTTCTTCTGCATTTAGAAAATACTTTTCCATATGATTTGTATGAAAATCAGCGCATTCATTTCTCCTATCTTCTACGCTGTTTATTTCTAAAAAATCCGTATACTGATAAATTGGATTTTTTATTCCTTTTTTGCACAGCTCCTGTTTTACTTCCTGATGTGTCTTCGACATTATTGTATTTAATATAACTGCGTCTTTATAATCAGAAATAACCAGTTCACTTGATAATACGCTTTTTCCCATATAAGTACTTCCAATTTTCTGAGGACTATTGTCACCAAATGCAACAATATTAAGCTTATCCTTTAAATTTTCAAAAGCATATTGACCACCATCTCCACAACCCCAAAGGATTACTTTTTTTAATGCCACATTGTTCATTATCATCGATCACTCCTGCATCACTACATATTAATAATCTAGCTTTACTATTATATTTTTGTCAATTCCCATATCAAGTAATTCTTTCTGAATTTCATCTCCACATCTAGGAGAAGTAATCAAAATTTTTGCATCCTTCAAGTGATTTTTTAGTTCATCTGGAGAAATTACATTTATATCCAAATAATCATATTTTTCATATAATGCTCTCTTATCACACGGAATAATCTTATCTTGATACTTCTTTACAATTGGATATATCATCTGTGCAACATCACCTATTCCATATAAGATAATGAATTTATTGTTCTGAAAAAATTCTTCACAATCAGAAATATGAATAGTATTCCTTTTTTTTCTAAGAGAACTAACGGAATTATACGTACATCTGACAAAATTAAATTCTTTTTCTTTTAATATATTTGCCAATCTAAGTGCACCACATGGGATTGAATATAATAAGGCATTACATTTAGATAAACAATACGTTATCATCAAATATTGTCTTCCCCATAAACTTCTGTTTTCCTTTTTCATATCCAATAAATCTCCCACATATTTATATTCTTCTATTTCATAATTATGAATAATTCTCTTCTGTCCTACATAAATTAACTTATTTCCAAATACATACTTAAATAGTTCAAAATATCCTTCATCTTCAGTAGCCAAAAAAATATAGTCATATCCTCCTTCCGCTAAAACCTGCTTTATCTCTTCAAGCATTTTATAAATATCAATCTTTAAATGTGTACTTTGGGCTAAATCTGTACCTCTAGCTATTACACCTAAAATCTGCTTATTTTGAAAAAAATGCCCTGATATGTTTTCTTCAAAATAATTTACTATTGAAGACTTAAGCTTTACTTTTTGTTTTACTGCATCATTCATATTACATATAGGATTCCCTACCCATGGTAATATGCCAAAATTATTCTCACTACCTCTAATTACATTCTTACTTTGTAATGCCTCCTCAACTGAAAATAAAGATGGTTGTTCAAAATAATAATCCCACATATTATCTCCCTCATGTGAGATATATTGATTATCTTCTGTCAAATTAACTACCGGATACCAACCTCTTTGAAATGCTAGTCTAATATATTGTTGAGCAGATATAACCAAGTCTCCCATTCCTGCATTTTTACTACTGAATTCTATAAGCAGAATCACTTTATCAGGATTTTTTTCCCCTAATGAATTCCTTTTTCGTGCCCAGCAAAGGCTTTGCATAACCTGAAGACTACTATATATTAGTGCTGACTTACCTACATTAACATATCTGTCTTCATCCATTATAGAGAATATATACATAAATCTGCCTTGTATATTATTTAAATTAAAATCTTCATTCAAAATACATTCAATTTGTTTTTTTTCCCAAATCAAAGAAGCTGTTGCATCTAAAAAGAAAATATTCTTGTTTGGGAAACGTTCCAAAATTAAATTGGTAATCGCAACAGAATATTCATCCACTGTTTGAAAAACAAAAATATCAATATCTTGAATAAGAGTATAATCCAAATTCTCCTGTTCTTTAAGTAAATCACATTCCTTTATATTAAAGAATGTATATCTATCTCCATTTTGTAAAAAAACAAAATCTTCTATTTCATTCTGAAATCTAATTTGTTCGTTAATCCTATTAATTTCAAGTGTATACTTCATAAATGTACTTTCTTTAATTCACATGTTATTTAAATCGCAGTTCTCTTGTCATTCTTCTTGGCTAAAATAAATGCATAAATTACTTCATCGTCTGCAGCTATTAGCCTATTTAGCAATTCAATTTTTTCTGGAATATTTTGTAATATTTCATCTAATAAAATTATATGTACTGTTCCATGCATTGTTATCATAGGACTTGTAAATATTATTATAACGAGTAAAATGTTATTCGAATTCATCGTCTCTGATGTATCTGACTGGAGCTTCCTATGTCTCGGGTAGATTTCATTTTCGACTGTTAAATAATATAATTATTTATCTATCTGTGTTTCTCTCAGAATATCACTAATTTTTTTACCACACTCTTTTACTGTAAAATATTTGAGATATGTCTTTCTCGCTTCCGACCCTAATAGTTTCAGATTTTCCCTTTGAAAAATGCACTGATGTAAAATATCGGTCAAATTTTCCTCATCTGTAAATAAATATCCATTTTTCCCATTTTTTATATATTCAGCAATTCCCACCTTTTCGGAAACAATACATACCTTTCCATACATCATTGCTTCCATCGCAACTAATGACATTGTCTCCTGTCTTGACGGAACCACTAAAATGTCCATACTATTATACATCATATCTAATTCCTCTTTCGACATCTCGCCATAGAACAGAAAATAATCTGAAGGAGTACACATTTTTTTAATTTCTGAATAGAATTGAAAATCCACAATTTTCCCAATAATATGAACCTGAGTTTTTATTTGTTCCACTCTTGGTAATCTCAAAAAAGATTCTATAAAAATATCCTGTCCTTTAAGTGGAAAGATACTTCCAATTACCATTATCTGCAATCTGGAATCATATTGATGTTTATCAAATAGCGCATAAGAATCTGCTATACCTGTGGGTAATATCTCAATCTCTTCATATCCATAAAATTCTCTGAAAATATTCTTAGCAACATTACTGACAGCACAAACTTTCATTCTGGAATTATGAAGACCTCTTCGAACCTCATCATTCCAATAAGCAACTTCTCTATACGATACCTCTGCATCATGTAACCAAAACAAAACCGATCTATGCTTGGCAATCTCAATTGCACAATTAATCATTGGAACTGTATTGACTATAATATATGTATATTCCTGCAAAAAAGACATCTCGCACCATTTGGCTCTAAGAAGGTTCTTATAAATAAGAATGGTTAAACCTTTCTCGGTAACCTCATCAATAAACTCCTGATCTCCATCAGATGCAAGAATGTGAGCTTCAATGCCTACACTCTCTAATGCAAATGCCTCATTTACAGCTGCCATTGGCCCTCCATGATAACCCAGCCTGTTACAAATAATTAGACATTTTTTATCATATTCCCGTTCGTCTTTTCCCTTTAGTTGATATCGAATCAGTTTACATGGATAAAACTGATGAAAAAAGTCTTCATAATGAATGATTTTCTCTTGAGGGATGCCCAAAGCATATAATTGCAATTTCATCTCATGCGCATACATACTCATTAGTATAATATAGTCATACTCCAATCCGCATACATCTTTAGGACTCACTATCTTTACACCATCTAAATACGTATTCCACTTTGCAGAATCGTTATCAATAAATACAACAATCTCTTTATCCGGTTCCAAATATTTTCTTTGTTGACAGTATATCTGACCAGTACCAAAAATAACTATTCGCATCCTTCTCTTCTCCAGCATACTTTAATTTTCCAGAAATGGGAATAATCAGTACTCACATATCTATTCCTTCCTATCATGCTACCATATAGCAGAGTTCTCTAATCTACGTGAAAAATTCTTTTTACATGCCACCTTAATTTCTTCTTTATAATCAAGGTTCATTTCCTCTGATTGCCTTATTATTTTCTTCAACACTCCATATAATTTCTTCATGTCATCTTGTTTTAACGGCAGATTTGTCATCATTTCCGGGAACATGCTTGCAAATAATTTTAGTTCCCTATCTGTTAAAATAAATCCATTTTTTGCAATCGCATGTTTTTGCAATTCACTGTAATATTGAATTCTTTGTTCATTTTTATCCATTTTCATATGCGTACTTTCATTTGTTCCAGTATCTCTCCAATATAGCATAACATCTCTCATGTTTGTTATATTTCCACATACTGAACAATCTATCCAAAATCTATAATCTTCCATCCCGAAGCAATTATCCTGATAACTTAATTCATTTTCTTCAATAAATTTTTTTCTTATTAACGCACTACCATTTGCAATCGGATCAAAAAACATTAAACTAGCTCTTATGTAATTAGGATTCATAAGAGGCTCATTATATAACTTCACAATAGTATCATTAGCATCTATGACTCCCATCCTTCCTCCAACCACATCATACTCCGAATGACAATCCAAAAAATTAACTTCTTTCTCCAGCCTGTCTAATGGTGCAATATCATCATCATCCATCAAGGCAATATAATCCCCTTGTGCTTGATTTATCCCCTTATTTCTTGACTTTGCTATCCCAAGATTTTCTTCATTACAGACATACACTATTCTATCATCTATTATACTTCTTGCTATCTCAATAGTTTTATCACTACCTTGATCATCTATTAATATTAGTTCAAAATCTGAACATGTTTGTTGTAATATAGAATATATTGCTTTCTCTACATACTTTTCAGCATTATACAGTGGCATAATAACCGATACTTTAGGCATTATTCTTTCCTCTTTTTTCTAAATATCTGTCAATCTCCCAAAGGTAATAATTACTTATATAATTGTATTCTTCTTCACTACCCTTAGAATTTATCGTGCCTAAGTCAACAATTGTTTCACTCATAATAGGCAGTTGCAATATTTCTTGTAATTCCTCATTTGCATATCCATCATCATCTGTCATAGATATTTTTTTAAACTCAGCTTCCGAATAAGTTCCCCAATTTAAAATTCTTGTAAAGAAAACTTTATCGACATCCAATCTTTTTCCTAATTCCACAAATAATGGCATTTCTTTATAATTTTTTCTTTGCACCACAAAATTTATTTGGAAATAACCTAACTTTCCTTCTTTTCTAAGTTCAGCAGCAAATTCCAAATTTTTAAGCAGTTGCTCAAAATTACCGCCCCTTCTAACTTGGCTGTACGTCTCTGCGGTTGCCGCATCAATTGAAAATGTGACTACTACTTCACTATCTCTTCCTTCTGCAAATTTATTCCACCTTTGCGGAACGAATAAAGTACCATTGGATAATAGTCTAAAACGTTTTGCATGTTTTGTTTTCTCACTACTCCATATTTTTTCATATATATTACTCAAGAATACTTCGCCATTCCCCGCCATCACTATAAATTCAGCATTAGAAAAATTATCGTCACTTAATAATTTTTCAGCCATCTTATTTGCCTTTTCCCTCTCAATTCCTTGTAAAACACATACACAATTTCTGCACGATTCACAATATAGATTACAGCTTGAGTCTATCGAAATAAGCATAACTCTAGGCTTTTCTTCAATCTGTTTATATTTTTTTGTTTCAACATATGTATCAACATATTCTTTTCTTATCTTATTCATCAAAACCGAACACATGTCTTTTTTGCAAAAAGAAAAAGTCTTATTGGCAGAAGATAAACATAAAATTTTATGCATGTTTGAATTCCATATTTCTGCAAAGTCTTGGTATATTAGATTGCCAATTCTTTCATTAATGAAAGTAGTACAGCAGCATGTAACCTCGCCTGTCGACTCAATTTCATATGTACTAAACATTGTATCACATACCAAATCATATTGTGCCTTGTCATACATAGTTTTAGCAAGCATTACAGATGGTGAATTCACCAAATATCTAGACCACATATAGTCTTTGCCTTCCTCTAGCCCCAACTCATCTAATTGATGCCTAATAGCAAAATATGAATCCGTGGCAACAATTACGAATGCATTTTCTTCTATATGCATGAGAGTAGGATGGATAACTTTTCTACCATAAAAAATTGATTCATTCTTATCTATATCATTATCAATGAATTGGAACACTTTATCTTGTATATTACTTAGTTTCATCAGCTCATGCGCCTGATAGCCAGTTCCCCAAACATATAATTTTCTGTCACTCAATATTTTATCTATTGGCAAATCCAATTCTTTAAAAAAATCATCTGCATACGAAAAATCTACTTGATATGTGTATCCTTGCATTTGCAATTCATTTGCCTTTTTCTCTTTATCAAAATCACAAATTATAATATGTTTTCCACCTGGTATATTTTTAATTGTATATACTTTTCTGCCATTCCATACTTTAATGTCTACTTGTTCGTTGTCAATGATATAACCTTCTATATTTTTTTTATCAAATATATATTCAAAATCCTTCTGAACTTTACCAATACCATAAATAAGATAGCTTTTCTCTTCCAAATTAACACGCCCTTTATTATTTATCCTTTTACAATTTTTGCTATTTCTTCCAAGTATTTATATTTAAAATGCTCATCCGGTTCCAAATAATTGCCTTCTCCCCATTCGTTCCAAGCATTCACAAATAAATACTCATTACCTTCTTCTTCTGACTTTAATAACTGTTTTTTTAAATAATACGCAAACTGCTGTGGATTTGCCCCTCTAAAAATCAAAGCTTTTTTGCCTCTTCTAGGACTATCATCATAGTCGACAAAGCATCCTCTAAAATGATTCTTTCCATGAATACTCTCAAGCATTTTCTGATTAATCTCATTGTAGTCTAAAATGTCACACACCCATCTATTCCACCATCTCCATTTTGGATGTCTGTCTATCATTTCCATTTTTTTGTGATACTGTTCTCCTCTATTTTCTCTCATAATATTTCTTATATGAGCCGGCTCAAAATCCACAAAACCATTGATCCATTTTAACTTGCTCTTTGGTTCTGCGTCAGACAACATTTGCACAATGAATATACCATTAAGTCCGTCTTCTTTAGCCCATAAGTTAAATGCTTCAAACATTTCACTTCTATGTCTCATATTATTGACCTTATATATCAAAAGAACAGGCTTATTATCTATCTTAATATAATTTGTATCCAAGAAAAAATCTCGCAAATATACATAATGTTCTTTCCAATTCTTTTCTGTTCCATATGTTTGGCGTAATAAAACCTCTTTTTCACCTTTGGCTCCATGCCAGGTTTTTGTCCACGCCTCATTTGCCCATGCAAAACAATATGGTAAATCAGCTTTTGGATTTTTTAACATATTCTCAACAGGCTTCTCCAACACTTTTTTCCCATTAAACCAATAGTGATAAAAGCAAAATCCATATATGCCATATTCCTTCGCCATATGCATCTGCTCAACCATAATATTATCATCTAACAAATTATAGTAATTGTTATTATATGGAACTCTTGGCTGGTTATGTCCCCAAAATAACGGCTTTGCTTTTCTTACATTCACCCATTCTGTAAATCCATTTCCCCAAGCCCTATTATTTTCTGGGATCTCATGAAATTGTGGTAAATAAAATGCCAAAATTTTGGTTTTCATTTTTTTCCTTCCTTAAGCTTTCTGCACCTACTTAATTTATATAAGTTTCTATCACTTCATATATACGTTGTGCTACTACCTCATTACCTGCCTGTAATAAATGACATACATCCTTAAAGACCTCTTCTTGCTCTTTTAATACATCTGAAAAATCATGCATATAACTTTCTTCAAAACAATGACTGATCTGCACAGACTCTTTAAAAGAATCATTTCTTTTTTTATTGTTAATATATGAAAAGGGTTCATGCCCATGACCATCCTGATATACCTTTATAATCCGTTCTAGTCCATACAATTCATTTTTATTGTGTATTGTTGGCTGTAAAATTCCTATGAATTTACCTCCGAAACAAGTTGTAATTGCATGCATTGTCTGTTCCATTCTTATCCAAAGTTGTGCACTTGTTTCCACTGTCCTTGAGCCAATACATGTGTCATACTGCTTAATAGCATTCTTACATGCTGCCAGTACTGAACTATTATAAAATGGATGACTTTCCACATTCATCGGGTATGCATCATTTACGCCACTATATGAAATCACTAAGTTTGGCTTAATAATGGCAATGTCTCTTAGCAGTTTAAGACATTCTTGTCTGGAATTATATCCTCCAACAGCACCTCCAAATAGAACAACCTCATCTTTAGCCAATAACTTTTCATATAAGATCTCTGGCCAACTCTTTGTGTTCTCATACATCCCCATATCACTCGTTGAACCACCCAATATCAATATTCGGTTTCTTTTTAAGTCTGTATTTCCTAAAACATGGTACTGATTATATTCTTTTGATGAATTAGGATATATTATTGTAAACCCCAATAATGGATCTACTTGATATCCATATTTACTATCTAAATATGACTCTCTTATTGCATCATCCGGCATACGATTTATCTCCCTAAAATCAGAAATATACCGAAGTCCCAATTCTTCTAAAAATTTACTGTTTGGAAACTTACACACCATGTTTTCCCATATACATTTTGTATTTAATACCATTAGCTCACTAACATCTTCATACAATAAATCATATACACTTTTCGTTTCTCCAGAATCAGCTTCGTCATCGCAGATAAACTCAACTTCTTTATCAATCATTTTAAACAATTTTTTCAGTTGATAGCTATATTCATTATCTCCATATAAAACAATTTTTTTATTAATCACATCTCTCATCAATATATAAAAATGCCAATATACATTCCATACAATAGCACTTTTACTCAAATCTTGAGTTTCAAAAATATAATATGGAGGTTTGCATTGACAAATTGTCCCGTAGTCCACAAATACATTTCTATAATCTTCGTTCTCCAACAATTTTGCTATTTCTTTGTAATACATGGAAGAAACTATAATAGTATCCGATTTGCTTACATTTTTTAAGGAAATAATCGGCTTATTTTCAAGAATTGTGTCAATCTTATCCTTATTTGAATCTATAAATCCGTTAATCTCAATGCCATAGTTTTGCAAGTATATGCAAGTATTTCTTCCATTATTTCCAGCCCCATATATAAATATTTTTCCTTTTGGTTGACGTATCTCCCTTGCTAAAACGTTTATACGAACAGGTACATATCTATCATCCCGGTATTGATTCTGTATCTTCTCGCAATTTGGACATAATATTATACTGTTGTCACTTAACACATCTTCCACTTTGTATATATTCTTATTAAATATCCGATAATCATATCTTTCATTTGAAACAAAGCCATTAATATACACTTCGGATTTTAAAGCATCTAGAAAAACACATATACTTTCATAAAAGTGTTCTTGATAAATATATATGTATACATCTTTATTCTGAACTTGCTCTAACACCACTGTATCTAATATGTCCCAAATATCCTTCATTTTTGCTTTTACCTTTCTGACTAGAAATTATAAATGAATGACGGTATTTCCTCTTGTGTATTGTCTACCGAACCTAACCTTTCTGTATCAGGTCTATTTTTCAAGCAAGCAACTAATAACACTTTTTCTAAATCACTATATTCTTCTCTTTCCTGCACCAAATTAAGTATCTGTTTCTTTATATCTTCCGCATTACAGACATTATACTCATCTATGTAGCTAGTTTGTTTCACCTTGTTGAAATAAGATTCCATATTTTTATCAATCAGTGTAAAAACGTTATTTTTCAATTCTTTTGAATTAGCACATGCCCAATCATAGAGTTTCTTTTTTTCGCTTTGATTTTTATCCATAACTGCTCCCCTCTAGTCTAACTCAAATTGGCTTTTCCAATCTATATTATCTTCAAATATTGGTTGTTCTTCTTTATAAAGAATCATGTTTTCTAACACAAGAACATCCATTTGTGTTCTCATGAAACAATCATAGGCTTCCTGAGGCGTGCACACAATAGGTTCTCCTCTGACATTAAATGAAGTATTTACAATGACTCCACATCCAGTCTTCTCTTTGAATGCTTTAATTAGCCTATAATAATATTCATTTTTTTCCTTTGTTACTGTCTGAATTCGAGCACTGTAATCCACATGCGTTACAGCCGGAATATCTGATCTTTTCTGCTTCACTATTTCCAGCATATTACCTTCGTACTTATCTAATTCATTTTGAACTTTTGATATAACCCTTCTACTCTCCTGCACATTTTCTACCAAAAGCATATATGGGCTTTCACAATCGATCTCAAAATATAGATTTGCATCTTCAAATAATACAGATGGTGCAAACGGTCTAAATGACTCTCTGAACTTAATCTTCAGGTTTAGTTTAACCTGCATTTCTTCAGACCTTGCATCCGCTATAATACTCCTATTTCCAAGTGCTCTTGGTCCAAATTCCATGCGCCCTTGAAATAGCCCTATTACTTTTCCTTCTACCAATTTTTCGGCTATTTCATCATAAATGGATTCTCCCTTATACTGATGAAATGGATATTCTCTCTCCCTTAACCACTTTTCTATTTCAGCCACAGAATATTCTGGTCCCAGGTAACTTCCTTTCTGCGAATCACCTGCTTCCACTTTTCTCTCAATATCTGCATACATATATGATGCATAAAGTGCACTTCCCAATGCTCCTCCTGCATCTCCTGCCGCAGGTTGTATCCACATATTTTCGAATATACCTTCATTTTTTATTTTTCCATTTGCCACACAGTTTAAAGCTACACCACCCGCAAGCACAAGATTATCTATACCGCATCCATATTTATCTTTCGCATGTCTTACCAATCTTAAAATAATATCTTCTACTACTTTTTGTGCTGAGGCTGCAATGTCCATCTCTCTTTGAGTAATCAAACTTTCCGGCTCTCTTCTTGGTCCACCGAATAACTCTGCAAACTTATCATTTGTCATGGTCCTTCCATATTGAAAATCAAAATAATCTAAATTCAATCTGAACGATCCGTCTTCTTTTATATCAATCAATTTTTCTCTGATAATATCTTCATATTTTGGTATTCCATATGGGGCTAGTCCCATAAATTTATAATCCCCGGAATTTACTTTAAATCCACAAAAGTATGTAAACGCACTGTATAATAATCCAATAGAATGGGGAAATCTTATTTCTTCGCACAATTCTATTTTCTTATCTTTTCCTATTCCAATCGTTGTGGTTGCCCATTCTCCAACTCCATCAAGTGTAATAATAATTGCCTCTTTATACGGGGATGGAAAAATGCAGAAGCTGCGTGAGACATATGATGTTGACATACTAGAAATTTTCGTTTGTCATTTTCCCCTAATATGAAATCTACTTGATTCTTTATCCATATTTTTTTTGAAAACATGGAATCAAAATTTCTCTCTATAATGTCTTTTGAATCTTCTCCTGCAGCTACTATATTCTGAAGGAATCTATCCATTGTCATTATCGGGTTGTCATAAAAAGCAACAATATCTACTTCTTCCTTCCCGATGTTGGCTTCTTTTAAGCAATAATCTATCGCATTAACTGGTAACGCCAAATCATGCTTTTTCCTTGTAAAACGTTCTTCTTGCACTGCTGCCACTATGTCACCATCTATAACCAGTGCTGCTGCCGCGTCATGATACAATGCTGATATTCCTAATACAATCATAGTAAGCCCCCTTCACTATTTCTGATTACTTTCTATCTATAAATACTCTTTCAGTTTTTATATACGTTTCCAAATCTATTACCTCAACATAATCTGTTCTGACACGACTTATCACATCACAAATCCAATCCATAAATGGAACAATAATAACCTCATATTCTTCTTTTTTTGCATACTGCTCCACTTTCAAATATTCATAATCCTTACCCTGTAGTGCAGAGTTGTTGTCATACAGCTTATCAAAAAATAGATCAACCTCTTGAAATGCTTTGATTACATTTACCCCAAACTTACCAGCTCCCCACAATGCTAAATGGCATTTTTTCTCAGCAAGGTATCCTTTTATGTGTTCTAATTGAACTCTACATTCCAACAAATTATATGTATAATTTGGGCATAAGCTATCAATATTTTTACAATTCAAAAATCCTATTAATTTATCTATTGAAACCTGATGTAACTGTAATATTTTTTTGTATTTCTGAGAAAGGCAATATTTGTAATAGTAATTCTCTGTATAGTTTGGAAATTCTTTATTTAATGTCCATAATAGCTTCTCCATATGGTCAATATGAGGTTCTGTAAACAAACTATAAATATTTAATATCCCTAAACAGTACATTTGCTCAATTGCAAAATATTCTATTTCAGGATAATATTCATCTAAAAATCCTCTTTTTTTTATCCGCTCAATAAGTAATTGTGCCATCTCCAGTGCTTCAAAATGTCTTGTTTGGTTCTTTTGAGTAGATGTAGAAATACTTGTTACTCTGTATTTATAATACGCTCTTGCTACATATTCTGCTTTCTTTGCATATAAGTAATATAAATATGTCGTAGCTTGATCTTCATATGATTTTCCTTCAGGAAACCATATATCATTTTCTAAAATCAAGCTTTTTCGTATCAATTTTGCCCATGGAACAACTGATGTTGTAAGTAGTAATCTTTTCTTTTCCTTATTTAATTCCCCCACATATGCTTGTGAAATATGATGCTTATATTTAGTTGTTTCTATGCTTATTTCTTCATAATCACAGAAAACGATATCCGCATCATTATTAACTGCTTTTTCATACATCGCCTTGCAAGCATCCGTATCTAAATAGTCGTCACTATCTACAAACATTATGTATTCTCCATTAGATTGCTTTACTCCAATATTTCTTGCTGCTCCTTGTTTTGAATTTCTTTCCAGAGACACTAGTTTTACTTTATCACTATAGTTTTCAACATACTTTTCCAAGAGCTTTTCTGATTCATCAGTCGATGCATCATTCACAAATATTATTTCTATTTCCGCCAAAGTCTGTCTCACTAAGCTCTCTGCGCATTCCATAATATATCTTTCTGCATTATAAACAGGAACAATAACACTTACTTTAATGCCCATTCGTCATCACTACTCCACTGCACATATAATATCATCTATGGATAAATATATTGTTGAGAATCTAAGAAACTGATTTAAGCTACATTCTATTTCATGAAAATTTTGATATGGAGTTATTATAATAGCATCTACTTTCTTCGCCTCTGAAGCTTCTTTCAAATTATATATGTTCATATCATCGATTCCATAATAAAGAGAATCCGCATTCTTATCTATAAAATATTCTACTTTTATATCACTATTATTAACTAAATCATCATATAAAAATTCTCCTAATTTCCCCGCTCCGTATATTGCTACTGTTTGAATTTTATATGAATTCTTTAAATATTCTCCAATCTCTTTATGACAAATTTTATTCATTAACCATTGCTCAATCACTGTCACTTCCAAATCACCTCATTAGATTGCATATAAAACTGTTTCGCAAAGATTTGAGGCATAATGTCTTATATAAAATTTATAGTCAGGATTCATTTCTAGTAGCAATAGTGGTAACTCTATAAAATCAAATGGCTTATGATACACGCATACTGCCATTTTAGGATGATATCTCTCGATTGTATTTCTACATCCTAAAATAGTTTCCTTTTCACTACCTTCTACATCCATTTTAATATAAGTAGCTCTTCCACCTTGCAATACCTGATCAATTGAAGTAACTGGTACTTCAATATTTCCCTGCTCACAAAAACAAGAACCGCCAGTCCCATCATCACTAAATCTCAAAATGGATTCTTTACTATATGTTCCTTTAGGAATAAGAGTAACCCGTTCAATTCCGTTGTCTTCTATTTTCTTCTGACAATTAATGATGCTATGAGTATCCGGTTCAAAAGAATAAATATGAGAATAGTCCTTACCATCCATCCATTCAATAAAATCAACGATTGTCCCCCCATCAAAACAACCAGCATCTATAAAACACTCATCAGAAGAAGAAGTAAATACATCAAAATATTGTTTTCCGGTAAATGCGCAAACTTCACTTTCATCAATAACTTCATTAGTTGCTCCTATATCTTTTAACTGCTTTATAGCTTCTCTGGTATATATTCTATTGCTCACAACTAATTTCGTTTGGGGATAATTCAACAGTTCCGATACACCGAATACATTCTTTCCATCAATTGATATTCCATGTTTCTTTTCATCATTATCAACAAAGAACATGACTTTCTTGTGTCCTTCTTCCAATATCTCTTTCATGAGTTTTCCCATTAATCCAGCACCAAAAATAATATAGTTCTCATCTTCCAAACGATAATTATTAAAATACCACTCTTTGTTCTTTTTAATTTGATGCCATAATTTTAGCCAATCCCTGTCAATCATATAGTTGATACGTGCTTCAAATACTTCTTGCGATTCTTCATCTTGCAATCTGGTATATATTTTATCCACCTTAGTTAACATCTCTAATCTGTTCATATTTATTCTCTATTGCCTCATCATATTAAAATGGTTTTCTCTATAATATTCTATTCTCATGTAACCATACATATTGCCTTAAATAATCATCATAATTAATCTTTTTCTTTCCGTTTGAAAATCTCCATGCCTTCTCTACCTCTTTTTCCTCGAAATCCATTCCTAACGCTTCTTTTATTTTGGGCTGTAGAAAAGTTTCTACACCTAAGTTAAAACAATTAAAAGTAACCGGTTCAATTTCTAAATATTCTGCAACTTGATCATATATATATTTTATCATTACATTACTTGAATGATCTATATCATTCATCAATTTGTAATATTTATAGTTTTCCTCTATATATTCACTTACTTTTATATCCCAATTCTTTTCTCTTTCCTTAATTTTATTCATATATCCATTAAATTTTTTACATATCTCTTCTTCATTTATTTTTAAATTATTTAGTATATCTTTTAACTCATTCAGCGAACATTCTCTATTTTTTTCAATACACTGATCTATTACATTATCACAATAAAACATTAGTACTTGTCTATTTGCAACATAACCACCTTCATTTACTGTTTGAAAAAACATCCTACCAAATCCCACAAAATTGGGTATACATATTATCAAACAGTTTTGCTTTAATTTTTTCAAAATAAACTCATCAGGCAAATAATAAGACACTTATATGTTCAATACAGCAATTATACATAAATTCTTCTGCTTCAAGCCCCGCTCCCATTATTACCAAGTAATCATCCCCATTTCATACCTACAATTCAAATAATATTTCTTCCAATGAAACCACTTCGCTATCTATCTTACATCCAAGCATTCTTTGTATTTTGCCGAATTCCATAATTGATGTTACTATAACCAAATCCACTTCTGGCAATTCATCCTGCATAGAATAAATCTCTATGCTACTAGCTAAATTATTTGCATTTTGATCAATGATATAGTCTATCTTAATTCCATCATTTTCAAATTCATCCTGAAGTCTTTCCCCTGCATACCCAAGTCCATATATTGCAATAGTTTTGTAACGATCTTTTGTATAATCTGTGATTTTTTTCCCTTCTTGTTTTATCTGTACCCATCTATTCATCATTCTATTCAGTCTAATATACTTGCTAAGGTTATATTTGTTCTTTCTATTTTCTTTTATCAATAGACAGATTATTAATACCAAAATGAGCATGCATTGTGTTACAATTATATGTTTCATTGTCTTCTCCCGTCTTAATTATCCCATTGAATGCCCTGATTTACTAAATCCAACTCCAACTTTTCGCAGATTGTATGATATATGGGCATATGCATCTCTTGTATTCTTGCAGTATCCGTTGAAGGAACGTTTATGCATACATCACAATATTGTTTTATTTTGCCACCACTTTCTCCTGTCAATCCAATTACCTTCATTCCCTTTACTTTTGCCACTTTAATTGCATGGACTACGTTTCTTGAATTTCCTGAAGTAGAGATTACAAATAATATATCTCCTTGATGTCCAATAACATAAACTTGTTGTCCAAATAAATAATCAGCATTCATATCATTTATAAAAGCAGTACTATATGCAACCGAACTAACCAACGAAATGGCAGGTATTCCTTCACAATAATTTTGATATTCTTCTTTAGGTACACCTAATTTTTCAAATTTCTCTATATTCTTATCTTTAATTCCCCTTTTTACCTTAAACTCTTTTAATAGTTCCCCCATTATATGTTCACAATCTGCTGCACTTCCACCATTACCACATAATAGCATTTTCCCGCCATGCCGAATTGATTCCTCAATCATTAAGACTGCCTTTTCTATATCATCACACACTACTTTTAATTGTTCATAGTCAGTTAACAGTCTTTCTATTGTATTCTCCATTTACACACTCCATAATGTTATAATTCATTAATGTAATCTAATATAATTTCAATTTCTTTTACCTTTATTCCAGATTGACACAAGAATGTTTTACATCCTGCATTTTGTCCTGCAAGAATATCTGTATCAGAGTCACCAATCATAATAGAACTTGATAAATCGATATTATATTTTTGGGCAGCTTGTAAGAATAAACCTGGTTTAGGTTTTCTACACTCACATTCAATCTTCAACTCTTTAACTTCACCGTCAAAACCTCCATCAGGATGATGCGGACAAACAAAAATATCGTTTATATAAGCTCCCTGCTCTCCTAAAAGAACTTCCATTTTATCATGAATCCTATTTAACTCATCTAATGTACATTCTCCTCGTGCTACAACAGGTTGATTCGTAATTACTATTACAATATATCCAGCACTATTAATTCTTCTTATCGATTCTGCAGCTTCATCACATAAAACTAATTGATCTGGCTTTGTTATAAAACCCATATGTTTATTTATAGTGCCATCACGATCTAAAAAAAAAGCCTTTTGCATATTCAATTTATTTTTTTTAAATGGAATGTTTTTTTCTGCATCCGCGCACACATCGTAATATCTGCTAGGTATTCCCATATCTTTTATGTATTCTGCTGTATCATATGCAAATAATGTTCCCTTATTAACATATTGGGGAAGAATATCCCTATCCAAATCTATTTTTTTTAGTTCAGTGATATTTTCTAGTACTGTACTTGATAAAACATGAATACCTGCATTTACTCTATTTTGATAAAGTTCTCTTCTATTTTCTTTTGTCAGAATCTCAACTACTTTTGACTCTTTGTCTACTTGCAGTAATGTACTATCATATGGATGCGAATTAGGGTGGGATACTACGGTGATATCCGCATTCTTACTCCTGTGAAACTCAATCAATGAAGCTATATCAATGTCAAATAACAGATCTCCATTTAATAAAAGAACATCCTCCTCTAGTTTATTAAAATAAAAAAGAGCTCCTGCTGTCCCTAATGGTTCTTTTTCTTCAATATAAGTTATTTTAATTCCTATTTTTTGTCCATCTTCAAAATAGCTTATTATTTTCTCTTTCAGATATCCAACTACGATTGTAATTTCTTTGATTCCTTGTCTTTTTAAACAGTTAAGCTGATGTTCTAATACAGGAGTTCCATTAATTGTAATCATTGGTTTAGGTATTTCATTGTTAATACTTGAAATACGTGTTCCCTTTCCTCCTGCCATAATTACTGTCTTCATTCTGTTGCTCCACATCAAATATTTGCATAAGATTTATTTTTTATCATTGTATACACTTTAATAAGTTCTTCTATGCCATCATCCAATGTATACTTGGGAAGCCATCCTGTACTTTCCAATCTTTCATTTGATACTATATAATCTCTCTTATCAGGGTCTTCTCCTACCGGTGCTTCTAAATAAACAAATTCTGGAATATGTTCTTTTATCTTTGCACATAACTCAAGCTTGGAAAGATTTGCACTTGATAATCCACAATTGTATGCTCTTCCTTTCATATCATCAAAATGTTCCATTGCAAAGATAAATGCTCCTGCTGCATCTCTGATATGAATATAGTTTCTCTTAAAATTACCTTCAAAGATAACTGCAGTTCTATCATATACAGCTCTATATACAAAATCATTAACCAGTAAATCCATCCTCATTCTCGGTGATGCCCCAAAAACAGTTGCAAATCTAAATGTCAGCGAATTGCCAGATTCCAATACCAACTTTTCCGCTTGCGTCTTTGTCACTCCATATAACGAAATGGGATTAAGCGGCGAATCTTCTGTACAGTATTTATTATTCTCTCCTACTCCGTATCCACTATTTGTACAAGGGTATATTATACGTTGCTCCTTTTTACGTAGTCTTAATAATAACTGTATCGCTTCCAGGTTCGTTGTTTTAGCTGCTGTTTCATCGCTCTTACATAGTGGAAACCCTACAATTGCTGCCAATGGAATAATATAATCCATACCCTCTATTGCTTTTTTCATCACATTTTCATTTCGCACATCTCCTCGCCAAATATGGAACTTAGGATTAATACAACAATCCAATAAAGAAGATTGATTAAACAGAAAATTATCCAAAACAGTCACTTCGTTTCCTTCCTGCAATAGCATAGGCACTAAAACTGATCCAATATATCCGGCACCACCTGTTACTAAAATTTTACTCATCACAATTCCCCCTTAAATATTCTTAATCAGTGCGACACTTAATGTATCACCAATTGGAGTTGCATATATTTTTTCTTGAATGCAAAACTCATTGACCGCTTTATTAACACCAGTATAAACATCCGAAAAATAGTCATGTATAAGAATAACCCCTCCTGGCTTCATCTTATTCCAGAAGAAGTGTAATCCTTCAATAGTGGGCTTATACAAATCGGCATCCAGATTTACAAATATAAACTCATCATTAACGTCATTAGCTGTATCCGGAAAATATCCTTTTTTGACAACACATCGACTATTATTAGGTATTTTATCTAAAACACTATCAACAGAAGTATTAGAGAAATATCCATCTTTCGCAGGCGAATAATTATTTTCTGTTTCGTATGTCACATCTTTTTCCGAAAAACCCTCAAAAGTATCAAATAGATAGAATCTATTATTTTTGAACTTTTCTCCAATCACTTTTGAAAATTCACCTTGATAAACTCCCAATTCTGCTATTGCACCATCTAAGCAATGTTCCTTTAGATAAATACTTAAATTCTCTACATACGCTTCTCTTGCTCTATTGGGTAAATCTACATATTTAGTTATAATTTTTCTCTCGTCTATTCCCTGACTTATCAAACTCTCTGTTACAGTTTTATATCTGGACAAAACAGCAACTATGATATAATCATACTTAATATCCTTTAAGCTTCCCACATCTTTAATTTCAATTCCCTCAATAGTATTACCTACCATTAGTAGATTCTCATCAACAAAGGACAAAATTCTATATTTATCCTTTGTCATTTTATATACCCTTTTTCCAGTATCTGTTGCCCCATAGATTACTGCTCTTTTCATTTATTTTTCTCCGTCTACCAATATATTTCATCTTCCATACTATAGATAATCGAGGTACCGATATTTTCGAAGTGAAACGGAACATTCATAACATCTTTCATCTGCTTTAAAAATTCAACTTGCTTTTCAGGTGGTACATAAAAAATAACGAATCCTCCTCCTCCTGCTCCAAGCAGTTTTCCTCCAGTTGCTCCACTTCTAATTGCCATCTCATATAATTCATCTATACTATTATTAGATATATGCTCTGTTATACCTCTTTTAAGTTTCCAAGTGTAATCTAATAGCTTCCCAAATTCATTCAAGTCACTCTTAGAACATAATATATTTTCAGCATCATCAACTAATCTAAGCATTTCCAACAAATCATTTTTCTTCTTCTTAATATTTTTCTGTTGTTCCTCTGAATATTGATAGGAAAATCTTGAAAAGCCTGTAAAGAATAAAAACAGATTTTGATTAAGTTCTCTCTTTCGATTCTCTGATATAACAATCGGCTCAACGCGATAATTATTATTTAAAAAATGAATTCTATTTAATCCGCCGTAGGATACTGCTATCTGGTCCTGCCATCCACCACTTTCTCCACATCTTTCACGTTCCACACAAATAGCTTCTTTTGCGAGATGATATTTATCAATATATTCACCTTTAATAGCATGTAATGCATTTAACATGCCTACCGCGAATGAAGAACTACTTCCCAACCCCGCACGTGCAGGCAAATCCGCATCATAGACAATTCTTACATTATTCATTTCCAGCATTTTCAATGCTTCTCTAGCTGTAGGGTGTTCTATTTCATTGATACTTTTTGTACACTCTATTTTTGAATAGACAACTTGATTCTCATATTCAAAATACTTAGGAAGTTTTTTTGCAGAAACGTAACAATATTTATCAATTGTCGTCTCAATAACACTCCCACCATATTCATTAAAAAAGTCTTTATAATCCGTGCCGCCACCAAAGAAAGACATTCTAAAAGGTGTTTTTGTTATTACCATTTTTTTCCCCTTTATACCAAATAATAGTTTTCCTAATTCCTTCTCGGAAATTTGTCTTGGGCTGTATTCCTAATTGTTTTTCAATCTTATCATTTGACAAATTTCTATTAGAAATTGAATTCGGTTTTGTCAAGTCATACTCTATTGGTACTTTTTCATAGTCAAATCCCGCTTCTTCAATAATAATCTTCAAAGCATCATTTAAGCTGTAATTACAACCATATACTTCATTATATACTTGAAAACCGTATGCATTTTCCAAACATAATAATACTGTTTTGGCTAAATCCTCAACATACAGAAAATCCTTTTGTTCTGTTCCGTCTCCCCAAACTACAAATGGCATTTCCTCCTTCACCACTTTTCTGATTAGTGATGGAATCACATGTGCTTTATTCCCCTCAAAATTATCATAAGGTCCATACACATTATCAATACGTAATACAGTAGCATTTATCTTATTATCTACTTTTTCCGCATAGCTCTTGCAAAGAATCTCACCATATCTTTTACTCCAGCCCAAAGTGAAATATTTATCAATCGGGTCCTTATCAAATCCTTCTTCTTCTTTTGCAGAATGATCTAAAACCGGGTAAACAGCTCCAGAACTGATAAATATTATTTTTTTAACGTGAGTTTTATATGCAGCCTCTAAAGTATTGATATTAATTATCGTACATTCATTCAATAATACTAGTGGGTTTTTTCTTATTTCATCTATTCCTGCCGAATATGCTGCGCACATAATCACAATGTCAATATCCTTCATAGCCTCTAGACATTCACTACATTTTAGTAAGTCAACTTTTCGATATTCAACTCCTGAAATAACATACCTCGGTACTGTGCTGTGATATGTGGCACATACATCGTATCCTTTTTCTGACAGATATTTAGCTATATTACACCCTATAAATCCTGTTCCGCCTGTCACCAATACCTTTTCCATCTATTCTTCCCTCGGATTTATCGGGAAGTAGAACTCTACTCCCTTATCAATAAGTTCCTGATTATTTTTTAATATTTCCTTTTTGAAATTCCATGCTAACACATAATATAAATCTGGTAATTCTGTCAAATCGCTTTCTATTTCAATAGGAATATGTTTCCCAGGTGAATACATTCCTTTTCTTAGAGTATTCTTCTCTACTAAACAATCAATTGTTTCTGTTCCGATATCAAAATAGTTTAGCAATGTGTTTCCTTTTACGGGAGCACCAAAGCCATAAATCTTCTTTCCTCGCTTCTTTTCTTCTCGAAGGAATTCTAGATTCACTTCCTTCATTTTCTTTACCTCTTCTGCGAATTTTTGATATGTTTCTATCGAATTTAAATTTTCTGCTTCCTCACCATTCACCAGAGTTTCATACCTCTTAGTCTTTGCATGTTTGCCTGGATGTCCTACATATGCAATGATTGAACCACCATGTATGGGTTTCAATTGAGCATCGAATATTTCCAAGTCATGCCGTTGTAAAAGTGTTTGCAATGTTTCCAAACTGTAATACAATAAATGTTCATGATATATCTGATCAAATGCAAGGTTTTCCAATATACACTTAATATACAAAAACTGAACAACAAAAACCCCATTTTCTTTGAGTCCATATTTAATAGCATCGCATACTGAATGCAATTCCTCCAAATGAAAAAAGACACCTGAGGCATTAAACACATCATATTTCTTACCAATTGCTTTCATACAATCCAAATTAAAAAAATCATTAATTGTTGGGATTCCATTAGCATTTGCAATTAATGCTGTTCTTTTTGAAGACTCAACTCCCAGTACATCGTATCCTAAAGTTTTAAAATGTTGTAACTGTGTTCCATCATTTGATCCAATATCTAATACACTCTTTTCAGACTGTTTCGAAAAAAATTGTTTATCCAGTTCTTCTGCTACCGTTTTAAAATGATCTGACAATGATTTTGTTATTCCTGACAGATATGTATGATTTCCAAACATAATCTCTTTCTTTACTGTGTAGTCTAATTGAGCTGTATGACAGTCTTTGCAGAACATAACTCTAAGTGGATAGTATGGTTCCTTTCCAACCTGTTCCTTATAGAGAAAGTTATTGCCCCAAGGTTGCATTCCTAAATCTAAAACCATTTCTAAATTCTCTGAATCACATACTCTACATTTCATATTGCATCCTTTCATCCAATTAAATTTTTATATTTTGGGAAATGACTTATTGATTCTTTAGTTGCTTTTACATAATCATCTGGCATTGTACTCATTTCCGTTTTTAAAATTGTGACAATGTTTTCTTCATCCATAGGTTCCAGTAAGTTTTCTTCCTTTATTCTTGCATCATCTTTATAAACAAATAGATAATCTTGCACTGTTCTAGGTTGAATCTCACTTGTGTTCACTTTCCTTAATCTGCCTTCTTCAGGAATATAGGGGATATATCCGATATTTCCAAACTCATAGAATAACTCTGATACACTCTCACCGTTACGCAGCAGTGTAACTTTATTACTTTCACAAAGGATTGGTGGGTACTTTATTCTCTTCAGAAATTGCTTTCCACCTTGTATTGTTTTAATCTCAGCTCCTTCAACATCCAATTTAATAAAACAAACTTCTTGAACAGGTTGGGCTGTATATTTTTCAAGATCATCTAAACATATACTTTCTACTTTTTCACCGGTACCTGTTTCTGATGCAAAACCATCGACACCTTGTTCATTAAAAAATAAAGAACCACTCGTATTCCAAATTGCCTTTTCTATTATGTCAATATTAAAATGATTAATATCATTCGCCATTGAAAGACATTCACAGTTCTTTTTTCCTGCTTCAATTGCAATTACGTTATATCCTTCTGACGCAAATGTGAGAGCGAATGCTCCTATATTGGCTCCTATATCTAACAGAGTCCCTTTTTCAGTCTTTAAAAAGTCAAGTAAACCATTTAAATTAGCACAAATATCAGTATCATCTTTTAGAGACTGCACTAAACAATCATCTGATTCATTATCAAATACATAGTAGAGAGGATTATTCACTCCACCTTGACCGTAATATAATTTGATCCTTTTCCCTTTTTTTAAATTTTTTCTCTTAAATTCTGAATATTTCTCTTCAACAATATGCAGATATCCATGCTTTGTCTTCTGATTATATGGTGATGTTTCTGTTATTTTATCCCCAATATTTATTTTCACTCCGTTCTCTCTCCACTCTCTTACTCGTATTTTATTTCTTTCAGAACATATCTTTTCCACTATTTTCTCATCATCTTGATCTGTTCCATTAATCATATAAGTTTCAAAATCAAGTTTCAAAATATTAGTCATAACTCTAAAAACGAAAACATTGGTAAATCCTAATTTTTCTAATTCCTCTGCAATCTGTTTCCATGCATAAGAGCATATTACTATTTTTTCATTCTTTTCTTCGTCCATTAACGAATGAATATTCTTAATTAGATATCCATCCATTGTTCCTGATTTATAAGTATCAACAAAATATTTAATATCTTCTCTGTTATAATAGAAAATAGCATACCTTCCAGTATTTCCAGCTCCATAAATAATCATTTAACTGCCTCATCTCTTTCAGATAATAATGGTGATTTGCATGGCCACCATATGTTAAATAAACCATCATTCCATCTATATGCAAACTGTTTTGCCTCGCCATAAAAAGTCGATTGTTTGTATGTAAATATCGTTCTATCACTCAGTACATAATATCCATTAGCATACATTGGAGGAATAAATATCATATTTTTATTCTCTTCTGATAAAATAAAAGATTCCCATTTTCCAAATTCATCTGAACTCCTGTCGCAATTTACTACCACGAGATATACCTTTCCATATACACAAGAAACCAATTTATAGGTTTTATCATCTCCATGCAATCCCCTTAAAACATTATTAGATGATATAGATATATCATCTTGCACAAACTCTATATCTAAACCTTCTTTTCTAAAGAATTCTCTATTATATGTTTCCGTAAAACTGCCTCTAAAATCCTCCGAAATATTTGGAACAATTCTATATACACCCATTAATGTTGTTTCAACTTTTCTCACATTTACACCTCTAATGAAATCCAATTGTTTGGATACAAAAACTCTATTGGCTTTCCATTTCGATACTCATAATATTTTGGAGCTATAACTGTTTTATTCTCATTTTGATTTAGAAACGCTGACCAATATCCAAATGTACTGTTTGCGATAATATTATGCTTACAATTTGACATTAACTGCATATCAACATAGTCTTTTTCAGATTTCACGACTTTAATATCCCCTAAAAATCCATATGTTTTCTTTACATATTCAACATCATCGCTAAAAAAGAAGAAGGATGCATCAGAATATTTTTCCTGCATAATTTGAATCGCTCTAATATAATACTTCTCGTTACACAAATTGCAATTATAGGCATACTTGTCTATCGAAGAAATCATTACATGATCTCCTCTTCTAACGTGTACAGCTACTGAATTTTTATTTCTAATATCTTTCAGTTCAGGAGAGGAAATACTATTCTTAAATGTAAACTCCCTAATAATATCCTCTTTATATTTTTCGAAATATTTTGTATTACAAAAATGCCCTTTCAAAAAATAATGAACTTCTTTTTGGAACTTTGGAAATTCAACATACGAAAAACCTCTTCTGATAATTTTCCCTTCCTTTCTTAACTCAGATTTTTTATTAATCACAGAATCTATTTTGTACCATAAATTTGTAAGTTTCCTTTTGTCTACCGGTAAATATTTCAAAATGTTCGGTGGTGCAATTATTCCAGTAATTTTGTAAAAATCGCAATTTGTAATTTCATTAATATCCATTGAAGTTTCAAATATATCATTCAATTTGGGAGAATCATACCAAACTACATTTTTTAAAGTATCAAAAAATTTCACATCAATATCTTTATATTCTTTATTAATGACATATGCGCATGCATATTCAAACATCTTATTACCTAACGCCCCACCATAATATACAACAACCATTCTTACTCCATTCTCTAATTTGCAACAAATAAGCTAAATGTGATCAATCCCTTCAAATCAAAACCAGTTAAAGAATATTCATAATCATTAAAGCCATACTGACTATATAGTTTGTATCCTTTTTCTCTGTCTAATAATTCTATATTCACATAATCTACTTTTAAGTTTCTAGCATCTATTTTAAATATCTTTTGCTTTCTTAATGACGAACACCAAATATAATCCTCAAGAAGTTTCATTTCTAGCCATTCATAATTATTTATATCTGGTAAATCTTCCTCGTTCCAAGTCAGTTTTTGCACTTTCTTTTCTTTACTGTCAAAATCTAGAAAGTAAATATTTCCCTCCAAAGGTTCACACATAAATACACAATTTTTATATGAAATGCACTTTTTTACCCTGTTTCCCCCAAATGATATACTTACAATTTTATCATTCAATAAATCATTATATAAATCTATTGACTGATTATTAACTAATACATATTTATTGTTTATTCTGCAAAAAGCATTGTAATTTCCATCATTTAAATTGAACTTGCATAATTTATTAAAAAAATCAAATAAAATTATCTTTCCACTATTAAGGAATAGTAAACTGTTATCCTCTATAACAGCATCCGTATTAATTTCAATTCTTTTATTCATTTTTGTCTCATAGCATGTATATGACATGTCCCTATTCATACTTACAATCTGATTATATGCTTGTGGTATTAAAAGTATTTTGCCATCGTTTACTAAAACATTCCCAAACAAGGGTGATTTTTTTATGCTATTATTGGGTAATTGAACTAAACAACTATTTTTATTTTTCTTATCAATATATAAAATCTGAGGTTTACATCTTGATGTCAATACTATCTTATTTTCATAATTTACTATTTTGTTATATGTTCCAATCTGAGTTTGTTCAACTTGATATTCAATAGTATCTATCCATTTCATTGTTTGTTTTTCAACAATTAAGATGACATTCATTGTTCCACATAAAATATACATGCATGTCTCATCTTCACAAATATCATCACAAGACATCATTGGTTTGCTATTTTCCAATGCAGTAGATTGGATCATAACCTGTTTTAAAGTTTTTTTATACAAAATAATTACACTACTTGCATCCCCATAATACGCATCACTGATTATTACAGCTCTATCCATATCTGAGCTGTCATCATAAATCCCCCAGCCTTCTTCTTTATACCGCTTTACAAGCTTTTCATATTCTACCCACAACTGTGGTCTCATAGAAGATACTGTACTTTTAATCAACGGATGTGGTCTCCAAAGTAATGCTACTTCATCCTTATTTTCCTTAAAAATTCTAAAAACATCCTTCATCTTCTCCAGCATTTTTTCATTGTTCTCCAACAATGCTGCAATACTGGTATTATAAAAGATAATCTTCTTCCAGCTTCCATCCGGTTTCTGTATAATTTTCAACCACTCTTCCGGTATCTCCAGATCTTCCTTCTTTGTATTTAATACCTTATCAATCTTTGGAGATCCCAAACCAAGGAATTTCTCTTCCAGATATTTTCTATCCAAATGATTTCCCTGCAGTCCATTTGCCTGTGCTGCTTTCAGATATTCATTTACATAGATTTGTTTCATCTTTTCAGACTGTACAATTACCTTATCTGCATTGATAACTCCGGGAGTCCAGATAAAGTGTTTCATCTGGTCAATAGTACCCTGATCATCCGGTTCAATTTCCTGTAAAACAAAATATGGTATATACACCAGTTTTTCCGTATACTTCTTTAAATTGCTGCTGAAGAATCTTGGATGTACACACGTTACCAGATTCCAGTCATCATAGGGATTATGGATATAGATTACATCTGGTTTTCTTTCCTCAAAGTTATAACTCTGCCAGTCTATTACTTCAATATTCTTTGGATATTTGTTGCCTTCATAATGCATTTGTCCAAGGCTTCTATCCGGGTTTCTGTCATAATATGGAATCGGTACGCAATAAGCATCACATTCCGGGTCTTCTTTAGCTGCCAGATAGACACTTTCCAGAGAATCCCACATGGATGCTTTATATGGGAAGAAGACAACTTCCTTGCGGACAAGAATGTCGTTCTTTACACTGTTTTCAATTCGAAGGAGCTGTTTTTTTAGATTCTTGTAGATTTTATTGGCATTGCTGTCTGTGTTATTCTGCAATGCTTCATAGATTTGATAAACGAGGTCGCAATAATCCTGTATATAGGGAATGGTAATGCAATCTTCTTTTTCCATTGTCTCAATAGCATTCCCTATGCTGACTGCGCACTCCTGGCATTGTGCCAGCAGATCCTGTGCAGATACGGTATTGTTTCTGTCGATATGATTCTTGATTTCCTCATGTGCTTCATGAAGTGTCTGGATCATGTCCAGAATATCTTTTTTCTGTGCCTTTCTCATATATATCCCCTTAATTGTACATTCCTTGTATTTCTTCTCTTTACGTGACCAAAGCCACATAAAGCAAGAAACTGTCTTTTCACATGTGGTTCTTTTTCACATAAAAAGAAGTGGCACTTTTATCCACTTCCTTAGATACACTGTTGCTATTATGCTATCCTGATCAATAGCTGCTGCCTACATATAAAGTCACTCTGTATTCCTTCATACTCCCCAGTATATCTTTGGAATAATCCTTTTATTCATATCCATTCTAGCACATTATTATGTAAATTGCGATAGAATTTTGAATTTTTCTGATTTTTTATACTGGAGCACGTTCATGGAGAAATTTATTTACAGGTATATTGTTCTATCACACATTCATGTTTCTTTTGTTTTTTATCGTAATTAATTCCCACTAACAATATTTCTCCTGCATAATGTACAAGTTTACCTGCGTAGTCTTTTTCCTTAATTTGAGATATTGCGCCTCTAGCTGATTTATCCCATTTTAATTCAACTACCAATGCAGGCTTATCTATTTCCTTATTGGGTATAAATACTAAATCTGCAAATCCTTTTCCACTTGGTAATTCTCTAATTATCGTGTAATACTCTCTTGCGCTATAATACGCTATGCTGATAACACAACTCAGAGCATTCTCATCATTATATTCTAATATAGACGTATTATCTGTATGAACCTCATCTAATATTCTGGATACAACATCTGTATCCATTGACAATGTTGCCTGTAGCAATTCATTAGATGTATTTAAAGCCCTTATTACCTCCGTCCATTTAGTCTGCGTCACGGCTCTTTTGAATTCTCTTCTTACTTCCTCATTTGGAATTGATACTGTTTCCGTTTCTGCATCATATGCCAGATAGCCGAGATGCACAAGTAAAGTCAATACATCATCTTTATTTTCCATACTTGTCATATCATTTTGAAATGTACCAGCTTCAAGAGGACAACTTTGCCCTGCTAGAAGTTTGATTACAGCATCTTTTAATCCATCAAAATTACCTGTAATATATCCCTTCAGTGATTCATAGGTTTCTGTTGATGTCCAATAGCTTCCATAATCTTGTCTGTACATAGCCTCCACCACAGATTTAGGGCTGTAGATATGTCCTGCTTTTCTTAGCTTGTAACCATCATACCATCTTCTTGCTTCTTCATAGTCCATAGAATACCTTTGGCATAACCCTTTAACTTCATCTTCTGTAAATCCCATATAAGGCGCCATAATGCTTGGATCCACCATGGTATATTCATTAAAATTATTCAAGGCTGACTGTGTACCATATTTTTTGATAGGCAGAATTCCAGTCATGTAAGCAAGCGCAATTGTTTCTTCTGCCAGTACTCCTTTGAATAGGCTTCTCAATAGACTAATGTAAGTCTCCTGTAATTGCTCATTCTTTTTTTCTTCCCGAAATACACAGTCCCACTCATCTATAATAATAATAAATTTTCTTTTCATTGCATGAAAAATGTCAGAAAGTGCTATTGCCAGAGAATGTTCCTTATCTTTTATATACTTTGGATAGCTCTCCTTTAATTCATGGATTACTTCATCCTGAATAAACTCTATCAGCGGCACTTTATTTTCAGATACACTGTACATCCATTGTATGTCTAATCTGATTACATCATATTGATTCATATATTTAGCAAAAGAAGGCTGCTTGCTAATGGACAAATTTTTAAAAAGATCTTTGGAATCACATCCCTTGCTATAATATGCGACCAGCATTTTAGCTGCTATAGATTTTCCGAATCTGCGTGGTCTGCTTACGCATACATATTTACTTTCACTCTCCAATACTCGATTGGTGTAATTTATCATATCAGTCTTATCTATATAGATTTCTGATGAGACTGTCTCTGCAAAGCCTTCATTTCCAGGATTTAGGTATCTGCCCATATTTTTACACTGCCTCTCTTACATATTTAACGTATCTATTTTTATTATAACAGTTTTATATGATATTTTCCATCTTAGTCAACAGAACTCCCCTATTTTATTTGTCTTTTTCATCATTTAATAGTATAATAGCATTAGAATTAATGTAAAATATTGATATGGAAGGAGTTCTGCTATGCAAACACTAATCAGACCATCCGCTGCTATTCGGCAAAATTACACAGAGATAGCTGCTTTATGCAAAGAAACCGGTGAACCTGTTTTTTTAACCAAAAATGGTGAGGGCGATCTGGTTGTTATGGATATAGCCACTTATGATCAGCGAGAAAAGCAATTGGAACTTAGGGAAAAATTAATTGAAATTGAAGAATTAAGGCGTGCTGCCGCACCTGACATGGATGCCCGCGGTGCTTCTGCTAAACTCCGTACGGCACTAAAGGGGAAAACTTATGTATAAAGTTGATATCTCTCCTTCGGCAAATGCTGTTCTGGAAGAATACACATTCCGTTGTGCCAGAGACAACGGAGAAGAGTGTGCATTACGACTACTGGACGCTTATGATGAGAAAATCTCTTATTTGGAATCCGCTCCCCTCATCGGATGTGCCCGATTGAAGTATATTCCTTCCAAATATCGTGTTTTAAATTTCTGGCCACACCTCTGGTTCGTCTTCCAGATAAAAGAGTATGAGAACTGTGTAAAAATTGATTACATAATTGATGACAGACAAAACTATGGTACTTTTCTAAAATAAACAGCAGAAATGTTCAAGCTTCTTATTCATATTCTGTTCATAATTCTTTTCAGAATTGTTCAAAATATCAACACGATTTAGACACGAAACTCCCCTATACTATAATCATAAGATGCAGCAATGCAAAGGAGGATGCAACAGACATCCACCTTAAATAAAAAAGTGATAATAACATTACTTATAATAACTTTTTCATAATAATGCCAAGTAATCAGAGATTACTTGGCATCCTCCCTTTTTATGGGGATTTTTTTATTTTCTACAATATTTTCAAGCATATAAAAAACCTGACAGAAAGGATTTCTCCCCTCTATCAGGTCTTCTTTTTTCACAGCCAAGCCGTGTATTCTCTCAATTATTCAGCCTTGCCAACTGATCCGAAGAGTTCCATCTTCTCTTTTACTGTAGCCTTGATAGCTTCGAAGCCAGGATTTAAGAGTTTACGAGGATCGAATCCCTTACCTTCTAAGTCCTTACCAGCTTCGATATACTTACGTGTAGCTTCCTGGAATGCTAACTGGCATTCTGTATTAACGTTAACCTTAGCTACGCCAAGTGTGATAGCTTTCTTAACCATCTCTGCAGGGATACCTGTACCACCATGAAGTACAAGAGGCATAACACCTGTCTTCTGCTGGATTGCATCCAGAGTCTCGAAGCTTAATCCCTTCCAGTTTGCAGGATATTTACCATGGATGTTACCGATACCTGCTGCTAACATATCTACACCAAGATCTGCAATCTGCTTACACTCGTTAGGATCTGCGCACTCGCCCATACCGATAACGCCGTCTTCTTCACCACCGATAGAACCAACTTCTGCTTCGATGGACATGCCCATTGCATGAGCAACTGCTACTAATTCCTTAGTCTTCTCAATGTTCTCTTCGATTCCATAATGAGAACCATCGAACATGATAGATGTGAAACCAGCCTTGATGCACTTGTAGCATCCGTCATAAGTACCATGATCCAGATGTAATGCAACTGGTACTGTGATTCCGAGTGATTTATCCATTGCCTTAACCATAGCGGCAACTGTATCAAAGCCTGTCATGTACTTGCCAGCACCTTCTGATACACCTAAGATTACGGGGCTGTTTAATTCCTGTGCGGTTAACAGAATGGCTTTTGTCCATTCAAGGTTGTTGATGTTGAAATGACCTACTGCATAATGACCTGCTTTTGCTTTTTTAAGCATTTCTGTAGCTGAAACTAACATAATTCCAAACCTCCATTTTCATTACTTGCCATAACTCTCCATAATTCTTTGCAGAATTAATAGTTACTGCTTGCCTCTTTATCATTGGAACGCAATTGTCCCTGACAAAATACATTATAAACCGTTTTCCCTGGGTTGTAAACTAAATTGTTTATTTTTTAACGTTATAATTTTAACTCAAAAAAAGCACAAGATACAAATATCCTGTGCGCTTGTAATATATTTCTGTAACTTGCAAATTTGGACCGCAGGTACAAATTTGCCGTGTGAAAAACTACCATATATGGTTTTTTCACACTATTCTTTCACAATAATATCCACTGCCTGCTGTTTATTGGACAGCTCTACCTTGGTATGGTTGCCGCCGTATTCCCCATCTAATGTCCATGCTATCTCTTCACCAGACTCTATGGTAAGGGATGCTGTCTTGAAGCAATACATATAAGCGGTGTCTACTCTCTCACTAATCAATGCCGTCAGGATGGAATTCAGTTCGATAGGATTATTGGGTCGCTTGATCAATGTGACTTCAAAGAGTCCGTCGTTAAGTGCCACATTTCTGCCGGTAATATTCTTGAATCCTCCTACAGAATAGGAATTGGTAATCATTCCAAAGATGAAATCGTCCTCAATGACAGTGTCATCATAGCTTACCTTTATATGGTAGGATTTCACATTCTGCAAGTGTTTCATGCCTTCCAGAATGTATGCCATATGCCCCAGTGCGTTCTTCATTTCCTGCGGTGTTCCATAGGAAACTTCAGTAAACAGGCCAAAGGCAGCAATATATACAAATACATCATGATTAAACACTCCGACATCACAGGCAAATGTATGTCCTGCTGCCACGATATCGGCTGCTTTCTTCATTTGAGATGGAAGTTTCAGGCTGTTTGCAAAATCATTGGTACTTCCTGCAGGAATATATCCTACAGTGGTCTTGAACCCGGATTGCATCATGCCGGTCACTATCTCGTCTAAGGTGCCGTCTCCTCCGCTACATACAACTAACTGATAGGACTTGTCTCTCTCTCTGGTGACACGTATCGCATCTCCCTGGTTCTGTGTGGTATATACTGTCACCTCGCAGTCAGCCTTGACGAGAGTATCTGTGATCTCCAGCAGATGATTTCTGATCTGCCCTTTACCGGCATGGGGATTCACGATGAAAAGAACTTTCTTAGGCATCCTGTCCACTCAGGAATCTTTCAATATGTGCTACAGCTGCGGATTCATCAGAACCATCTGCAACAACTGTAAGTGTCTCACCGTTATCAAGTCCGAGACTCATCATACCCATGATACTCTTTGCATTTACTTTCTTATCATCCACTTCCACATAGATGGTGCTTTCATACTGGCTGGCTACCTGTACGAATACTGCTACCGGTCTTGCTTCCAGACCATTGTCCAACTGGACTTTCATTGACTTCTGAATCATAATATTCTCCTCCTTTATTTTCGCAATCTGTCTGCCAACTCACCCAGCTTTCTAAGCCTGTGGTTGACTCCTGACTTCCCTACTTTGGGATTCAGATATTCACCTAACTCTTTTAGTGTCGCATCGGGATAATCAAGTCTGACCTCAGCGATTTCCCGCAGCTGGTCGGACAGATTATGAAAACCATAATGTTCCTTGATATACATGATATCTTCTATTTGTTTTGTTGCTGCATTCACAGTTTTAGTAATATTTGCAGCTTCGCAGTTGACTTTTCTATTAATGGAATTGCGCATATCTTTCAGGATCCGCAGATTCTCCAGACTCATGAGTGACTGATGGGCGCCCATGACATTAAGTAATTCTACAATGCCTTCGCTTTCCTTGATATAGACTACCAGGTAGCGCTTTCTCTGTACGACCTTGCCTTCAATATCAAAATCTGCCAAAGCTCCCTGTATCTGCATTGCCTGTTCATCGTTTTCGCATACGAACTCCAGATGATACCCTTTCTCCGGGTTGCTCATGGAGCCAATGCCCAGAAACGCACCTCGTAAAAAGGCACGCTTACAACACAGGCTTTTGATGACCAGAGGATTGACACATAAGCTCTTCTCCTCGTACTTCACCGCCTGCAATATTCTCTGCACAACGTCTTCTTCCGTGTATCGGAACAGATTCACGAAATTGTCCATTTTGCCTTCTATATTAAATGTTTTCTTCAGTAATGTAAAGCCTTTTCTTGCAACATAGGGAGTTTCTTCCTGAATTTCAATATATTTCGCTCCCTTTTCGTCACATTTCACAGCTTTGGTATACTCCAGAATCGCTGCCAGCTCTGCAATATCGCAGTGTCTTGCTTCCGGCAGGAGTCTGACCAGTTCATCTTTCACTTCTCCTGAAAATGACATAGGCTACCTCTTATTTTATATCCCTGTGCCGCAGAGTCAGCCCGTATTCACCCTGATTACTCAGTCTGTTATACAGCTCTATCGCCAGAGTCACACTTCTGTGCTGTCCTCCGGTACAGCCAATAGCTACTACCAGCTGATTCTTGCCCTCTTTCACATAATTGGGAATAAGGAAAGTAATCATATCTGTCAGCTTATCCAGAAACTGATGTGCTTCCTGAAAGCTCATGACATAATCATGGACTTCCTTATCCAGTCCTGTCTTATGTTTCATTTCATCTATATAGAAAGGATTCGGCAGAAACCTTACATCAAATACAAGGTCTGCATCCTGTGGTATTCCATGTTTGAAGCCAAATGAAATCACATTGACCATAAGGCTGTTATATTTCTCATTATTTACAAAGATACGATCCAGCTCCGCCTTTAACTCTCTGGTCAGCAGGTTCGTTGTATCAATGACATAGTCAGCCTGCTCTCTGATGCTGGCAAGCAGGGCTCTCTCCTGGGTAATACCCTTCATCAGATCCCCATCTGTAGACAGAGGATGGATTCGTCTGGTTTCCTTATATCTTTTCAAAAGTACCTGGTCAGAAGCCTCCAGAAACAGTAATTCAAAAGAATACTTGGATTTTCTCAGTCTTGCAACTGCCTGATTCACGTCATCAAATGACTGTGCCGCCCTGACATCCAGTCCTAAAGCAACATTCTGTATTGTAGAATTGGGCATTGTGATCAGTTCCACGAACTTGTCGATCAATGCCACCGGGATATTGTCTGCACAGTAAAACCCGGCATCCTCCAACATTTTCATAGCGGTACTCTTACCGCCTCCACTCATACCAGTCACAATTACAAATCTCATAGCTCCCTAGCCTTTCTGTCAATCTCTTTCGCAAATGATGTCTGTTTGTGTTCCTGTACCGGATCTACTGAAAATCTCCCAGCATAATGACTTCCGGCTCTATCTTTACGCCAAAGCTGCTCCATACTTTAGCCTGTATTTCCTGTATCAATATATAAATATCTGTTGCTGTGGCATTGCCCTTATTTACAACAAAGCCACAATGTTTCTCTGATACCTGTGCGCCACCGCATTGAAAGCCTCGAAGCCCCGCATCCTGTATCAGTTTGGCTGCAAAATATCCTTCCGGTCTTTTAAAGGTAGAACCGGCACTTGGATATTCCAGTGGCTGTTTGTCTTTTCTTCTGGCAGCCAGGTCTTCCATCTTGAGACGTATCTCTTCCTGCTGCCCTTTCTCTAACTTTATGGAAGCTCCCAATACAATATAAGTTTCTTCTTTCAAAAGGCTGTGTCGGTATGCAAAATGCATCTCTTCACAGCTCTTCTCTACAATCTCTCCCTGTGGAGTCATCAGGCGTACAGAAGTAATGACCTGCTTCATTTCACCGTCATATGCGCCCGCATTCATCACAACTGCGCCACCCAGAGTCCCAGGAATCCCCGCAGCGAATTCAAACCCTGTCAGTGACTGTGCAAGAGCAACTCTGGCGATAGCCGCCAATGTTGCTCCAGCCTCACAGTACATAATATGATTATCTTTTATCTCGATATGGTTAAATTCTTTGGCAAGATGCAGAATAATACCGTCATACCCCTTGTCACTTACCAGAAGATTGCTGCCATTACCTAATAAATAGTAAGTCTCTCCTGCGTCATTTAACAGCTGAATCGTACTTTTCAGTTCTTCTTGTGTGGCTATCTCCAGGAACAGCCTTGCCGGTCCACCTACTCGAAATGTTGTATGACGGCTCATCGGCTCCTGTTCCAGTATTCTTTCTGTAGGAAGGTATTGCTTTAATTCTGTTATAATCTCCTGCTTCAAAATCTCACCTGTCATCTTTTATTTTTACAACCTATTATATTACAGTACCAGCTTCGCAGCACCATAGATTCCTGCGTCATTTCCCAGAGTTGCAAGCTTGAACTGCGCATTCATGCATCCATGGAACGCATATTTCTCATAGTATTTTGTGATGTACTGGCATAAGACATCTCCTGCCTTAGATACACCACCACCGATAACGAAGGCTTCCGGGTTGACTACTGCTGCAATGGCAGCCAGTCCTTTGCCAAGGTATTGTCCAAACTGCTCTGCGATCTCACACGCTACTTCATCACCGGCTTTTACTGCATCAAATACAGTCTTGGCACTGACTTCGCCCTGACGGAGTACACTGTCCTTTGTATCTGCTTCCAGTCTTCTCTTCGCCAGTCTTACGATACCTGTTGCTGATGCATACTGTTCCAGACAGCCATGATTGCCACATCCACAGGCATCTCCTTCTTTATCTTCTATATGAATATGACCGATTTCACCTGCTGCGCCGGTAGCACCTGTCAGAATCTTACCGCCAAGGATAACGCCGCCGCCTACACCGGTTCCAAGTGTAACAAGTACCATGTTCTCGAAGCCTTGTCCACCACCGCGCCACATCTCACCAAGAGCTGCTACATTTGCATCATTACCAGCCTGTACAGCAAGTCCTGTCAGACCACCAAGAATTTCTTTTACATCCATGATGTCCCAGCCAAGGTTGACTGCCTTGAGTACAACGCCTTTATCATTTACAGGTCCTGGTACACCAATACCGATACCTGCTACTTCATCTTTTGCAATGTTCTTCTCTGCCATCTTGTCCAAAACGGACTTGGCTACGTCCGGGAGAATATTCTTGCCATTCTCTTCTGTTCTGGTAATGATCTCCCACTTATCCTGCACATTTCCTTCCAGGTCAAAAAGACCAAGCTTTACAGTTGTGCCTCCTACATCGACACCGAAACAATACTTACTCATTACTCCTCATCCTCTTCTCTTTTTCTTGTTAATGAATTCTGTACACGCTGATACAGCTCCTGTGCTGCATTATAGCCCATCTTCTTCTGTCTGTGGTTGACCGCTGCGCACTCGCAGATGATTGCCAGGCTTCGTCCGGGTCTGATTGGAATATTATGGCATACTACTTTATTACCAAGATATTCCGTATAATTCTCTTCCAGACCAAGTCTGTCGTATTTCTTCTCTTTATCCCAATCTTCCAGACGGATAACAAGGCTGATATTGGTCGTATCCATAACGCTGGATACACCGAACAATGCCTTGACATCTATAATACCGATACCTCTCAGCTCAATAAAATGCTTCGTGATATCAGGTGCTGTACCTACCAGAGTATCATCACTGACTTTGCGGATCTCTACCACGTCATCAGATACAAGTCTGTGTCCTCTCTTGATCAGCTCCAGGGCAGCCTCGCTCTTACCGATACCACTCTCACCTGTGATCAGGACACCTTCACCATATACATCGACCAGTACACCATGTACAGAAATGCATGGAGCCAGCTTGACATTGAGCCATCTGATAATCTCTGCCATGAAAGCAGAAGTAGACTTCTGTGTCAGAAGCACCGGTACTTTATTCTTCACTGCGGTTTCCAGAAATATCTCATCCGGACGCAGGTCTCTGCAAAATACGATACAGGGAGTTTTCTCAGAAAGAACCTTTGGATAGACCTCTCTCTTATCCTCTTCTGTCATGTGCTCCATGTAGGAATACTCTACAAAACCAATGATCTGTGGTCTTGTCTCATCATAATGTTCAAAATAACCCGCAAGCTGCAGCGCAGGTCTGTTGATATCCGGCTGAGTCACCTTGATCCCCGTAATATCTACTTCCGGTGTCAGATTCTGCAATTCCAGCTTATCAATTAACTGTTTAATACTAACTGCCATATCCATACCCATACCTTTCTTTTTACACAAACTGCCTCTCTTCATAGGCACTGCTTTGCTTCAATCATAGCATACTTAACTTCGCTTTGCTACTTTTTATTGCTCCTGTTTATGGAAAAAGCGATAGATTTCCTCCGCCACATTTACCGTGATTCCCGGAACCTCCTGCAAGGTGCTGACCTGCGCCTGCTGCAGCTCTTCAATGGACTTGAAATATTTCATCAAAGCCTTACGGCGGCTGGGTCCCACACCGTTGATTTCATCCAGTACAGAATGCACCTGTGCCTTGCTTCGAAGTGATCTGTGATACGTGATAGCGAAGCGGTGGGCTTCATCCTGAATACGGGTAATAAGCTTAAAGCCTTCTGAATTCCTGTCTATGGGCAGCTCTTTATTCTGGAAATACAATCCTCTGGTGCGGTGGTTATCATCCTTTACCATACCACATACAGGAATATTTATCCCCAGTTCATCCAATACCTGTAAAGCAATATTTACCTGTCCCCGTCCACCATCCATGAGCAAAAGGTCAGGAAACTTCGTAAAGCTGCCGAAATTCTCATCCATGTTCTGTTCCTGCATTTCCTGTTTCTCATCCAGTCCATGCTGGAATCGTCTGGTCAATACCTCATGCATGCAGGCGTAATCATCCGGGCCAGCTACGGTCTTCATCTTGAATTTACGGTAATCGCTGCGTTTTGGCTTGCCTTTTTCATAGACTACCATAGAACCGACGTTGGCGAAACCGCTTGTATTGGAGATATCAAAAGCCTCCATTCGGGAGAGTCCCTTGAGTCCCAGCAGATCTTCAATCTCCTTCACTGCACCAATGGTTCTGCCCTCTTCCCTGCGGATACGTTCTCTGTCCTGACTCAGTACCAGGGCTGCATTTCTGGCTGCAAGGTCAACCAGCTTTTCCTTGGAGCCTTTCAGCGGCACTCGTAAATGAACCCTGCTTCCCTTCTTGGCAGTAAGCCATTTCTCCACCAGCTCCATATCTTCTATTGACTCCTGCAGCATAATCTCTCTTGGGATAAAAGGAGTTCCTGCGTAAAACTGTTTTACGAAGCTTGTTAATATTTTATCAACAGAAGGTTCCTCTATCTGTGTCATATAGAAGTGCTCTCTGCCAATGAGTTTACCATTTCGCAGGAAGAAGACCTGTACTACGGTCTCATTACCATCTATGGCAAGGGCAATGATATCCTTATCCTCCCCTATATTATCAGACATCTTCTGTGTTTCACTGATCTTTTTGATATTTTCTATCAGATCACGGTATTTGATGGCTTCCTCATACTCCATGGCTTCAGAAGCAGCCTGCATTTTTTCCTTCAGATCCTTGATGACCGGTTGATATTTGCCATTTAGGAAATCCAGCGCCTGCTCAATCTGTGCTGCATACTCTTCCCTGGATACATATCCCTGACAAGGCGCACAACACTGATTGATGTGATAGTTCAGACAAGGTCTTTCTTTTCCAATATCTGCCGGAAGCCTGCGGTTACAGGTTCTAAGCTTATAGAGCTTATTGATCAGGTCTATGGTTTCCTTGACTCCTCCACTGGTAAAAGGTCCAAAATATCTCGCCTTGTCCTTCTTCATCTGCCGGACCAGCAGAATACGGGGATATTCTTCTCCTACGATTACTTTTATATAAGGATATGTCTTATCATCCTTGAGCATGGTATTGTACTTGGGGCGGTTCTCCTTGATCAGGTTATTCTCCAATACCAGCGCTTCCAGTTCAGAGTCCGTTACAATATATTCAAACCGGGCAATGAGAGACACCATTTTGTCAATCTGCGGTCCCCTGCCGATATTTTCCTTGAAATAGGAACGCACACGGTTATGCAGGTTGATTGCCTTGCCCACATATAGAATCGTATCGTCCTTATCGTGCATGATATACACGCCGGGTTTGTTTGGAAGTTTATGAAGCTCTTCCTTTATGTCAAAATCCTGTGGCATTATAAGTCTCCTTCTATCTAAGCACTTTGCGTTGAAAGCAAAAAATCACTGCTTTTGTAAATTCAGTGATTTTTCGCTTTTCTATATCTTCTTATTTACTGATTCCATCTGGAACTGAATTGTGAATTCTCTTTGTCTGTATCTGTTCCCGACTGATTTCCTGCACTCTGCTGCTCTGTGGTATTATCACCCTGCATCGGCTGCTGCGGCATTGATTCCTGCTGCTGTGGCTGTCTGGGTGCAAAAGAAATCTCATTGCGGGGAAGATAAGGATTCACCGCCTGTTGTGTCGGACGGCTGCGAAGTTCTTCCGGTGTCGGAGCCTTCTCGTCATCCTCTTCCACAACTGTCTGTTTTGGAGCTTCCTGCTCTATAGCAGTCTCCTGTGGCTTTTCTTCCTTATTTTCTTCTTTCTTCTCTTCTTTATTCTCTTCCGGTTCAGGAAGTCCCTTAGCTTCTCTGTAAATCTTCATGAATTCCTTACCGGTAATGGTCTCTTTCTCAATCAAGTGAGCTGCGATCTTATCCAGAACATCACGATTCTCACGAAGCATCTGTAATGCTTCCTCATATGCGTCCTTAAGAATCTGCATCACTTCGTTATCAATCTCGGAAGCGGTATTATCAGCACAGTTCAGGGATGATCTGCCATCCAGATACTGACTCTCCACTGTCTCCAATCCCATCAGGCCAAACTTCTTGCTCATACCATAGCGTGTTACCATGGAGCGGGCTATGCTGGTTGCCTTCTCGATATCATTGGAAGCGCCTGTGGTTACTGTATCAAATACGATTTCTTCCGCGGCACGTCCACCAAGGAGTCCCACAATCATATCATGTAATTCTGCCTGTGTATTCAGATATTTCTCATCTTCCGGTACATGCATGACATAACCGAGTGCTCCCATGGTTCTTGGAACAATGGTGATCTTCTGCACCGGTTCCGAATTCTTCTGCAAAGCACTGATCAGCGCATGCCCTACTTCATGATAGGATACAATCTTACGCTCTTCCTTGCTCATGATACGGTCTTTCTTCTCTTTACCTACCAATACGACTTCTACCGCATTGAATAAGTCCTTCTGGCTGACAAATTCTCTGCCTTCCTTGACTGCGTTAATTGCAGCTTCGTTAATCATATTGGCAAGGTCAGAACCTACTGCACCGCTGGTAGCCAATGCAATAGCATCCAGATCTACAGTCTCATCCATCAGTACGTCTTTTGCATGTACTTTCAGGATGTCCACACGACCCTTTAAGTCTGGTTTATCCACGATAACTCTTCTGTCAAAACGTCCCGGACGAAGCAGCGCCTTATCCAGTATCTCCGGTCTGTTCGTTGCCGCCAGAACGATAATACCCTTCTTACCATCGAAACCATCCATTTCGGAGAGCAGCTGGTTCAGAGTCTGTTCACGTTCCTCATTACCGCCGCCGTACTTGGAATCACGGCTTCGACCAATCGCATCAATCTCATCAATAAAGATAATACATGGTGCATTCTTCTCTGCCTCCTTAAACAAATCTCTTACACGGGAAGCACCTACACCTACATATAATTCAATAAAATCAGAACCTGCAAGGGAGAAGAATGGCACATGTGCCTCACCTGCTACTGCCTTTGCAAGCAGAGTCTTACCTGTTCCGGGAGGTCCTACGAGCAGTGCGCCCTTTGGAAGCTTCGCACCGATCTTGGAATATTTACCCGGATTATGCAGGAAATCTACGATTTCTTTCAGGGAATCCTTGGCTTCTTCCTCACCTGCTACATCTTTAAAAGTAATTCCTGTTTCTTTCTGTACATATACTTTGGCATTGCTCTTACCCATGCTGAAAGCTCCGCCACCACCTGTCATCTTGCGAAGCAGCAGGCTTAAAAGCCCCCACATCAGCAGGATTGGCAGAATATAGGATAAAATAGATAAAATAATACCGGAGCCGTCAGGAACAGAACCGCTTACTTCTACATTGGCATCCAGAAGACGCTGTGTCAGTGTATCATCATCCTCAATCTTACCTGTATGGTAAGTAATGGCAGGCTGCATATAGAATAAGGATACTGTCTGTTTACTCTTAGGATAGATCGTAATCTGGTTGGACTCGATCTTAACCTTCTCTACCTGCCCTTCTTCAATCATGGAGATAAACTGATTATAAGATATCTCCGTGTCTGTCGCTCCTGTAAAAGCCTTCATGAAATAGCTGATACATAATAAGGAAAGCAGTGCTGCAATCAAAAGAATCAGAAGATTCTGTTTCTTAGGATCTCTTCCGTTTCCATTACCATTGCCGCCTGAACTGCCGTTATTATTGCCATTTCCGCCTGAATTGTTGTTGTACTGGTTAAACTGATTATTGTCCATTGTATAATAACCATGCCTTTCGCAAACTTTATAGTCACGCGTCCCGGTTGTGCATGCTGCACGCAAGCAGCCGCAATAACCGTTATAACGCATCTTTCAACTTCCCTACTCAGAAGTATTGCCCAAGTGAAAGTATTCAATTATAATTATAAGTTGTAAGAGTTTATAAATCAACTTTTTCTTTCTGAAATAAAAATTCGAACTATTAATATTTTATAAAAAATAGTAGATTTTTGACATCTGAGCGTTGTATAATACTCAAATGTGATTACAGAAAACGTGGTTTTTCCACCCATTAATATAGAAAGGAATCAAAGCTATGCCAGTAAAGTATGTATTCGTTACAGGCGGTGTTGTATCCGGATTAGGAAAAGGCATCACTGCAGCCTCCCTTGGACGTCTTCTGAAAGCCCGCGGTTATAAAGTGACCATGCAGAAGTTCGATCCTTATATCAATATCGACCCCGGAACCATGAACCCGATTCAGCATGGTGAAGTATTCGTCACTGATGACGGTGCTGAAACAGACCTCGATCTGGGTCATTACGAAAGATTTATTGATGAAAGTCTTGATAAGAACTCCAATGTGACTACCGGTAAGGTGTACTGGAGTGTATTACAGAAGGAGCGCCGCGGCGATTATGGCGGAGGTACCGTTCAGGTCATTCCACACATTACGAATGAAATCAAGAGTCGTTTCTACCGCAATTTCACAGACCCGGATATGCGTATTGCAATCATTGAAGTCGGTGGTACAGTCGGTGATATCGAAAGCCAGCCTTTCCTGGAATCTATTCGTCAGTTCCAGCATGAAGTCGGCAGAGAAAATGCTATTCTGATTCATGTAACTCTGATTCCTTATCTGAGTGCTTCTCAGGAAATGAAAACCAAGCCTACCCAGGCCAGTGTAAAAGAGCTGCAGGGAATGGGTATCCAGCCTGACATTATCGTATGTCGCAGCGAGCATCCTCTCGATCAGGGTATCAAGGATAAGATTGCTCTGTTCTGTAATGTACCGAATTCTCACGTATTACAGAATCTGGATGTAAAGTATCTCTATGAAGCACCTCTTGCCATGGAGAAAGAACATCTGGCTGAGGTTGCCTGTGAATGTCTCCATCTGGATTGTCCAGAACCTGATCTTACAGACTGGAAGAAGATGGTAGATGACCTCTACGCTGCAACTCACGAAGTAACGATTGCCCTGGTCGGCAAATATACACAACTCCATGACGCTTATATCAGTGTCGTAGAAGCTCTCAAGCATGGCGGTATTCCCCAGCATACCACTGTCAATATCCGCTGGGTAGATTCTGAACAGGTCAACGCAGACAATGTGGCAGACATTCTCAATGGTGTAGATGGCGTTCTGGTACCGGGTGGTTTCGGCGACCGTGGTATCGAAGGTATGATTGACGCCATTCATTATGCACGTACTAATAACATTCCATTCCTTGGATTATGTCTGGGCATGCAGCTCTCTATCGTAGAATACGCCCGCAATGTTGTTGGATATAATGATGCACACAGCGTCGAGCTCAACCCCAACACCACTCACCCGGTTATCGCACTGATGCCGGACCAGAATGGTGTAGAAGATATCGGCGGCACTTTAAGACTTGGTTCCTATCCATGCCATCTGGACAAAGCTTCCAAGGCTTATACCCTCTACGGAGAAGAGATTATTCATGAGCGTCACAGACATCGTTATGAAGTCAACAATGATTTCCGTGCAGCCCTTGCAGAAAAAGGCATGATGCTCTCCGGTCTGTCTCCTGATGGACGTATTGTAGAAATGGTAGAGATTCCTTCCCATCGTTTCTTCCTTGCAACACAGGCACATCCGGAATTAAAGAGCCGTCCTAACCGACCACACCCTTTATTCAGAGGACTTGTAGAAGCAGCTCTTGCATATAAAAACGAGAAATAATCACAATAGACCGAATCACTTTTTAGTGGTTCGGTTTTATATTTTTATGGTTATTTTTCATACAAATTTCATTACTTTTGCTTTGATCTTGGTATCGTTCACTCTATGGCACATCCTCTAGGTGCTCTCTATGATACACCACATGGTATTGCCAACGCTATCATCCTTCCTACTGTTATGGAATACAATGCAGAAGCTACTGGTGAGAAATATCGTGAAATCGCAAGAGCTATGGGTGTCAAGGGTGTTGACGACATGACTCAGGAAGAATACAGAAAAGCAGCTGTAGACGCTGTAAAACAGCTTTCTCAGGATGTAGGAATTCCTGCTGACTTAAAGGACATCGTAAAGAGAGAGGATATTCCTTTCCTGGCACAGTCCGCATATGATGATGCATGCAGACCTGGCAATCCTAAGGAAACCAGCGTAGAAGACATCACCAAGTTATACGAATCCTTACTTTAATTCAATCGTTACTATTAAGAACCCGTTCTTTATAGTTTCAATAAAACATACCACTCTCAAAAACCGCCGGCTCTATGGGTCAGCGGTTTTTATACTATATAGATCCCTGTCTGTAAGCTGCAAGCAGCAGCTCCAGATCATGAATATTCTCCAATATCTTCTTTCCATTATCCGTATCCTTGATCATGACACGATCAGGCTCCATTTCAAAGAAATTGGAACTGGATTCTATATCCTTATTCTCAGTTAATACCTTCTCAATACTTTCAAAAGGCTGATGTGCTTTCAGGCGCATACCATGCGAATTATAAATTAGTGTATATCCTGCAATTCCTGTTGTCTTCTGGTATGCTTTACAGAAACCGCCATCAATTACAATGAGACGATTGTTGGCTTTTACAGGGGATTCTCCATCTGAAACCTTAATCGGTGTATGTCCGTTAATGATATGGGACATGGACGAATGTAAGCCAAACTCCCCAAGAATCCTCACGCATACATCTTCCTGCTGATAATACCGATAGTACGGATCTTTTGCTTCTTCCCAGGCTCTCTTATCTTCTACAAAAGTCCTCTCAAAGGTCTTGATATTCCTGCCGGACAATGGAGATTTCTTACCGCACCACAGATACCACATGAAATCCAGTGCCGGTCTTGTTCCCTGATAAAAGGCAAGTCTTGCTACTCTCTGGGCATAATCCATATATTCCTTACCACAGTAGAACTTCTCTGCTATTTGAATTCCATCCAGATTGCCGTTTTCATCCAGTGGAATACAACCATGAAACAGCAGATTCCCATTGTATACACGGTATATGCTGCCTTTTTCATACAGGAATTCCACATGATTGCGCAGTACATGGCTGTTGCGGAAGGAAGCCCTCAAGTCTTCCATCACTTTTTGTTCCTCTTCGGACAATACATATGGCTGTTTAAAGTCTATTGTTGGAAAGTACGTATCATTCAGATCATATTCCTGTCCTTCTATGCATACAGTGCCTTTTCCAAGGTCCATCTTATCCAGCAGTAGGCGGTCATCCATATTGTATTCTGAGTGGCGCATAATAATCTGCCCTTCCAGCTTGAACAGAATAATGGAAATGGCTTTCAGCGCTGCCTTCATAGGTGTCAGATCGGGATACAGCTTCTCTGCAAAAAGAATCAGGGAGCGAAGACTGATTCCATAGGAATTCTCCAGAATCTCCATATTGCCGTATTTGATATTATTTCTCAACACATTTGCAATGCAGGCTTCGCTGCCGCATGCCGCTCCCATCCACAGAATATCATGGTTTCCCCATTCGATATCCAGCGAGTGATACTTCATCAGCAGCTCAATAATTCTATCTGCATTACTTCCTCTGTCAAAAATATCACCCACGATATGCAGATGATCCACTGCCAGTCTTTTAATTAATTTGGTATACGCCTCAATAAAGGCATCTGCACTTCCTATATCAATGATGGTATCTATGATCTTCTCATGATAGACATACTGGTTATTATCCTCGTCTGACTGCGCATGAAGCAACTCATCTATAATATAACTGAACTCCGGTGGCAGTGCCTTACGCACCTTTGAACGGGTATATTTGGATGAAAGCAGCTTCGCCAGCTCCGTCAGATTCTTCAGGGTCATTTTGTACCAGTACGGGGTAATCGCATTCTGCTCCTTTAACAGCTTGATCTTCTCCACAGGATAATAGACCAGTGTACAGATCTCCTGTCTCTCCTGCGCAGATAACCTGCTGCCAAAGATCATATCTACCTTCTCCTTGATAACTCCCGCAGCGTTATTCAATATATGATAAAAGGCTTCATATTCTCCATGCAAGTCACTCATGAAATGCTCTGTACCCTTTGGCAGATTCAAAATAGCTTTTAAATTGATAATTTCCCTGCACACTGCGGGTATGGACGGATATTTCTCAGCTAAAAGACGCAGGTACTTCAATTTTTCTTCTGACAGATAAGGTGTATAGGAACTCTCGAAATCCATATTTCCTCCATTTTATAAGATATGTATTATTATATCATGAACTTCGTTCATGATCGTCATTCGCCGTTCGGGATGAGCATGCAAGCATGTTCCCCCTCACTAACGCTCATTATATTGTAATCATTGTGATGTATAACAATACGTTGTTACGGATTTAACAAGCATGAAAAAAAGACGCCTGATCTGCATCAAACGTCTTTTGTCTATTCAACTCTGTGTTAATCCTGTATATTCGTCTGCTCATAGCAACATTATAGCATCCCGGTAACGTTTCTTACAAGAGTAAATTTATGCCTTATTCCTGTATTCTCCATCTGTAATCCTGTCTCCATATCCGCCTGGTCGGATATCCCGCCCAAGAATGCTGTGTGTGCCCTGTTTATCATAGGAATAGAGAAGATATCCCTCTGTCCGGTTCACATCCAATCTGTCATAAGCATTCGCCTGCTGCCATCCATCATCTACTGGAAGGCTTCTGGATGTTGCTCCTGCTCTTCCCTGTCTCTTTCTCCTCTGATTTCTGAATGCTATCTGTTCTCTTGCATCTCTCCTGCATCGGCTCTCGATCCGGTTCGCCTCCATTACGATCAGGTAGCCCGGCTCCTGCACTTGCGCATCATCCGGCTGTGAATGCTGTGCTGTATCTCTTCTTACAGGCTTCCGGACAGGCGGTGTAACTATCTGTGCTGCGGTCTGCATATAAAGCGCAATTGCTTCCTCTATGGATATTCTGTTTTCACAAATGTCCCGCGCGGGTACACTATGCCCGCGGTCAGGAATGTCATAAGAAACCGCCTGCAGAAGCCTTACCAGTCTTCTGCTGTTCATAGAATAGTCACCTCCGTGTGACGAATATGGAATATAACTCCTATCCATGGAGTTATAAATGGTAATGTGGAGTGAAGGATGTTGCAATATACATGTTTAGATACTATTTTATCTATACAGGTTTATACTCATACTATGTTTCAACTGCACTGCCAATACAATATAATATATAAATATATCGACATTTTACATCCTCATAAACAGTTAAAAATATAGCAAAAATATATTCAGAATACTCGTTTATTATTCTCCTGATGTATGTTAAAATATAATTGTTGTGTGTATACATCAAGAAACGGTATATACATTCCATAATAAACAGTCTTTAACAAAATACTGCAAAAACTGTATCAAATAAAGACAATGCCTTCTTGTTCTGTAAGAAGCATTGTCCACAATAACCTAAATATGTAACTGCGAAACGTTATCTTCCATATACAGAATTGCACAGCGTTAACAATTGCATAAGCAGGCACTCTGCAGCCGTCGGTACTTAGTGCGCATGCGTCGGCAAGACACATGCACACTTATGTACCGCTACGAGCTGCAGCGTAGCGAGAGCGTGCCTGTGGTGCAATTATTAACGCTGCGCAATTCGTCCCATGCATGTAACCCTCCACTTCACAGATTACCAAATTAGAAAGGAAATAACTATGTTTACAGAACAGAAATTAGAGCAGCACTATTCTTCACTACCATCAGAGACTTTACATATTATCAGGGATGAGTACAAATGGGCATTGGAAACTTGTGGTGTGCACAGTGAAGAACAGATCAAATACATCGAGAAGACATTAAGTCTGAGAGGTGAAAGCCTGGCAGTCAGAGTCAACCACAAGATATTATTCCTGTGCAAATGTGGTCAGAGCCGTATCGTAACTACAGACCTGCCGGAAGACAAGATCAAGATGTTCATCTTTGAACAATACAATGTACCATGTCCTAAATGCCGCAACGTGAACATGTATACATGGAAATATATGGATTAATACTCAGTCCAGTCTATGTGAACGCATAATCTGTCTTACTGTCCGCAGAAGATATGGTTTTAATTCCTCAATGCTGACAGGTTCCTCATTCAGAATAGAACTGTAACAGCTGGAACTGATCATTTCGATTATGATATACATCATAATCTCCGGTTTCTCATATTTGACCGGGGAATTCTCAAACATGGCATGATAGAGCTCATAGAAATTGTTTTCTTCTGTTGCCCCGGCGACAGCGTTTGTAAAAATTCCCCAGCTGAGATTCTTGGCAATGAAGTTCAGAAGTGTAGTATCTTCCACGAACTGATTCAGGATATTGTCAATCATGGCAATAATATGCTCTTCCAAATCTGCCATTTCCCGGCTCTTTGTTTCTTCTTCTGCACGCTGAAAGATTTCATTTGATTTATGGACGATCAGTTTATCTCTCAGGTCATACTTATCTTTAAAATACAGGTAAAAAGTGCCTTTTGCCACACCTGCTGCTGCGGTAATATCAGCCACCGAGGTCTTGGTCAGCCCCTTGGTCGTAAACAGGAGAAAGGCAGCATCCAGTATGGCTTCTCTCTTTATTTTCTTATTATCTTCCAGTTTGCCCATTAGATCATCTCCCTTTCTATGCGCCTGCTAAAAGGCATCTGCCTCCGGCAGGAAAAACGGCAGCGGAAACCAGCCCTGTGGCGCCTGATACAGCGCACTTTCTTTACTCTGCATTGCAATATAATAATAACTGGTGGTTAGTTCCTTTACCAGCGTTAAACCATCATACATAATCTGTGCCGGTTCTGTCGTCTTTTCCACACAGATGTCCTTTTCCGTAATCGTTATCTTAATAGTTTCCGTATTCTGGTCTTCTTTTATTCCCAATACGAAAGTACCTTCCTGTAATGATGTATACTGCCTTTTCCAATGCAGAAGAAAGGCAATGACGCTTTCATACTGAAGGATTCTAATCTGATGTGACATCGACACCGTATAGTAATCACTGACGTGATCCAGCAGAGGAAGTTTGGCAGTCTCATCCATACCAACATTGATTCCCAGCTCGTCTATATCCATCTCTTGCATATATGCATAGATAACCGCGGGCAGAATCTGCTCATCCAGAAGTCCAATCTCATACAGGGATGATCCATCCGCAGAAGTATTAAGATAACCAACACACTTTTCTTCCAACATAACAGCATAGAGATCGGCTCCCCAGCTCTGCATGCACGGATAGAAGCTGTCTCTCTCTCTTGCTGTCACATTTCTTCTGCTATATATCTCATATATACTGTCCAACAGATCATCTTCTGCACTTTCGATCAGTTGAAACACCGGTGTTTTCAGATCAGCAACCGCTGAACATGCATGACGGATACTGTCAGAAGTGACATTAAAGCAGTATTTCATACCGGCTTTTTCAAAGCCATAATGCTGATAACGATGTCTGTTGCCGTCCAGAATAATCATATCATATCCCTGACTGCGCATATCCTCCTGTGCCTTAGCCATCAGTTCAATCATATAACCCTTGCTTCTGGCTTTCGGATGTACACTGACTGTTCCGATATAACCGCATTTCAGGGATAGATCACCCGCTGCCAGTGTCAGCGGATACACATCTACCAACGCCTGTATAGCGCCTTTTTCCCGCATTACATGATGTGTCACGATATGCTGTCTTGCCTGTGAATATGCCTTTGGCAGAATTGCCTCAAAATCCGTACTTCCGGATGACAAGCTGAATACCAGGTCTGCGAAATCCAGAATCTCCTGACTGGTCTGGTGCATCTCCTTACTATATACCGCCATTGCTCTTCCTTCTTTCCTCTACGCAAAAAGCCTGACACGTTACTGCATCAGGCTTATCTTCTATTCTATGTTCTATGTAACTATGTTTCGTGTATCTCTTATGAAGCAGCACTCTTGCGAGTCTTCTCTGTACTCTTGGTTCCTGCTGTCTTAGCCGGTTTAGCAGGTTCTGTTTCCGGGAAGAAATTCTTCGGTGTTACATCTGCATAGCACAGGGAGCAATAACCATTAATCGCAGCACCATTACTTACCTGAATGGACTTTGCCTTGATATCACTGTCTACAATGGCTTTATCTCCCAGCGTTACTGTTCCCTGGATATCCAGCTTACCCTGGATTGCTCCATCTACCATAAGATTCTTGGCACTGATATCGCCCAATACTACGGTATTCTCGCGGACGTCTACTCCTTCTGTGCAATCAATCTTGCCTTCTATAAAAGCATCCTTCGCATTCAGTTCATTTGCCTTAATATTGCCATTTATATTACTTCCATATATATTGACCTTATCGGTTGACTGGATGTCGCCATTCATTGTACCATACATGTCCAGTTTACCGGTAATTTCTATATTACCATTAATAATCGTTCCTTTGGGAATCAATGCTGCCTCTGTCTGTCTTGTGTCACCATAATTATTCATATTGCTTAACCCCTTTCTATCCCCCAGCCACTCTCTCTTATAGCTGTATATCTCTATTTAATCTTATTTGCATGAAAAAATCAACCTCTTTGTGCATGAAATATGACTTTTCAAACTGTACACTAAAATATATTTAAAATTGTGTATTTCTAAAAAGTCACTTTTCACTATACTTATGTACAAACATAAAAAATGTATCAAATGATAAAGAAACGAGGTATATGTTATGAATGAAAAAAACAACAAAGTCTATAAAATCGCTTTGACAGGTCTGATGGCTGCACTTTCTTATGTCGTATTTACTTTCTTGCAGATTAAGATCACACTCCCCGGTGGTGATGCTACCAGTATTCATCTTGGTAATGCTGTCTGCGTTCTGGGTGCTCTGCTTCTTGGCGGCGTATATGGCGGCATTGGCGGCGCAATTGGTATGACCATTGGTGATTTGTTAGACCCTGTCTATATTGTATACGCACCTAAGACCTTCCTTTTAAAGTTCTGTATCGGTCTGATTACTGGTCTGATTGCCCACAAATTTGGTAAGGTTTCTACATCCAATGATAACAAACACGTACTGAAATGGACAATCCTTGCAGCTATCGGCGGTCTGCTCTTCAATGTAATCTTTGATCCATTGATCGGTTATTTCTACAAGCTGCTTATTCTTGGCAAACCGGCTGCAGAGCTGACTCTTGCTTGGAATGTAGCTGCTACATCCATTAATGCTGTAACATCTACTATTGTATCTGTAGTTGTATACATGGCAGTTCGTCCCGCTCTTAGAAAGGCAGGTATGCTTCCTGTCATCGGCAAAAAGTCCAAATAATTATCTGTAACTTACAACAGGAGCTTAAATAAGCTCCTGTTTTTTATTGCAATATTCTATCTATTCTGTCTCTGACTGGAGCCAGCTCTCCCATTCTGGATGCTGCTTCTTCCATTCTTTCGTGTGCTTTATCTGCCTGTGTATCCTTTCCCTGATCTACATATACCCGATACTGATATGCCGCCTCATAATACTGTGCCACTGCGTAGCATTCCTGCAGGTCTTCATCCGGTTTTACTCCCAGTGCTTCATTTGTATAATAATAATTCAGGCATTTCTCATACTCCTGCTGTTGTATATATTGCAGAAATACAATCGCCCTTTTACCGTTATTACTCAGATCAAACGTATAATCTGCGATAAACATGGCTTCTATCGTTATGATACATGTGAGTAATACAATACATATATTTAATATTTTAGAAAGTGTCCCGGACTGCTTGTTTCTAATCTTCATTCTGCAATAGCCTTCCTATGATAATCTGATTAATCTGTGCCGAAGTCATTTCGGGAAATGGCTCCACATCTTCTCTTGTCAAAGGCAGCTTCTCCACCAGAAGATCGGATACTCTGTCCCTCATCTGCTGTAGACTTTCTCTGTTCTGATCACTTATAGCACCCTCATATTTCTTATATTGATCCAGATATGTTCTCTGATAGAAATCGGCAAGCTTTTCTGAAAGATACAATGCACTGTCTTCCTTATAGTCCCCATAATCTGTCAGCATCTGCACCGCCTGTTCCACATATCCATAGGAATTGGCACACCAGAAAACAGGATAGTAAGCCTGAAAATCACCCTTCTCCGTATCTGTCAGATGATAATATTCTCCATACTCAAACAGTTCACTGTATTGTCCATTCTCCAGATACGTCTGAATCTGGCTGCGCACTGCATCATAATTCTTACTTGCCTGATGTCTTCTGATTATTTTCTCCAGACTTCCTCCTGAAAGCGCAGAAGCAACGAAGATATAGAGAATGATGAGAAAACCAATTATCCCAAGCAGCATACCCTTTCTGGATATTCGTGCAAAATGATGCGTCTTGTCCAGGACCTCTTTCTTCGTACTTTGATACGCTCTATCGTATTTTCCCATGGCTTTGCCATGTTCCTTTTGAAATTCTCTGCTTAATTCCTCATCATTCTTCATTTATGATTGCTTCCTTTAGCTGCTGTACCTGCGCCCTCTCATCTACTGCACTGTATAGATAAACAGCCAGTGTAAGGGCAAGAAGTGTAAGTATCGTTCCTATGATAAGCTTCGCCACAAAGACGCCTTCCCTGCGACTGTCCTTATGCTTCACATTCTGAAGATCTTCCAGATTATCCCGAATCCTGCCAAGATCCCTCATGTATGCCTTTTCTGCCCCTCGCAGATGTATGGCGCCGCAATATGGGCAAGTCTCCAGCTCATCATCAAACATTGCTCCACAGGAGCTGCATTGTACTTTATTTTTCATTGGCTTTCTCTCCAAATAACAGCAGCATATCATCCTTTTTCATATTACTGAGATTGGCTGCCTCTTCCTTCGTCAGCCCAAAATACGTCTGCAGATTGGCGTTCATGGCATCATAAATGGGCTGTAATCTGCGTGCTGTCTCTTCCTCACTGACCACATCCCTCGCCTTATAGTGCAGGGAATACACATCATAGAACTCTGGAAGCAGACCACAGATATCTTCCAGTTGTTCGTTTCTGTCATATACATTATCAGCCGCCAGATACTGATTGATATGACTGTTCAGAAAATAATAGATCTGCGCCCCTTCCATAACCGGATAATATTCCAGAAAAGGTCCCGCCGTCCATCCTGTAAGGTGATAAGAATCACAGTAAGCGTAGAACTCGTAATATTTTCCTGCTTCCAGATAATTCTCCATCTGCGCCTTTACTTCATCATAGTGGTCAACTGCCCATTCCTGCTTACGCAGATAAGCCCTGCTTTCTGCATGAAAGCCTACAAAAAGCAGCACTACCACCAATACAGCCAACACGCCGCAAGTGATACCTCTGACCATATAGGAAGACGATTTTCTATCTGTATCACTGACCTGTTTATGCGTACTCTGGTAGTCCTGTGCATAGAATTTTCTATCCCTGATATGACGTTTTGCCGCATAATTGACAGCACCACAGTAAGGGCATACTTCATCTGAAAGCTTCAGATCCGCCCCACATTTTTTACATTTCATTTATGCCTCCTCGATCACTGCCTGTTCCAGAAGCGCTTCGATATCAGCACCTTCCATATCCAGCCCCTGCGCACTGACAAAGTGGGAATGTTGTATTCCATATAGTTTGCACAACGCATTCACATACTGGAATCCGAAATTGCAATCTCCTATATAACCACCGCTGGTCGTCACGTAGTACATATCCTGTGCCTGACATAATCCTACAGGCGTTCCATCCTCAGCGTAGGCAAATGTAATACCGACCACGCTGGCTGCTTCCAGAAATATCTTGAGCGATGCCGGAAAAGACATATCCCAGTAAGGGGCTGCAATCACGATCATATCTGCCTGTGCCATAGCATTGGCATAGTCAAACATACTGTCCTCATATATGCCATTTGCCAGCAGCTCATCTCTTCTTTGTAATCTCTCATAATTCAAAGGAATCAGATTCTCTGTAGAAAGTCTGATTTCTTCGATCTTAAAAGCCATATCCTTTTGATTCGCTTCTTTGATACTTGTCAAAAGCCTCTCACACAAGGCAAGTGTCCTTGAGTCCTTACCTCTTACACAGGCATTGATAAATAGAAGTGTTGGCATGCTCTTTGTCTGCCACTCAAAATGTGATTAAATATGCTCACATCGAGATAATGTAAGTTCTCA